>Ga0334901_1000360_pt1 | contig 65699 bp, 63 predicted proteins | sample GraSluR3_MG_3_FD_207216 | JGI IMG/M metagenome (GOLD analysis project Ga0334901, IMG submission 207216) | Sludge microbial communities from methane-producing bioreactor in Wageningen University, Netherlands - Granular Sludge_15_08-R3 | ecosystem: Engineered > Bioreactor > Anaerobic >...
TTGGAATTGTACCGGGTAGCTTTGGAAAATGCGGAGACCCAACCTGAAATTGCGGCTATTATGGCTGATTTAGGTTATGATTCAGTAGTTATCGCAGAAGGTAAAGCATTGCTTACAAAAACCCGGACTGCATACGATGCAAACAAAACCGAAGATGATGAAACATCTGCCGCTTACGCAGATTTTTCAAGTAAAAAGGAGCAATTAGAAGACACATTTAACACCCATCGAAAAAAAGCTAAAGTTGTATTCCGAAATGATTCATTAATCGCAGATAAATTAGCCATTTCAGGCGTAATGCCACGGACATATAAAATGGTTAGAAGCAGCAAAAAAGTTTTACAGTGTTGCATCTGCCGATTCTGCTATTCAAGGTAAATTAGCTCGTTTAAAAATATCAGTTGACGACTTGACAGCAGCAAACACCCTAATATCTGGATTAGAAGCAGCAAGAGCAATTTATCTGAAAGAAAAAGGGGAATCACAAGATGCAACAAAAATAAAAGATGCTGCATTTGCCAAAATAGATGATTGGATGAGTGAATTCTATGCAGTAGCAAAGATTGGTTTAGAGGATAATCCGCAGTTGTTAGAAGCATTGGGTAAAACAGTGAGAAGCTGATGGAAAAGCCCACCCTATTTGTAAGCACATTGGCAAGCCCCACGAGCCGCCGCACGACCAAAGCTTGCCAAAGAGCTTACAAAGCCAGCCCAAGTAACCGCCTTTAAGGGCGGTTTGGGGATTTACCCACCCACAAAAACAAAATAAATTTGTACTCCGAATCAACGTCTGTGCAGATTGATAAGAAAACTGTTAAATTTGTTAAAACTTGAGACGGATTGACTTTGAAGGATAAACACCAGCATACAACAAAGTGTATAAATCATTTGGCGGATAGTGCTAAATTCAAGGGTGTTACATTTAATAAAATTTGTGTTAGTTTGAAAGGTTCGTGCTTCCAATCGCCAAACGACACCATACACGTAACACGTTATTTTTTAATTATGTAGTCGGCAAGGTCGTAGCCGTGGTGGGTTTGCTGGGGGGGTGCGAAATGCTCCAGGAAGGCGGAGACGGTGAGGTGGAGGGGGAGCTCGCGGTTGATCTGGTCAGCTTTACGGAGCCACCGGTCGTAACAGCCGGCGTCGGGATAAAGGATGACGGTTTTGTTGAGGAGTACTCTTGATTTTTCGACGTTGAGGCCGTTGAGGTTTCCGGCTGCAAGCCAGTTATAATCCTGGTAGATCATGCTTGCGATCACCGCGGTTTTCTCTGCCTCAACGATCGCTACCGGCTTATCGGGGTAGAGACGGAGGAGGTGCTCGCCAAAGTAACACTGAGAGAGGTTAAAGTCGGAGAATGAGGGGTTGGATTTCTTCAGCTTGTGGTGGACCCAGTTGATGCCACCATATCCATTTTTTACTCGTCGGCCGGACTGCGGGTTGTACTTCATGATCTTCCCAGTCCTGACTTTACCATGGATATCGACCTGCCAGAATATCACTTCCTTCTTTGTCGTGGCACCCAGCAGGTAGTTGTTGGCTGCCTCAGCAATCTGAAGATCGGAGAAATGTTTGTGGAGGAACCGGACGAAGTGGGAGTTGTAAGAAAGGGAGCGTTTCAGGTATTTGCGGGGAATATAATCAGGAGTTATTGGTTGGGAGGGTTGAGGTGTAAGAAAGAGTGCACCGGGATCCGGGTAATGGTGTGGTGGTTGGGGAACGGATGTTTGGCTTTTGGAATGTGAAGTATGGAGATTAGATTGCAGGTGCAGAGGTTTATCGTGTTGAGGTAAGTTTAAGGGAGATATCATGGAGCCAGTAGTGGCATGTTGAATTGCGGGTAAATGGAGATCCGGGTGCCAGGGGTAGAATTGATTTGTGTTTGGGGCATGGGATCCCTGGCGTTTAAGATCCGTAAAATAATGGCGGGGGGTGTAATGGTAGCCGCACTTGATCTCACGGTTGCAGCGGCCGACGGTGGGGTGGATAGGTTGATGGGTCTCCCCATCGAGGTAGCGGGTGAAGCTGTGGGGAGTCTTGCAGCCCGGGCAGGTGAAGCGGGTGGACTTGCCGGCATACTTCTGGAGATAGGGGGGCTTGTACATCATAAAGGATTTCAAGAGTGAAAGGTAACAGGGTGTTACCAATAAAATAGAGTCTAAACTCTGATATTCTTACAGTTATATAGATTGGTAACAAAGAAACATATATATAGGAGGGTTACCGATGTTACCAGTGTTACCAACAATGTTACCAATCAGAATCTTGCGTTTAGGATTGACAGGGTCATGCTAATGGAAACTTTTTACGGATTGGTACACGAAGTGAATTCTTCATCTCCATTTAACCGGTTAAAATCTTCGGGATTGAAAGGATCCTGCTGACCGGAATCTACTTCATCGCAGAGATTGACGTCCTGGATGATCTTCTTATAGATGCGAAGGATTTTGATCTTGAAGCTGCTGAATTTTTTCTCCTCAGGGCAGAGACGCTTGGCGATTGCGTAAGCGGAGATAGAGGGATCTTCCAAAATGCATCCGCGAACCTCCTCCTCCAGAATCTCCCTGTCTCGTTCCGTCACCATTTTGAGATGCTTATACTCACTGTCGAGATGCAAGAAGTTGAAGTGAAGGAAATTGTCCGGCTTTGTAATCTGGCAGACCATGATGTTGTAGCTGTCGTAAATGTGTTCGGTTGAGCGGACCTTGATCATCTTGATGTAAGGGTGATGCCCAGTTCATTGAAAAGGTAATAGAAGACGAGAGTCATTTGAGCAAGCGTAAACCCTTTGGAATTGTAGTTCTCTTCATGCTCGTTGAGAACCGTCATCATGTTACGGGTCTCCTCATCATGTTTCTCATGAAGCACCCTCAATTCTTCATTTTGTTGTGTGATGATCCGGGTGAGTCGGGCATTTTGTTCTTTCAGTTCATCCAAAGAAGTGTTCAGGTGTTCAATCATGCGTACCATGGGAAGTTGATTTTTGGGTGGGTTGGGATTAACGGTAGTAGTGGAAACGGGAGAACCATTGCAACCCGGTGGGGGTTCATCTGACGTCAAGAGCTGCTGCAGTTGAGAGAAGCAATCGCTCAAATCATAACAGAAGAAATCGGGGTTTCGCTGATTCTCGGTGAGGTATTTCCCTTTGATAAGGTTCAGGATTTGCATCGTTTCAGAAATGAAATCTACTGAAAGTGTGATTTGAATTGTGTTATTTATTGATGTTACAATCAACTTGTATGACCTATGTATGACCCAAAGAAAAAGCACCTACCGGAATAAACCGATAAGTGCTTGATGTTGAGTGAGCGGCAAATGAGGTTCGAACTCACGACCCTCAGCTTGGGAAGCTGATGCTCTACCAACTGAGCTACTGCCGCAAAAGTGTGCAAATTTAATAAATTACTTTGGAATACTCTCTTTTACCAATAAAATTGCATCCATTTTTTCACCTGAATTGGAAGACTTGATCTTGTAAGAAAAGTTCCCGTCCCTTCTTTGTATTACAGTTGCTTTTTTGACCCATTTATTGGTGTCATCCGGATATGTCTTTTCTGTTGGTCCCACTTTCCACGAGTACAAAGTGTATACCCCTTCCTTTAAATGTGTCTTGTATTTGATTTGTGCTCCCTCTTTTTTTGCAATGAGGTAAGAATCCCCAAAAAATATATTGGAAGGATTGTCAGAGACATCCCAGTTCCTGTGCGAAAACTTAATCTCGTTTGCATCAATTAGAATACGGTTTGCTTTGTCCAGGTTCAAAAAATCGCTGACAGATAAAAGAGAAGAGTAGCCTAACTCCGCAAGGTTGGTTGTGGATACCCATGGACCATCCTTATCCTGGTTGTAATAAGTATAAGGCGTTTCGAATGTGATTGCAAGAGTCTTTTCGCCAAAACGGTCCCACACCCATCCTTCTGCATATCTTGGAGCCATGGCAGAAAAACTTTGGTCCTGAGGCCTGTAAAAAGGAGTATAATTGATTGTCAAAGCAGATAACAGTTGTTGTTCTTTAAGGAAATCAGCCGTAGTACTTTCTGCTGTGTGAATCCAGTATGTTACGGAACTGGAAATTTGGGAATGCATGTTCAGGAGAAGGTCCAGAGGTTTCTCTTTTGTAACCCGTTCCAAAGCTGCCTTCAGTGTTTTTACCTCTGGCATTGTGAGGGAATCGGGCCTGTCCCAGTTGATCTCAATATTGACTCCTGTAGATGAGGAACGGGAAAAACCTCCTTTCACACCATCCGGATTGATGAAGGGTATCAGGTAGAAGATAGCATTCCTTCGTAGTTCTTTTGCTAATGGAGATTCTGACAGGATCTGGTCTATCATCGCCTCAAGATGCCAGCTGGCAGGGGTTTCGCTGGGGTGGGAGCGGCCATGGATCCAGATTCTCTTTTTTTCATTGTCCGGTACCAATGGGTCTGTTACTGTCAGCATCTCTATTGGAAGCCCCAAGGTGCTATGGCCTATTGTATCATGTTTTACACCAGGTTTTTCTTTCCATTCCAAAAGTTTTGCTTTGTGCCTTGAATATGGATATGGTATGAAATGGGAAATATAAACGGTGTCCCTTTCAAAGATTTTGTTGACAGAGCCTTTGTAAATATTTTCTACATCTTTGAACCTTTGGTAGTTAATTCCGTCATAGGAGTATATCGGGCGAATGACTTCGGAGTTTTTTATGTTCAGGAAAATTTGCTTGTCTTTTACTCCTTCCATCCTGAAATGGTACCATCTGGCGCTTGGCTTTAGAGTGGTGTCTACCGGGTTCAATGGATCAAACCTGGATTCTATCAGATATGACAATGTCAAAATGGAGTCGCTTGCGTTCCTTTTGACCCATACGGAATCTATCAGTTTGAAATTTCCAATGCTTCCAGAGTCAAAATCGGTAGAGAACCTAACCTGTGAAAGCAAAAAACCACTGCATGTTGTCAACAGCAGCAGAGTGATTGTTAAAAATTTTTTCATAATCAAAAGCAAGATTACAGTTCACTGGCCCTTATCTTGACCACTTTCCCTCGGTTGGAGATGGCAAGCTCAGAGTTGTTTTTCTTTTTCTCCTGAATGAGACGTAGCAGGGCGATGTTCAAACCGTTAAGAATGTTGTCACGCAGTTCTTTAGTTTCTATTTCGCTCATAATTGGCAATTTTGTTGTAGGCAGGTTTGTTGTAAATTTTAGTTTCAAGGTTTCTACCTCCCTCTGCAATAAGCTCTTGAGGGATAGAAGAGTTGTTTATCACCATCCAGTATTCACACAATGGAATATACAGCGAATTTAAGTTTTTTAATCCAATATCGTATCTTCTTCTTATGGTTTTTTCTTCAATATTGTGACCACCGGAAGCTACTCTCATTTTAACCCGCTCAACGGCAAGGTCTGGCATGTTCAACCAAAAAAATACAAGAGTAACTTTGTAGCCCTCTGTTTGGGCATACCTGATTACATTGGCGTGGGTCCTGGTTGCTAATGTAGTCTCTAGTGCAAAATCTGTGCCGCTGGAAATAAGACTCTTAATACGCTCAAGCATAATCTTTCCAGCTTGTATGGAAACTGTTTCTGGTTTGAATGGAGATATACCCCTTGCAATCTCATCTGCATTAACAAACTCTTTGCAAGAGAGCATTTCAGGCAATATGGTGTAGGAAGCAGTGGTTTTGCCTGCACCGTTACATCCCGATATTATGTATAGGTTTGCCATGTATGGACTTTGATTAGCAACTTATATGTCAAAGTTACTATTTTTTTCTGAAGCAGAAAAGGCAAAGAGAGCAAAGTCACCTTTGCAAGGGTCCCCTGGAAAAACCTTGGACAGGTAATTGGTGATCTCTTTAGCGGTGGTTATATCTGCACTTTTACGTTTGGTGATTCCCAGTTCCAATGCATTTCTGTGGACATGGACATCCAATGGTATGATCAGTTCAGATGGGTTTGTATTTGCCCAAATACCCAGATCTACCTTGTTGTCATTCCTGACCATCCAGCGGCGGAACATATGGATCTTCTTATTTGCTGCTTTAGGGTCAGGTTTCCTTCCAAATATACTAATCCTTATTTCTTCTGCAGAGAGTTTCTCCATTGAGTCATGCTTGGAGTAGTACTCCTTGATCCTGTCCATGATTTCTGCTACTTCACACCACTTTATGGTTCTATGGAGGCTGGATGAGTCGCATTTGTAATTACCAGCAAAAACGTACTCTCTTGGTTGCCATTCCATTTCATCTAAAAGACGGGTGCAATCCCTGATTATCATATCCCTGCGTCCCCATGCCAAATGTGCACACAAAAGGGCACTTATTTCCACATCCTGCAAGGATGCATCACCTTGTTTGAAAAGACGGGCAAAATAGGATGGAAATATTATGGGGTCCTTCTTGAAATATTCAGGATTGTTGTATTTGTTTGCAAGCTCTTGCAGTTTGTGTTCCATTGATTCTCTTTGTTGCAAATTTAGCTTATCAACGTGATAAAACAATTTTTTCTTACCAAAATGAGTTCGGCACAAATGTTGTAACTAAATAATTAGTTATACAACTATAAAAATAGTTACAAAGGGATGGAAAAAATGAAAATCAAAGAACTTACAAAGGCAGAGTTGCAAATAATGCAATTACTGTGGTCTCTGGATAATGCATACGTAAATGATTTGCTTGAGATTATGCCAGAACCAAAACCAGCCTACAACACAGTATCCACAATAGTCAGGATACTGGAAAAAAAAGGGTTTGTTGCACATAAAAGTTATGGCAAGACCCATCAGTACTACCCATTGATAGACCGTGATACATATTTGAATTCCATGATGAAGGGAATCTTGAACTCTTTTTTCTCTGGTTCGGTTTCGAACATGGTTTCATTCCTTTCCAAAAAAGAAGGAATATCTGTTGAAGAGGTAGATAAGATGATGAATATTATCAATAACGGTAAAATGTCAAAAAAATGAATGCAATACTGAATTATATGGCAGAATCACTATTTGTTGGTTTGGTCTTATACCTGATATTACGGCTTTCTGCCTTCAAATCCTGGGATTATTCATTCCAGCGGATTGTGGCTTTGGTCTCTGTTATGGCAATAGCATTGTTCCCTTTGCTGCGTATAACCATAAATGACCCTTTGATTGCTGGTTATGTACTGGATCCGGCATATGCATTGTCAGGAGGTACAATGGAAGATACACAAGAAAACACATCCGGAACTGGACCAAGAGGCAATCCGGGTTGTAATGTCTTCTCCAGATTGGGAGCCTGGGAAAGAGAAGGGAAAGAATGTAAATGTAGTGTATACTTTCCCGGTTATCTTCATGCTTGGTGAAAAAAAATAACCTGAATGTCAGGGAACAAAAAAAAGAGGGTATCCATATTGGAATACCCTCTTTTTTTAAGTGTGTATCGTAGAAGATTACTTCTTGACATTCTTGTAACGGTTGAGGAATTTGTCCACACGACCGGCAGTATCCACAAGCTTCATCTTTCCGGTATAGAAAGGGTGTGAAGTGTTTGAGATCTCTAGTTTAACCACAGGATATTCAACACCTTCGTGCTCAATAGTCTCTCTTGTGTTGGCACAAGAACGGGTAATAAAGATGTTGTCGTTTGACATATCCTTGAAAGCTACAAGACGGTAGTTTTCGGGATGTATACCTTTTTTCATGATATTAATTATTATTATTATGGGGCTGCAAATGTAGCAAAATATTGTGAGTAAACAAATAATTAGTCCCTGCTGGCAGCAAATTTGGCCAAAAGCTTCAATATTTCCAGGTATAGCCATATTATAGTAACCATCAATCCAAAAGCTCCGTACCACTCCATATACTTAGGAGCACCTGCTGCAGAGGCCTTTTCTATGAAATTGAAATCCATCAACAGGCTGAATGCCGCAACGAGAATAATGACAATGCTGATGCCAATACTCAAAGGCCCACTGTCATGCAACATTGTAAGGTTAACACCAAAAAGGGATAGGATAATTGAAATGAAATAGTAGAAAGCTATAGCCCCAACTGCAATTACCATTATCCTTGCGAATTTGCCATCTACTTTTATGATCCTTGTCCTGTAGACAAGAAGCATAACCAAGGTTGTGATTATTGTCAAGAGTGTTGCATTCATCACAATGCCTGGAGCAGTCATTTCAAATGCAGAGTTGAACATTGCAGAAATGGCGCCAAGGAAAAGTCCTTGCAAAACTGCATATACCGGTGCCAGATACTGGGCAAGGTTGGGTTTGAAGCTAATGATGATAGCCGTAACAAAGCCCCCGATGGCACCTCCCCACATCCAAGGATTGACAGAAGAGGGGTTTATAGCTTCATAAAAGACCTTCCAGGTATATGAAGCACCTGCCAACACCATCAATACCAATATCATGGATTTTACAGCAGTGCCCTTTACAGTCATAACAGAGCTCTGTTCTACTATTGATTCTTTGTGGAAAATTTTTTCGCTTAAAACTGGGTTTGCCATGTCAATTTCAATAATTAAAAATCTATTTACATCTGAAAAGCGGAGTATCGTACAGCAATACTTTCCTGGCTTTCCTTATCCATTTTTGTTCTTCTACCTTCATATGCTCTTTTACCTCTTCCCAATCGGCTTCATTTTTGATCCATCCCAACAACAGAGGATCGCCTGCTAACAGTTCAATGGCTGTTCTGTCGTTACCTGCCTCGTATTTTCCAGGTCTCAAAGCAAATCCGTCGCAATTTTGGTAGACAAAATTGATTATTCGCAAATTGTGTGCCAATGCATGATAACTGGCTCCTGGCAGAGGATGGAGCTGGAATCCATAACAGATTTCATCTTTGAATTTGTGGAAAACCGGGATGAATTTTGTCCATCTGACATAAACACCAGGGTCGTGGAGAGGATGGGAGGGATCGTTCCAGTTGTCCAAATTATTATTTTTGTTGTATTTGGTAAGGTTTTTAAAAAAAGGTGCGCCAAACATTTCAAAAGGACGTGTGGTTCCCCTGCCTTCGCTAACATTTGTACCTTCCCACAAACACTGCCCACTGTAAAAATGAGTGGTGAACAGGCCAGGGATGTTAGGAGAAGGAGATATACTCCAAGGCAGAAGGTCTTTGTTCACTCTTTCTGCTTCATAAGATATTATATGCAGAGGGAATTTTGCGTTCATTTCATGGTAAAACAAATTTGCCATTTCCCCCAAAGTAAGTCCATGCCTGTGAACAACACCTTCTATCCCAATGAAAGAGGAGTAACCCTCTTTGAGCATACTCCCCTCTACCTGCCTTCCCGCGGGATTTATCCTGTCAATTATATAGACAGGCAAATTAATTGAGTTGTTTTTTAGGGTTTTGAAAAGGTTGTAGACAGTAGTGTTGAATGTATAGTACCTAGATCCAACATCCTGCATTTCAATAATCAAAGCATCAATGTCTTCAAGTTTGCCAGCTTGTGCCTGGAGTGACTCTTCGTTGGAACCATACAAAGAAACAAACTCACAGCCATCCATATCCAAATCACCGTAAAGTTGCGTTCCATCAAGTTTTACCTGGTCTTGGAGTTCTCCAAAAAGACCATGCTCGGGCATAAAAACCCTCTTTAGCAAGCCTCTTTTGTACAATGTTTCAAACAAGTATTCTCCGTTGTCGGGATGCCATGCCGTTTGATTGCAAAGCAATGCAACCCGCCCGCTTTTCAACACCAAGTCGGGTTGTTCTGATAGTGGAGTAGTCCGAAAAGAAAACATATTAAAGTGTGTTTATATCTGAAATTATTTTACTCGCAATATCATTGGCTTGCTGTGCATCCTGAGCCTCTGCATAAATCCGGATTATTGGTTCTGTATTGGATTTCCTTAGGTGAACCCATTTTCTTTCCGATTCAAAGTCTATCTTTACTCCGTCAATATCAGTTATCTTTTGACCGGAATATTTGGATTTGATTTTTTCCAGAATTGAATCTACATCCATGGAAGGAGATAGTTCCATTCTTTTTTTAGCCATCTCGTATTTTGGGTATTTTGACTTCAATTGTGTAGGTGTACAATTTGAATTGGCCAAATGACTCAGGAAAAGTGCCAGTCCAATAAGGGCATCCCTTCCGTAATGAAGGTCAGGGACAATGACTCCTCCGTTACCTTCGCCACCTATTACCGCATTTACCTTTTTCATTAGTGTAACCACATTGACTTCGCCAACTGCCGATGAATGGTACTCTTGACCTGCTGCTTCCGTAACATCCCTTAAAGCCCTCGTAGAAGAGAGGTTGGATACCGTGCTTCCTTTTTTATGTGACAATACATAATCTGCCACTGCAACCAATGTGTACTCCTCTCCAAAAGCGTTGCCATCTTCGTTGATAAGGGCCAGCCGGTCTACATCGGGGTCTACTGCAACTCCAAGTATTGCGCCCTCTTTCACAACAGTGCCGGAAAGTTCTGTAAGGTGTTCAGGAAGAGGTTCCGGATTATGCGGGAACCTGCCGTTTGGTTCGCAATTGATTTTAATGACAGAAACACCCAAAGCCTCCAAGAGTGCAGGCATCACAATACCTCCGACAGAGTTTACCGCATCCAGGACAACAGTATAGCCAGAGCGGTAAATGGCTTCGGTATCTACCAACGGATGGGACAGGACTGCCTGGATGTGTTTGTCAGTGAAATCTTTTTCTGTAATTATACCAAGTTTGTCAACTTGTGAGTACTCGAATGATTCTTGGTTTACAACTTCCAAGATGCGAGATCCATCCTGTGCATCAAGGAACTCTCCCTTCTCGTTCAGCAACTTTAGAGCATTCCACTCTTTGGGATTATGTGAAGCAGTCAGGATTATGCCACCATCTGCTTTTTCAAAAACCACACCCATTTCCACAGTAGGGGTTGACGCAAGTCCTGCTTTTACCACATCTATCCCACACGAGATCAAAGTGCCACATACAAGGTTTTCTGCCATAATGCCGGATATCCGGGCATCCCTTCCCACCACAACTTTGTATCTCTCTTTTTTTCCAGCCCTCTCTTTAATGAACTTAGCATATGAAGAGGTGAACTTGACAATGTCCAATGGAGTGAAAGCATCACCCGGATTACCACCAATTGTCCCCCTTATGCCAGAAATTGATTTAATAAGCGACATGTTATCATTTGTTTAGATGTAAATACTATATAAAAAACATGGGTGTCAAGGTACAAAAAACATGCCTTAACACCCAATCTTTTTGTCAATGAGCTTATGCCGGCAGAGCCAAGAAAGCAGCAGCAAAAGCCAAAATAGCGTAAAGTTCCGGGAATACACCCAAGATCATTGTTTTACCAAAAACATCGTGACCGTTACCCATCTCTACAATACCATTGGCAACCAATGATGCTTGTTTGATTGCAGAGTAGAGACCAACAAATCCCAAGGCAAAACCAACAGCACAAATTGCAAGGCCTTGGTTCAATGACAAGGCAGTCATTTCTTTAAGCTGGCTAAGCATAAGGAAAAATCCGGCAAAGCCGTAAAGACCCTGAGTAGAAGGTAGCGCACAAAGAATCATAGAAGATCCGAAAATATCAGGATTCTTTTTCATGGCTCCGATTGCTGCATTTCCACCTACTGTCACACCGATGGCGCTTCCGATACTGGTAAGGGCCAACATAAAGGCCATTCCGGTATAAGCTAAGATTAGAGGTAATGTTTGTTCCATAATTTTAAATTTATTTATATTATATTAATTAAACTATTTCTATTTTGATTCTTTGCCAAGTGGCCTGAATGCCCTGCCACCACCATCAAAACTGGCATTTTTGTAAAATTCCACAAATGTCAGACGCATCGGGTGTACAAATGCACCAAGACTGGAAAGCAACAGTACCAGTATATGACCGAAAACAAGCATCAATCCGGCAAAAAACCATCCTAGGTACGGTATTCCGGTAAGGCTCATTGCAACTGAATTCACCACCATTCCCAGAATAGCCCCCGCAGTACCCAGTCCAAACAACCTTATGTAAGAAAGCATGTCACCGAATATTGAAGTTACATCGTAAAATGCAGATGCTCCCTTGAACAACCGTGTGAATATGTTGCCACTGTCCGATGTAAACAACAAGACCAAGGCAGCTCCTGCCATAGCCACGTAATTCATGAACGAAGGCATTGTGAGTGTGTCTACCATAGTGGTTGCATAATACCAAGATGCCCAAGTAATGAGGATTGACCAACCAATATTGTGCATTCCATATTGCCATCCCTTTTTGATGATAAGGTAAATTGCATTTAGCATCCTTGCAAAAACTATTTGTACAAGGCCAAACAATATTGCAAACCAAAACATCTTGAGGTCAGAAAAGAAAAGATCCTTGACAGAGTCCGGCAATGGGAGTATCTCCTGTATTTTTGTGCCGAAGAATACACCCGAAAGTGATGCCATTATAACAGCTCCCAAACCAAGGAATTGGGCAAGCGTTAAATATGATTTGAATTTAGGCAGTTTGTATTTAGCCAAACCAGCTCCAATCAATATAGCCAATCCATATCCCATGTCTCCAAGGCATAGTCCGAAAAACAGCATGTAGAATGGTGCAAAATATGGTGTAAGGTCCAATTCGCCATATTTTGGCAACATGTACAATTCGCCAATAGGTTCGTACAACCTGGCAAAGAAGCCATTCTTAAGCTTGACAGGTGGGTTGTCTGTCTCTTGGGCTTGGTCCGTCATATAATAGACCCCTTCGTTTGCCAATGCTTTGTTGACATCTTCACGGTTGTCAACAGGGGCAAATCCGGTGAGCACGGCTATACTACCCTCTGCCTCCTTGACTGATGAAGCTCCGGCCAGGTACAGGTCTAGGTTCTGTTTAGTCTCTTCCATAGCCCTTTCCAATTTTGAAATTAAAGCCAGGCAGTTGGAGAGGGATTTGTCATTTTCTTGTATCTCTTTGCTTACCAATGATATTTGCTTCTCTACAATATCATATGATTTTTGAGGGAGTTTGCTTTCGGGCAGTGGAAATTTGAATTCCTGGTCATTGTTGCTAAGTAGTGCAAAGTATACCCTCCCGTTGTTTTTGTTCAGAACTTGCAATGGATAGGAATCCTCCCAGCTGTTATCAAAATTTTTCTCTGTGACAGTATAAAGGTGAAGGTTGTAGCCCAGACTCCGAAGCTTGTCAATATCTTCCTGGTGGAGTGCTCCCCATTGTTTACTTTCGGAGAAATCCCTTTTGAGCCCTTCCAAATCTTGTTTCAATTGCTCCTTTTTGTTCAGGAGAGTTTCTACCTTTATTAATAGTTCTTTTTGTGACAACTCATCGTATGGGTTGCCGGCAGAATCCTTTTTGGCGGGTGTTTCTGACAATGTGCTTTTTATTGACTCAATGCCTTTAATAACCTTGGAATACCTGCCAGCCAACGAGAAAAGTTCCCTGGAAGTATCATCTACAGCCTTGTTTTCCCTTGTTATATCTACAACTCCTATTTCCTGCAGTTTTTCCAGGAATCCCGGGAGATCTGCATGGAATAATACAAAGGAGTATTTATCCATTTTGATTATCATTGTTGAGCCTCCTCCTGCTGTCTTTTTTTAACGATTTTCTGAGAAGCTTTGGAAAGATTTTCCTCATCTTCCATAAAGCGTTTTATTTTTAATATCGCCTCTTGATATCCAGGTATTTGGACTTTTTCGTAAAGATTCACTTTTTGAGTGGTTTTTTTACGTGCATGGTCCAGCAACCTCATTTTTGTAAGGTATATTTCTGATTCTATCCCAAGCTGGGCAAGCTTTTTCAAAATTGATACTCCATCACTGTACCACACTGGCTTTTTGAACAGGTCGTACGGTTGTACTTCGTAGACTACCTCTTTTAATGATGGGGTTTTGATACCCGCTATTTTGATTATCTCAAGTTCTACATCTTTCACATTAATCAAACCAGGCTCAAATTCATTCCATAGCCCGGCCAGGTAGTCGTAGGAGACCAAGGCCTGCTCCAACTTGTTGGACAGCTCCTCCGATTTGTCCTTTGCCCTTTTTACCTCGAACCTGAGGGCAGATTCCTTGTTCTTGAGGGTAGGCAAGGTCTTTATACGGACCTTAAGCTGTTTGTTAAGTTCGTTGAGCGATGTTTTGTTGAATTGGAATTTTATAGCCATAGTAGGGGGTTATGAATTCTTCCAGTACTTTTCTGTAATCTCTTCCTTGATACTAACCTCTGTTTTGCTGAAATATTTTCCGAACAATTCCCATGCAGTATCAAGCATTTGGGTTGTGTTTATATTTACTTCAATTGACAATAGTCTGTTTGAGTAGTCCTGGGCATAGTCAAGGCAACGAAGGTCGTAATCACTAAGGTCAAATCCGTTTTCCAGTTTGGTCTTGGCGTTTGCAGCGTCGGCATATAGCCTTACAGCAGCATTCATCACATGGTTATGGTCTTCCCTGGTCTTTTTGCCAATAACCAGTTGTTTGAGCCTGGAGAGTGAACGGAATGGGTCAACGATTACTTTTCCGGTGTCTGAGTCTTTCCTGAGGAACAACTGTCCTTCTGTAATGTAACCGGTGTTGTCCGGTATGGCGTGAGTGATGTCTCCTCCACTCAGGGTGGTGACAGCTATGATGGTGATTGAACCGCCATCGGGTAATTGCACAGCCTTTTCGTAAATCTTGGCCAGGTCTGAGTAGAGTGACCCGGGCATTGAGTCTTTGGAAGGTATTTGGTCCATGCGGTTGCTCACTATACTCAAAGCATCCGCATAAAGTGTCATGTCTGTGAGTAGTACCAGTACTTTCTCATTTTTGTCAACGGCAAAATACTCTGCAGCAGTAAGGGCCATGTCCGGAATCAGCAACCTTTCTACAGGAGGTTGTTCCGTTGTATTGACAAAACTTATGATTTTGTTCAATGCTCCGGCATTTTCAAAGACCTGTTTATAGTATAGGTAGTCATCATTGGTAAGCCCCATTCCCCCAAGGATTATCTTGTCCACATCTGCCCTTAGTGCAACCTGGGCCATCACTTGGTTGTATGGTTGGTCAGGGTCTGCAAAAAACGGAATTTTCTGCCCCGATACAAGGGTGTTGTTAAGGTCAATACCTGCAATTCCGGTTGGAATAAGTTCGGATGGTTGTTTCCTTCTGTAAGGGTTTACAGATGGGCCACCAATGAACCTTTTCTCTCCGGAAACAACAGGTCCGTTGTCTATAGGGTCTCCAAAAGCATTGAAGAATCTGCCAGAGAGCTCCTCACTTACGTTGATTGAAGGTGATTCTCCGAAAAACACGACTTCGGAATTGGTCGGGATACCTTCTGTGCCACCGAATACTTGCAACGTTATCAGGTCTCTTTTAATTTTAACAACTTGGGAAAGCCTTCCGTCTACGGTAGCAAGTTCATCGTTGGTCACACCTTGCGCTTTCAACGCAACGGTTGCCTTGGTGATTGATTCAAGTTGTGTGTATATCTTTTGAAATGCTTTACTTGCCATTGTTTACCTCATTATTTAGTTGCTCAAGATATTTGTTGAACTCTGCACTTTCAAATTGGGCATAGTTCATCTGACGCATTATATTTATAAGCTTTTTGTAATAGTTGCCACACTCTTCAAAGTCTTCAAATTCGAATTCCTTTTCGCAGATGTCAAGTACCAGGTTGAACATGTAGCTTTGTCTTTCCATCGGGCAGTTTGCATCAATCTCGTCAAAAGCATCCTGCTGCAGGATAACAAAGTCTATGATTTCCGATTTCCAGTATCTCTTGTGGTATTCCAAAGGGACACCATCATCACCCAGGATGTTTATCTGCTCGTAGGCCTCTTTACCTCTCAATACAATATTCTTCCCTTTGAAAACGTTGTCTACCCAATCTTGGTCTATCTTGTTTTTGAAATCTTCAATAATCTCGGGATATTCCAAATATTTGGAGTAGGAGTCAATTGGGTCTACTGCGGGATATCTTTTTCTGTCTGCCCTGTTTTGTGATAGTGCAAAGAAACAACGGGCTGCTTTTTTTGTGGATTCAGTTACCGGCTCCTTGAGGTTACCACCAGCAGGTGAAACTGTACCAATAAAAGTTACAGACCCTGTTTTGCCGTTGTTCAGGTTTACTATACCAGCCCTTGCATAAAAACTGGAGATGATTGCAGGCAGGTCCATCGGGAATGCGTCAGCCCCCGGCAGTTCTTCCATCCGGTTGCTCATTTCCCTCAAAGCCTGTGCCCATCTGGAAGTACTGTCAGCCAGAAGCAAAACTTTGAAACCCATTGCCCTGTAGTATTCTCCTATTGTCATGGCTGTATAGACCGAAGCTTCGCGGGCAGCAACCGGCATGTTGGATGTGTTGCATATTATGGTTGTCCTTTCCATAAGCATCCTTCCCGACCTGGCATCTACCAGTTTTGGAAACTCCGTGAAGATTTCAACCACTTCGTTTGCACGCTCTCCGCACGCAGCAAAAATAATAACATCAGCCTCTGCCTGTTTTGAAATTGCGTGTTGTAAAACTGTCTTGCCACTTCCGAAAGGACCAGGGATAAAGCCGGTACCGCCTTCGGCGATAGGATTGAAAGTATCAATTACCCTGACACGGGTTTCCATTATGCGGTATGGCCTTGGTTTGTCTTTGTAATTGGTGATTGGCACCTTGACAGGCCATTTTTGTTTCATTGTGACTTTATGCTCCTCTCCAGACTCATCGGTCAATACGGCAATTGTGTCTTCTACTGTATATTCCCCTTCTGAGACTATGGATTTGACTTTGAAATTTCCTTTGAAAGTGAACGGAACCATGATCTTGTGGGGCAGCCATCCCTCTTGTACTTCTCCCAGCCAGTCTGCAGCTATGACCTGGTCACCTGCTTTTGCAAAAGGTGTGAAGTTCCATTTTTTTTCTGAGTCAAGCGCGGCTGTATATTCACCCCTTGTCAGGAACACCCCTTTCATGGTTTCCAGATTGTTTTGAAGCCCGTCATAGATACTTGAAAGTATACCAGGCCCCAGGTCTACCTCAAGCATGTGACCCTGGAATTCTGCTTTGTCTCCTGCGCGAAGCCCCCTTGTGCTTTCGTAAACTTGAACGAATGCTTCTTTTCCGGTTACCTTTATGACCTCTGCCATGAGTTTTGTCCCGGCAAGGTCAACGAAGCAAATTTCATTTTGAGCAACGGGACCATCGACCTCAATGGTGACCAGGTTGGAGATAATCCCTGTAACGATTCCTTTGGTTTTCATATATTATTAGTAATTATTATCTGGTTTGAAGGTTCCTCTTACCTCGTTTACAAACTGCTTGAAAAGAGATGCACCCTTTTTCCTGTCCAGTTTGTTCCACCTTTGGACAATGGATGCTTTTAGGATGAATGCAAGTATTACGTTAATATCGAAGTAATTGAATTTACATATTTCATTTGCCTTGTCCCACCTTAGGTTGTCCAGCATTTGCTCCCTGTCCAGAATATTTTCTGTTTCCAGCACCTTGATTATTGAAGGTGCAGAGTCGGAATAAAGAGATAGCCCGAAATCGGGAGCATTGCTGCTACTGAGCTGTTCTGTGATGTCTGAACTACCTATGAGGTAACCAGCAGGGTCCATGGAGTTTTTCCTGGCAATATAAGCAGCCTGGATGTTTCTTAGCTCCAAGTCGAATGCAAAGTACTCCCTTATGAACTTTGTCTTTGATTTTTGAGCAGCCCTATAGAAATGATTGTTCAGATTTTCTTCTTTTAATCCGAAAAAAAGCCACTCCATACAGCGCTTGTCCTCCTTGGAACTCATTTGTTCAATGTGCCCGAACAGGGCATCGAAATCGAAGCCTGAATTTTCGAAATCAAGTATAAGGTCGGGGAGCCCTGCGATGATGTAGTGATAATTTCCCATCGCTATTCAGAAAATAAAAATTCGCGGGTCTTAGGCTTCATGTATTGAGAAAGCAAACCTTGGAAATCTTTTTCTGTAAAACTAATGTGATAGCTTTCGCCTTTTGGCCCTATTTTGAAACCAGTCTGGATTTTCTTGTCATAACCAAATTCTAATCCTGTTTTGAATTGGCTGGCAATAGTTGACTTAAGGTAATTGTCCAGTTCCTCTTTTTTGGATTCCGGAAGAAGAACTTCAAGATCAACTGCATCACTGTTTTTAGGGTTGAATGCCGATATGGCCTCTTTTATGATGTTACCTATGAATTCCTTGTTGTCCATTACCCCTTTCAATGGAGCGTCAGCAGCTTTTGCAACCAAGATATCCTCTATGTTTTGTTTGACTGTTGCAAGTGCTTGTTTGGCTGTCATACGGATTTCATTTTCTGTCTTAAGCCTGAAATCAAGGGCATCTTGCTTGGCTTTTTCAAGAATATCCTTGTATTGTTCATTTGCTTTTTTTACAATCTCTTCTGCCTCTTTTTTAGCTTTTGCTTTAAGTTCTTCGGCCTCTTGTTTGCCTTTTGATAAACCCTCTGAATAAAGCTTTTCTGTTAGCTCTTGCAATTTATTTTGCATAAGTATGAATATTTTGATTTTTTTCAAAGTTAAAAAAAAAATAGAAAAAACGCCATCATTAACGGCTTTTTTTCTATTTTATACTAGAGAAAGGTAATTACTTAAGAGAGGAATCCAAGTAATATACCGGCAGCTACTGCACTTCCTATGACTCCGGCTACATTAGAGCCCATAGCATGCATCAGCAAATAGTTTGTCTTGTCGTATTCCAGACCAACGTTGTTGGAAACCCTTGCAGAGTCCGGAACTGCAGAAACTCCGGAATTACCGATAAGAGGATTAATCTTGTTACCCTCTTTCAAAAAGAGGTTGAACAACTTTACAAAAAGCACACCTGTAGTGGTTGCGATTACAAATGAACCAGCACCCAGTATAAAGATGTATACAGAATTCCATTGAAGGAATTTATCTGCCTGGGTCGAGCAACCTACGGTTACACCAATCAGGATTGTAACAACATCTACCAGCGGACCTCTTGCAGTTTCGGCTAGCCTTCTTGTAACACCACTCTCTTTAAGCAGGTTGCCAAAGAAAAGCATTCCCAACAGAGGTATGCCGGATGGTACAATAAAGGCTGTCAGCAAAAAGCCTATGATAGGGAAAAGTTTCTTTTCTGTTTGTGAAACTGCCCTTGGAGCCTTCATTTTGATCAGGCGCTCTTTGTTTGATGTGAGCAGTTTCATGATTGGTGGCTGAATCACCGGAACCAATGCCATATATGAGTATGCCGAAACGGCAATTGCTCCCATCAAATCCGGGGCAAGCCTGGAAGAGAGGAATATTGCAGTAGGACCATCTGCTCCGCCAATAATACCTATAGCTCCTGCTTCAGTTGGGGAGAACCCGGCAGCCAAGGCAATAGCGTAGGCTCCGAAGATTCCAAATTGGGCTGCGGCACCTATGAGCATTAGCTTAGGGTTGGAAATTAGCGCAGAGAAATCTGTCATGGCTCCGATTCCAAGGAAAATCAGCGGCGGGTAGAATCCTTTCTGAACACCTTGATAAAGGATGTTCAAAACAGAGCCCTCTTCGTAAACTCCAACCTGCAGGCCGGGAAAGAGAGGAATGTTACCTATGATTATACCGAAACCGATAGGAACCAAAAGGAGTGGCTCCCAATCCTTTTTTATGGCCAGGTATATGAACAGCAACCCGATTGCAATCATAAATATATGCCCGGAAGTAGCATTTGCAAACCCGGTATATTGCAAGAAAGTAGAGAGGTTGTCTGTCAGTAATGAGAAAATTCCGTTATTTTCCATATTATCCTATTATTATCAAAGGAGCTCCCTCTAGTACGGAATCACCTTTGTTGGCTTTAACACTCACTACCTTGCCATCTGTTGTGGCCTCAATCACGTTTTCCATCTTCATAGCCTCAAGTACCATCAATTTTTGCCCTTTTTTGACAGCGTCACCCTCTTTGACAACAACTTCAAGGATTACTCCCGGAAGGGGTGAAGAGACGATGGTTTCGCTACCAGATGATACTGGCTTGCTGACAGTGGATTCTACCTGTGCCGGTCTGTTTACTTTGGCAGCAGAAACGGCTTTCTTTTTGGCTGGCCTTTCTATCTCAACCTTGAAAGGGGTGCCGTTAACCTCAACTTCTGCAATAGTATCTTCTACATTTGCAACGGTTACGGCGTAATCATTACCGTTGATTTTTAATTTATATTCTTTCATTACGATTTCAGATTTGTCTATTTTTTATTTGGTGTTTCCCTGAGAGTGTAAATTTTTGAGCTCCACGGAGAGTAGTTCCTGGTAACTTTGTCAATGGTAAGTACTGTGTTTTCTATGTCGTGGGTCTCGTCATCTTCAAAGTATGCGTGCATGGCCATTGCAATTGCAGCATAAACCTCTGCAGGAGTATCTTCACAACTACTGCAAATCTCATGTTCTGCTTTACCGGCTGCAATAGCTGCCCTTTTCTTGCTTTTACGGATGTTGTAGTTGCCAGTATTTTTGAAAACCACGTACAAAAGTATCAAAGAGAGGAAAACTATGGACATTGCTGTCATTGCCATGATTATACCATATGGGTCCATCTGCATCAACTTCATTCCTGCTGGTTCTTCGTAGGCTCCGAAATTATTGGTGCTTGGAGATGTGTGTTCAAGGATTACCCAAGTCTTTTCCATATCTACCTCACTTTGGCTATTCATGACGGTTTCCCCGTCATTTGCCCTTCCGTAAGATTGGTTTTGTCCAAGGGATTCGTGTGGGATTGCAATCCTGTCTATGATGGTCCTGCCGTCACTGCTGACAAACAGGATTTCCTTGGAGTCTTCTAGCCGGAAATTGAGATGGAAAGTACCTCTGAAAGGCTCTGAATCTGCCCAGAAAAGAGTATGTTGCCTGGGTTTTATCTTGGTCAGTACATCTTTCCTGGGGATCATGTACATCGTAAGGTTGTCAGGGTCATTGGTAAAGTAGCATCCCCCTATGTCAACTGTACCGTAGGAGGTGTTGAAAAGTTCTACCCAGCCGTTCTTATGCCCGTAGTCGTCCATGAAATCGTCGGTATTGCTGACCAATATTTCATTGATACGTATATCGGACATGTTTTGGGCAAAGGCATTTTGACTTGCAACCAAAATTCCCAACAACAACAGTATGTTAAATTTAAATTTTTTCATTTGTTGTCAATGTTTTTTATAGTGGGAGGTTGTCATGTTTCTTAGGAGGGTTAACTAGTTTTTTGGTAGCCAGTTGTTGCAGAGCCCTGATGATCCTGAAACGTGTGTTGCGTGGTTCAATGACGTCGTCAATGTAACCGAATCTTGCAGCATTGTATGGGTTTGCAAATGCATCCCTGTACTCTTTCTCTTTCTGTGCAGATAAAGCTGCAGGATCTTCTGCTGCCGCAACCTCTTTGCCATACAATACCTCTATTGCTCCTGATGGTCCCATCACTGCAATTTCTGCTGTTGGCCATGCATAGTTGATGTCTCCGCGAAGATGTTTGCTGCTCATGACGCAGTAAGCTCCACCATAGGACTTCCTAAGGGTTATTGTCACTTTAGGAACTGTTGCTTCTCCATAAGCATAAAGAAGTTTTGCACCATGCAGGATGATTCCGCCATACTCTTGCTGTGTTCCGGGAAGGAATCCTGGTACATCTACCAGTGTAACCAAAGGAATGTTAAAGGCGTCGCAGAACCTTACAAAACGAGCTGCTTTGCGTGATGCATTATTGTCAAGCACACCTGCAAGCACTTTTGGCTGGTTGGCCACAATACCTACTGAAATGCCATTGAAACGGGCGAAGCCCACAATAATATTCGTAGCATAATCTTTGTGTACTTCCAGGAATTTGCCATCGTCTACAATGGAGCCGATAACTTCATACATATCGTATGGCTTGTTTGGGCTGTCCGGAATGATTTCGTTAAGAGCGTCGTCCAGTCTGTCAATAGGGTCGTTGGTTGGTTCAACCGGTGCCTCTTCCAGATTGTTTTGCGGGAGGTAACCCATAAGGTCTCGTATAACTTTGATACCTTCTTCTTCTGTTTCCACAGCAAAGTGTGCAACACCACTTTTGGATGCGTGGACACTTGCTCCGCCAAGTTGTTCTTGCGTAACATCTTCTCCGGTAACGGTTTTGACAACTTTTGGACCTGTCAAAAACATATAGCTGGTCCCTTTGGTCATGATATTGAAGTCTGTAAGGGCAGGGGAGTATACTGCACCTCCGGCACAAGGACCAAAGATTGCGGAAATTTGAGGGATTACACCAGAGGCAAGGATGTTCCTTTGGAATATCTCTGCATAACCAGCCAGTGCATTCACACCTTCCTGTATCCTGGCTCCGCCTGAGTCGTTGACACCTATTACCGGGGCACCCATTTTCATTGCCTGGTCCATGACTTTACAAATCTTCATTGCAAAACTTTCGGACAGCGACCCTCCAAAAACAGTGAAGTCTTGTGCAAACACATACACAAGCCTTCCATCTATTGTTCCGTAACCGGTAACCACTCCGTCTCCAAGGAAACTGTTCTTTTCCATACCGAAATTGGTACAGCGGTGTGTTACAAACATGTCGTACTCTTCGAAACTACCTTCATCCAAAAGCATCGAAATCCTTTCGCGGGCAGTGTATTTGCCTTTCTGGTGCTGTGAGTCGATCCTTTTTTGACCCCCTCCCAAACGTGCTTTTTCACGTAATTGAATCAGCGCTTTAACCTGTTCTAGTTGTTGGCTCATCTTCTATATTGTTAAATTGATTATTTCTCGGCTTTTTTTGGATCTTCGCAAAGTTCTGTCAGGACACCTATTGTGGATTTTGGATGGAGAAAGGCAATGTTAAGCCCTTCTGCTCCTTTCCTGGGAGCTTTGTCGATTAACTGAACACCTTTTTCTGCCAGCTCGTCAAGACTTGCCTGGAGCCCATCTTCAGTTGCAAAAGCAATGTGATGAACACCTTCTCCTTTCTTCTCTATAAACTTACCTATTGGACCTTCGGGACTCGTGCTCTCCAAAAGTTCAATTTTTGTTTGTCCAACTTTGAAGAATGCCGTTTTGACTTTTTGGTCGGCCACCTCTTCAACTGCATAACATTTTAGTCCGAGCATTTGCTCGTACATTGGAATTGCTGTATCCAGGGACTTAACGGCTATTCCGATGTGCTCAATATGCGATAGTTTCATGATTTATAAAATATTGGTAATAAATATTTAATGAATATCCTGCAAAGGTATGAAATTATAAGATGATGGCAAAAAAAAAGCGGTTGATTATTCAACCACTTTTCTATTTGACAAGGCGTTAATTAGCCATTGTGTGATAAACGTTTTGAACATCATCGTCATTTTCGAACCGCTCAATCATTTTTTCAATTTCTGCCCGGGCATCCTGGTCGAGTTGTTTGAGCTCTGTGTTGGGAATCCTTTCAAACCCTCCTGTAACCAATTCAAAACCTTTTTCTTCTATGAACTTTTGAATGCTGCCGTAAGATTCGAAACTACCGTATATTACAATTTCTTCTTCTTCCATGAAGAGTTCCTCTGCCCCGTAGTCTATCAGCTCAAGTTCCAACTCTTCCAAATCTACAGGTGAGCTGCTTTTTACCTTGAATACCGATTTCCTGTCGAACATGAACTCCACACTGCCGGATGTTCCGAGTGAGCCTCCGAATTTGTTGAAGTAACTCCTTACATTGGCGACAGTCCTCATTATATTGTCAGTTGCAGTTTCCACCAAAATAGCTATTCCGTGAGGTCCGTATCCTTCGTAAACTACCTCTTTGTAGTCTGAATGATCTTTTTCCACAGCCCTTTTGATGGCTCTTTCTACGTTGTCTTTGGGCATGTTCTCTGAGCGGGCAGTAGAAATAAGAGCCCTTAGCCTAGGGTTGTTGTCAGGATCTGGCCCACCAGATTTTGCTGCCATTGTAATCTCTTTGCCTAGACGTGTAAAGACGCGGGCCATATTGCCCCACCTTTTGAATTTACGCTCTTTCCTGAATTCAAATGCTCTTCCCATATCTTATCAATTTTTTGCCCGGGACAAAGCCTAATTGACACTAATCCTGGCAATGTACTTGTCGGCATCGGTGCCCTCTTGGCTTTGAGGGTATTTCACTTTTATCTCTTCGTATAGTTTTATTGCATCCTGGGTGTTGCCCAACTCTTCGTGCATCAATGCGGCTTTCAGCATGTAAGATGCAGCAAAAAGGTTGTCATGGTGAGCTGCAGCCTTAAGGTAATAATTCAATGCCTCCTTGTTGTCCAAAAGGTTGGCATATGCATCACCAATGTTTGCAATAGCCCTTGCCTGGGTAATGGGATCGTCAGATTTGTATTTCCTTAGCATTGATATTGCCTCTTGGTAATTGCCAAGATGGAGGTTGCAAATTCCTGCATACATATATACAGCAGCAGGGGCGGCAGAGCCGTACTCTTCTATTACTTGATTGAACCCTAGTGTATTGCCGTCTCCATTAAGAGCAACTTCAAAGTTGTCGTTACGGAAGTTTTGTTCGGCAACGAATGTTTGGGCCATGGCCTCTTCTTTTAAAGGCTTGCGGTAAAATTGCGAGTAAGAGAAGCCAATAGCGGCAATAGCCAAAACTGCAACTACTGAGTAGATCAAGATGTTCTTGTTCTTTTCCAAAAAGTGTTCAGTGGCGTTAAGAGCGTTTTCTACACTCTCTTCAGGGTCATGTTGGTTGATTTTCTTTGACATTTCTGATTTTTTTTAGCAGGATGCAAAATTACAATATTTTATCTAATCTCAAATTATTTAATAGGGAAAAGTCGTAACTTTGTAAGATAACTTAAGGATAATGTTTTTAAATCAAATTTCAATATCGGGATTCAAGAATATCTCCAAGGCTAAAATCCAATTTTCTCACAAGCTGAATTACATCACTGGAGTCAATGGATCTGGCAAGACAAACTTGTTGGATGCAGTCTATTACCTTTCCATGACCAAAAGTTATTTTCCGATTCCTGACGGACAAATTATCAACTATGAAGAAAGTAATTGCCATATTGCAGGTGAATACTCCAGGGATGACCAGACAAAGGATATCATTTCTTTTTCATATGAAAAAGGTGGCGCCAAACTATTCAAGAGAAATTCAAAGCCATATCAAAGATTGTCTGACCATATAGGAGTTATCCCTATTGTAATGGTTTCTCCGTACGATAATTGCCTTATAAATGAATCCGGGGAGGAACGCAGGAAGTTCATAAATTCGATTCTGTCCCAATTAGACCCAGAATACTTGAGGAGAATACAAAACTACAACCAACTTTTGCAACAAAGGAACAAATTGTTAAAAGAAGAGAAGGCCAGCAAAACCCTATTGGATACATTTACAGAAAGGATGTCTGCGAATGCCAATTATGTTCATGCAAAAAGAGATGGTTTTATCACACAGCTACAGCCAATCGTTGTCAAGTATTATAACAAGCTTTCCGGTAACGGTGAAACCATCTCTATTGAGTACAGGTCCGATCTGTCAGAAAACTCGCTTGAAAACCTTCTCAGGAAGAACGAAGAGAAGGACAGGGTTTTCAAGTATACTACCTGCGGCATACAAAGGGATGATATCGTATTCAACATGAATGGATACAAATTCAGGAACTGTGGGTCTCAAGGGCAGCAAAAAACATTTTTGATAGCCCTCAAGCTTGCGCAGTTTGAAATAATGAAGGAGATATACGGGAAGTTACCAATACTTTTGCTGGATGATGTGTTTGACAAACTGGACATGAACAGGGTGGGGGCATTGCTTTCGATGGTCTCTTCCGATGTTTTTGGACAGATATTTATTACTGATAGCAATAAAGTAAGGGTAAAGGAGATGCTGGAAAATATCGGAGGCGATTATTTGCAATTGGATATCAAAAACGGGGAGGTTTTATGAGAAGGGAAAAGTCTGTGCCTGTGGGAGAGTTGTTCTCTCAATTACTCAAAAATTCTGGTTTGGAAGAGGGGGTAAAGAGGGTGGATGTTTTCAATGCATACAACCAGGTTGTAGGAACCCGTTATGCAGAATATACCTCAAGTAAATATTTCAAAGATGGAAGACTAACATGTGTGATATCTTCTTCGGTTGCTCGTAATTCCTTGATAATGCATAGGATGACAATAATTGAGAGGATGAATGGTTTGCTTGGGAATAATCTAGTCAAGGAGTTGATATTAAAATGAATGTGATAAAAAAAAATAGAATAGTAATCGATGCCGACATCCCTTTTATCAAGGGAGTCCTGGAGCCATACTTTGATGTGACCTACATTAAAGGTAACATGATTGACAATTCTTTATTGCTGGACAAAGATGCTATTGTAATAAGGACAAGGACGGTGTGTTCACCTGAATTGTTATCGGGTAGCAAGGTGAAGGCAATATTCACAGCTACCATTGGCATGGACCATATAGATATGGAGTACTGCGGCAATAACGGGATAGATGTTTTCAGTGCACAAGGTTGCAATGCCTATGGTGTTATGCAGTATGTTGTTACAGCTATATTTGAGCTGTTCTTAAAAATGAGGGTTACAGGGTTCAGGAAAATGAAAATTGGTGTTATTGGAGCCGGTAATGTCGGTGAAAAAGTTGCCACCTTTTTTGAACGGTCAGGTTTTGATGTTTACAGGTGTGATCCACCCAAAAGTGAGGTGAATCAAGATATAAAGTATTATCCTCTGGATTATCTGCTTTCTTGTTGCGACGTGTTGACATTGCATGTTCCTTTGGATTCACAAACTCGAAACATGTGTTCCTTTGATTTTCTTGCCAGGATCAAGGAGGGGGCAATCTTGGTAAATACTTCCAGGGGAGAGGTGGTCGATGAACTTTCCCTTTTGGAACACAAAGAGAAAATCGGTGGATTGGTACTTGATGTATGGCAAAATGAACCAATGATAAATGAAGGGCTGGCATTGGTATGTGATTTTGCAACTCCTCATATTGCAGGGTACTCATATGAGGGGAAAGTTAATGCAACTCTCTATTCTGTCCGTAATCTTGCTCGTTTTTTTGGGATAAAGGAGCTGGAGAAGTTTGAAATAGAGTTGCCCGAATTGCCTAAGGTAAAGGCAGAGGAATTTTTTGGTGAGGATGCTTTGGAAAGAACGGTCAATTTCCTTAGAGGTCGTTTTGATATCAAAAAGGAGAGCAATATGTTGTTGGAAAACCTTGACAGATTTGAAACATTACGTTCTGAATACAAATATAGGAGAGAATTGCCGTTGGATACAGCCATTTTTTTGAATAGACTTTTGGATTGATTAACTTTATCAAAAATAAGATTATGCTGACAAATGAGGATGTTTTGAAAATTGAAAAAAGGGGTTCTTCAAAAGAGAGGGTAGAAAGCCAATTGGAAAAATTTGAAACTGGGTTTCCTTATCTTGAAATAGTTGCTCCTGCTACACCTGATAAAGGTATAAGTGTTCTTTCTAAAGAGGAACAATTTTCTTGTGTGAAAAGGTATTCCAAATTTGAAGGTTCCGTGACTAAATTTGTCCCGGCATCGGGTGCTGCTACCAGGATGTTCAAGGATTTGTTCGAAGCCATGGGGGCATTAGCCAAAGGACAGGAGTTGGCAGAGAAGGCAAATTCTTTTTTTGAAGAACTTGATAAATACCCATTTTACGGAGATTTGCAGGATTTGTTCTCTTATGATATAGTTGGCAATAAAGATGCAAGGTCCAGACAAATTATACTGGAATCGCTTCTTACAGAAGTTGGGTTGGGGTATGGTTCACTCCCAAAAGGGTTGATCAAATTCCATAAATATGATAATTATGTTAGGACAGCGCTGGAAGAGCATTTGAGTGAATCTGCCGGGTACGGTATTGATAAAAGAGGTTTTGCCAAATTGGTATTCACGGTTTCCCAAGAGCATTTACCGTTATTCAGGAGCCTGGTCCAGAAGATCAGAAGTCAATACGAGAAGAATTTCAAGTATAGCCTGGACATATCATTTACTTTACAAAAACCATCTACTGACACCATTGCCGTGGATATGGAAAACAGACCTTTCAAAGAGAGTAACGGGGAGCTTTTGTTCAGGCCTGCAGGACATGGTGCATTGATAGAAAACCTGAATGATATTGATTCGGACTTGGTGTTCATCAAAAACATTGATAATGTGACCAGGGAAGAACTTACTATAGATACTGTTTGGTGGAAAAAGGTTTTGGCTGGACATCTGCTTGGCATTCAATCCAAAGTGTTTGGATATTTAGAGCAACTTAATGGAGAAAGGGTAGATGGCCTTAACAAAATAATCAAGTCTTTTATAGAAGAGACCTTTTGCATGCAATTGCCAAATGTAGATGAGAGCATAGAAAAAGAATATCTTACAGCTATTCTTGACAGGCCTTTGAGGGTTTGTGGTATGGTAAAGAACCTGGGAGAGCCAGGAGGAGGTCCTTTTTTGGTAAGGGATGCCGATGGTTCTGTATCCCTGCAAATCCTGGAAGGTGCACAATTGGATATGTCCGATTTATCGGTTGTGGAAATTGTTGCAGATTCTACTCATTTCAATCCTGTCGATTTGGTGTGTTCAATCAAGGATTACCGAGGCAATAAGTTTGACCTGTCCAAATTCACCGATCCGGAAACAGGATTCATCTCGGAAAAAAGTGTAGAGGGGGTTTCAATCAAGGCTCTTGAGATGCCTGGCTTGTGGAATGGAGCCATGAGTCGTTGGAATACTGTTTTTGTGGAGGTTCCCATCACGACATTCAGTCCGGTAAAGACCGTTTTTGATTTGCTGAGACCAGAACATCAAGGATAAAAAAAAGGATGTCGCCAAACGACATCCTTTTTTTTGTAATTGTTTTTCGAGTGATTTATTCACCCAACAATATTCCGGTCCCTTTTGTGCCATCTTTGAACAGAAGTGAATGGTTTTTCTTCTCCCTGTTTTTCCAGTCACCTTTATTATATGCATAACTGAGTATGAGAGGTACCACTGTGGTGGCCTCTGCATAAACCATTTGTTCATGGGCAGTATCAACTTTTCCCCATGAGTTAGCCTCTTTCAAGGTTGATGATGAACATGCGCCATCCCTGACATCGGCCACTGTTATTTGGACGGCATATTTGTGCATTGGTACATCAAAACCAAGGCACTCTGCACAAACTACGGTGTCTTGAGCAAAGTTTTTTGGTACTCCTCCGCCAACCATGAACAGACCGCTGCTTTTGGCAGACATTTTGACCTCGGTCAGTTCCCGGAAGTCTGCTACCGAGTCAATAGTCAAGTACGGTTTACCCTCTTTTATCCTCTCTACCTGGTGCATTACCAATCCAAACCCGGCACTGCAATCACTGAAAGCGGGTACAAAAATTGGCACGTTGTTTTCGTATGCAGTCTGGATAAGGGAATTTTTCTTTACAGAATTTTTGGTGAGCCATTTGCCCATTTCATGTATGAATTCCCTGGAAGAGTATGGTCTTGCTTCAAGGGAGTCTGCAATGGTTTTGATTGTGGCATCGCAGTTTTGGAGTTGTTCTTCATCTATGTAGGTGTCGTAGATGCGGTCTATGTAATTGCTCCTGAGGTGCGTATCATCTATGAATTGGCTTCCTTTGTAATGTTTGAAGCCAAGAGCTTCAAAAAAGTCCATATCTATGATGGATGCTCCAGTGGCAACTACAGCATCAATCATTTTGAAACGAATCATGTCTACATATCCTTGCATGCATCCTCCGGCAGAGGTGCTTCCGGCAAGGATGAGCCAGTTTGTGGACTCTTTGTCTTTTATCATCATTTGGAGGATGTCGGCTGCAGCTGCAGTGTCCCTGGAAGAGAATGACATCTCCCTCATGGAGTCTATGATGTAAGAGGAGTCAAATGCTGTAATGTCAATATGCTTAATGGTATCCTTAAGCAGATCTTTTTTTGTTGGTTCCATATTAGTTTGCTTTACTATTCTTTACGTCTATTTTTTGCAAATATAGATAATTTAAACAAAGAACAAGATTTTTACTATTTTTGCCGATGCTATTTGTTACAGTGTAATTACTTATTTAAAATAATCTTTATGTTTGACTCCAACACAATCAAATTGTTCGGGACTCTTGAAACTCCTTTCTACTATTACGACATGGGGCTGTTGAGAAAAACCCTTGAAATGTACACTACCGAACTGAAAAAATATGGATTCCATGCTCATTACGCATTGAAGGCAAATGCCAATGAGAGGATCTTGAAGATGATGTTGGAATATGGGCTTGGTGCAGATTGTGTCAGCGGAAACGAGGTTTCACTTGCCCTGGAAAAAGGTTTTGATCCCGGGAATGTCGTCTTTGCCGGTGTTGGCAAAAGTGACAAGGAGATCAAAACAGCTCTGGCCGGAGGTATTTTTTCTTTCAATTGCGAATCCATACCCGAAATCCAGATCATAGATCAAATTGCAGGCTCTATGGGTAAAAAAGCTTCTGTGTCATTAAGGATAAATCCCGATGTAGATGCCCATACCCATAAATACATAACCACAGGAAAATCACAAAACAAGTTTGGAATAAGCCACTGGATGTTCGACGACATTATAAAGGTGATGAGGCAGAGCAAAAACGTAGAATTTGCAGGTTTGCATTTCCATGTTGGTTCCCAGATAACAGATTTGAAGGTTTTTGAAATGCTCTCTTTGAGGGTTAATGAAATTGTCAGATCATTCACAGATAAAGGCATGTATGTCAATAATATAAATTTGGGAGGGGGATTAGGCATAGATTACAATGATCCGGATTCAAATCCTATACCCGATTTTGAGCAATATTTCCGCATCATTGACAAAAACCTTGTGAGGGAACCTGGACAGCGAATCCATTTTGAACCAGGCAGGGCTGTGATTGCTCAGTGTGGATCCCTTATATCCAGGGTTTTGTATGTGAAGATTGGTAAAGGCAGAAAATTTGTAATTCTGGATGCTGGTATGAATGATCTTATCAGGCCAGCTCTCTACCAGGCATCCCACAAATTGCAAAATCTTACTTCAAAAGGCAGGATGTTGAAATATGATGTAGTAGGGCCTGTTTGTGAGTCAAGTGACAGCTTTGGGAAAAACATCTTGCTGCCATCCACAGGCCGGGGAGATCTCTTTGCAATCCGCTCTGCGGGGGCGTATGGACAAGTGATGGCAATGCGGTATAACCAGAGGGACCTTGCCCCTGAAATTTATTCTGAATAGGATTTATGGCAAGAGGAAACATAAAAGAGACATATCTGACGCAGGTTTACGAATTGTTCAGGAAAAGGGGATTAAACCTTACTATGGATGAGATTTCTTTTGAATTGAAGATAACCAAGAAGACTTTGTACAATAACTTCAAGAGCAAAGATGTTCTGATGAGGACTGTGATGGAGCATGTGATTGAAGATGTGGAATTTAAAATTAACCTATCCTTGACTCAAGGCAAGAATGCTATTGAAGCCTTGTTTTATTCCAGCAGTATGATGAATAAGACACTAGAGGAGCTTGGGCCACAGTTGCTCAATGATTCGTCGCTGTTTTTGCCCGATCTCAAGGTGTTGGACCACACAAACAGGACAAGTTTCTATTCCAGGATAATTTCTGACAATCTGGAAAGAGGTATAAGCGAAGGTTTGTACAGAGACAACTTCAATAAGGATTTGATCACTCTTTTTTTTACCTCTGCAATGGCAAAAATTTACACCTGGAATGGTTCCTATGTCTATCTAAAGGACCCTTTCGTGTTTCATTCAGAGCTGGTAAGGTACCATCTTGAATCTATTGTAAATGATAAGGGGCGTGAGATTCTACATAGCTTTATGCAAAAATGACTAACTTTGTAGCTTAAATTTTAAAAAATGTTTGAAAATTTAATTGACAGACTTGAAAACTCCTTTAAATTGCTCAAAGGAGAGGGTAGGATAACAGAGATAAATGTTGCTGAAACATTAAAAGATATTAGAAAAGCACTTTTGGATGCCGACGTAAGTTACAAAATTGCCAAAGGATTTTGTGATGATGTGAAAGAAAAGGCGTTGGGACAGGATGTGCTGAAAGCTGTACGTCCCGGACAGATGTTGACCAAAATTGTCCATGACGAATTGGCCCGTTTGATGGGTGGAGAGGCAATTGACATTAATATCAAAGGGGCTCCTGGAGTGGTTTTGGTTGCTGGTCTTCAGGGTTCAGGTAAGACCACATTCAGTGGCAAGCTTGCTTTGAATTGCCGCACCAAAAGAGGGCTAAAGACAATGCTTGTTGCATGTGACGTTTATCGTCCGGCAGCAATTGAACAATTGAAAATTCTGGGAGAGCAAACAGAGGTGTTTGTTTACCACGAAGAGGGTGTGAAGGATCCGGTTAAAATTGCAAAGAATGCAATTTCGAAGGCTAAGCAGGAGGGATATTCTCTTGTCATTGTAGATACTGCCGGGCGCCTGGCAATTGACGAACAGATGATGGCAGAAATCACAGCCATTAAAAAAGCAGTCAATCCTACGGAAACTCTTTTTGTTGTGGATTCCATGACTGGTCAGGATGCTGTAGAGACAGCAAAGACTTTCAATGACAGGCTGGATTTTGATGGAGTTGTCCTTACGAAACTGGATGGTGACACCAGGGGTGGTGCAGCTCTTTCTATCCGGGCAGTTGTCAATAAACCAATCAAGTTTGTCTCTGCAGGTGAAAAAATGGATGCTTTGGATGTTTTCCATCCCAAAAGGATTGCAGACAGGATTCTTGGTATGGGAGACGTTGTCTCTTTGGTTGAGAAGGCGCAGGAACAATATAACGAAGAGGAGGCAAGGAGACTCCAGCGAAAACTTGCAAAGGACCAATTCACGCTTTCTGATTTTTTTGACCAGATACAGCAAATTAAAAAGATGGGGAACATCAAGGACCTTGCATCCATGATTCCTGGTATGGGAAAAGCACTGAAGGATGTGGAAATGGACAACGATGCTTTCAAGGGTATAGAAGCCATTATACAGTCAATGACAAAAGAGGAGAGGGAAAACCCATCGTTGTTGAACGGAAGCAGGAGAAGACGTATTGCAGAGGGTAGCGGAACTTCAATTGCAGAGATAAACAGGCTGGTGAAACAGTTTGAAGATACCAGGAAGATGATGAAGAACATGGCCGGTGGCGGTGCGGCAAAGGCTATGCGTGCCATGGGTTCAATGAGAAAAAGATAAACCTTTACAGTTATGACAATATTGGATGGAAAGGCAGTTGCAGATGCAATAAAGCAAGAGATTGCCAAGGAAGTGGAAACTATTTTGGAAAAAGGAGGCAAAAGACCGCATTTGGCTGCCATTTTGGTGGGTGAGGACGGGGCCTCCCAGACTTATGTAGGTCACAAGGAAAAGGCTTGCAAACAAGTTGGATTCAACTCTACAGTGTTGAGATTGCCTGACGATATCGGTCAAGATGAGTTGTTGGAAAAAATTGCAGAGATAAATTCAAACCAAGATATTGATGGTCTGATTGTACAACTCCCTCTGCCTGCTCATATTGACGAACAGAAAGTGATCGACGCCATTGATCCTGCTAAGGATGTAGATGGTTTTCACCCGGTTAATGTTGGCAAAATGGTGCTTGGGTTACCGGCATTTGTCTCTGCGACACCTGCCGGGATCTTGGAGATCATGAGACGATACGGGATTGAAACTTCCGGAAAAAACTGCGTTATAATTGGAAGGAGCAATATTGTAGGTAAGCCTGTAGCAAACCTCCTTCTGCAAAAGGGGAATCCCGGGGATTGTACTGTAACGGTATGTCATAGCCGTACTAAAAATTTGAAAGAGATTACTTTGAAAGCTGATATCATAATTGCTGCGCTAGGTGTTGCCGAGTTTTTGACAGGAGATATGGTAAAAGATGGTGCTGTGGTTATTGATGTGGGTATTACAAGGGTAAAAGCCGATACCAAGACCGGCTTTAAATTATTGGGGGATGTCAAGTTTGATGAAGTAGCTCCAAAATGTTCTTACATAACCCCTGTACCCGGAGGGGTAGGTCCAATGACAATTATATCCCTGTTATCCAATACATTGAGAGCTTCAGGCAACTAGTTTCCAGAATTTACCCTTGATGCTTCTTCTATGTTTGCTACATTCCTTTGTTTATAGGTTTTTCCTTTTCCAAAGCGATATTGGAAGCTGATTGTTATCCTGTGGCTTCTGTACTCAGACTTGAATTTGTATGATTCAATGTCTTGGTTGACACCGGGATTTTTATCAAAAGAAACCTTGCTTTGGTTGGTTTTTGTGTGGATAATCACAGTTGCGAAAGGAAGTGCGTTTTGGGTAGTTTTTTCGACTACCCTCCCTTTTATTGTAACGGTGTTTTTTGCGCTAACCAAGATGTTTGATAACAACAAAGATAAAATAATTGCGATAAATTTGTGTGACATAGATGTGTGAATAAATTAGTAGTATGTATAGCAAGGTACATTTTTCACACATTTAGACGAATTGAAGTGTTTAAAAGTTGCAGCTAATGAAAAAAAATTTAAACCGATTTAATTGCAGCTAAAGGATAGGTTGTTATTATTGATTATATGAGGTTATTTGAGAAATTTAGTGATAAATGATTTGTCAATTCCTAAAATCTCCATTTTTTTTATTATCAATGGAAGTTCTTCATTGATAAAGGTATTCCTTTGAATACTAAAGATCTTCTCTTTTGCACCAGATTCAACAAAGAATCCGATTCCGCGCTTGTTGTATATTACCATTGAAGAGGTGAGATGTTCATAGGTGCGCATTATTGTGTTGGGGTTCACTCCGAGGGTGCTTCCCAGTTCCCTTACAGAGGGAATGCGTTCATCTTCGGGCCACTCCCCGGACAGTATCTTTTCGCAGATGTTGTCAGCAATTTGCAGGTATATGGGTTTATGTTCGTTGAATTCCATGCTGTGTTGCTAATATTGCAGTTTCCTCATTTTGAAATGAGAAAAAATCAGAGCCCCGATTGGAACTCCTATGGTGAATATTGCTGTCATAATATTTACAAACAATTTTAAAACAGGAAAGTTTTCAATAGTAGCAAGGGGATTCTCCATTAAGCTACTGTTGTTCTGCATGCCTTCCGATTCTATTATTTTTTGAATTTGGTCGTTGTATTCATAAACCAGCAATGCGCTTACCAGTGACACTACAAATATGTATATTGCCCAGAAAGCCGCACAGAACAACAGTGTCTTGACAACTTTGTTTTCCCTGAAGTGGAGATTACCTGCAAATGTAAGAAAAGGCAGAGCCGAATAATTGGATACTTGATTGAGGATATAGGAGAGGCTACCGGATCCTTTGCTGAAGATGAATATGCCAAACGGAGGACGATGGATCAAAACTGCGAGAGTGTCGGCCAGAAGTAATGTGGAGAAAATTGCGAGCGGAGTGACGACTAATGATATCAGAACCATCGATAGGAATTTTTCATTGACTGATACAGGAAGTGTGATGTAGTCTACTCCCTTTCTCTTGTGATTGATATCTTTATACAGTATGAACGGCGCAAATACGGATGTCAGCAACGATGCAAATATTATGAATGATGTGCGTGCCCCCATGCTAATAATAGGATTTCCGTCCATCAGCGTTTCCCATAGAACGTATGCAATGTATGCTAGAGAGATGCTTATGCTTATTATAAGGATTATACGAATTCTTTCTGTGAGCTCTTTTGCAATAAGCTTACCAAATCTTCTTATGCTGAATGTATTATTCATCTTTATCTATTTTTTTTGAATTGAAAATGTTTTTGATCTCTTCCTTTTTGTTTACAACAGCATTGAAAAGCGCCTCTATGTTGACGGCAGATTCTTCACCTGTATCGTTTTTCGTCACGCAGAGGTATCCTCCCGGTGCATTGTCGCATAATAGAGCCTCCGGGTCCCGATTGCCTTTAGTTTTGAATATTAGTTTTTCTGAAATGGAGGTGATGGACTCATTCAGTAGTATAGTATTGGAGTCCAGAATTATGATGGGGTCCAGAAGGTTTTCCAGGTCCCTGACCTGATGTGTTGAGATTATTATACAGCAATGGTCATTGGCAGAGCTTGCAATAATACTTCGTGTTATCAAAACGAGGGTAGAACTTTCCTCTGTTTTTGACATATTCCTTGACAACCATTTCTGGAGGAGTAAAATCTTCCGGCACATAAAATATCTCTTCCAAAAGTGATGGATCTCTTTTGAAGGGACTGTAACCTATCACTTGACAATTACCTTCCTTAATTGGCAATAAACCACAAATTATTTTCAATAGTGTGGTCTTGCCAACTCCATTTTGTCCTAATAACCCGTAAATATTACCTGGCTTCAATTCCAATGAAATATCGTTAAGGACCCTTTTTTTTGAGTAACTAAAACATAGATTCTCAATTTGTATCATATCTAATCTGATTTAATAGTCTTAGTGTGTTAGTGAGCTAGTACACGGCAAAAGTAAGCAAGAATTACTTATTTGCAAATAAAATTTTAATTAATTTTTGCATATATTTGTAAAGAATTGATTCATAGAATAAAAATGAAAATTATTTTAATTAAAAAAGAGATCTTTTTCTCATTGGTTTCATTGTTGTTGCTTTTTAGCTGGTCAAATGTATCTGCGCAAAATAAATTTGCAAATGTCGATTCATTGGAGAATGTTGTTTATACTTTGGCCTCTGAATCTATGGGAGGAAGGTATCCTGGAACATATGCTGATTCCATTGCAGCCGGTTACATTGCAAATAAAATGTTGACAGCTGGACTTGTCCCTTTGATTGGAGATTCTTTCTTGATACCATTTGAAATATCACTTTACAGGCAGGTCAACATTAGCTCTTCTCTCAAAATTGGTAAAAAGAGTTACAAGTTAGGTGCTGATTTCTGGATTCACCCTTTGTCTCCAGTCTCCAACGTAAAAGGGACTGTTGGTAATCCAAACGGGACATCTCTTGGGAACATAGCTTTTTTGGAGACTCCGGCAGATTCCATACCTTTCAAGGTGACTGACCTGAAAGAAAAGGGTTTTGATGCATTGGTGTGCTTTGACAGCACAATTGTAGAGAACCAATCTACTGCAAGGGGGGCTGTTTTTTCCATCCCGGTTGTTTTTGTATCTGGGAAATTAGTTGAAACAATCAAACACAACATAGGTAAAGAAATTGCAATTGAATCAAATACCCAATTGGTAAAAGCCAAAACCTTCAATATAGCAGGGATAACTCCTGGTAATGGGTCGTCTTATATTTTGGCCGGCGCTCACTACGATCATTTGGGCTTGGGAGGAGAGGGTTCGGGCAGTACCAGGCCAAATATTGCCATGGTACACCCTGGTGCCGATGATAATGCCAGTGGAGTCTCTGCAATACTGGAGGCAGCCAGGGTAATTATGGAAAAAAGAAGTTTGGACAGCCTTGGTAAAGGTTTTGCAATAGTTGCTTTTGGAGCAGAGGAGAGAGGTTTGTTAGGGTCATCGTTGATGGCAGATACTCTTTTGCAAACAGGTCGTTTGCCTGATATCATGATTAATCTGGATATGGTTGGCAGGTTAAGGGATAACAAGCTCCAGGCAGGAGGTGTGGGAACATTTGAAGAGGCAGACAGCATACTGACCTGCATCAATGATTTGTTCAATTTGGATTTGATTACTACCAAAGAGGGTTCAGGACCCTCTGACCACTCTTCGTTCAATTCCAAGAAAGTTCCTGTGCTTTATTTTACCACTGGGGTTCACAGAGAGTATCATACTCCTGCTGATAGTGCCCAGCTTATTAATTACGAAGGGCTAACTTTGGTAACTGACTATATTGTGGAATTGGTCAAAAAGTTAGGTGCTTCTACTTTTATCCCTGAATATGTACAAGTAGAGGAAGCTGTTATGCAGGCAAGGACAAATTTCAAAGTTACATTGGGAATAATTCCGGATTTCACATATGACAAGGGTGACGGGTTCCGGATAGGACCTGTCTCTGATGGAAGGCCAGCTCACAAAGCGGGTTTGTTGGAAGGAGATATTATTGTTAGCATGGATGACAATACAATAGCCAATATTTACGATTACATGAATTCTCTTGGTAAACTCAAAAAGGGGGACCAAGTAGAAGTTTGCTATCTAAGGGATGGCAATTTGAAAAAGGTGATAATTAAACTTTAAAATTACAAGATATTACTATGAAGAGTTTCGTTGCATGGAGCTTGGCAATTGCACTAACTTTGACTGCTGTTGTTTATCAACGTATGACAGGACCTACAAACCCTAAGCGAGTTTCCGTTGAAATAGGGAGCCAGGTATTGGATATGGAATTTCCCAGAAGTCTGGAAACAAAAGTGCCTTTCAATAGTTTTACGATTGACGGTATGTTTTCTAGTTTGGAAGTGGCATTGCCAAATGAAGTCTCTGGGATGGATATGTACATATTATGGAAAAGATTTCCTGGAAATGATTCCTTGTCAAGGATAGATGCTGTTTGCAAAGATGGCGTTTGCTCTTTTGAAATTCCCTCCCAGCCCCCGGCAGGAAAGATAGCATATTATCCTGTACTAAGGTTCAATGGAGATGAATACAGGGTTGGTCAAGCTGTTACTCTTAGGTTTAAAGCTCCTGTAAGCGCAATTACTTTAATCCCTCATATATTACTAATGTTCATTGCAATGCTCTTTTCCAATTACGTTGGGATTGCTGCATTACTAAGAATAAATAATGCATCTTTTTTTGCACTTGTTACTTTGGTAGCATTGTTTGCAGGTGGTCTGGTACTTGGCCCTTTGGTTCAAAAGGCTGCTTTTGGGGAATATTGGACTGGTTGGCCATTTGGAGGTGACCTTACTGATACGAAAACTTTGTTTGCATTCCTTATTTGGTTTGCAGCCTGGTTTGCCAACAGGAAAAGGAATCGCAGGTATCTCTATGTTTTGGCTTCAGTTGCTATGCTGCTTGTATACACAATACCCCACAGCACAGCCGGGAGTGAATTTGACTATGAGCAGGGTATTGTTGTTACCGGTAATTGACTTTACTAATATTTGTGGCTATCTGGTTGGTTAAGCTCTGATTCACTCATTTTGGTTTTTGTCAGTGATTTCCAGACGTACGCCACATAGGCAAGAACGAAAGGAATGAATAGAGAAGCGTATGCCATAACTTTCAAGGTAAACTCACTGGAAGAGCTATTGTACAGGGTTAATGACTGTTGAATATTTATGGTCGATACAAAAAAGGCTGTATTGTTGAATGCTGCACAAATAAGTATACTCCAAACGGCCAGGATAACTCCGCCACCTGTCAGGAAAAAACTGTGCTTCCCTTTTGAAAAGTAGGTGGTAGATAACCCATAAAGTACCAGTAAAACACCACATATCAACATGATTGATGGCCATACAAGCTCAGTCATATTGAAAAAATATTTGTATTTCACGGGATTTATAATCCCTGTCTCCGGACTAACTGAATAACCGGTCATTGTGAATAAGTGGATGAGCAGAGCAACAAATGTGATTACAAATGCAGTTCCTGTAACTTTTATTTGGGTTTTGGCTTTTTGAACCAATGTCTCCATCTCAATTTGTTTGATTACATAAAGCAATCCAAGTGTCCTTGCAGCCAAATATACAACTATGCCCATAAGCAGGTTGAATGGTACAACAATGGCATCCAGACCATGCCATCCGTTTGTCCATTGCGAGATGACCGGGCTTTCCAATGATGTTATACTCATTTTGTCCATAGTGAACGATCCTCCACTGAAAAATGTCCCAACGGCCACACCAAGCAAGATTGTTCCCAAAGATCCGTTTAGGAACAGGAATGTTTCGTATGTCTTTGCACCTAGGATGTTTCCAGCTTTTTTACGGTATTCAAATGATACGGCTTGTATTACAAAAAGAAAGAGGATTGCCATCCAAAGCCAGTAGGCACCACCGAAGCTTGTAGAGTAATAGAGTGGAAAGGATGCAAACATTGCCCCTCCAAAAGTGACCAGTGTGGTAAAGGTCAATTCCCATTTGTGTCCAAGAGCGTTTATTACAAGAGATTTTTCTGTGTCGTTTTTTACGATACCAAAGATTAATGACTGCCCACCTTGGACAAACATAAGAAATACCAGGAATGCACCCAAAAGGGTTACAACCAGCCACCAGTAATGTTGAAGTTGATATAACATGATAAGTTGTTTTTACAGGTTATTATTGGGCGGCAGGCCCTTTTTTTATTACTTTGAACATGATGGTAAGCTCTGCAGCAAGCAAAACAGAGAACAATACAAAAAACATGATTGTGGTTGTTAGGACAGCAGATGAACTAACCCCTGACAATGATGCATTTGTAGTCAAAAGGTCTTGTATTGTCCAAGGTTGTCTCCCAACCTCTGCAACGATCCATCCCGCCTGGGTACAAATATATACTAATGGTATGCTGATTATTGCCATCAAATGAAACCATTTGAATCGGGTCAACATGCCTTTCCTGTCAAGAAAGATAGCCAGGCCAAACAGCAGAAGGAAAAAACCACCTAATATTACCATTATATGGAAAGCGTAGAATGTCAATGGAACATTTGGAACAATATCTGAGGGTTTTTCAATGAAACCATATCCAAAATGTCGATAGTTTTCGCGAAGTGTACGTAGAGCGTATTCTTTACTTTGTTCATCGCCAGCTTCTTTGGCCATTTGATAAGCAGCAAGAGCATTGACTGCAAGTTTCCCTCTTCTCATCCTTTCCTTTACAGGCAACGCAATTTGTTGGTTGCCGTATTGGTCGGTGTACTTGTAACCTCCATTTATGATATCTTCTATCCCAGGAACAAACGAGTTCATTTTCCGGTCAACAAGTAGTGAAAGACCTTGAGGAATTGAAATGTTTACAAGGAATGGTTTTTGCAAAGAGTATGCTAGTGAATCCACTTCCATGTCAGAGATTTTCTTTTTTGGGTTAAGTATTGCAAAAGCAACTATTGGTGTTCCTTCTGTGCTTTGATAAAGCCCCTCCATTGCTGCAAGCTTCATAGGTTGTTTTTTTGCCACATGCACTGCAGAACCGTCTCCCGACCAAATGAGTATGACTAGAGATACCATCCCAAAGACAGAGGCAATCCTAATACTTTTCCTGGAAAACTCATCTTCTCTCTTTTTGAACAAGTACCAACTGGATATTCCTATGACTACAACTGCAGCAATAACAAAGCAGTTTGTTACGGTGTGGATGAACTTGTTAATAGCAACGGGAGATAGGGCTACAGCCCAAAAATCAGTCATTTCGTTCCTAGCAGTATCGGGGTTGAACTCCATTCCGGTAGGGAACTGCATCCATGCATTGGCAACCAATATCCATAGTGCAGAAAGGATTGTTCCAATTGCTACCAGCCATGTTGATAAAAGATGAGCTTTTTTGCTCACTTTCTCCCATCCAAAGAACATAATGGCAAAAAATGTACTTTCCAGGAAAAAGGCGAATATACCCTCTATTGCCAGTGGCGCTCCAAAAATATCCCCTACAAACCAAGAGTAATTACTCCAGTTTGTCCCAAACTGGAATTCCAGGATTATACCAGTGGCAACTCCTATGGCAAAGTTGATTGCAAAAATTTTCATCCAGAATTTGGTGGTTCTTTTCCAGAACTCATTGCCTGTCCTTACGTAATATGTTTCCATTATGGCAATAATAAAGCCCAATCCAATGGTCAGCGGAACAAAAAGCCAGTGAAACATAGCCGTAAGCGCAAACTGAAGCCTTGATAGACCTAGTAATGAAGCTAATAGCATAATTAAAGATTTAGTTTAGGTTAGTATTTTGTATAATTAATTATCTGTTGAGGTCAGTTGTTCTATAACATGGTTGCTTTTTTCTTCTGGAGTGGAGTAAACACTTAGCTCGCTTTTAAAAAAGAAAAGTTTAAGGACAAAAAACATTATAAATAGTTTTATAAGTATTATGGCCCAAAGGGTCTTGCCAATAGTCATGCTCTTGAAGCCCTCGTAGTAAAATAGCCAGATACGCTGTACAATAGACTTTTCCATAAAAAAATTTCATCTAAGATAATACAAAAGCTTGAATTTTGGTAACAGACTTAATAAAATTAGCAACCTAATGATTATATTTGTGAAAACTATAATGCAAATGGAAAGGAGAAATTTTATAAAAACTGCATTTTTGGGAGGGATTGCCAGTGCAGTAGGCTTGAAAAGCAATGATCTTTTTGGCGCCGGGAAAATGAGTGTGGATGCTTCAAATGATTTGGTAGCTGTAATGGGTGGAGAGCCCGGACAAATGTACCAAAAGGCAATAGAAGCCATGGGCGGAATATCCCGTTTTGTTAAAAAAGGAGATAAAATTGTCATAAAACCTAATATCGGTTGGGACAAATCACCAGAAATGGCGGCCAACACCAATCCAGATCTGATTTCTGCAATCATTAAAGATTGTTATTTGGCAGGAGCTTCACAGGTCACTGTTTTTGACAATACATGTGATGAATGGCAAGCTTGTTACAAAAACAGCGGGATTGAGAAGGCTGTAAAAGATGCTGGAGCAAGAATGGCTTTTGCCCACGACCAGAAATATTTCAAAGAGGTCCAGCTGCCAAAGGCTGTACGTATGAAAAGTGCTAAGATACATGAGGCAATAATTGATTGCGATGCGTGGATAAATGTTCCTGTTCTTAAAAACCACGGTGGAGCCAGGATGACCATTTCCATGAAGAATTTCATGGGTATCGTTTGGGATAGGCGTTTTATGCATGCAAATGATTTGCAACAATGTATAGCCGACTGTTCTACATTTGAAAAAATGCCCGTTCTAAATATTGTGGATGCTTACAGAATCATGACTCAGAATGGACCTAAGGGTAAAAGTATCGAGGATGTGCAAGTTCCAAAAGCCCTTTTCATGTCAACAGATATTGTGGCTGTGGATGCTGCTGCTGTTAAATTTTTTGCACAGTTCAAAGAGATGAAACTGGAAGAGGTTTCCCATATAGGTTTAGCTGAATCCATGAATATTGGTACTTCGGATCTAAGCAAACTCAAGGTAGAAAGGATTAGAATAGGTTAGGTATGTACACATATTTGAAAAAGGCAAGGGTTGCGTTATCCGTTTTCTTTATGATTGCAATCACTGCAGCCTTTATCTTCTTTGTAAACAGGGAGTCTCCATTCTTCTCTTTTTTCCTTAAGTTGCAGTTTGTACCATCTTTGCTGGGTGTTTTTTCTGGTGGTCTCCTTGTGTTTGTAATATTGCTGGCACTTACTTTTCTTTTTGGAAGGGTTTATTGTTCTACTTTATGCCCGGTTGGTACTTACCAGGATGTTGTCAGCAGGATAGCTTATTATTTCAAAACCAAGAAAAAAAGGCGATTTAAATTTTCTCCTGTGAATAATATCAGGTATATTGTTTTTGGGATTGTGGTTTTATTTGTCATAGGCGGTATAACATTGCCTCTTGGTTTGCTTGACCCTTATTCTAACTGGGGTAGGGTGTCAAATGAAATTATAAGCCGGTCAGAACAGTTGATGCATAATGGTGTCTCATTCCTTTTCCCGGATACAGTGTTTTACAGAAGTTATGCGCATTTCACATTAGGTTCTTTTTTGTTTGCACTAGCATTTTTATTGCTGGTTACTTTGATGAGCGCATTCAGGGGCAGGTTGTATTGCAATACAATTTGTCCAGTGGGTACTTTATTAGGATTGTTATCTAGGTTATCACTCTATAAGCCTGCTATAAACAGAGATTTATGCACCAGATGCCAAGCTTGTGTCATGAAATGCAAATCGCAATGTATTGATCTTGAAACACAAACCATAGACGAAAGCAGATGTGTCGGATGTCTTGATTGTATGGTAGCATGCAAAAATGGAGGTATATCATATCTGTTTTCATATAAGAAAGTAAAACCAACAGAAATAGAAACAAGAACATCCAAGGTATCACAGGAAAGAAGAAGCGCATTGATTGCAATTGGTCTGTTAGGAACTGCAATGGCAACAAAGGCTATGAATCTTGGACCGCTAATGAAAACAAAACCAAAACCTTCTGGGATAATGCCTCCTTGTGCAGCAGATAGTGATCATTTCAAAAGGAACTGCACGGCATGCCATGCTTGTATTGCCGCTTGCCCGAATAATATAATTAAACCGGCTACTAACGAATATGGACTGGATGGCGTGCTTCTGCCAGTACTTAGCTTCAAAAATCATTTTTGCAGTTACGAATGCAACGAGTGTGCATTGGTATGTCCTAATGATGCTTTGATGCCTCTTTTATTGGAAGAAAAACAAGTCACGGCTGTCGGAAAGGTTAATTTTTTCCAGGATAGGTGTATTGTGAAAACAGACGGAACCGATTGCGGAGCTTGTGATGAGCATTGCCCTACCAAAGCAATTACAATGGTCCCCTTTGGCAATGATGGCCTTTACATCCCAAAAGTAAATGGTTCTTTGTGCATCGGGTGCGGTGCATGTGAGTATATTTGTCCTGCCATACCTCAAAAAGCCATGGTGGTACAGGGCTTGCCAAAACAGGTAAAAGCAAAGAAGCCATCTTTGGACAAGCAAGAGAAGATTGAGGTGGACGATTTCGGTTTTTAATCTTCTCCTTTTTTTTCAAAAAGATCGGGTCTCAATCGTTTTGTTCTTTCAATCGATTGGGACTCTTTCCATTCATGTATTAATTTGGGGTTTCCGCTTAGCAAAACTTCGGGGACTTTCCATCCTTTGAAGTCTGCAGGTCTTGTATAGACAGGTGGTGCGAGAAGATTGTCCTGGAATGAGTCGCTTAAAGCAGAGGTTTCATCTGATATTGCGCCGGGTATAAGCCGTACAATTGAATCACAAAGCACAGCTGCAGGAATCTCCCCGCCGCTAAGAACATAGTCTCCAATAGAGATCTCCCGGGTTATCAAATGCTCCCTTATGCGATGGTCAACTCCTTTGTAATGCCCACAAAGAATCATGATGTTCCCTTTCATTGACAATGCATTGGCTCTTTTTTGGTCAAGCAGCTCACCATCTGGACTCATGTAAATTATTTCGTCGTAAGTCCTCTTACTTTTCAAATTTTCTATAAGGTTGAAAACTGGTTCTATCATGATTACCATTCCAGCCTCTCCACCAAATGGGTAATCGTCTGTTTGTTTGTAATTTCCTTTTCCATAATCCCTCAAATTATGGATTACAATTTTTGCGAGTCCTTTCTCTTTAGCTCGTTTTACAATTGAGTGATTTAACGGACTTTCAAGAAGTTCTGGCAGTACTGAAAGTATATCTATCCTTATCATGGTGCAAATTTACATAAATCACAGGGTTAGCAAACTTTTTTTGTATATTTGCGGGTTAATAAACCTTTTTGTCAAAATTATTATGACCCAGGACACACTTAATTCTGCTCAAAACGAGCAATTCGAGGAAAACAAATCCCTTGAAAATATGGAATCTGCACAAAATAACGAGAATTCTGAAAGAAATCACCAGGAGCTACCAGTACATCAAACGGTACCCGATTTTAATGAAATGAGCCTCAAGGAGCTTGTTCAACATTTCCAGGATATGCTGGAAAGGGGTGACCAGCAGGAGATGTACAAATATGCAGATACCATCAAAGCATCTTTTTACAAAACCCTTAAAAAAGAGAAGATTGCTGCCGGCATTGTGTTTCCTCTGCCTGGAGAAAATCAGGAATCCGAAGCAGAAAATGAAGAGGAGATTTCAGTCAATCCTTTTGCAGAATTAGAAAGGGGTTTTAAAGAGTTGTATGGGAAATACAAGATAGAGAGGGGATCATTTTTACAAGTCCTGGAAAAACAAAAAGAGCAAAACCTGGAGGCAAAAAACCAAATAATCCAAGAATTGAAGGATTTGTTGGAAAAACAAGAAGATTTGCAACATACTTTTCCTACTTTCAGGGAGTTGCAAAACAGGTGGAAAGCTGTTGGACCAATTCCCCAATCGTATAACAAAGACTTGTGGGAAAATTACCAGTTTTTGGTAGAGAAGTTTTATGACTATGTGAAGATAAACAATGAACTCCGGGATTTGGACCTCAAGAAAAACCTGGAGCAAAAGACAGAGTTGTGTGTTAAAGCAGAAGAATTAATAAACGAGCCTAATGTAGTGATTGCGTTCAGGAAACTACAGAAATATCACGAAGAGTGGAGGGAGCTGGGTCCGGTTCCAAAAGAGTTGAGGGAAGAGATTTGGGAAAGGTTCAAAGTAGCAACCAGTAATATCAACAAAAAACAACAAGAGTATTTTGAAGGATTGAAAGCAGAACATAAGCTGAACCTTGAAAAGAAAACCGAGCTATGTGAAAAGGCAGAGACGTTGATATCCAAAGCTAAGGAGAGTAACGATTGGAATTCCATGTCCAAAGAGATGGAGTCGTTGCAGCAAGAGTGGAAACATATTGGTTTTGCATCAAAAAAGGATAACCAAAGAATATACGACCGTTTTAGGGCAGCGTGTGACAAGTTTTACAATCAAAAAAGGGATTTCTATTCTGAGTTCAAGAAAACGATGTTGGAGAACCTGGAAAAGAAAACCGAATTATGTTTACAGGCAGAGGCTGTAAAAGATAGTGAAGATTGGAAAAAAGCAACAGACCAATTGATTCTGCTACAAAAGAGATGGAAGGAGATTGGTCCGGTTGCAAGAAAACAATCGGATGCAATATGGAAACGTTTCAGGGCTGCATGTGACCATTTTTTCGAAAGGAAATCGAACCACTTCTCGTCCATCGAAGAGAGTTATGATGATAACTTGAAAATGAAACTGGAACTTATCCAAGAGATAATTGAGTACAAACCAGAGCCCGACTCTGCAGACAATGTTGTTGCCTACAGGGATTTCCAGAACAGATGGAACGAAATTGGCTATGTGCCTTTGAAGGAAAAAGAGCGGGTACAAGGTGCTTACAGGCAGGCAATAAATGCCAAATTCCCTGAATCTGCAGGAAGTAACGACGAGACAAAATTCGTAAGGTTCAAAAAACACATTAAGGAGATCAAGACATCAGGCAGGGGAGATAAGGGTGTTAAGGTAGAAAGGGATAAGCTTTTCCAAAGGTTCCGTCAATTGGAGCAGGATATTGCACTTTGGGAAAACAACATTGGGTTCTTTGCAAAGTCAAAAAATGCAGACAATATTATAAATGACTTCAAGAAGAAAATTTCTAAGGCTAAGGAAGAGATGGTGCAAGTAGAAGAGAAAATTAAGTTAATAGACAAACAATACGAATAGTAAGGCATGAATAAAAATTCAATTACTGGTTTTGTTATCATCGGGGCTATATTAATTGGTTTCAGCTGGTACAACACCAAGGTTTTCAAAGAGCAGGAGGCTCTCCAGGCAAGCAAGGATTCGCTTGAAATGGCACAAAGGATGCTGAATGGGGAGTTGACTGATGATAATGACTCGATAACTCCAATAGAATCCGGAAATCAGGGTAGCTTGCAGCAAGAGCCACCAGTGGAACAAGGCAATATATCTGGTTCAAATACATCTTTGTACACAAATTCTTATTTATCTCAAGCGTGTAACGCCCCGGAGACAAGGTCTTTTATTGAGAATGATTTGATTAAGATTGAGTTGTCCAGTTTGGGTGCAAAACCGGTAAATGTCCAGATAAAGGGCTATTTTACACACGATAGTTTGGATCTGATGTTGATAAAAGAGAAGGGAACTCAATTTTCATTGAATTTTTTTGCTGGTCAGCAAATTTCAACATCTGCGTTTAGTTTTACAAAACATAACCAAAACCAAAATTCGATTTCTTACCGTCTCTATTTGGATTCCCTGTCATATCTGGAGTACAATTACAGTTTGGCTCAGAAGAGCCATATGCTGGACCTTGATATTGTCATGGTTGGTATGGACAAATACATTCCTCGTAACCAATCATTCATGGATTTGGAATGGAATGTTGATATACCTAGGTTAGAGAAGGGTTATGACAACGAGAAAAACTACTCTACCGTAGTTTACAAATTTCCTAACACATCTTCGGTAGAAGACCTTGGCCTAAGGAAAGATGAAGCTCAGGAAGATATCAGGACTGGTGTACAATGGGTGGCATTCCAACAACAATTCTTTTCTGCAATACTTGTAGCCAACGAAAATTTCAGTAGCGGTTCTGTTTCGTACAGGGTTTATCCAGAAACTGACCCAGACAAAAACCTTATGAAGTGCACTTCCAGGATGGAACTGGCATACAATGAGGGTCAGCAGGTCAATATTCCTTTGCAATTCTATTTCGGGCCTAACCATTTCAAAACACTGAAATCTTACGATATGGGTTTTGAGAAGATAGTCCCTCTTGGTGGCTGGATCATAGGGTGGATAAACAGATATGTAATCATATTGGTTTTTGACACACTAGGGAAGTTTATCAGTAATTATGGGTTGATAATCCTTTTGCTGACAATTCTCATCAAATTGGTTATCTCTCCTCTTACAATCAAATCTTACCTCTCTTCTGCCAAAATGAGGGTTTTGAAACCAGAAGTTGACAAGATAAACTCAAAGTATCCAAAGCAGGAAGATGCCATGAAAAAGCAGCAAGAGGTTATGGCATTGTACAACAAAGCTGGGGTAAGTATGTTTGGAGGTTGTCTTCCTATGTTGCTTCAGTTTCCTATTCTGTTTGCAATGTTTCGTTTTTTCCCGTCTTCTTTTGAATTAAGACAGGAGAGTTTCCTTTGGGCAGATGACTTGAGTTCATACGATTCAATCCTGGACTTGCCATTCACAATTCCATTGTTCGGAGACCATGTTAGTTTGTTTGCGGTATTGATGGCCATATCCATGTTTTTCTACTCCAGGATGAATATGGACCAGATGAATGCCGGACCTCAGATGGCTGGCATGAAATACATGTCCCTCTATTTTATGCCATTGTTTTTACTGGTGCTTGGGAATAACTTCTCAAGTGGTCTGAGTTATTACTATTTGTTATCTAACTTAATAACCATGGTCCAAACATGGGTTATAAGGAAGTATTTTGTAGATGAAGACAAGATATATGCTCAATTGAAGCAGAAAGCTGCAACACCAAAGAAAAAATCCAAATTCCAGGAGAGGTTGGATTCTGCTTACAAAGCTCAACAGCAACAAATGAAAAACAGGAAATGATAGACAAAAAAGAGTTGAAAAATATCATGGAATCACTGCCATCAGACGTAAGACTGGTGGCAGTTTCCAAATTCAAACCTAACCAAGATATCTTGGATGCCTATGGTTTGGGCATTATGGATTTTGGAGAAAACAGACCGCAAGAGCTCAAAAAGAAAATGGAGGAACTGCCAACTGATATAAGATGGCATTTCATTGGCCATTTGCAAACCAATAAGATCAAAATGATCATAGATAATGTACATTTAATACATTCCGTTGACAGTGAAAAATTATTGGATTCAATAAACAAAGAAGCAAAAAAGAGATCCAGGGTAGTTGATTGTTTGTTACAAGTCTATATTGCAACTGAAGAGTCCAAACAAGGGCTGACAAACCAAGAGGTTTTAAAACTGGTGCAGCAAAGGGAGAGTTATGGGAATGTAAGGATTTGCGGGCTTATGGGTATGGCTTCGTTTTCCGAAGAGAAGGAAAAGGTTTCCGGCGAATTTGCATCTCTGAAAAAGTTATTTGACAAGGTTTGCATGGAAAATCCGGAAATGGCCTCATATTTCAAGGAGTTGTCCATGGGAATGTCTGGTGATTATCCATTGGCCATTGAACAAGGAAGCACAATTGTCAGGATTGGTTCTTTGATTTTTGGTGACAGGAACTCATTCACCATTTTATAGGATCTTTTCCTTTGGATAATAAAATATTGTTTGTTGCGGAGAAGTGTTTGCATCCAAAAAAGGCTCCTCTGGCCAGAGGAGAAGGATGTGCAGCCTCCAGCACATGATGTTTTGATAAATCTATCAAATCCTTTTTACTTTTTGCAAAATTCCCCCACAAAAGGAAAACGACTCCCTCTTTGTTTTCTGAAATTTTCTTGATTACCTGGTCTGTGAATATATTCCAGCCAATTTTACTGTGGGATGCTGCTTGTCCGGCTCTTACGGTGAGAATAGCGTTCAATAGAAAGACCCCTTGTTTTGCCCATCTTTCCAAATTTCCCGAAATTGGATATTCAATTCCCAAATCATCTTTCAACTCTTTGAAAATGTTGATCAATGATGGCGGAAATGTTTTTCCTTCGGGAACTGAGAAAGATAATCCATGGGCTTGCCCCGGCCCATGGTATGGATCCTGACCTAGTACTACCACTTTAACCTGGTCAAATGGAGTCAAATTGAAAGCATTGAAAATATCCTGCCCTTTTGGGTATATGGTTATACCCTCGTTAAGATCATGTTTGATCAAACTTGTGAGTTTGAAAAAGTACTCTTTTTCAAACTCATCTTTTAAAAGGTTTTTCCAGCTGAATTCTATTTTCACTTCCATCTCTGTGTGTTTTTAGTCAAAAATATAGGAGAATACCTCAGAAATATTGTTGACATATCGGAAATTCAACCCTTTCACATAAATTTCCTTGATCTCTTTTACATCTTTTTCGTTTTCACTTGAAAGTAGAACAGTATTGATACCTGCCCTTTTGGCAGCCAGGATTTTTTCCTTGATTCCACCAACGGGCAAAACCCGCCCCCTTAAAGTTATCTCTCCAGTCATGGCTATCCCACTTTTCACTTTCTTTTTACAGAATGCAGAGGCCATTGCAGAGACCATTGTTATGCCAGCTGATGGACCGTCTTTTGGAATTGCTCCTTCTGGTACGTGGATATGGATATCCCTTTCTGCAAACTCCTTACTGGTGAGTTTGAGGAACTGTGGGTTTGCTTTCAGGTATTGATATGCAATAGTAGCAGACTCTTTCATTACGTCGCCAAGGTTTCCTGTTGTAGACAATATTCCTTTACCTTTGCTAAGGCTACATTCAATAAACAAGATTTCTCCGCCGTTTTGAGTCCAAGCCAATCCGGTAACAACACCTGGAGCTTCATTCCCTTTTTGGATGTCAGGAGTATAAGTAGGTAGACCCAGGATATCCTTTACCTCTTTCTTTCCGTATACAGATGGGTATTCCTCTCCAATGGCAATTCTTTTGGCAGTTATACGGGCAATTTTTGCAATTTGCCTGTCCAGTCCTCTGACCCCGGACTCCCTTGTATATTCATTTATTACTGTCTCCAGTCCAAGTTTATTTATTTTCAAATCACCTTTCTTTAGACCATGTGCTTCCATCTGTTTGGGCAGTAGGTGGTCCTTGGCTATATGGTATTTTTCTTCTGCAAGATAGCCACTTACGTTTATCATTTCCATCCTGTCCCTCAATGCCGGATGAATAGTGCTTATGTTATTGGCAGTAGTGATAAAAAGAACTTTTGAAAGGTCGTAGTCAATATCCAGATAGTTATCGTGGAATGCTGTGTTTTGCTCTGGGTCCAACACTTCCAACAACGCAGAAGCGGGATCTCCCCTAAAATCACTGCTTACTTTGTCAATTTCGTCCAGTACAACCAAAGGGTTGGCAGTACCAGCTTTTTTTATTGTATTGATAATCCTCCCTGGCATAGCTCCAATGTAAGTTTTCCTGTGACCACGGATTTCTGATTCGTCATGCAAACCTCCAAGTGAAATCCTGCCATATTTTCGGCCAAGTGCCTTGGCTATTGATTTGCCCAGCGAGGTTTTACCGACACCGGGAGGACCATGAAGGCAAATGATGGGAGATTTAAGGTCTCCTTTCAATTTCAGGACAGCCAAATGTTCAATGATCCTTTCCTTAACTGTGTCAAGGCCAAAGTGATCTTGGTCAAGAGTTTTTTGGGCGTGTTTAAGGTCCAGGTTGTCTTCGCTGTAGTCACTCCATGGAAGTTCTACAAGGAACCTTACATATGATAGCTGGATGTTGAAGTCTGGGGAATTTGGATTTGATCTCTCCAATCTTTGCATCTCTTTCTCGAATACCTCTGCCACATGTTCCGGCCACTCCTTTTCTTGGGCAAGTTGTCTCAATTCATTGAAGTCTTGTATGCTATTGTTCATTCCAAGCTCTTCCTGAATTGTTTTCAGTTGGTTATTCAAATAATACTCCCTTTGTTGCTGGTCAATTTCCAACCTTACTTTCTGTTGGATATCATCTTTAATTTTGAGCAGGTCTATTTGCCTGTTCAAAATTTCCAGCAATTTAAGGGCACGGCTTTTAATTTTGTTTTCCTGCAAAAGCAGGATTTTGTCGTGAATATTGTCCAGCTCCATGCTGGATGCAATAAAATTGACCAGGAAACTGTATCCTTCTATGTTTTTTATAGCAAAGGCAGCTTCTTGAGGTAAATGTGGGGAAAGTTTTATTATTTGTAGTGCCAGGTCTTTTATTGAACCAGCAATAGCATCCAGCTCCTTTGTGTTTTTGGGTACTTTGTCTTCTGGCAGGTATTTGACTGAAGCTGTAAAATAAGGATCAGTTGTTATGAAGTCAATGATCCTGAAGCGCCTCATCCCCTGTAATATGATGGTTATTCCACCATCCGGCATTTCAATTATTTTTATTATCCTTGCAATGGTTCCAATGTTGAAAAGGTCACTGGTTTCAGGATTTTCTTGTTTTGCATCCAGTTGAGAAACCGCACCAAGAATTTTATTGCCTTTGTACACCTCCCTGACAAGTTTGACCGATCTTTCCCTGCCTACTGTTATTGGAATAATTGTTTCCGGAAACAATACAGCGTTTCTTAACGCTATTATAGGCAGAGTTTCCGGAAGTTCGGCATCACTTAGTTCGCGTTCCCCCTCCATACTCATTACTGGTATTATATTAACTTCGTCTGCTGTTGTATGTTGTAAAAAAATGTCCGAAAACTTCATATAAGTAATTTATAGTTGTGTGTCAATTTGTCATAAAAACCTGGATAATCACCCAGGTTTGCTTTGTCAATATAGTATAGTCAATCTTTATGCCAAACTACTTGATAGGTTTTGAAAGGGAAATGTGAAAGTTATGTTCTCCAAAATGATTCAGGGAATAATCTAACGCCAGGGTAATATCGTAATATGCAACTATGTCCAAACCTGCACCCAAACTATACAGAAGTCGATTGGACAAAGAATTGTGCTCAGAAGGAGAATTATGCCATGCATATCCAATGTCGCTGAATATCCTGCCGTATAACGAGAAATAGAACTTGTTGAATTTAGGTAAAGATGGAATGAATTTCAAGTAGTATTGGGTTTGAGGCAATATGTTATATTTGATAGTCGGTGAAAAAATCATATACTTTTGCCCATCAGCAACATATTTATAATAACCCCTCATAGTGACCAAGTCGTAACCTATAGCCCTGTCAAAAATATAACCTCCGGTATTGGACCATGAGTATCCTCCTTGCAGCCTGGCAGAATAAAAGAGCCTGTCAACCAAGGTGCCATAGTAATGAAGGTCACCATTAATACTGAAATGCCTTATATCAAAACGGTTTGTAGTGTATCCTCCAATATTTGTCCTCAAGAAGTAACCGTTGTGAGGATATTGGATTTTATCGCGTTTGTCATGGACCAATTCGTATGAGAGTGAATATGCCCTTCTTTTCAATTCCTGACATCCCCAGTAATTGGCACTTTCATTCAATACAGCAGGGTCAAGTTCTTTGTACGTGAAGTCTGCAGTTATTTTATGCCTGGTATGTATTGAATGCCTGTATATGTATGTTACGGTAGTGGAGTAGGTGCTGTTGAGATAGGTTGAGTCAGATTTGATATAATAAGGTTGGTCGTTTAAAGATAAGACATTTTCTACCCTGGAATATGACCTTTTGAATATGATATCCATCAAATGTTTTTGGTTTGGGCTAAGATTGATGTTGGAGTACTCAAAGTAAAAGCCTTTGTTGAATCCATTTGTCATTACAGCTTTCAAGGTTTGGTTTTTTCCTGCGATGTTGTTTGCCTTTATTCCAGTCTCCAATGTGACATAATTCCAGTCCGGATCTTTTAACCAATTTCCCATGCTTTTCTCTTTAAGGATAATTCCGAAAAGTGGCCAATAATACCATCGTTCTTCAATTATTATAGAGACTTCAGAGTCGGCATAATTATTGTAGGAGTTTTGCGCGTGAGACTCGTAAACCTGGACTATATTGAAAAGGGAAAGATTCAACAGATTGTTCCTAGCCTCTTTTAAAAGTATAGGTATATCTTCTATGTTTACAAGCTCTCCTGTTTTGAAAGGTAATTCACGAAGGATTATTTTACTGTCGGTTTTGATGTTTCCGTAAATGTTGATTTTGGAAATAAAAACATGCTCCTGTGAATAAGATTCCAGGTAATTACTCAGTAGTAAAACAGTTAGAAAAAAACAAAAAAGTAGTTTTCGCATACTCAAATATAGCTAAAAAAGCGATTTTGGGCTCTAAACTGCTGATTAAATGAAAAAAAATGGGTTATTGTTTGCATAAATCAATAAAATAGTAGTATTTTTGTTTGTCCAATAAAAGACTAACCCTTTAATTTTTATTATCATGACAAAAGCGGATATCGTAAATGAAGTTGCAAAAGCAACTGGAATGGAAAAAATTGCTGTTCAAAATGTAATCGAAAGTTTCATGGACAGCGTGAAAGATTCACTTTCAAAAGACAAAAATGTATACCTACGTGGTTTTGGTAGCTTCATTGTAAAAAAACGTGCAAAGAAAACTGCCAGAAATATTTCAAAGAACACTACACTAGTTATACCGGAGCATTTCATCCCGGCTTTCAAACCAGCTAAAGTGTTTATGACTAAAGTGAAAAACAACGTCAAAAAATAACAACCAAATATTTTAATATTTTTAATTATGCCTTGCGGAAAAAAAAGAAAGAGACACAAAATGGCAACTCACAAGCGTAAAAAACGTTTACGTAAAAACAGACACAAAAAGAAAAAATAGTTGCTAATTTGGTCTTCAATGTATGATAATCTAAAGCAAGTCGGGAGATTTGCTTTAGATTCTTTTTATTTAAACACGTAGATGGATAAAGATCTGATTATTGATGTAAGTTCTACGGAGGTATCAATTGCTCTGCTCGACGACCACAGGTTGATTGAGCTAAACAAAGAGCAAAACAATGGTAGTTATTCGGTGGGAGATGTATATCTCGGAAAGGTCAAGCGTATCATGCCTGCCCTGAATGCTGCATTTGTAGATATCGGAGACGAAAAAGATGCTTTCATTCACTATCTTGATCTCGGATTATCCTTTAAAGCCCTAGATTATTTTTTAAGACACATTGGACAAAACAAAAAATCTTACAAAGATTTCTTTTCATCCGTTAAATTGGGTGATATATTGGAAAAAGAGGGTAAGATTGCCGATGTCTTGAAACCAGGTCAGCACATTGTAACCCAAATTGTAAAGGAGCCTATTTCTACAAAGGGTTCAAGGCTGACTGCAGAGATTTCAATTGCCGGAAGGAACATGGTATTGATTCCTTTTTCGGACAAAGTGAGTATTTCACAAAAGATTGTTTCCAAGGAAGAGAAAAAGAGGCTGGAAAGGTTGGTATATAGTATATTGCCACCTAACTACGGGGTCATAATCAGAACTGCTGCAGAAGGTAAAAAAGCTGCAGTTTTGGATGGGGAACTAAGGTCCCTCATAAAAAAATGGGAAGATTCATGGTCTTCAATGGCAAAGCCCCACCCGCCACAATTGCTTTTTACAGAAAACAGTAGGACTACTACTATTCTAAGAGATCTGTTGAACGATTCATTTTCAAACATTTATGTCAATGATGAGAATGTTGTGACAGAAATCAAAGATTATATATCTTTGATAGCCCCTGAGCAGGAAAAGATTGTCAAGCTTTACAAAGGGAGCGAACCAATCTTTGATCATTTTGATGTGTCAAAACAGATCAGGGGAGCTTTCGGAAAGGTAGTACCATTCAAACAGGGTGCCTATTTAGTTATAGAGCATACCGAAGCATTACATGTTATAGATGTTAACAGTGGGATTAGGGCAAAATCCGGAATCGACCAAGAGCAAAATGCTTTTGAAGTGAATATGAATGCTGCCGATGAGGTAGCAAGGCAACTACGTCTCAGGGATATGGGCGGAATTATAATTGTCGATTTTATTGATATGGATAGCAATGACCATAGAGTCAAGCTTTACAAGCATATGCTAAGCTTGATGGAAAAGGATCGGGCTAAACATAATATCTTGCCAATAACAAAATTTGGCTTGTTGCAAATAACACGGCAAAGAGTAAGACCTGCCACCGAAATTAACACCTCAGAGGTGTGTCCTTCGTGCAAAGGAACTGGGAAAATTTCGTCTACAATTATTATAGACGAAACAATTGAAAGAGAATTGGCATACTATGTAAAGGAAAAAGGTTACAAAAATTTGACAATGAAAGTTAATCCTGTTCTTGAAGCCTATCTTACAAAAGGCTTGTTCAGTATTTTGCGAAAATGGAACTTCAAGTACAAAAGCAAGATTAAAATTGTCACATCAACAGACAATGCCCTTTTGGAGGTTATTTGGCTGGATTCTAATAATGAAAGGGTAGATATTTAGTTGACCCTTTCACAAATAATAATTTTCTTTACATGGGATTCCAATGTACACCCATACAAAGTAACTTTACCACCATCGGCAATTTTAACTCTTTTCCTGAGAGTTTCTGCCGGTAAGGGAAAATTTCTTGTGGATATTGTTGCTTTTGGAATTTTTTTACTGAGGTTGCGGATTGTTGTTTTATCAAAATCCACAACCTCTTTCACTTTAAATGCCCTACCAGGAAAATTTTGAACAAGTACATCTGAAGTGTACAAATGTGTGTTCCTGGATAGTTTGGTTAACTGGTACTTGTTTGCAACAAACTTAAATGCTCCTGCTTTAAGAATTGCAACATCAGGTTCATAAAGATACTCCTCTATTGAATCGGTGCAATATTGACAAATCGTATTTTTCTCTTGTTCAAAGGTAAACTCAATAATTTGTTTTGACATGCCTTTAAGTATGGCAATATGTATGGGAATATTGTTTTGTGCTATCTTTTGTTGAGGATTCATGTGGATGAGTATCTCCTTGCAGTCATTATCTATGGATACCACATCTATAAGGAAAACGTTGCCAAGTTCTTCAATGGTAGATTTCAAATCTTCCATAGGGGAGATTTTTACCATAATGTGGTCGGAGTATTTGAAAATCTCTCTCTTTATCTCTGCTACAGATGGTTCGTACTGGACCATGGCTTTGACTCTTGTACCATTTTTCCTACGTGACGGATCTATGTAGATTTTTAACAATGCTCCATTGTGCTCTTTGGAAATATCTTCCAGTATTTTTGTAATGTTATGAGGACTTATGCTTTTGTTTAGTACGGAAATATTGTTGGAAGACAATACTCTGAAATTGTGGTTTGCTGCCTGACATAAAAAAGGATCTTTCTCAATATAAAAGACAAAAGGGTTGTGTTTTGAAAAAAAATATGAGTCCACACCTAAACCTCCGGTAAGGTCTACTATAACACTTCCCTTGAAATATAGAGCTTTGTATTTTGCAGCGATTTCCGAACTGCATTGTTCTGCAGACATTGCAGATGGGAAAACCAATTCTTTGGTATTGTACCAAGTGTCCGCTTTCCCTTTTAGCTTTTTCAATGCCTCTAGTGTCGATACTGCCAACCTAATATCTATGTTGACATTAGCAGGCGGAGAGAGCAATAACCTGTGGGTGTCTCCATCCCTCTGTTGATCTATGAAATCAAGCAGGTCTTTAGGAAAAATGTCAAATGAATTCTTAGGCTCCTGTTTCACTTGTTTGTTTGGTTTTGATGAGTCTGTTTGATATGATATTGAATCTATACAAAAATAATGTTGCGGCAAAGGCCAGACCGGTCAAAAGGCCTATCCATACACCTGTGGCTCCTAGGTTAAAGACAAATCCAAAGAGATATCCAAGAGGAAGGCATATAAGGTAATAGGAAATTATAGATTGGACTAGCGGTATTTTTACATCTGCCAAAGCTCTCAGGCATGCAAGGCTGGATAGTTGGATAGCGTCAAATATTTGGAATAGTGCAGATATAATGAGCAACCCAGCTGCCATCTCCCTTACCAAGGGATCCTGGGTATAGATTGCTGGTATCTGGTGTCTAAAAAGGATGTATCCGATTCCACAAACTGACATAAGCATGACACTCAGATGTATGGATGCAAAACCTGCAACTCTCATAGATTTATAATCACCAAAACCATATTGATGTGAAACCCTTATTGTTGCAGCGGCACCCACACCTAAAGCCAACATGAAGGAAAAGCTACTCATACTCATAGCAACTTGATGGGAGGCCAAGGCAACTTCTCCTAGCCACCCAACCATGATGGCACTCAAACTAAATGCTGTAATTTCCACAACATTTTGGAATGAAAGAGGAATTGATGTTTTTAAAACTTGGATCATTAGCTTTTTGTTAATCAAAGGTGCCTTGAAGTTTGAAATATATTTTTTGTAACAGTTTAGTTTTAAGAACAAAAAGACAAATAGCACCAACATTATTATCCTACTGATTAGGGTTGCCATTGCAGCTCCTTTTATTCCCATTGGTTCTACTCCGAATTTGCCGAATATCAGGATCCAGTTCAGAGCCACATTGGTGAAGTTTGCAAATAACGTTATGTACATGGCATATTTTGTTATTCCAATCCCTTCGGAAAATTGTCGCATACCAAAGAAAAGCAGAAAGGGAAGCAATGAGAACAGCAAGATTGAGTAGTATTCCCGGCCATACTCGACAACCTGTTGGGTCTGCCCCATATTTTCCATGAAACTACTGGCAAACGCCATTATGGCAGTCAGAAAAACTGCTGCCAGAGTATTCAATACCATGGAGTTTTTTAACAAGGCAGAGACATTATGATGTTCATCTTTGCCAAAGCTTTGTCCCACATGAGGGGTCAAACCCTGTGTGAAACCTATTCCGAACACCATTCCAAGTATGAATATGGAATTGGCAAAAGAGACTGATGCTAGTTGGGCAGTACCCAAATGGCCTACCATGATATTGTCTGCAAGTTGGACGGTAACTTGTCCAGCTTGTGTCAACATAACAGGAATTGCCATAGTCAGGTTCTTCCTGTAATATGGCATGTACTCTTTGAGATTCATTTTGCAAATATACTGCTCTTTAGCTAATATTTTAAAATAGCAGACGATTCTCTAATTTTGTGTAACTTTATGGAAATTTAAAAATAGAAATCATGTCACTACAATATTTGGAAAGAGCAAAGTCCTGGCTTTCGGATAGCTTTGATAATGAGACTATAGAAGCTGTTGGTAAATTGATAAGCGAAAATAGCAAGGAGTTGGAAGAGTCATTTTACAAAAATCTGGAATTCGGAACCGGAGGATTACGTGGAGTAATGGGAGTAGGAACCAACCGGGTAAACAAATACACAATAGGAATGGCTACCCAGGGTTTTGCCAATTACCTTAGAGAGTCATTTGATGGAGTTGATGTTTTGTCCGTTGCTATTGCGTTTGATAACAGGAATAACAGTAGTTATTTTGCAAGTATTGCAGCCGATGTATTCTCGGCAAATGGCATTAAGGTATACCTTTTTGAAAGTTTGAGGCCAACTCCCGAACTGAGTTTTGCAATAAGACATTTGAAATGTTCTGGAGGAGTGATGCTCACAGCATCACACAATCCCAAGGAGTACAATGGATATAAGGTATATTGGGAGGATGGTGCTCAAGTGACGTCACCTCACGACAAGAACATCATAGACCATGTAAACAAGATTTCCGATCCCTCCGTGGTTAAGTTCAAAAGAGTGGAAAGCAATGTAGAAGTCGTTGGTAAAGATATTGACAAAGCCTATTTAGAAGCGATTCTCTCATTGACATTGAACAAGGAGGTAAAGAGGAGTGGAAGTGACCTTAAAATAGTTTATACACCACTTCATGGTACAGGAGTTGAAATTGTCCCGGAAGCTTTGAGGCAGGCAGGTTTTTCAAAAGTATTCAATGTTCCTGAACAAGATATTTCAGATGGCAATTTTCCAACGGTTGATTCTCCTAACCCCGAAGAGCCAGGAGCTTTGAAAATGGCTTTGGAAAAGGCAGAGGAGGTTGGTGCAGATTTGGTGATGGCTACAGATCCTGACTCTGACAGGTTGGGAATAGCAATCAGGGACAACCAAGGAAAGCTGTTGCTTTTGAATGGGAACCAAATGGCTTCAATATTGACTTACTACCTATTGGAAAACATCTCATCTGCAAATCAATTGAAAAAAGGAAAGGGTGGGGACTACATGGTCAAGACCATTGTTACAACAGACCTTATGAAATCAATATGTGATTTTTACGATATTGAGATATTTAATGTGTTAACTGGTTTTAAGTATATTGCAGAGGTTGTGCGGTCGATGGAAGGAAAACGAAGGTTCATAGGTGGGGGAGAAGAGAGTTACGGATTCAATGTGGGAGAATTTGTAAGGGATAAGGATGCCGTAGTGACATGCTGCCTTGTTGCAGAGGCTGCAGTGTGGAGCAGGAAGAGAGGAATGAAATTATATGATTTGTTGATTGAGATTTACAACAAATTTGGATTTTACCTGGAACATCTTATATCTATGACAAAAAGGGGAATTGACGGGAAAGAACAGATTGACACAATAATGAAGAATCTAAGAAATTCCCCGCCAGAAAGCATTGATGGTTCCCAAGTTGTTTTGGTACACGATTACCTAAAAAGGGAAACAATTGACATTGTCAGCGATTTAAGATACAAGATCGGATTGCCGCAATCCAATGTTTTACAATTTGTAACATCGGACAATACAATCGTTTCTGTTCGTCCATCCGGTACAGAGCCAAAAATCAAGTTTTATATCGGCGTCAAAGGAGACCTTGACTCCATGGATGAATTTGCCAGGGTAAAGGAGCAACTTATGTCTAAAATCAAAAGGATAGAGAGAGGGTTTACTGATTTATAGTAGGATTATGAAGTTTTTATTGAAAAGGATAATATATTTTAAAATTGTTATTGGAGCTTTATTGTTGTGCTCAACGCAAATAATACATGGTCAAGGATATCGCCATAAAGAAAGTGAATATGACCTTTCTGTTAAAGTAGACAAGGTTTTGTCAAGGATGTCGACAAGGGAGAAGTTCGCCCAACTTTTTATTGTTGCTTTCAATGATGATTTGACAGACAAGAGTACTATAGAAGCAATGGAACTGGTGGTGAAAGAGAAAATTGGCGGGTTGATAATAATGAACTCTTCTTTGTTGCCTGGTGCAGAAATGATAAACAGACTACAAAGCATGTCAGAGATCCCGCTTTTGGTTACACTTGATGGTGAATGGGGAGCAGCCATGAGGTTTGATACCTTGATTGCCTTTCCAAGGCAGATGCAAATGGCAGCAATGAGAAGCGATTCATTGGTTTTCTTGGCTGGAGCTGCAATTGGCAATCAAACCAAAAGACTTGGGATGGATGTCAACTATGCACCAACAATTGATATAAATAACAATCCTTCTAACCCTGTCATCAATATCCGTGCTTTTGGAGAAAACAAGGATGTTGTTGCCAAATACGGTACTGCATATATAAACGGAATGCAGAGTGTTGGTGTTTCAGGATCGGCAAAACATTTCCCAGGTCATGGAGACACTGATATCGATTCCCATCACGCGTTACCAGTGTTGCCTTTCTCAAGGGCAAGGCTTGATTCCCTTGAACTTTATCCATTCCGGAGAATCATAGAATCCGGAACAGACATGATAATGATAGGTCACCTTGAGATACCCTCGCTAGATAGCACAGGCAGGCCTAGTTCAATCTCTGCAAAAGTTGTAACTGAATTGCTCAGGGAAGAGTTGGGATACAATGGAATAATAATCACAGATGCCCTTAATATGAAGGGTGTCTCAGAATATATGGCTCCCGAAAAATTACCTTTGGAAGCGTTCAAAGCAGGCAGTGATTTGATTTTGATGCCGGAAAATGTGATTAAGGCTCTTGATTTAATGGAGAGAGAAGTAAGCAGAGGCGATATTTCTGAACAAACCCTTAATTTCAAGGTGAAGAAAATGTTGATGTTAAAGGCTAAAAAGGGTATTTTGGAATTCAAGGAACCAATAGATACCGCAAATTTGGAAAAAGACCTGAACAGCCAGTACAACAAATCTTTGATAGCTGATATTTCGGAGCAAAGCATAACAATAATTAAAAACGACAATGATATACTTCCACTAAGAAACCTTGCAAAGAAGAAACTTGCATTGCTGTCACTAGGTGGGGATAAATTTGGAGAAGAATTTGCAACACTTGTTAACTCTTATAAAAAAAGTGATACTGTTGTCCTGAGAGGTGATTACAAAACAGACAGCTTGTCAGGTATACTTAAATCATTTGAAAATCATGACCATGTGATAATTGCCATGCACAACACAGATGCCCGGCCCCAAAAGGGTTTTGGTATTGACACCCTGGTTTTGGAAACAATAACAGAGTTTGCAAAGGAAAAGCCTGTTACGTTTGTATATTTTGGAAATCCTTTGGCATTATCATTCTTGAATGGTCACGAAAATTTCAAATCTGTGGTACTTGCATACCAGAACACATTGTTCAACAACATAGCTGCCGTACACAAGATATTTGGAGCAACAGATGCAAACGGGAGGCTACCTGTTACTACAAAAGGATACTCCTTTGACCATTCAATAACAACTGTTGGTGGAATCCGTTTGGCCAACAGGGTGCCAACATATTTGTCTGTCAATTATGACAACTTTTCTGATAAGATAGAGGGCAGGATTGCACTGGATCTTGAAAATGGAATATACAACGGAGCACATTTGATATTGTTGGATGGTAGCAATATTGTGTACAACAAAAGATTCGGATCTTTCGATACAACAGCATCTTATGGAATAGGCAATATTTCCAACATGTTAACACTGCTTCCCGCAACCATTATGCTTGAAAATGAAGGACGGTTGTCCCTTGAAGAGTTCCATGGCAATGATCTTATATCTGACCTGCTTATGCACAGGGATTTAGTTGGCAACAGCCAGGATGGAGAGGTATATCATGACCTTGAAAGCATAGAAAAACTGAAAGGCATAATCCAAAAAAAGTTGGGAGGTGGATTAAACCGTTATCTGATGGATAAAATGGTCTCTCCATTGGAAATTGGCAGCTTTGATTTTACTGATGGTATTGTAAATACCAATGCAGATGAAATAGCAAAATTTGTTTACATGCTTTTTTTTCAAGGGGAGTATGCCGGAAAAAAAATCTTGGACCAACAAGTAGCATCTGATATTTTGCTTTTTTTGCATTACCACAGCACTGATAAAAATGGCAGCATCGTATGGACCGATAATGACCATAAACGGGCTGTGATCTTTATCAACGACGGTACTGAGAAAAGTACTGCCGGAGATGTCATTAGAAGTGCATATATGGAGTTACTTTCCGGGAAGAATTGAAAATTGCTAAAAAACCAATTTTTTAAGACGGATAATAATATTGTAAAGGATATACATTATAAATGTCAATACTAACCAAAGTGACCATTTGGCTCCAAAGATCACTACTGGTAATACAAGCAATATTGATAACGCTGCAAAATGGTAAATGTCTTTATTTGCTTTGTATTCTAGAGATTTGATTTTAAGAGAGAACATCGGAATGTCAGATACCAGCAAATAGGATAGGAACAATGCCGACAGTGGATAGAAGTAGATGTTTTCAAACAGATGGTCCAAGTTTGGATTGAATACCGTGTAATGGATAAAAGAGCCAATCAATATTGCATTGGCAGGTGTGGGAAGTCCGATGAATCCATTGGTTTGTCTTGTGTCAGTGTTGAAAATAGCCAACCTCAAGGCAGATGCGAGCGTGATTGACAATGGAATGTATGGTAACAATGTAGCCAGTATTGCAGGCATGGTCGGATTGCTTTGGACAAATGAGCTGAGCCGGTAAAAAATAAGTATGGAAGGAGCCAGACCAAAACTAACCAGGTCGGCCAGAGAGTCCAACTCCTTTCCAATAGGTGAATAAGCTTTTAAAAGACGTGCAGTAAAACCGTCAAAAAAATCGAAAACAGCAGCTGAAAATATTAGGTAAACAGCAAATAACTGCCAACCCTTGAATGCAAAGATGATTGCAACAGAACCGCATAGAAGGTTAAGCAAGGTGATTGTGTTTGGGATATGTCTTTTAATGCTCATCGTGTTTTTACAAACCAAGTTTATTTTTGATTGACAAAGGTATTGATTCTTTGTGTACCATTACAGAAATACTTTTAGCCCTGACGAAACTCTCGGACATGTTCAGGTAACCTCCGAATTTATTTCTATCTGTCCCCCATGAATTCTTGGTAATGTAATATTTGTTCCCTTTTTGGTCTTTTACAATACCGGTTAGTAGCATCAAATGGTCATCAGTGGTTGAAAAATTTTCGTAACCAGATTGACGGATCTCTTGTGTGACCTCTACTTCTGGGAAAATAGTTTCGAATTTGAAAATCTCTGTATACTTATCTTCTACCGAAAGTTTCTCAAACCGGGCCCTGTCTTCTCCAATAAATGTGGGAAGCTCTTTTGTGTCGGGATTTATGGCAACTCCATTTGTATGTGAGAATCCTCTTTCGCTGACATCTCCGTCCCAACATACAGTGTATCCATTCATAAGGGCAAAATCGATTACCTGTATGAATTCATCCAACGGGATGTTGTAAAATTGTCCGTGATCCCAATTATCCGGTACCTCTATAGTTGATTTCTCATAGAAAGGGATGTGATTGAAGCTGGTAATTTCTACATAGTCATCCATGTCAAGTCCTAATTCTTTGGCAAAGCTTACAGGTGAATATTCCTTTCCTTTATAAATGAATTTGTCGGGAACCTTGCCAAAATAAATATCAAAAAGGGCATTCTGCAATTCGAAATACTCCTCACTTTGTTGCTTGAGTTCAATGGCGGCTTCAGAAATTGCTTTGACAAAGCGGTTTACCTCTTTATGGTTGTTAACAGGGGAATTGTAGTTAATGCCGGAATATACCTCTTGAGGGACAATACCATGTTTTTTCACAATTTTGGTGAACATATGTGCCAAACTTCCTTGACCAAGGTTTCCATCTCCTCTTCTGAGGTAATTGTCTTTCATCCTGTCAGCATAGTTTTGCCTGACAACAAAAATCTCTGACAAATCGTACTCACCTTTGCCTGTCCTTAAAAGTTCTGATTCCAGAAAGGCGGCAGTTGCGTAGCTCCAGCATGTTCCGCTATTTGCTTGGTTTTTGACTGGTGTTGCAGCATTCCTGACAACATCGTTGAATTGGTAGCCTTGTGCATATATAGAAATCGAAATTAGCAGCGAAAGTACCAACAAGGTTGTTTTTGTAAAATGTGTTTTCATTTCAATGCTGTTATTTTATTCCAAGTTTGTTTTTCAAAGTTTGAGGAACAGAGTTTTTATGGACAACTATATTCATGGTTTTGTATTTTACGAAATTTTCAGATACATACCAAAGCCCTTTATAATCACCGGTTTCTCCCCATGAATTTTTGACCATATAGTATTTGTTTCCTTTTTGGTCTTTTGCTATTCCGTAAATGTGCATACCGTGATCGTCCGTAGTTTGCCCATTGTCAAATGCAATTTGCCTCATTTCTTGTGTTATCTTTTTTTCCGGGACAATTTCTTCCATACTGTTTATTTTGCTGCTAAGCTCTGATGCAGACACACCCAACCATCTTTGCTGGTCAGAACCAGACATGTTTGAAATTTCTGTTTCCGGAACAATTGC
>Ga0334901_1000361_pt1 | contig 65234 bp, 75 predicted proteins | sample GraSluR3_MG_3_FD_207216 | JGI IMG/M metagenome (GOLD analysis project Ga0334901, IMG submission 207216) | Sludge microbial communities from methane-producing bioreactor in Wageningen University, Netherlands - Granular Sludge_15_08-R3 | ecosystem: Engineered > Bioreactor > Anaerobic >...
CGCGCCGAACCCATGGACCACGGTCTAATCGAACACCTGGACGAGGTCGCCGGCCTGGTCCGGTCGCTGCCGTTCGAGGTGGACTTGTGGAAAGTGCAAAATACCTATTACCGGCTGCTGCGCGCGGTCTACCCGGACGTCCGGGAAAAAGCCGGGGAGGGGGATGAAGAAGCCCAAGCCTGGTGCGACCGTTTCCATTCCCTGGGAGAAAAACTCCAGGTACGGAGGGATTTTTAATGACCGCCCCGGCCATCCCGTCCGCCACCTACCGGCTGCAATTCCACCGGGAGCACCTGCGCTTCGCGGAGGCCCGGTCGCTGGTGCCGTACCTGCGCGAGCTGGGGGTCACCGGTCTCTACGCCTCCCCCCTGTTTAAGGCCAGGCGGGGGAGCGCACACGGTTACGACATCACCGACCCAACCCGGCTAAACCCGGAACTCGGGGGTGAGGAGGATTTTGCCGCTCTTGCCCGGGATTTACAACAAAATAACATGGGCCTCCTGCTGGACATAGTGCCCAACCACATGTCCGCGAGCAGCGAAAACCCGTGGTGGCGGGACGTTCTCCGCCACGGGCCGGAGTCGGCTTACGCCGATTTTTTCGATATCGACTGGGAACCCGAACGGCCGGGTCTGGCTGGAAAGGTTCTGCTGCCGGTCCTGGGCGAACGTTACGGTAAAGTCCTGGAAAACCGCGAGTTCAGCCTGACCCCGGAAGCAGACGGTTTTTGGGTGCGTTACCGCGAGCAGCGCCTGCCGCTCAGCCCCGCCGCGTCGGGATGGCTGCTGGCGTACTGCCTGGGGAATACCGGCGGTCTGAAAAACTCCGCCACCTTTTTCCGGCGGGCCTGGACAGATTTTTGGCGCCGGTATAATGCCTCGCCTGAACTAAAAGCCCGCGTGGAGCAAAAATTAGCAGGTCTTAACGGGAATCCGGGCGACCCGCGGAGCTTCAACCGGCTCGACCGGCTCCTGGCGCAGCAGGCCTACCGGCCGGCCTACTGGCGTGCGGCGCACGAAGAAATCAACTACCGGCGCTTCTTCGCGGTCAGCGACCTGGTGTCGCTGCGCATGGAACGGGAGGAGGTTTTTACGGCCTGCCACCACCTTATTTTCCGGCTGGTCCGGGCGGGACAGGTCACCGGGCTGCGGGTCGACCACATTGACGGCCTGCACGACCCGCAGGAATACCTGTGCCGGCTCAGGGAAAACCTGCCCGGGGCGGAACGGGAGGACGAACCGGACTTTTACGTGGTGGCGGAAAAAATCCTCGGGGAAGGTGAAACACTGCCGGCTGCCTGGCCGGTCCACGGGACCACGGGTTACGATTTTATGAATGATTTAAACGGCCTCTTCGTGGACGAACGGGGCATCCGGGAGCTGGACCGGTTTTACGGCAGCCTCACCGGAACAGAGCAAGATTTTGCCACCGTAGTTTACACGCAGAAAAAGAAAGTCCTGCAAGAGCTTTTTACCGGCGACATGCGCCGCCTGGCGCGCCGGCTGGGGCGCCAGGCGGCGGAAGACCGTCACGGACGCGATCTCACCCTGCGCGAACTGGAAACGGCGTTGACCGAAATCACCTCCTGCCTCGAGGTCTACCGGACCTATATCCGCGACTATACGGTGGCGGAAGCGGACCGCGCTTATATCACGCGCGCCGCCGCCGCAGCCGGACAAAGAAATCCCGGCTGCCGCCCGGCCTGCGACTTCCTGCGCCGGGTGCTGCTGCTGGAATTTCCCGGTTACCTGCCGGAAAAACAACGCCGGGCCTGGCTGAACCTGGTCATGCGCTGGCAACAGTTTTCCGGCCCGGTCATGGCCAAGGGCTTCGAGGATACCGCGCTCTACCTTTACCACCGGCTGATTTCCTTGAACGAGGTGGGCGGCAATCCCGCCTCCCCGGGACTGACACCGGAAGAGTTTCACCGCCGGAACCGCTCCCGGCAGGCACTCAATCCCCACGGTATCAGCGCTGCATCCACCCACGACACCAAACGCAGCGAGGACGTCCGGGCGCGCATCAACGTACTTTCGGAAATCCCCGGCGCCTGGGCACAGAAAGTGGAGCAGTGGCGCCGCTGGAACCATAATAAAAAACGGGCTGTCAGTAACAGTCCGGTACCCGGCGCCAACCTGGAATATTTTATTTATCAAACGCTGGTGGGCGCCTGGCCACTGCGCGCAGAGGAGGTGCCCGCTTTCAGGGAACGTTTTTGGGCTTATCTGCTCAAAGCGGTCCGGGAGGCCAAAACCCATACCGGTTGGCTCGGTCCCGACGCCGCTTACGAAAACGCCCTGCAGCATTTCACAAATTATATTTTAGAGCCGACAGACGAAAACGTATTTCTAAGGGACTTCACCACCTTTCAGAGGGAGGTCGCCGGATACGGGGCCTTAAACTCGCTGTCCCAGGTACTGCTCAAAATCACCTCCCCGGGGGTGCCCGATTTCTACCAGGGAACCGAACTCTGGAATTTCAGCCTGGTCGATCCCGACAACCGGCGACCGGTTGATTTCCGGCAGCGCGCCGGCATACTGGCCGGACTGAAAAAAGCGGCAGAGGCCGACGGACTGCCGGCACTGGTAAAAAATCTCTTGACGCACTGGCCGGACGGGCGGATAAAACTTTATCTCACTTATAAAGCGCTCAATTTCCGCCGGGAACACCGGGTATTGTTTGCCGCCGGGGAATACCTTCCCCTGGATGCCGTGGGAGAAACGCGGGAACATGTCTGTGCCTTTACCCGGCACCGGGGGGAGTCCTGGGTCCTGGTAGCGGTTCCCCGCCTGGTGGCGCGGCTTTGTCTGGTCGCCGGAACACCGCGTCCCGCCGGCAGTGAATTGCCGTTCTGCAACCTGGTGCCGAAAAAACCGGTCTGGGCAGAGAGTACCTTGATTTTGCCGCAGAACGCACCCGGCCGCTGGCGCTGCATCTTAACGGGAGAAACCGTCACCGCCGCAAACCGGGTCCTACCGCTCACCAGTGTTTTCCAAAACTTCCCGGTCGCCCTGCTCACCAGCCTGTAAATTATTCCCGAACAAGAACTGTTACCTTTTAAAAAATATTTAACAAAGGGTACCGGTTCTTTTTTGGGAAGCAGTTCCTATTTGGAAAGCAATGGAAGGAGTGTTGTTGTGACTAACTGGCGTATTAAACCGATCGATCAGTTATTGGCGGCCAAGGACCGGCACAGCCACCGTATGCCACGCACCCTTGACGCGCTGGACCTTACCAACCTGGGGGTCGGCGCCATTATCGGCACCGGCATTTTCGTTCTCACCGGAGTGGCCGCGGCCAATTACGCGGGACCGGCGGTAGTGCTTTCCTTTGTGCTGGCAGGTATCGCCAGCGGGATGGCCGCCTTTATCTATGCAGAAATGGCTACCGCGGTACCGGTAGCCGGCAGTGCTTATACCTATACCTACGTATCCATGGGGGAAATGCTGGCCTGGCTGGTGGGTTGGAATCTGGCCCTGGAATACCTGGTCGCCTCGGGGGCAGTGGCCATCGGATGGAGTTCTTATTTTGTTGACCTGTTACAGTCCGCTGGCATATCGCTGCCGACAGCGCTTACTACGTCCCCCCTGTCCGGCGGGATCGTTAACCTGCCGGCGGCGTTCATTGTACTGGCGATTACGGCCCTGATTATCATCGGCACCCAACACAGCTCCACCGCCAATAAATACATCGTCGCGGCCAAACTCGCCGCCATCATCCTGTTCATCGCCGCCGGCGTGCGGCACATCGACCCGGCCAACTGGCAGCCCTTTCTGCCTTTCGGCGTGCCGGGAATCATGCACGGCGCAGCGATCGTGTTTTTTGCCTACATCGGTTTTGATGCGGTATCCACGGCAGCGGAAGAAGTTAAAAATCCGCGCCGGGACCTCCCCATCGGTATTATTGCCTCGCTGCTGGTAGCCACGGTGCTTTACCTGCTTGTTTCCCTGGTCCTGACTGCCGTCGTTCCCTATACGGAGCTCGACACGGCCTCACCGGTAGCTACCGCCATGCTCAGGTTGGGACTACCCTGGGTGGCGGCGCTCATTTCCGTCGGGGCGTTGGCCGGGCTCACCAGCGTACTGCTGGTCACCCTCTACGGTCAGAGCCGCATTTTTTTCGCCATGGCCCGGGACGGCCTGCTGCCGCCTATCTTTGAATGGGTGCACCCCCGTCTGCAAACTCCCCTTTGGGACAGCATCATCATCGGCATTCTGGTCGCCGCCGCCGGTGCCTTGCTGCCCATCGGTGTAGTGGCGGAGATGGCCAACATAGGTACTTTAAGCGCTTTTACCGCCGTTTCGGTCAGCCTGCTCATCCTGCGCAAGAAACGCCCGGACCTGCCCCGTCCCTTCCGGATCCCCTGGGTCCCCTGGTTTCCCATCCTGAGCATCGGCGCATCCGTCTACCTGGCCGCCAACCTGCCCACGGTCACCTGGATCCGCTTTGCCGCCTGGATCATCCTGGGGCTGGTGTTGTACTTCCTGTACGGGCGAAAGCACAGTCTCCTGGCCGTCTCGAGGGAAAAAACGGCACCCCGGGGCGAGGTATTGCCCACGCCGGCCCATAAAAAAACTCCTGGACCGGATGAAAAAGAACGGTTTTCTAAGAGTCCTGCTCAGCGGAGTGATTGATTTTCTTTGCGCCGTATTTTTTTTCCCAGCCGGGACCAACTTCCCTGCTGCTCAGCAATGAAAGATTACCGCCGCAATACGGGCACAACCATTCGTTGCTGTCCGATGCGGAATAAGAGGCACCGTTGCAAAACGGACATACTTTTATAAACATGGTTACCATTGCCACCCCTTCTTAACTCTGGTATTATGTACATGTCTAAATAACTATAGACATCGCTCCGATCCTGGATACCTGGTTTTACTTTTTCCGCCCGGCCATATTTCTTCTTCTTTTTTCCCAATCGCCCGGGCAATATACGGTCTGACCCGGTATCCCCTGTTCCTGCCGGTGCCGTTAATCGTGTGATGCACATAAGCCGGACTGACACCGGCTTCCACGGCAATGTCAGTTATTTTTACACCGCATAAAATCATTGCGGCTTTAATCTCGCGTGGGGTCATACCGCCGGCCTTACTCACAATCATCACCCTTTCCATGAGGTAAAGGCTCATATAAAATAATTTATCCTGCTCATATAATGTTAACGCTTCACAGAATTGTTGTCAATCATAAATCGCTTCACAGGTGGTGTTTATTTTGCACGATGCCAATACATTCGGCTCCAGGCTCAAGCTCTTGCGCAAAACCTTAAAACTTACCCAGGAGACTTTTGGCACGGCCTTGGGGATCGAGCGCGGCCACGTCGGTAACTTAGAGAATAATATCAGGAAGCCTTCTCAGAATCTCTTAAGGCACATTTGTTTGAGATACAGCGTTTCAGAAATATGGTTAAAAAAAGGCCGGGGAGATATGTTCATACCCCCCCGGGAATTGAATAAAAATCATGAAGTTAATGTTACTGGCTCTTTATCCGAAAGTATTGGCCGTTATGCCAGCCAAATTGATGAAACCTTTACTCCGGAAGAAATAATAAAGAACATGCTTGCCCGCTTCGGGGAAAAAACCACCCTGGAAGCATTTAACCAAACTTTCACTCCGGCTTTCGCACCGCCAGAAGTTAATACCGACCCGGAGTTGAACCGCATGCTCAGCGCACTTTGCACCTTGTGGAACGCTAAAGACAAGCGCCTGAAAGATTGGGCCTCCGTACAGTTCGACCGCGCCTTTCCCCCCGAAATAATCAAAAAAGCGCAAGAATAAGAACGGTTTACTTTCCGGCAGTATTATCATTATGGTGATAATTATTAAAGTTTACCGTTTTACCCTTGGTTTTTCGAATTTGATATAAAACACATTGCTCCCGGCCGCCGGCTGCTCACTTTCCTGGTTCTTTTTCCTCCTCATCGACACGGCGATATTTTTTTTCAAAGAACAGCCTGCGCTGCTTGAAGCACCGGCCGGTTTAGCCGCAATCAACGCAAGGTCTTTACCGCAGCCGGGACAAATCCAGGCACCGCGGTCTGAAGCCGAAAAAGAAGAACTTTTACAGTAAGGACATTTCTTTGCAAACATATATATCCTCCCGTTATAATATTTCTCTTATTATTATATGATAATTACATGATAACATAAAAATACATTGTATGTAAATTTTGACATATTAGATGCCGCTTAAAATAAAATCATCCCGAAAAGGATGGTTTTATTTATCTCCGGGATTATGCAGAATTTCTTTTAATGCCTGCGGGAAAATGCTGACCCGGTGCATTGGGCACCTCCCTTATAAAAAACCGATAAAAGAAAGGATGGTATTACTTATCATACCATAACTAGATAATTATACCAATTAGAAAAATAAGTCCCATTTAGACAAAAAAGCTTTTTTATTTTCACGGTTCAACATAAAATTTCTTTCAAAAATAATTTTCGTGTTAGATAGTTGAATATAATCTCAATTTAGCAAGAATTTTTTTAAAAACCGGCACCCTTTCCTTCCAATACTTCCTAAAAAGCAGCCTTTAGTTTTGTGAAGTTATTGGAAGGAGGGTGCTTTTAACAAGGGCTCAAAAAACAGGGAAAAAACATCCTCCTGGCCAAACTGGACCAGGAGGACATTGATTACTCGGTCTGGATTTCGCTCCGTCCCGGAGTAAACCGGAACCAGGCATTCTAGTTAGTATTCCCACTCGAAGGCCGCGACTTCGGAAAATTGACCCAACGCATCTTTCATGACCGCGCAGATGCGCTCCAACCCTTCCGGGGTACGGGCCTCGCAGCGGGACACCAGCACCGGCTGGGTGTTGGACGCCCGCACCAGGCCCCAGCCGTCGCCGAACAGCACGCGCACCCCGTCCACGTCAATCACCTCGTATTCGCGGCGGAACCGTTCCACCAGGCCCTGCACCACCCGGAACTTGTCCCGGTCGGCACAGGGGATCCTGGTTTCCGCGGTGGCGTAGTACCTGGGAATCTCTGCCAGCATACCCGACAGCGGCTCGTCCGCGCGCGACAGGATCCGCAGCAGGCGGCCCGCGGCGTAAAACGCGTCGTCAAAACCGAAAAATTCGTCGGCAAAGAACATGTGGCCCGACATCTCGCCGGTGAAGACCGCCCCGATTTCTTTCATCTTGGCCTTGATCAACGAGTGCCCCGTCTTGTAAAAGAAGGGTTCCCCCCCCAGCCGGCGCACCTCGTCCACCAGCGCCTGGGAACACTTCACCTCGATAATGGCCCGCGACCCGGGATATTGGGGCATGATCTCCCGCCAGTAGAGGCACATGAGCTTATCCCCCCAGACCACCCCGCCGGATTCGTCCACCACCCCGAGCCGGTCGGCGTCACCGTCGAAAGCAATACCAACATCGGCACCCTGTTCCAGCACCGTTTTGCGCAGCTCGGACAGGTTCGCCGTTTTTACCGGGTCCGGCTGGTGATGGGGAAAAGTACCGTCCGACTCACAGTACAGCGGCAGCACCCCGCACCCCCAGCCAGCCAGAATTTTTTCCGCAAAAAGGGAGGCCGCACCGTTGCCGCAGTCCACCGCCACCTTAAGCTTGCGCGGACCCAGGCGGATCTTGTCTTTGAGCATGGCCAAATAAGGGGTCGCCGCGTCCCGCTCCTCTGTCCGGCCGGCACCGGCGGCAAAATCCCCGTTCTCCATCAGGCGCTTCAACTCCTGGATTTGCTCGCCGAAAATAGTACCGGGCCCCAGGGCGATCTTAAAACCGTTTTCATCCGGCGGGTTGTGACTGCCGGTAATCATCACGGCCGCGTCAACCCCGAAGTGCACCCGGGCGTAGTAAAGCACCGGGGTCACCACCGGTCCGAGGTCCACCACATCACACCCGGCGGACATGAGCCCCCCGGCCAGGGCATCCCTCAACCGCCCGGAACTCAAGCGGTTGTCCCGGCCCACCAGAACCTTTTGTACGCCGGCGTTCCGGGCATAAGTACCGAAAGCCTTCCCCAGCAGCGCCACCACGTCATCGGTAAGGTCCCGCGCCGCGTGGCCCCGGATATCGTACTGGCGAAAAATTTGCGGATTGACAACCTTCACGTTTCTCCCAACCTCCCTCGAATTATTTTCACTCGATCAATTTTACAGCACTTCTTCCAGTCCCCGGTCCCGCAAGGCCCGGACCACTTTTTTCACTTCCTGCGCCCGGTCCTTGCGGCATACCAGCAGGCTGTCCTCTTCATTCACGATCAATAAATCTTCCACGCCCAGCACTGCCGCCGTTTTCCCCGGGGAAAACACCAGGGTGCCGCTGGTATCGAGCAGCACACCCGTACCCTCGAGCACGTTGCCGCCGGCGTCCTTCTCCGCGTACCCGGCCAGGGCCGTCCAGGAACCGATATCGTCCCAGCCGAAATCCCCCGGCATCACCAGCGCGCCGTCCGCCCGTTCCAGGATACTGTAATCAACCGATATTTTGGGCAGTTCCGCGTAAACCCGCGCCAGCACTTCCGGGAACTCCGCCGTCCCCAACGCCGCACCGATCTCCTCCAAACCCGCGGCCAGCCGCGGGGCATGCGCGGCGATCAGCCGGCGGATCAAATCAATGCGCCAGACAAACATGCCGCTGTTCCACAGGTAATCCCCACCGGCCAAAAACTCCCGGGCACGTTCATAATCCGGCTTTTCCAAAAATCTTTCTACCTCGTAGGCCGGAATCCCGCCGAAAGTGTCGTACAAACCGCCCCGCCGGATATAACCGTAGCCGGTCTCGGGCCGGTGCGGCGTGATGCCAAGGGTGACGAGCCGGTCCCCCTTCCCGGCCGCCGCCGCCGCGCCGCGCAGCACCTCCCGGAACCGGTCCGCATCATTTATGTAATGGTCTGCGGGCAACACCAGCATCACCGCGCGGGGATTTTCCCGGCCCAGCACCAGCGCGGCCAAACCAATCGCCGCCGCCGTATCCCGCCCGAACGGCTCAATGATCACATTTTCCGGCGGCAGGTGCGGAATCTGTTTTAAAATAATCTCTTTGAATTCCTCCCCCGCCACAATATAGGTTCCGGATATTCCCACCAGCCCTTCAATTCTTTCCACCGTCAGCTGGAGCATGGTCCGGTCACCGACCAAGCTCAAGAACTGCTTGGGCAGCGCCATCCTGCTCCGGGGCCAGAACCGCTCCCCCCGGCCCCCGGCCATAATCACGGCATAAGGCATCTGCTTCACCCACCTGTATTCTATAAAGTTAAATATTTAACATTATAGCATAAATTATACGAAAAATGTGCGAACATATTATTTGTTCCGCTGGGATATCCTAAAAAAGGTATTCCGCAACCACATATTAAACAGCAAGAGGTAAGGCAAAATGAAACCCAGGTCTAAAACCCTGCTCACAATCGGATTGATTGCTGCTGTTATCTCGGCGGCGGCCATTTATGATCACTACCGGAACGGCCGGGCCCACCGGCCGGCCTTAAGCCTGCCCGGACAAATATATCACCTGGATGACGAGCTGGCAGCGGGCAAGGTCTACACCATCAACGACGAACAGGGAAGTTTTGTAACCATGATTTCCCGCCGCGTACAGCCCGGCAACGAAATCATCACCCACGAAGGAAAGCACTACCGCGTGGTTAAAGTAAATGCCGGGGAAGCCACCGCCGTTGCCCGGTATATTGGGCTAGACCAAGACCTTTTGGCCTACAACGAATTCTATTCCCGCCCGGAACTGGCGGCTACGGCAGCGGCCCAATCCAAAAGACCGGTGGCCATCTACCATACCCACAGCGACGAATCCTATCTCCCGACCGACGGCAAAATCTCAATTCCTTTCCACGGGGGCATTATCGACGTCGGCAGCACCTTTGCAGAAAACTTGACCGCAAACGGAACCCGGGTACTGCACGACAAAACCCCTCACGACCCGCACGATAATAACGCCTACTACCGGTCGCGCCGGACGGCGGCCGCCCTGCTTCAAGAAGCCCCCCTCGCCATGTTCGATGTGCACCGCGACGGGATAGACGACCCCGGGATTTTCCGCCGGAATATTTCCAACCGGCAGGTCGCCCAGATGCGCCTGGTGGTGGGACGCCAAAACCCGAACATGTCGGCCAACCTGGACTTTGCCAAGCGTTTAATGTCCTACGCCAACCAGGTGCACTGGCCGGTTGTAAAAGATATTTTTATCAGTTCCGGCAATTTCAACCAGGACCTGCTGTCCACCGCCCTGCTCATCGAGGCCGGCACTTACACCAATCGTAAAGAAGAGGCTATGGGCGGGGTCACCCAGCTGGCCGACGCGGTCCCTGTGGTCCTGGGAATTACCGGCGGACCCGCGGCCGGTCAGGGCAGTGCCTGGACCGCCGTACTCCGGCTCCTGCTCATCGTTCTGGCGGGCGGCGGCGCCTATCTACTGATCAGCGCCGGCAGCTTCAGCAAAGCAAAAGAACGCCTGTCCGGCCTGTTCACACGGGAATTGGGCGACGTCCTGGGCCCGCTGGCAAAAAAAATATTGCCCCGCAAGCGCGACAAAAAATAACCCGGTTACCACTAACCCCCTAAAGGAACCGGTACCTTATGAAATAATATTCCCCCGGCGCAACCTTTTGAAAGAAAAAAACTGTCCTATGTCTTATACCCCTTAGTGTTAAAGCCTGTTCACCCTGGATGCTCCGCGTCGGGTGAACTAAAGGCTCGTTTCGGGCGATATTGGACCGCCTGCCACAACGCGGGCGCTCCGCCGCCCAGGCCCACAGACACAGCACTGTTTCACCACCATAAAAATTTACGTCCTGCAGTAACCTTTTCCGTTTCCAATACATAATTTAAAAGTAAAAAGGAGGGTTCTTTCCATGACCGAAGAGTTCACTTCCCAACAAGTTCCCGGTTTCGGTAACTGGGGCTTCATCATTTTCTTGATTTTTATCCTGATTATTTTCGGAGTAGGGCTTTGTGGCTGGGGTGTTTGCGGCCTGGATTCATAGCCTCCTTTGCTTGACCGCAATCCCATCTCCCGGGAAGCACCGGCCTGTAATATTACAGGCCGGTGCTTCTTTTTCATGGCGTTCAGCTGGTGGTAACCCATAACCGCTGAAAATAATGGTTATTTTTACGCCGCGTATAATTTGACATTTTGCGGTCAATAATGTATAATGAGTTATTCGCCTCAATCGAGGTAATTTAGGGAGGTTAGATATTTGTTAGGCAAAGTAAAATGGTTTAATGCGGAAAAAGGTTTTGGCTTCATTGAAACCGATGAAGGGCAGGATGTCTTCGTACATTTCTCCTCCATCCAGGCAGACGGTTTCAAAACCCTGGACGAGGGGCAGGAAGTGGAATTTGACGTCGTGCCGGGCAACAAGGGTCCGCAAGCAGCAAACGTGCTTAAATTATAGTCTAAAAGAAATTCTTTTAAATAAATTTAAGACCGTTAACCAAAACAGCCGGTTTCCCGGCTGTTTTGGTTTGTTTAATCATAACCCATTATGATCTCTTTTTAAATTGATTTTTCATACCGTAATTACGGTTGAAAAGTCTTCAGGTCGGCCGGTTCTTTAAAAGTCTTGATTACCGCTTCCTTGTCCTGAGCCAACCCTGCCGCAGCCAGGCCGGCGAAATATCTGACTGTCCCGGTGTAGACCGCCCGGGCAACCGCGTCCTGGTAGGCAGGTTCTTGTAAAAGCTTTTCCTCCCTTTCGTTTGACAAGAAACCAATATCCACTATCACCGCGGGCATCAAAGTGCTCCGGGTGATGTAATAATCCACTTCGCCGGTGGCAAGATCCGTATTTTTAACAACCCGCGCCAGCTCCGCCTGGATCAACCGGGCCGCTTCCAACGCCCCGGTCGCGCCGGACTGAACGAAGGTGCACGCGCCGCAGCGGTCCGGAAAAGGATAACTGTTCACGTGAACACTCAGATAAAGGTCGGCCTGGTTTTCGTTGGCCAGCGCCACCCTTCGTTCCAGATCCTGCCTTTTTTTGGCCAGCAACCCCATAGTACCGGGGTCACTTAAATCAACGTCAACTTCCCTGGTCATCAGCACCATGGCGCCAGCCTGTCCCAGGTAAGCGGCAAGCCGTTCGGCTACCGCCAGATTGATATTTTTTTCCAGGACTCCACTTTTACCGGTTACCCCCGGGTCAACGCCCCCGTGGCCGGGATCCACCACGATTACCTTTCCGGCCACCGCCGCGGACAGATTCTCCGCCGCCTGCCAGTCAACCCGGCTTTTCAAGTAACGTACCGTAAAAATAGTGGCGCCTACCAGGAATACCAATAATACCAGCCAGAATTTCTTTATTTTAAAGGTTTTTAGAACCGTGGAGAACAAAAAAACACCCCCTGTCTCCAAATAATATGCCGGCCACAGGGAGTATATACCAAAAGCAAATTTTGGTTTTATGTAATCAACCTGGTCAGGCTCTGCAGCACCCTGGCCACAGGTTCAAATATCACCTGGCTGAGCAGGGTGCCCGCCAGGTTGGCCAGGGCCAGATAAAAAATTACCTGCTTCAACTCGGCCTCGTTCTTCTTACCCCGGGCCACGGCATCGGTCACCCCGGCCAGGACCGGGTCCACCATCATCACGTTGATTACGATCGCGGCGTTGCCCACGATGGAAGCCATGAGCACCGCGGTGGAACGGAACTCCGGGTAAAGAACACCGGCATACAGGCCCGACAGGACGTTAACGGTCCACAGGCTGTAATAGAACATATTCCACATAAATAAAGTTTTGGGTACGGTCATTTTGGTCGTGGCAATTTGCCTCCAGGTCCCTTGCGAAGGCAACCTGAACTTAATGATCCCGCTACGCGGCCTGATTACCGACAGCAGAAGCAGCGGGATCACTTTGAATACCGAACCGGTCCGGCCGAAGGCTTTGATGGCGTTGGAAAAAGACGTGACAAAGCTGGGCATGGCCAGGATGCCCAGGACAGTACCGGTGGTAGCCCCAAGCATGACGAAACGCAGCTTGTGGTTCAGGTCCGTCAACGCCTCCCGGTATACCCGGGTATCGACCATGTCAGGCCCGGTTACCCCCGCCGGGACCCGGGTAGAAACGCCGCCGATGATCTGGTCCACCGTTGAAGCCAGCAGGGGGGCCTGCAGGGTATTGGCGAAACTGGCGGTCAGGAATACCACACCAAACAGCGATATGGCCGTCGCCAAATGTCCGGTGCGCACCCCCGAAAGGCGCGAGCACCGGACAAAAGTGTTAATCAGGTTGATGAAAGCAGTAAGCAGGAAAACAAGCAGGATCCGGTTCACATTGTCTCCCCCGGTAAACGTATTCTTACTAGTTTTATAACCATATTAACAGAATGATAAAAAAAAGGAAGGGACTCCCTTCCTTTTTTATCGCTTGGAAAATTGAGGAGCGCGGCGGGCTTTTTTGAGGCCGTATTTTCTGCGCTCTTTCATACGCGGGTCCCTGGTCAGAAAACCCGCCCGCTTTAATGGAGGGCGGAGGTTGGGGTCGGCTTGGATCAGGGCACGGGCAATGCCCATTTTAATTGCGCCGGCCTGACCGCTGATACCGCCGCCCAAAACCTTGGCCTGCACGTTAAATCTGGACAAAGCTCCAGCCATTTCCAGGGGCTGGCAAACCATCCCTTCCAGGGTCTTGCGGCCGAAATATTCATCCAACGGCCGGTTGTTGATCACGATCCTGCCTTCACCGGGTACCAGGAACACCCTGGCTATGGCGTTCTTCCTGCGGCCAGTGCCGTAAAACATTACTTTAGCCAATTCCTGCTTTCCTCCTTCCCTATTGCAACTGCCAGGCCTCAGGTTTCTGGGCCTGGTGGGGATGTTCCGAACCTTGATAAACTTTCAGCTTCTTGGCCATGGCCGCTCCCAGCCTGGTATGAGGAAGCATGCCTTTAATGGCCTTTTCTACGGCCAACTCGGGCCGTTTCTTCATTAAGTCCTCGTAACTTACCACTTTAAGACCGCCGGGATAACCGGTATGCCGGATATATTTTTTCTTTTTCAGCTTGTCTCCGGTTAAAAGCACTTTTTCCGCATTTATGACAATCACGTGGTCACCTGTGTCCACATGCGGCGTGAAAACTGCCTTGTGCTTTCCCCGCAGGATACGGGCCGCCTCCGTGGCCAGCCTGCCGAGGACCTTGCCTTCGGCGTCCAGGACGTACCACTTGCGCTCTTTTAAATCCTGAGGCTTCGCCATAAAGGTCTTCATTTCCAGTTCCCTCCTTGAATAAAAAGCCATAAAAAACAATTACCCACGGGTTTCACGCCGGCCCGGGGCTGGAAACCGCCGAAAAAACCGCATCTATCATTTTAATATAAAGCCTTTCCAGTGTCAAGTATATCCATGTCGGCCGGGTATTCTACCTTTTCCAGGCACAAGCCCTTGGCGGGTGCCGTAGGTCCCACCCTGAAGCGCTCCGTACCAACCAGGATTTCGCTTATACCCGCGGCCGGCAGCCGGCCCAGGCCGACCCTGATTAACGTGCCGGCAATCATCCGGGCCATGTGGTAAAGAAACCCGTCCGCCCGTAGGTCGATCAACACCATCTTATCTTCCTGGCGCACCACCGCTTCAAAAAGTGTGCGCACGGTTGTTTTCACCGGTGTGCCCAGGGCGCGAAAGGCTTTAAAATCATGCTTGCCGGCCAGTAGCCGGGCACCGGCCCGCATGGCCCCGACATCCAGCGGGCGGGGAATGTGGTAACTGTACAACCGGTAAAAGGGCACCGGCATTTGACCGTTATAGATGGTGTAACGGTAAAGCTTGGCGGTGGCGGAAAAACGGGCGTGAAAAGATTCCGGAACTGCTGTCGATTCCAGGGCGGTGATATCGTCCGGCAGCATCCCGTTCAGGGCGCAGGCCACCCGCTGTGGCGGGATGGTCCAGTTCCCGGCATCGAAATTAACCACCTGGCCGCGCGCATGCACCCCGGCGTCGGTCCGGCCGGCACCCGTAATCTTGATTTGCTGTCCGGCCAGCCGGGACAACTTATCTTCCAGCACTTCCTGGACGGTTCTAAAACGGGTGCCGCGCTGTTCTTGAAACCCATGGTAATTAGTGCCGTCGTAAGCAATAGTGATTCTGACATTGCCCATCCGGTCTTCTCATCCTCTCACCGTTACCACTAAAAATTTCTAGCGCACATATGTATGATACAAATCACGGAGGGCAGAATATCCCGGCGGGCATGGCAAAAACCGTCTCCGGTGGTTTCGTGCTATCCCCACCGGCAGCTCCATTCCCAATTCCGGGCCGCCCGGCCAGTACGCCCAATTTTCAGGCATTATTTCTGACCGCTGGATAGCAGGTGCAGCACGTGCCGCCGATACGGGGACAGACCGGTCAGTTACAAACCGCACAGTACCCGGCCCGTCCCGGTTAAAAATATGAGTGAGGCCTTTAACTTCAATAAAGACCTCGCCTTATTTCCCCATCTGTCATATGAAACAAATAGCTACACCAATTCCAGGATCACCATTTTCGCGGCGTCACCCCGGCGGTAGCCGGTTTTGACAATCCGGGTATAACCACCCTGGCGGTCGGCATACTTCGGCGCTATAGTATTGAAAAGCTTGCGCACCACGTCTTCTTCATAAATATAAGCCAGTGCCCGGCGCCGGGCGGCCAGGTCTCCCTTCTTGGCGGCGGTGACCAGCCTTTCGGCGATGCTCTTTACTTCCTTGGCCCTGGCTTCCGTGGTATTAATCCGTTCCTCCCGGAACAGGGAGGTGACCAGGTTGCGCAGCATGGCCTTCCGGTGACCTGTAGTAACACCTAATTTCTGGTAGCCCACTTTTTGATCCCCCCCTTACTCGTCTTCCTTCATCAGCGAGAGGCCCAGTTCTCCCAGTTTTTTAACTACTTCCTCCAGGGACTTTTTCCCCAGGTTTCTTACTTTCATCATATCTTCCTCATTGCGCTGGATCAGTTCCTCCACTGTGTTGATCCCGGCCCGCTTCAGGCAGTTATACGACCGCACCGACAGGTCCAGTTCCTCAATGGTCATTTCCAGGATCTTGTCTTTTTGTTCTTCTTCCTTTTCCACCATAATTTCCACGTCGCTCACCGTTTCGGTGAGACCGATAAAGAGACTCAGGTGTTCTTTGAGTATTTTGGCGGAAAGGCTGGTTGCCTCGTCTGGCCTGATGCTCCCGTCCGTCCACACTTCCAGGGTGAGTTTGTCGTAGTCGGTAATTTGGCCCACCCTGGTGTTCTCCACAGTGTAGTTTACCTTTTTCACCGGCGTGAAAACGGAATCCACGGGTATAACTCCGATGACGTGGTCGCCTTTTTTATTCCGTTCCGCGGACATGTAGCCGCGCCCGTTGGCAACCATGATTTCCATAAACAGCCTGCCACTGTCCGCCAGGGTGGCAATAACCAGGTCCGGATTCATAATCTCCACGTCGGCGTCGTGAATAATATCGGCCGCCCTGACCACTCCTTCACTCTCCACCTCAAGCCGCAACACCTTTTCTTCATCTCCGTAAATTTTCAAACAAAGGTTCTTGAGGTTCAAAATAATATCGGTGACATCCTCGATCACCCCGGGAACGGTGGAAAATTCATGCAATACCCCTTCAATTTTCACGGACGTGACGGCCGCACCCGGCAGGGATGAGAGCAGGATGCGGCGCAGAGAATTGCCCAGAGTAATCCCGTATCCCCTTTCCAGGGGCTCCACCGTTAATTTGCCGTAAGTATTGTCTTCGCTCAGCTCAACAATTTCGATTTTGGGTTTTTCAATCTCAAGCATAAAGGTTCTCCCTCCTTGGCCAGCCCGGTTGGTTAACCGCGGCGGTAGGCACTGTCAGCTGCCGATATTCGGCACCCGACCTTTGACCGGCGCCGTGATCCCGCGAATCCTAAGGCCTATCTGGAGTAAAGCTCGATGATCAGGCGTTCTTGCACGGGAATGTCGATTTGCTCCCGCTCCGGAAGGGCTGACACCCGGCCCCTGGCCTGGTCTGCTTCATACTCCAGCCACTCAGGGGGAGTGTGGTCGGCCGCCCTCTCCATCAACTCTTTGATTCTCGGCGACTCCTTGCTTTTACTCCTGACGGCGATAACGTCACCAACCTTAATCAGGTAAGATGGAATATTCACCTTGGAACCGTTTACGGTGAAATGCCCGTGTCGTACAAGCTGTCTGGCCTCATTACGGGATGCTCCCAAACCAAGACGGTAGACAACATTATCCAGGCGTCTTTCCAACAGGCGCAACAGGTTTTCACCGGCAACCCCCGGCTGGCTCTCGGCCTTCACGTAGTACCGCCGGAATTGCTTTTCTAAAATACCGTAGATCCGGCGTGCTTTTTGCTTCTCTCTAAGCTGGAGACCGTACTCGGATGCTTTTCTGCGGCGCTGGCCGTGCTGCCCCGGGGCATAGGCCCTGCGGTCGACAGAACACTTGGGGGTATAGCAGCGGTCACCCTTTAAGTATAATTTCAAACCCTCCCGGCGGCACAGCCGGCAAACAGATCCCGTATATTTAGCCATAATCCGGTCACCTCCTTAAACCCGCCGGCGCTTGGGCGGCCGGCAGCCGTTATGCGGAATGGGTGTAACGTCCTTAATCATATTTACTTCCAGCCCGGCAGCCTGGAGAGAGCGTATCGCCGCTTCCCGTCCGGCGCCAGGCCCCTTTACCGTAACCTCTACCTCCCGCATACCGTGTTCCATGGCTTCCTTGGCTGCATTCTCGGCCGCCAGTTGGGCGGCAAAAGGTGTGCTCTTCCGGGAACCTTTAAAGCCCACCCCCCCGGAACTGGCCCAGGAAATGGTATTGCCCCTGGGGTCGGTAATGGTAATTACGGTATTATTAAAAGTAGATTTAATATGCGCAACGCCTGATTCTATGTTTTTGCGTTCACGCCTTTTCGTCCTGGTTGCGCGACGCGCCATTAAATGACCTCCTTCATATTATTTATTTACGGCGAACACCTACAGTTTTCTTGGGTCCCTTACGGGTCCTGGCATTGGTCTTGGTCCGCTGACCCCTGGTCGGCATCCCCCGGCGGTGTCTCAAACCCCGGTAACACCCGATTTCAATCAGGCGCTTAATATTTAAAGCCACCTCCCGGCGCAGGTCGCCCTCTACCTGGAGTTCCTTTTCAATAACGTCCCGCAGCTTGTTGATCTCTTCTTCGGTTAAATCTTTCATCCTGGTATCAGGATTCACGCCGGTCTGGTTAAGGATCTTTTTAGACGTAGGCCTGCCGACACCGAAAATATAGGTAAGAGCTATCTCCACCCGTTTATCTCTCGGCAAGTCAACGCCTGCAATACGTGCCATATATTATAATACACCTCCTGTTTTATCCTTGAACCTGTTTGTGTTTGGGATTATCGCATATTACCATAATCTTACCCTTCCTGCGAATGGTCTTACATTTTTCACAAATAGGCTTAACGGACGGTTTGACTTTCACCGTCATCCCTCCTTTATTTTGCCGTCCAATAATAAAAACGGTTACTTATACCGGTAAACTATCCGCCCACGGGTCAAGTCATAGGGAGAAAGTTCTACCATCACCCGGTCACCGGACAGGATCCGGATAAAATTCATCCTGATCTTCCCGGAAACATGGGCCAGTACTTTATGACCGTTTTGCAGTTCCACGCGAAACATCGCATTCGGCAACGGTTCGATAACAGTTCCCTCGACTTCAATAACATCTTGCTTCGACATTAGTAATCCAACCAACCTCCTCACATTAAAATGGGCACTATTTAAAGGCTTTTCTTAATTATGCTCTTCAATTCGTTCCGGACATCCTCGTTCGTAATCCTCCGTCCCCGCTGCACCTTTTCCACTACCGCTGGAGCCATAATATCATAAAATTTCAAGTGTTTAACATTTTTTTTCTTGGGTTTTTCAATTTTTCGCCCTTCTCCATCGGCCACCCAAACACCGGCTTGGTTTTCAATCTCCACAATCAAGTAAAACCTGCCGCTGTCTCTTCCCTTAACGGAACACACCAGGCGTCCGACTTGCAATGATTTTTCCGACATGGTCCAACCAACTCCTGTACCTTTATCTGTGGACCCACGTCCTTAAATCTTGGTTAATATCTCCGGCTCACCATCGTTAATGGCAATGGTATGCTCGAAATGGGCTGAAAGTTTTGCATCCAAGGTTACAACCGTCCAGTTGTTGGCAAGAGTTTGCACCTCGTAAGTGCCCATATTAATCATCGGTTCGATCGCTATTGTCATACCCGCTTTCAACCTGGGGCCCCTCCCGGGCCGGCCGAAATTGGGCACCTGCGGCTCTTCGTGCGGCTTGGTTCCGATACCGTGCCCGACGAAATCCCGCACCACCGCATACCCGTAGTTTTCAGCATAGGATTGAACGGCGTGTGATATGTCGGAAAGCCGTCTACCAACCCGCGCCTGTTCGATACCTTTAAAAAGAGCTTCTTGCGTAACCGTTAAAAGTCTTTGCGCCTCACTGCTTACTTTCCCTACCGGTAGCGTTACCGCACTGTCACCAAAATAACCATTTATTTCCGCACCGACATCAATACTGATAATATCTCCATTTTCCAATTTTCTTAAACTTGGGAACCCGTGTACCACTTCTTCATTCACAGAAGCGCAGATGGTATACGGAAACCCGTAAAGTCCTTTAAAAGCCGGCCTGGCCCCGGCCTTGATGATGAATTCTTCCGCCAGCCGGTCCAGTTCCATGGTGGACACGCCCACTTTTACCGCCTTGGCCAGTTCCCGGTGGGTTAGTGCCACGATCCGGCCGGCTTCGCGCATATGCTCAAGCTCTCTTTTTGATTTACAAGTTATCATCAGATCACCTACTTTATAAATCCCTGGTAGCTACGCATGAGTAAATGTGATTCCACCTGTTTCATGGTATCCAGGGCCACCCCGACCACAATCAGCAGGGCGGTGCCTCCGAAATAAATATTGGGAATCCTTGTCGCCAGCAGCACAAAGTTCGGCAAGATGGCGATCAGGGCCAGGAAAATAGCTCCGGCGAGGGTTACCCGGCTCATAATCCGGTTAATATATTCCGCCGTGGGACGCCCCGGACGCAACCCCGGGATAAATCCGCCGTATTTTTTTATGTTGTCGGCCACGTCAGCAGGATTCATAATTATAGCCGTGTAAAAATAGGTAAAACCAATGATTAACAGCGCGTAAATCAAAGTATGGCTCGCCGAACCCCAACCGAAGTACTGGACGTAAAAAGCTGCCACGGAAGAGTTGGCAAACCAGTGCGCTATCGTTTCCGGAAACATCAAAAGGGAAGAGGCAAAAATAATGGGTATGACTCCGGCCTGGTTTACCTTGAGCGGCAGGTGCGTAGTTTGCCCGCCGTAAATTCTCCGTCCCACCACCCGCTTGGCGTACTGCACTGGAATACGCCGCTGGCCTTGCTGGATCGCCACTACTCCGGCAATCACCAGACCGCCGATGATAAGCAGCCCTACAATGCTCAATACATTGATGGTCCCGGCGTTCAAGTATTCAAAAAGCTGCACCGCTCCGGACGGCACGCGCGAAACGATACCGGCAAAAATCAATAGTGAAATACCGTTGCCGATCCCCTTCTCTGTAATTTGCTCCCCCATCCACATCAGGAAAGTGGTACCGGCAGTGATAGTAACAGCAACCATAATGTAATTCATGGGGCTCGGATTTTCCACCGCTCCCCGGACGCCGATCACCATACCCAAGCCCTGTACAAACGCCAGGACGACGGTAAAGTAACGGGTGTACTCGGTAATCTTCTTGCGGCCCTCTTCACCTTCCTTGGCCAACCGCTCCAGATGGGGAATTACCGAAGTAAGCAAGTTCATAATAATGGAAGCGTTGATGTAAGGCATGACCCCCATGGCAAAAATTGAAAAATTTTTCAGGGCCCCGCCGGAAATAATATCGAAAAAACCAAAAATCATCCCACTGCTGACCAGTTCGACAAATCTTTCCGGAATCACGCCGGGAACCGGCACGTGTGCGCCCAACCGGAAAACAAAAATCATCCCCAGCGTGTACAGAAGTTTTGTTTTTAATTCCGTAACCTTAAGCGCGTTGCGCAGGCTTTCCAGCAATTATATCACCTCGGCTCTGCCACCGGCCGCCGCAATCTTTTCTTCCGCCGTCTTACTGAAAGCCTGGGCCTGAACGGTAAGAGATTTTTCCAGGTTTCCGTTACCGAGAATTTTCACCCCGTCGCCCGTCTTTTTGATTACGCCCATGGCCAGCAAGGTTTCGGGAGTAACAGTACTCCCGTCTTCAAAAAGATTCAGCCGGCTTAAATTGACGGCGATAATTTTCCTGGCGAACCGGTTATAAAAACCACGTTTCGGCAAACGGCGCTGCAACGGCATCTGGCCACCCTCGAAGCCCGGTCGCACACCGCCGCCGGAACGCGAATGCTGTCCACCTTGACCACGTCCCGCCGTTTTGCCCAGTCCCGACCCGGGCCCCTGACCCTTACGCTTGGGTTTCTTCCTGGAACCGGGTGCCGGTTTTAATTCATGCAGTCTCACCTGCCACACCTCCTTCAGGCTTCTTCCACCTTGAGTAAATGCGCAACCTTGTTAATCATACCCCTTATTTGCGGGGTGTCTTCTTGTAAAACCGATCTATTTGTCTTGGTCAGGCCCAGGGTACGCACGGTAACCCGCTGGTTTTCCGGACGGCCGATCAGGCTTCTGACCAGGGTTATTTTGAGTTTGGCCACAATATTACCTCCTAACCCAGCAGTTCCTCTACCGTCATTCCCCTGAGCCGGGCTACTTCTTTCGGGGTTTTTAGGCTTTTAAGCCCCTGGATGGTGGCGTGCACCATGTTGTTGGCGTTATTAGAACCCAGCGACTTGGTAAGAATATCCCGTATACCGGCCAGTTCCAGAACTGCCCGCACCGGACCGCCGGCAATGACACCCGTACCGGGCGAAGCCGGTTTCAACAGTACTTTCCCCGCACCAAATACCCCCGTAACTTCGTGGGGAATGGTGGTACCATTTAGAGGAACTTTAATCATGGATTTTTTAGCATTCTCAATACCTTTGCGAATAGCTTCGGGCACCTCTCCGGCTTTACCCATCCCGGCACCCACGTGACCGTTGCTGTCGCCGACCACCATCAAAGCGGAAAAGCTGAACCGCCGGCCGCCCTTGACCACTTTTGCCACCCGGTTTATAAATACAACTTTTTCCGTTGTTTCCATTTTGCTGGCGTCAAACTTTGACATTATTTCCCTCCTTTTTGCCGTTTAAAACTCCAGCCCGCCTGCCCGTGCCGCTTCGGCCAAAGCCTTAATCCGGCCGTGGTAAACGTAACCGGCACGGTCGAAAACGACCCGCTTTATCCCCGTTTTTATTGCCTTCTCCGCCAACAGCCGGCCCGTGGCCTCCGCTGCGGCAGTATTTTTACTGGAAGCAAATTTACCTTTTAATTCCGGCGCCAGCGTTGACGCGGCTACCAGGGTAACCCCCCGGTCATCGTCTATGAGCTGGGCATAGATATTGGTCAGGCTGCGGAATACATTCAACCTGGGCCGCTCCGCCGTTCCGCTTATTTTATTGCGCACCCGGCGCCGTTTTTTCGCCCGCATGGCTTTACGGGTGGGTTTTTTCAGCACTTTTCAAGGTCACTCCTTTCTAACTTCAGGTACCGGTCCGTTCTTAATTAAAGTTTAGCGCCGGCCTTACCGGCCTTGCGCCGGATCCTTTCGCCCTCGTACCTGATGCCCTTACCCTTATACGGCTCGGGCTCCCGTACCGCGTGAATAACCGCGGCCAGGGCGCCTACCCTTTCCTTATCAATACCGCTGACACTGATCTTGTTGGGGGCGGGTACTTCGATCTCCACCCCGGCTTCAGGTTCAATTTCCACCGGATGCGAGTAACCCACTGCCAGAACCAGCTTTTTTCCTTGCTTGGTGGCACGAAAACCGACTCCGACCAACTCGAGATTTTTTTGAAATCCCTTGGTAACCCCCACCACCATGTTATTTAATAAAGTCCGAGTCAGACCGTGCAGCGATTTATGCATTTTATTGTCGGTAGGTCGTTCTACGGACAGCTTTCCTTCCTCTTGTTTAATAATCATATCCCGGTGCAGCTTTCTTTCCAGCTCACCTTTGGGGCCTTTGACTTTCACGTTATTCCCGTCAATCCAGACTTCAACCCCGGGCGGCACCGGTACAGGCTGCCTTCCAATCCTGGACATCCTTTACACCTCCTGCGAAAAGACTACCAAACGTAACAAACCACTTCACCGCCCAGGCCTTCTTTACGGGCTTTTTTATCACTCATAATACCCTTTGACGTTGAGATAACGGCTATACCGAGACCTCCCAAAACTTTGGGCACCTCGTCTTTCCGGGCATAAACCCTCAGGCCCGGCCTGGATATACGCTTCAAGCCGGTAATCACCCGTTCTTTGTTATTTCCGTATTTCAGGTAAACCCGGACAACACCCTGCTTACCGTCATTAATAAATTCACAGTCCCTGACAAAACCTTCGTCTTTCAAGATGTTGGCGATGGCCTTTTTCATCTTGGAAGCAGGTGCTTCAACTTTATCATGATAAACCGTATTGGCGTTGCGTATACGAGTTAAAAAATCAGAAACCGGATCGGTCATAACCATGCGCAACTACCTCCTTCCTGAATTCGATTATCAACTTCGGCCTCCGCCTTACTCTTGCCCCGCAACTTTAGCAACGGCCCGGCAGTGGTTATTTTTACCAGCTGGATTTCCGGACACCCGGAATTTCGCCCCGGTAGGAGAGTTCACGAAAGCAAATTCGGCAAACCCCGAATTTTCTCATATAGGCATGCGGCCGGCCGCACAACTTACACCGGTTGTGGGCACGAACCTTGTATTTCGGGGGGCGCATGGCCTTATTCATCATTGATTTTTTCGCCACTATCTTCCCTCCTTTTTACAGGCGGGTTATGCCGCCTTGAACGGCGCACCCATCAACCTTAATAATTCTCGACCTTCTTCGTCATTCCCGGCCGTGGTAACAAAAATAATATCCATGCCGCGTATCTTATCAATCTTGTCATATTCTATTTCCGGAAAGATCAGCTGTTCGCGCACTCCCAGGCTGTAATTGCCGCGCCCGTCGAAAGACTTCGGAGAAATGCCACGGAAATCCCGCACCCTGGGCAGGGCCACGTTAAACAACTTATCTACAAATTCGTACATACGCTCCCCGCGCAGCGTTACTTTAGCACCGACAGTCATTCCCGCCCGTAATTTGAACGCCGCAATCGATTTTTTAGCCTTGGTGACAACTGGCCGCTGACCGGTGATAGTCATCAGGTCGTTAACCGCGGCATCGATAATTTTGGAGTTTTGGATGGCCTCACCCAGTCCCATGTTTACGACCACCTTTTCCAGCTTGGGGACCTGCATTACATTTTGGTAGCCGAACTTCTGCATTAAGGCCGCCACCACTTCGCTCCGGTATTTATCTCTAAGCCTTGACACTGGCATACCTCCCTTCTCGGTCATCAGTCGCCGGTTAACGGCGGTTTAAATATTTTCACCACATTTTTTGCAAATACGCACTTTCTCACCGTTGTCCAAAAGCTTCTTCCCCACGCGCACGGGAGCGTTACACTTATTGCAGAAAAACATCACATTGGAACTATGGATGGGTGCCTCTCTTTCCATAATCCCTCCCTGCGGCAGTTGTCGAGTGGGTTTGGTGTGGCGTTTGACCACGTTGACCCCTTCTACCACCACCCGGCTGTCCTTCGGGAACACTTCCAGGATTTTGCCCTTTTTTCCGGCATTTTTGCCGGCAATAACCAGTACTGTATCATCTTTACGCACGTGAACCTTGGTTCCGGCCACGGTTTATTTCACCTCCGATTCAGCAGGCATGTTACGTCGTCACGAAACACTAACCCTCAACCACTATAGTACTTCGGGCGCCAGGGAAACGATTTTCATAAAATTTTTTTCCCTCAACTCCCGTGCAACCGGCCCGAATATACGGGTGCCCCGCGGAGTATTATCATCTTTAATGATTACGGCAGCATTCCCGTCAAACTTGATATACGACCCGTCCGGACGCCGCACTTCTTTTTTGGTACGCACTACTACCGCCCTGACCAGATCGCCTTTCTTAACAACGCCGCCAGGCGTAGCTTCCTTTACGGAACAAACAATTACGTCGCCAACGCTGGCATAACGGTGCAGTGCGCCGCCTAAAACACGGATGCACATCAGCTTGCGGGCTCCGGTGTTGTCTGCAACTTTAAGCATGGACTGGACTTGAATCACAGCTACAACCTCCTTTGACTCCAAAAACTGGCTGTAAGGCCGGTTAGCCCAACCTACAACACCTTACTTTTATATTTGTTTCGCCCTTTCGAGAATATCTATCACCCGCCACCGTTTTTCCTTGGAGAGAGGCCTGGTTTCCATCATCTTCACCCGGTCACCAATGCGGCAGGTATTTTCTTCATCATGGGCCTTAAATTTCTTGTTACGGCGAATAATCCGCTGGTACAAGGGATGCCTGACCAGGGTTTCCACTTTGACAACAACGGTTTTATCCATTTTGTTGCTGACCACTTTGCCGTATAGAATTTTGCGGTTTCCACGCTCTTCCACTCTTTTTTATCCCCCTTTACGCCCGCTGTATACCCAGCTCGCGTTCGCGGATTATGGTCTTGACCCGCGCAATATTGCGGCGGACTTCTTGCACTTTCATTAGGTTATCCAGCTGCCCGGTGGCCAACTGGAATCTCAGCTTGAAAAGCTCTTCCTTGGAATCGGAAAGTTTTTTGCTCAACTCGGCATCGGTCAATTCCCTTAGTTCTTTAACTTTCATTGACCTCACCTACTTCCCCGTGTTTCAAAAACTTGGTTTTGACCGGCAACTTGTGTGAAGCCAAGCGCATCGCCTCACGGGCTACTTCTTCGGAAATACCCGCCAGTTCAAACATAATCCGCCCCGGCTTTACCACGGCAACCCAGTACTCGGGCGTACCCTTGCCGGAACCCATCCTGGTTTCGGCCGGTTTGGTCGTAACCGGTTTATCCGGAAATATTCTAATCCACACCTTGCCGCCTCTTTTAATATAGCGGGTCATGGCAATACGGGCCGCCTCAATCTGCCGGTTAGTAATCCAGGCCGGCTCTAAAGCCTGCAGGCCGTATTCACCAAAATGAACCTCCGTACCGCCCTTGGCCCGGCCAACAATCCGGCCGCGGTGCTGTTTACGGTATTTAACTCTTTTCGGTAAAAGCATCTAGCTTATTCGCCTCCTTCACCGGGAGCCGCCTTCCCTCCTCTTTCGGGAGCCTTTGCGGTAGTTTTTGCTTCCGGCAAAACTTCTCCTTTATAAATCCACACTTTAACTCCAATCTTACCGTAAGTGGTATTGGCCTCGGCAATACCGTAATCGATATCGGCACGCAGGGTATGCAGAGGTACTTTACCTTCACTGTACCATTCCGTGCGGGCAATTTCCGCCCCTGCCAGGCGCCCGCCGCAGGCGATCTTGATCCCCTTGGCACCCATCTTCATAGAACGGGAAACCATCTGTTTCATGGCACGCCTGAAGGCAATCCGTCGCACCAGTTGGGATGCCACGTTTTCAGCAACCAACTGGGCGTCTAATTCAGGCACCTTGATTTCGACAATATTTACACTGACCTGCTTACCGGTAAGTTCTGCCAGCTGCCTGCGTAAATTTTCCACTTCCACCCCGCCCCGGCCGATAACAATCCCCGGCTTGGCCGTACGAATGGTAATTTTTACCCGGTTGGCCGCCCGCTCGATCTGAACCCCTGAAATACCGGCGTCGAACAGTTTCTTTTTGATAAACCTGCGGACCTTGATATCTTCATGCAAAAGATCGGCGTAATTCTTCTTATCAGCAAACCACTTACCCTCCCAGTCCCGGATGATTCCGATCCGGAGGCCTTTAGGATTTACTTTTTGCCCCACAAAAAATTATACCTCCTTTTTATCGCCGACCGCCACGGTGATATGGCTGGTACGCCTGCGTAGCATATCTGCGCGACCCATGGCCCGGGCCCGGTAACGCTTCAAAGTCGGCCCTTGATCAACGAAACACTTGGTTACAAACAAATCTTCCCTGTCCAGATGCAAATTGTTTTCGGCGTTTGCCGCGGCAGAATTAATTACCTTGGCAACGTTATACGAAGCCCGTTTGGGCGTGTATTTCAAAATAGCCAGGGCCTCATCCAGTCTTTTCCCCCGGACCAAATCCACCACCTGACGCACCTTTCTCGGGGAGATCCTTACGTATTTAGCTGTCGCCTTAGCTTCCACCGTTATCAACCCCCTAATCAGAGCCGGACATGGCTATACACCACTACCGGCTACCGGCCTGTGTTTTTTATTTAAGCGAAGTGGATCTTTCCGTATGGTGGCCGTGCCCCCTAAAATGCCTGGTTGGCGCAAACTCACCCAACTTGTGACCGACCATATCTTCGGTAATATATACGGGCACATGTTTTTTCCCGTCGTGTACCGCTATGGTATGACCCAACATCTGGGGAAATATGGTAGACTTTCTGGACCAGGTCTTGATAACCTTCTTTTCCCCGGTCTCGTTCATTTTTTCTATCCTTCTGAGCAGCCGTTCCTCGCAGTACGGCCCCTTTTTCAGTGAGCGGCCCAAGTAATGCCCTCCCTTCACTTTGGCTTTAAAAATGTTCCCCTTTAAAGACCTGCCGGCGCATAAACTACGTCTTCCTGCGCTTGACAATCATCTTGCCGCTGGGCTTTTTCTTCCTGGTCCGGGCACCCAGGGCGGGTTTGCCCCAAGGGGTAACCGGATTGCGACCGACGGGTGAACGTCCTTCACCGCCGCCGTGTGGGTGGTCGGTCGGATTCATAACCACACCGCGTACCGTCGGGCGGATTCCCAGCCAGCGTTTACGCCCGGCTTTACCGATAGTCTGGTTTTCATGTTCCACATTTCCGAGCTGCCCGATGGTGGCACGGCATTCCTGCAGCACTAGCCGTACTTCCCCGGACGGCATTCTGATATTGGCGTACTTTCCTTCCTTGGCCATCAACTGCGCTGCGGTTCCCGCCGAACGGACCATTTGCCCGCCGCCTTTAGGGTGTAATTCTATATTATGAATCATGGTTCCCAGAGGAATTTTTTTCAACGGCAAACAGTTACCCGGCTTGATGTCGGCATCAGGCCCGGATACCACCGTCTGCCCCGTTTTCAACCCGGCCGGGGCAATAATATAACGTTTTTCTCCGTCCGCATAATTTAAAAGGGCAATATGCGCGGAACGGTTGGGATCGTATTCAATGCTGGCAACCTTGGCCGGTATGCCGTCTTTATCCCGTTTGAAATCGATAATCCGGTATTTTCGTTTATGACCGCCGCCGCGGTGCCTGACCGTCATTCTCCCCTGGGCATTGCGCCCACCGCTTTTCTTTATCGGCTCCAGCAGTGACTTTTCCGGTTCTTTACCGGTAAGTTCTTTAAAGTCCGTAACCGTAACAAAACGACGGCCCGGTGATGTGGGTTTAAATTTTTTTACTGCCACTTAAGCATTCACCTCCTCAACCCTTCCTTTACATACCTTCAAATATTTCAATTTTATCGCCTGCTTTTAAAGTGACGACCGCCTTTTTATAATCTGGTGTTCTTCCCGGAATATTCCGGACCCGCCTGAACTTACCTTTCACCCGGATGGTATTGACTTTAGTTACATTAACCTTGAAAATTTTTTCTACCGCCTGCTTAATTTCGGTTTTATTGGCAGCCGGATCTACAACGAAAGTATATTTGTTATCCTGTAAAAGAGTCGTGCTTTTCTCGGTAACCACCGGTTTTTTTAAAACATCGCGGGGGTCTTTCATTAAGAAAACACCTCCTCGACCTTGGCCACCGCATCCTTGGTAATGACCAATTTGTCATAGGCCAATATATCGTATACATTGATGCCGGAGGCACTGAGCGATTTAATGTTCGGGAGGTTCCGGGCGGACTTCTCCACCGTCGCATCATTTTCAGACGTAACCAGCAGGGCGTCGTCCACCTTGAGGTTGTTCAATATTTTAGTCATATCCCCGGTTTTGATCCGTTCCAGCTTCAATTCGTCCAGAACTACAATATCCCCCGTATTTACCTTGGACGACAGGGCCGACTTTAGCGCCAACCGCTTCACTTTCCTGGGCATACTATAACTGTAGTCCCTGGGATGCGGGCCAAAAATTATACCGCCCCCCCGCCAGATGGGTGAGCGAATGGTTCCGTGGCGGGCCCTGCCGGTACCTTTTTGGCGCCACGGTTTGCGTCCACCGCCCCTGACTTCCGACCTGGTTTTGGTATCATGGGTCCCCTGCCGGCGGTTGGCAAGCTGCATCACCACGACGTCATTCAATACCGACTCATTGACCTCAACGCCAAAAATCTCGTCTTTCAACGTCAGGTCGCCTACCTGCTCGCCACTGGTATTGTACAATATAACTGTAGGCATGACGTGATATCCCCTCTCACTTCTTACTTCTTGCTGCTTTTTACGGACGTTCTTACCAGTACCAGAGCACCTCTGGGACCCGGCACGGCTCCTTTTATGGCCAGCAGGTTACGCTCAGCGTCCACTTTGACCACTTCCAGATTTTGTACCGTTACCCGCTCCGCCCCCAGGTGTCCCGGCAGCCTCCGGCCTTTAAACACCCTGGCCGGGCCTTTTGCGCCCAGAGTGCCGGGGCGGCGGTGGTACTTGGAACCGTGGGCCATGGGTCCGCGGTGAAAGCCGTGACGCTTAATTCCCCCGGCAAAACCGCGGCCCCTACTGGTCCCTACCACGTCAATTTTTTCGCCCTGGGAAAATACTCCAGCCGTGATTTCCTGTCCAACCTGGTACAATTCGGGGTCTTCCACCCGCAATTCTTTTAAATAACGCAGCGGGCGTACTCCCGACTTGGAAAAATGTCCTTTTAGTGGTTTATTAAAAAGACGCTCCCTCTTGTTACCGAAACCGATCTGGATCGCACTGTAACCGTCCTGCTCCACTGTCTTTTTCTGGACCACTATACACGGACCGGCTTCAATAACAGTTGCGGGAACGGCAACACCGGTACCGGTAAAAATTTGTGTCATTCCAACTTTCTTTCCGAGAATACCTTTAGGCATATTTATACCTCCATATTTCAAGTGCCTCTGAAACGTAAAACCGGCACTATCATAGCTTGATCTCAATGTCCACCCCGGCAGGCAGATCCAGGCGCATCAACGCGTCAACGGTCTTGGAATTAGGTTCCAGAATGTCGATGAGCCGCTTATGCGTACGCATTTCAAACTGCTCGCGGGAATCCTTGTTAACGTGGGGACTGCGTAAAATAGTATAGATGTTTTTCTCCGTGGGAAGCGGGACCGGACCGGCCACGGCCGCACCCGTCCTTTTAGTAGTTTCTACGATTTTTTGGGCGGACTGGTCAAGCATATGGTGATCAAAGGCCTTCAGCCTGATCCTGATTTTTTGGTTTTTCATTAATTTCTGGTCCTCCTTTTCGCCCGATTGCCGGACAACGTAAACTTACTCGTTGATTCCCGTTACGACGCCGGCACCCACGGTGCGTCCGCCTTCCCTGATGGCAAAACGCAGGCCCTCTTCTATAGCAATGGGGGTGATCAGGTTGATGTCGATTTTGATGTTGTCCCCGGGCATGACCATTTCCACGCCCTCAGGCAGTTTTACCACCCCGGTCACGTCGGTGGTCCGGAAGTAAAACTGGGGCCGGTAACCGTTGAAAAACGGGGTGTGCCTCCCGCCTTCTTCTTTGGTCAGTACGTATACTTCGGCGGAAAAGTTCAGGTGCGGTTTGATACTGCCCGGCTTGGCCAGTACCTGGCCCCGTTCGATTTCTTTGCGCTCTACGCCGCGCAACAGACACCCGACATTGTCTCCGGCTTCGCCGCTGTCAAGTATCTTCCGAAACATTTCTACGCCGGTGACTACGGTTTTGCGGGGCTTGTCGTTGAGTCCCACGATTTCTACTTCTTCTCCCGTCTTGATGGTGCCGCGCTCGACCCGGCCGGTGGCCACGGTGCCCCGCCCGGTAATGGAAAAGACGTCTTCTACGGGCATCAGGAACGGCTTGTCAACGGCGCGCTGCGGCGTGGGTACGTATTTGTCCACCGCGTCCATCAGTTCCAGTACGGTCTTGCAGTGTTCGCATTCGCGCTGGCCGCACCCGCATTCCAAGGCTTTGAGGGCCGAACCGGTGACGATCGGGATTTCGTCCCCGGGAAATTCGTATTCCGTCAGCAGTTCGCGTACTTCCATGTCGACCAGTTCCAGCAGTTCCGGGTCGTCTACCATGTCGGCCTTGTTGAGGTAGACTACGATACAGGGTACGCCTACCTGCCGCGCCAGGAGGATGTGTTCCCGGGTCTGCGGCATGGGACCGTCGGCGGCCGATACGACCAGGATCGAGCCGTCCATCTGGGCGGCCCCGGTGATCATGTTTTTGACGTAGTCGGCGTGCCCGGGACAGTCTACGTGCGCGTAGTGCCGTTGGTCGGTTTCGTATTCCACGTGCGCGGTGTTGATGGTAATACCGCGTTCGCGTTCTTCGGGCGCGTTGTCGATTTCTTCAAATTTCTTATAGGTTGATTTGCCCGTCTGGGACAGGATATGGGTAATCGCCGCGGTGAGGGTGGTCTTACCGTGGTCCACGTGCCCGATGGTGCCGATGTTGACGTGGGGTTTGGTCCGCTCAAATTTTTGCTTTGCCATTGGTTCTTCCTCCTTGTGAACATTTTTAATATTTATTGCAAATAAATTCCTCTGCTTACATTAGCATGCCTGATACTTGACGCTTTTACTCATGTAACTAGCCACCGGTACGTCTGGCGACAATCCCTTCCACGATATTCCCGGGCATTTCCGCATAATGGGAAAATTGCATGGTGTAATTACCGCGTCCCTGGGTGCGCGAACGCAGTTCGGTGGCATAACCGAACATCTCCGACAGGGGAACCAACGCATGAATTGCCTGGACGGCGCCGCGGGGCTCCATTTCCTCGATCCGGCCGCGCCGGGCATTCAGGTCACCAATCACATCGCCCATATATTCTTCGCCTACCACAACCTCAACTTCCATGATAGGTTCCAGCAATACCGGACCGGCCTTCGCAGCCCCGTTTTTAATACCTATGGAACCGGCAATTTTAAACGCCATCTCGGACGAATCCACCTCGTGGTAAGACCCGTCTACCAGGACAACCCCCACGTCCACTACCGGGTAACCGGCCAGAATACCGTTCTCCATGGCTTCCTTCACCCCGGCGTCGACCGCCGGTATGAATTCCTTGGGAATAACCCCGCCGACAATCTTGTTTTCAAACCGGTAACCGGCCCCGCGCTCCCGCGGCTCGATTTCCACCACCACATGGCCGTACTGGCCGCGCCCGCCGCTCTGACGGATAAACTTACCCTCAGCCCGGACTTTTTTGCTGATAGTCTCTTTATAAGCCACCTGGGGCCTGCCGACGCTGGCTTCCACTTTAAACTCGCGCAGCATCCGGTCTATGATAACCTCCAGATGCAACTCGCCCATACCGGAAATCAAGGTCTGCCCGGTATCAGGCTCGGTATCGATCCGGAAAGTGGGATCCTCTTCGGCCAGCCGCTGCAAGGCAACCGCCATTTTCTCCTGGTCGGCCTTGGTTTTAGGCTCGATGGCCACCTGGATCACCGGTTCTGGAAATTGCATAGATTCAAGAATCACGGGATGGTCCCTGTCACACAACGTATCACCGGTAGCCGTGGACTTTAGGCCTACCGCGGCAACGATATCACCGGAAAAAACCTCCTTGATATCCTCGCGACGGTTGGCATGCATTCTTAAAATGCGTCCAACCCTCTCCCGGCGGTTCTTAGACGGGTTGAAAACATACGAGCCGGTTTTCAACCGCCCGGAGTAAACCCGAAAAAAAGTCAGTTTGCCGACATAAGAGTCGGTCATAATTTTAAATGCCAGGGCGGAAAACGGCTCGTCATCCCTGGCCTCCCTGATCCCTTCCACCCCGGTTTCAGGGTCTACCCCCCGGATCGGAGGCACTTCAACGGGAGCAGGCAGGTAATCCACAATGGCATCCAACAGCGGCTGCACCCCTTTATTTTTAAAGGATGAACCGCACAAAACCGGGATTACCTTGACTGCCAGGGTTGCCTTGCGCAGCCCAAGCCTGATATCCTCAGCGGTAATCTCCTCATTTTCGAGGTATTTAATCATCAATGCCTCATCATGTTCGGCAACCGTCTCGATTAAGTGCTCTCTCAGGGTGGCTGCCTCTTCAGCCAGTCCGGAAGGAATATCGGTTTCTTCACTGCGGGTACCCAGATCATCCACATAAGTGATGGCCTTGTTGCGCACCAGGTCGATGACACCGCGAAAATTCTCCTCCACCCCTACAGGCATCTGTAAAGCCACGGGGTTGGCACCCAGGCGCTCCCGGATCATTCTTAACCCCCGGTAGAAGTCGGCCCCTACCCGGTCCATCTTGTTTATATAGGCAACCCGCGGGACCCCGTACCGGTCCGCCTGCCGCCATACGGTTTCAGACTGAGGTTCAACGCCCCCCACCGAGCAAAAAACCGCCACCGCGCCGTCAAGCACGCGCAGGGAACGTTCAACTTCCACAGTAAAGTCCACGTGGCCAGGCGTATCGATGATATTAATCAGACAATCACGCCACAGGCAACTGGTAGCAGCGGAGGTAATAGTGATCCCCCGCTCCTGTTCTTGCACCATCCAATCCATGGTGGCCGCGCCGTCGTGAACCTCCCCAAGTTTATGCACCCTACCGGTATAGAATAATATACGCTCGGTGGTAGTGGTCTTGCCGGCGTCAATGTGAGCCATTATTCCTATGTTTCGAGTTTTGTGCAGCGAATACTGACGCAACACGCAAAGATCACTCCTTTACCACCTGTAATGCGCAAATGCCTTGTTAGCTTCCGCCATTTTATGCGTATCTTCCCTTTTCTTCACGGAGCCACCGGTACCGGCCGCGGCATCCATAATCTCAGCGGCCAGTTTTTCTTGCATGCTTTTACCCGCACGACCCCTGGAAAAACTAGACAACCAACGTATGGCCAGGGTTTGCCTGCGGTCATGACGTACTTCCACCGGAACCTGGTAGTTGGCACCACCCACCCGGCGGGCCTTAACCTCCAGCACCGGCATAATGTTTTTCATCGCCGCTTCAAACACTTCCTGCGGGGCTTTACCAGTTTTTTCTTTTATAATATCCATCGCACCGTACACGATAGTTTCAGCTACACTTTTTTTACCGTCCAGCATGATCTGGTTGACCAATTTTGTCAATACCTTACTGTTATAAACGGGGTCCGAGACAATTTCATGCTTAGGAATTCCCCCTCTTCTGGGCATTCTTTTCCCCCCTTTGCCGCGAATTAAAGAATACTTAAGACCTTAATATAATAACAACTATTTTTTAGGACGCTTGGCACCGTACTTGGAACGTCCCCGGTTTCTGTCCTCTACACCGGCGGTATCCAGGGCGCCACGCACAACATGATATCTGACGCCCGGCAAATCCTTAACCCGGCCGCCGCGCACCAGGACCACCGAGTGTTCTTGCAGGTTATGCCCGATACCGGGAATATAAGAGGTTACTTCGATCCCGTTGGTCAACCGGACCCTGGCTACTTTACGCAGGGCGGAATTCGGCTTTTTGGGTGTTGCAGTAAAAACTCTGGTGCATACTCCCCGCTTATGCGGGCATTCCTTTAATGCCGGGGAATTCGACTTTCTGGTCAGTTCCTCCCTGCCCTTGCGGATCAATTGATGAATGGTCGGCATAGCGCATCCACCTCCTTCCTGCAAAACAAGTGTTTATTTAGTCCTACTTTATTTTTCGATTACTGCCGCGGAAGCACAACCGACTTTAATACCGCAAGCACTGCCGAGTTCCCGCATAGACGGGACCCGGACCACCGGGATGCCTTTTTCCTGGCAAACCTTAATTATGGGCTCAACTACGCGAGTTTCCGCATCTTCGGCTACATATACTATCTTAGGCTCTCCCCGCTCTACGGCTTTCAAGGTCTGCTTGGTACCCACGGTCTTTTTTTTTACTTCCTGTAACCGTCTATACTCCATAGCCCGACCTCCCGAAAACCAGACACTTTTACATATTATCACCGTGAAGTTACCTTGTCAATATTACATCTGCATCCCTATGCCGCTGTTTATACCACTGTTCCTTCCTCCATTGCCCCTTCCCCTTCACGGTAAGGTAATTCCATTCCGTCCGGCTCCTGTGGTTCTTCCGGCAAAGCTTCCGGTTCTTCATCCACAGTGACACTGATATTGCGGTAACGTGACATACCTGTACCGGCCGGGACCAGTTTCCCGATAATGACGTTTTCCTTCAATCCCAGCAGCGGATCCATTTTGCCCTTGATGGCGGCTTCGGTTAACACCCGGGTGGTCTCCTGGAAGGACGCCGCGGAAAGGAACGAATCGGTGGCCAGGGAAGCCTTTGTAATGCCCAGCAATACCGGTCTGGCAGTTGCCGGTTCACCGCCTTCAACCGTCACCCGCCTGTTTTCGTCCTCAAACTCAAATACATCGATTAATCCCCCCGGCAACAACTCGGTATCGCCGGAATCTTCTATTTTAACTTTTCTGAGCATTTGACGAATCATTACTTCTATGTGTTTATCATTGATATCCACGCCCTGCAGCCGGTAAACGCGCTGCACCTCCTGGAGCAAATACATCTGCACCCCCGGTACGCCCTTGATTTTAAGCAAGTCATGCGGGTTAACGGAGCCCTCGGTCAATTCATCCCCGGCATAGATGTAATCACCCTCTTTAACCTTTAAACGGGAGGCGTAGGAAACCTGGTAATGAACCTTTTCTCCTTCTTCGGTTTTAACTTCGATTTCCCGGCGTCCTTTCACCTCACGCACCTGTGCCACACCGTCAACCTCACTGATCACCGCCTGCCCCTTGGGCTTGCGCGCTTCAAAAAGCTCTTCCACCCGCGGCAGGCCCTGGGTAATGTCTTCTCCGGCTACACCGCCGGTATGGAAAGTACGCATGGTCAATTGGGTACCGGGTTCACCGATGCTCTGCGCGGCTATAATACCCACCGCCTCGCCGATATCCACCTGACGGCCGGTTGCCAGGTTGCGCCCGTAACACTTGATACAGACACCATAACGGGTTTTACAGGTTAAAACCGACCGGATTTTAACCTTCTTGATATTTGCGTTTTCAATTTCACTGGCTTGATCTTCGGAAATCTCATCGCCCTTAGATACGATCACCGCGCCGGTTTCCGGATGATTCACATCTTCCAGGGCTATCCGCCCAACAATACGGTTGCCGATTTTTTCAATGATCTCACTGCCGTTCATGATATCCGACACCTCAATCCCCTGTTCGGAACCGCAGTCTTCTTCCCTGACAATGACATCCTGCGCCACATCAACCAACCGCCGCGTCAGATAACCGGAGTCGGCCGTTCGAAGCGCGGTGTCGGCCAGCCCCTTCCGGGCTCCGTGGGTGGAAATGAAATATTCCAGCACCGTTAACCCTTCCCGGAAGTTGGCCTTGATCGGCAGGTGAATAATGCGCCCGGAAGGGTCGGCCATCAGCCCCCGCATACCGGCAAGCTGGCGGATCTGCTGGATGTTTCCGCGTGCACCGGAATTAGCCATCATGTAAACCGGATTAAACTTATCCAGGGAATCAACCAACGCGTCGGTTACCTTTTTCGTTGCCTCATTCCAAATCCCGATCACTTTCCAGTATTGTTCGTCCTCGGTAATCAAGCCACGGCGGTACTGCTGCTCTACCTTTTCCACCTGCTGCTCGGCTGATTTCAAAATTTCTTTTTTCTTACCAGGAATTTTTATATCATTAATTCCGATGGTAATCCCGGCTTTGGTCGCAAATTCAAACCCCAGTTTCTTGACACCGTCCAAAAGCTTCGCCGTATGAGAAAAGCCCAGCTTGCGGTAACATTGTTCCACCAGCAAACTTAATTCTTTTTTGTCTGCTACTTTATTAAAAAAGCCCAGTTCGCCGGGAACCGCTTCATTAAATATGATTCTGCCCACAGTGGTCTCGACCCGTTTCCCCGACAAACGAACCTTCACCCTGGCGTGCAGAGAAACGTCCTTATTATAATAAGCCATTACGGCTTCTTCCGTATCTTTAAAAACTTTTTCCGCTCCAAAAGCGTCATCCTTTTCCATGGTCAGATAGTAAATACCCAAAACCATGTCCTGGGTAGGTACGGCCACCGGCCGCCCATCTTTGGGATTCAAAATATTATTAGCGGAAAGCATCAAAAGCCTGGCTTCAGACTGAGCTTCGGCGGAAAGCGGCACGTGCACCGCCATCTGGTCCCCATCAAAATCGGCATTGTAAGCGGTACAAACCATGGGATGTATCTGGATCGCACGCCCCTCCACCAGTACCGGTTCAAAAGCCTGAATACCCAGACGGTGCAAGGTGGGAGCACGGTTCAACAACACCGGATGCTCGCCGATGACTTCCTCTAAAACATCCCATACTTCCGGTCGTACCCGCTCCACCATCCGCTTGGCACTCTTGATATTGTGCGCGTACCCGCCGTTGACCAACAGTTTCATGACAAAAGGTTTAAAAAGTTCCAACGCCATTTCCTTAGGCAAGCCGCACTGGTGGATACTTAAATCCGGTCCCACCACGATCACCGAGCGGCCGGAATAATCAACCCTCTTCCCCAATAGATTCTGACGAAAACGGCCCTGTTTACCCTTGAGCATATCGCTCAAAGATTTCAACGGGCGGTTACCGGGACCGGTGACCGGACGGCCCCGGCGTCCATTATCGATTAACGCGTCCACTGCTTCCTGGAGCATTCTTTTTTCGTTGCGCACGATGATATCCGGAGCCCCCAGATCCAACAACCTTTTCAAACGGTTATTACGGTTAATCACCCGGCGGTAGAGGTCATTCAAATCCGACGTTGCAAAACGCCCGCCGTCAAGCTGGACCATTGGTCGTAATTCCGGCGGAATCACCGGTATTATGTCCAGGATCATCCATTCCGGCCGGTTTTGTGACTTCCGGAAAGCTTCCACGACTTCCAGGCGGCGGATAGCCCTGATCTTCCGCTGTCCGGTTGCCTCTTTCAATTCCTGGCGCAGCTCCCCGACCATTTCTTCCAGGTCAATTTCTTCCAATAATTTTTTAATTGCCTCCGCACCCATACCCGCTTTGAATTCCGGACCGTGCTTTTCCCGGTACTCGCGGTACTCCATTTCGGAAAGCAGCTGTTTTTTCACCAATCCGGTTTCACCGGCTTCAGTTACAATGTATGAAACAAAATACAATACCTTTTCCAGCGCTCTGGGAGACATATCCAGAAGCAGTCCCATACGGCTGGGAATCCCCTTAAAGTACCAAATATGAGAAACCGGGGCCGCCAGTTCGATGTGACCAAGCCTTTCCCGGCGCACCTTGGAACGCGTCACCTCTACGCCGCACCGGTCACATTTCACTCCTTTATAACGCACACGCTTGTATTTACCGCAATGGCATTCCCAGTCCCTGGTGGGACCGAAAATCCGCTCACAGAACAAACCGTCCCGCTCAGGCTTTAAGGTCCGGTAATTAATGGTCTCAGGTTTCTTAACCTCACCGCTGGACCAGGCGCGGATCTTTTCCTGAGAAGCAAGGCCGATGCGGATGCTGTCAAAGTTATTTAAGTCCAACAAAAGGACCCCTCCTCAAATAGTTATAAAGTTATCTAGCCTGACCCCAGTTGTTCCTTGAAGTCATCATCTTCGGCACTTTCCTCTTCTTTAAGGACGTCCCCGTCGTCATCTTTAACCGGATCTTCTTCACCAGCATTATTAAATCCAAGTTCCTCTCCACCCACGTTTTCGGTCAATTCAATACTATCATGCAGGTTACCGTCAAAATCCTCTTCTTTATTCTCCGTCACGGGTTGATGCAGATCGATGCCCAATTCCTTGGCAGTTTCAGCAACATCCTCTTCTACTTCTTTAATTTCTATTTCCTGGTCGCCCTCCGCTAGAACCTTGACATCAAGTCCCAGGCTTTGCAGTTCCTTTATTAGAACTTTAAACGATTCCGGGACCCCAGGTTCAGGGATATTTTCTCCCTTGACTATGGCTTCGTAGGTCTTAACCCGTCCGATCACATCATCCGATTTTACGGTGAGAATTTCCTGGAGGGTGTAGGCGGAACCATAGGCCTCCAGCGCCCAGACCTCCATTTCACCGAACCGCTGACCGCCGAACTGGGCCTTACCGCCCAGTGGTTGCTGCGTCACCAGGGAATACGGTCCTGTGGAGCGGGCGTGGATCTTGTCATCAACCAGATGGGCCAGTTTTAACATGTAAACATAACCTATCGTTACCGGGCTATCAAAAGGCTCACCGGTACGCCCGTCAAAAAGCATCATTTTACCGCACATAGCATACAGCAATTTTTTCAACGCAATGAGCAGGTCCTTTTTGGACATGCCGGCTGCTTCCAGCGCGGCAACCGTGATTTCCGGAAGCCCCGCCCCTTTTATAGCGGAAAGAATACTTGCTTCCGAAGAACCCGCCTCTTCCAGGATTTTAATATTTTGCTCCCGCAACTGGTCGTTTTTTTCCATGGCACTGATTGGTTCAATTACATCATCTTCGGACATGCCGGCTTTTTCTATCGCCGCCTTGAGACCGGTTTCCATGAGCACTGCTTTCTTTAAAGTTTTAAATATATCTGCTTCCGAAGCCCCGTTAAAAACCGGGGTGGACACATGGATGCCCAGGAGCTTGGATGCCCATCCCAGGTGCGCCTCCAAAACCTGTCCGACATTCATCCGGGACGGAACCCCCAAGGGGTTTAACACGATTTCCACCGGCGTGCCATCCGGCAGGAAAGGCATGTCTTCCTCCGGGAGGATCCGGGCAATGACCCCCTTGTTACCGTGCCGCCCGGCCATTTTATCCCCTTCGGATATTTTTCTTTTTTGTGCGATATACACGCGCACCAGATGATTGACACCGGGAGGCAGCTCATCGCCGTTGTCCCGGGAAAATATTTTAACATCCACTACCTTTCCGGATTCACCATGGGGAACCCGCAGGGAGGTATCCCGTACCTCACGGGCTTTTTCTCCGAATATGGCCCGCAAAAGACGTTCTTCCGCAGTCAACTCGGTTTCTCCCTTGGGGGTAACTTTTCCCACCAGAATATCCCCTGGTCGCACCTCGGCTCCGGTCCGAATAATCCCCCGTTCGTCGAGGTCTTTCAGAATGTCCTCACCCACATTGGGAATATCTCTGGTTATCTCCTCGGGTCCCAGCTTGGTATCCCGGGCATCGCACTCGTATTCCTCTATATGGATCGAAGTATAAAAATCTTCTTTAACCGTTTTTTCACTGACCAGAATAGCGTCTTCATAGTTATAACCTTCCCAGGGCATAAAAGCCACCAGAATGTTCCGCCCCAGAGCCAACTCGCCGCAATCCGTAGAGGGACCGTCGGCAATTACCTGACCGGCCTCTACTCGCTGGCCCCTTCGCACCAGGGGCTTTTGGTTGATACAGGTACCCTGGTTGGAACGGGAGAATTTTAACAGGTTATATTGATCGACAACTCCGTCATCCGTTCTAATCTCAATATTGTTCGCCGTTACCCTCTCTACTGTACCAGGGTTATTTGCCAGCACCACTGCCCCGGAATCACGGGCAATCTTAAATTCGATCCCGGTCCCCACCAGGGGCGCGTGGGCTTTCAGCAAAGGCACCGCCTGACGCTGCATATTGGCCCCCATCAGGGCGCGGTTGGCATCATTATGCTCCAAAAACGGGATCAAGGCGGTGGCGATACTAAAAATCTGTTTCGGCGAAACGTCCATGTAGTCAACCCGTTCCGGCGGCACTACCACAATTTCGGGTGCCCGGGCATTAATCCGGTTGCCCTTGAAGCAGCTGTTATCATCCAGGGGCGCGTTCGCCTGGGCAATAACCTTGCCTTCTTCTTCATCAGCGGTGAGAAAATGTATCTCATCGGTAACCCACCTGCGTTCCTTGTCTACTTTGCGGTAAGGTGTCTCAATAAACCCGAAAGGACTGATTTGGGCATAAGTACTCAAAGAACCGATCAATCCGATATTGGGACCTTCCGGAGTCTCAATGGGGCACATTCTACCGTAGTGAGAATTGTGCACGTCCCGCACCTCAAAACCCGCTCTTTCCCGGGAAAGGCCACCCGGTCCCAGGGCCGACAAGCGTCTTTTGTGCGTCAGTTCCGCCAGCGGATTGGTCTGATCCATAAACTGGGACAACTGACTGGAACCGAAAAACTCCTTAATCGAGGCCACTACCGGACGAATATTAATCAGCACTTGCGGCGTAATCACGTCCACATCCTGAATGGTCATTCTTTCCCGTACCACCCGTTCCATTCGTGACAACCCGATCCGGAACTGGTTCTGTAAAAGCTCGCCTACCGAGCGCAACCTGCGGTTGCCGAGATGGTCAATATCGTCCACACTTCCCTCACCGTCCATTAATCCGAGCAGGTACCTGACGGTTTCGATAATGTCCTGTTTGGTTAACTCCCTGATATAATCACGCTTTGCTTCCTGCTCGCCGGCATCATTGCCCCTGCCTTGTTCCTGATGTTCTTCTGCGATGTCCCGGCGGTACAAGATCCCATGTTTTAATTTTTTTTCAATTTTATAACGGCCCACATTGGCGAGGTCATAACGCTTGGCATCAAAAAAAAGTGATTTCAGCAGGGAGCGGGCACTCTCAACCGTAGGAGGCTCACCGGGGCGAAGGCGCTTATAAATCTCAACCAGTGCCTCTTCTTCACTATCTGTATTATCACGATTCAAGGTTTCCAAAATATATTTATTGTCGTTGAAAAGCCCGGCAACCAACGCCTTCGAACCGTATCCCAGAGCACGGACCAGAACGGTCACCGGTATTTTTCTGGTGCGGTCGATCCTGACAAACACGTAATCGTTAACATCGGTTTCGAATTCCAACCACGCACCGCGGTTGGGTATGATGGTAGCCGTATAAAGCTTTTTGCCACTGGGATCATCAATATTCCCGGCAAAATAAACACCCGGCGAACGCACCAGCTGGCTTACGATGACCCTTTCGGCACCATTAATAATAAAGGTACCCTTCCGGGTCATCAAGGGAAAGTCTCCCATAAACACTTCCTGCTCCTTGACCTCACCGGTTTCTTTGTTGATCAATCGAACTTTCACCCGCAGGGGTGCCGCGTAAGTAACATCCCTTTCTTTACATTCCTCTACGGAATACTTGTTCTCTCCGAAACTGTAATCCAGGAACTCTAAAATAAGGTTGCCGGTGAAGTCTTGAATTGGGGAAATATCACGAAAAACTTCCTTCAAACCCTCTTGTAAAAACCAGTGATAAGAATTGCGCTGTACTTCAATGAGATTGGGCAGTTCCAAAACTTCTCTCAAACTGCCAAAATTGTAGCGCAGCCTGGCTGCAACCTTTTCAGGATAGACCATTAGACATGCACCCCCTGCGTGAAATACAAAACAATAAAATTAGAAAATAAAAAGCGCAAGGTTTGTTCTTTCACAATCCTCGCTTTAAAATTTCAGACTATCTAAAATATTATTTCCTATAAGTAGCATATAAATACATAAATTTCTAGGCATAAAAATCAAAAAAAGACATTGTAGTACAATGACATTCTTAAATGGTAGCACATATATTTTTATTTGTCAACAAATTTTTGCTAATATATCAAGTGTTTTTCTTTTCAGTTAATTTCAGACCGGCGCTGACTTTCCAATCCGCGCCGGTCGTAATATGGCAATATGCTCTACAGCTCTTAATACTATTTAACCTCTACGGTAGCACCCGCTTCGGTAAGCTTGCCTTTAATAGTCTCGGCTTCCTCCTTGGATACCTTTTCCTTGACCGGCTTGGGAGCGTTATCAACCAATTCCTTGGCTTCTTTCAATCCGAGTGCGGTAATCTCCCGGACAACTTTGATTACGTTGACCTTCTTCTGCCCGATTTCGGTAAGGATGACATCGAATTCAGTCTGCTCTTCTTCCTCCTCCTGGGCAGCTGCCGGAACGGCGCCGGGAGCTGCTACCGCTACGGGTGCCGCGGCACTGACACCGAATTCCTCTTCAAACGCTTTGACCAGTTCGGACAGCTCTAAAACTGTCATACCTTTTACCGCTTCAAGAATCTCTTGTACTTTAGACATTTTCACTTTAACCTCCTGGATTAGAATTTCTAATTACTGGGACTTATGCTTCGGCACGCTGTTTTCTAACCGCTTCCAACGCATAAGCAAAACTGCGCAAAGTACCTGCAAGTACCGACACGGTCCCTGACAACGGGGACTGCATACCACTCACTACCATGGTCAACAGCACCTCCCGGGACGGTAACTCCGCCAATTTTTTTATTTTACTGGCATCCAACACTCTGCCCTCCAGCACTCCGGCCTTAATTACCATTTTCTTGTTTTCGCGAATAAATTCTGATAATATTTTGGCCGGGGCTACCGGATCTTGGCTGAAGGCAATTGCCACCGGGCCTTCCAAGTAGGGCCCGAGTCCGGTCAAGCCAACTTGCCTGGCAGCCAAACCGGTTAAGGTGTTTTTGACCACCTTAAATTCACAACCACCCTCGCGCAACCTACGGCGCAGCTTGGTGGCTTCAGCCACGTTCAACCCGCGATAATCGGTAAGGACAGCAGATTGCGCGGACTCAAATTTTTGCTTCAACTCCTTAACCACAACTTCCTTTTGTTCCCTGGAAATAGGCATTCTCTCTCAAAGCACCCCCTTCCCGAACTTGCTCACAGCAAGCAATAAAGCCACTTAGAAAAAACAAACGGCCTCTGCAGACACACACAGCAGAGACCCCGGCGTTCTAAAAAACGCGTCTTTTCTCTCCATGCCTCGGCCGGCGGCATGATATGCCTTATGCCTGTAGCACCGGCTGTCTGCAGCAAGTGTTTTAGTTTTTATGCGGAGACTTTCTGGGCACTGACCCTGATACCGGGTCCCATGGTCGAGGACACCGAAATACCCCTGAGATATTGTCCTTTGGCCACGGCGGGCTTTGCCCGGACCAGAGTTTCAATCAGAGTCTCCAGGTTTTCCACCAGCTTTTCGGTGCTGAAGGATACCTTCCCGATTGGCGCGTGGACAATACCGGCTTTGTCCACCCGGTATTCGATCTTGCCCGCCTTTACTTCCTGAACCGCTCTTGCAACATCGAAAGTAACGGTGCCGGTCTTGGGGTTGGGCATCAAACCGCGGGGACCCAGGATCCGGCCCAGCTTGCCAACAGTACTCATCATGTCGGGAGTGGCAATGGCAACTTCAAACCCCAGCCAGCCTTCCTGCTGGATCTTGGCCACCATATCCTCCGCTCCGACAAAGTCAGCGCCGGCTTCTTCCGCTTCCTTCACCTTGTCACCCTTGGCAAAAACCAACACCGTACGAGTTTTACCGGTACCATGGGGCAGGACTACCGCTCCCCGCACCTGTTGGTCGGCATGACGCGGGTCAACCCCCAAACGCACGGCAACCTCCACGGTTTCATCAAATTTAGCCGGGGCTATTTTTTTGAGCAACGTAAAAGCCTCTGCCGGTTCGTAAAGGACATCCCGGTCTACCTGCTTGACTGCACTGTCAAATTTTTTACCTCGTCTAACCATAATTCACAACCTCCTCGTGGTATTGACGGAAAATACTCCTCCCACTACTGTTCCGTTACCAATCTTCTTTATAATTTTCACCAATTAACCTTCAATAATTTCAATGCCCATACTGCGGGCCGTTCCTTCAACCATTTTCATTGCAGCTTCAATATCGGCGGCATTCAAATCCGGCATTTTCAACTCGGCAATCTCCTTCACCTTGGAACGGGCCAGTTTCGCTACCTTATTCAGGTTCGGCTCGCCGGATGCCTTTTCTAAACCTGCGGCTTTTTTTAGCAGCACTGCAGCCGGCGGAGTTTTGGTAACAAAATTAAACGAGCGGTCTTCATAAACAGTAATTTCCACTGGTATAATCATACCCGCCTGGGCAGCAGTACGTTCGTTGTAATCCTTGACGAAGGCCATAATATTAACCCCGTGCTGGCCGAGGGCCGGACCCACCGGCGGTGCAGGGGTGGCTTTTCCTGCGGGAACCTGCAACTTGATTACGGCGGCAACTCTTTTGGCCATTAATAAACACACCCCCTGTTCATGATATTTTTTCCACCTGGCTAAATTCTAGCTCAACGGGGGTTTCCCGTCCGAACATAGAAATCATAACTCTAACCTTACCCTTTTCCGGATTAATTTCTTCGATTTGACCGATAAAATTCTCAAACGGACCCGAGACAACCTGAACTTTCTCACCTACGTCAAATTCAATGCGTATCCGGGGTTCATCGCCCCCCAAATGCCCTATGACCTGCCTGACTTCGGCATCACTCAAAGGTATAGGCTTGGAACCGGAACCCACAAAACCCGTCACTCCAGGTGTGTTACGCACAACGTACCATGAATCGTCCGTCATAATCATTTCTACCAGTACATAACCCGGAAACACCTTGCGCTTGGATATTTTTCTCTTACCGTCCTTGATCTCGAGTTCATCTTCCATGGGCACCAGAATACGAAATATTTTTTCTTCCATATTCATTGACTCGATGCGCTTTTCAAGGTTGGCCTTAACCTTGTTTTCATAACCTGAATAGGCATGAATAACATACCACAATTTTTCCATAAAATACAAAGGACCTGCTGTAAAATGTACGGTCCCTTACCCCCTCAGAAAATTATCTTGTCAAGATAAGTCCGAATATCGAGCTGAGACCAAAATCAAAGATCCAGATCATAATTCCCACGATCGACACCGCTACCAGAACCACTCCGGTATAAATAACCACTTCCCGCCGGGTGGGCCAGTGAACTTTCTTCATTTCATTATAAGCACCCCGCACGAACTTTTTAACCTGTTCAATACGGCTTTCTTTCTTGGCTACCGGTTCCTTTTTTCCGGAATCCTTTTTTACCAGACTCTTATTTTCCTTGCCCGTTGACGTTTTTTTCCCTGTGGTACGCTTCCCTCGTTTTCTTTCGGCAAGGTCCTCCTGGTTTTTATGCTTTTTACTGCTGTTTTGGTGCTGTTTTTTTGTCAGAGCCATTAGCGCCACATCCTTAGTAATTATCTAACCCAAACGCACCCAACTGCTTACCCCGGCGTATTGATCATCCACATAGAATGCGGCTCATTTTCATGCAAAGGATGACCATTATTTTTTACCTGGTTTCTTTGTGCATGGTATGCGCACGGCAAAACCGGCAATACTTTTTCATTTCAATTCTGTTGGGGTCGTTTTTTTTGTTTTTAGTAGTGGTATAATTTCTTTGTTTGCATTCCGTACAGGCTAATGTGACACCTACTCGCACTTAAAACACCTCCCCAAAAACCAAAAAAAAATATCTCCCGTTTTTTTTAAATTACTTGATCAAATTTATCACAATTACCTTGGTATGTCAATAGTTTCCCGTTCAACCCCAAAAGGCGGAATGCTGCTGCATTGCCACAGGATCAAGATTCAGGAAGGAACCTCCGGGTGGTTCCTTCCTGCAAAGTTAAACTTACTCGTTGATTCCCGTTACGACGCCGGCACCCACGGTGCGTCCGCCTTCCCTGATGGCAAAACGCAGGCCCTCTTCTATAGCAATGGGGGTGATCAGGTTGATGTCGATTTTGATGTTGTCCCCGGGCATGACCATTTCCACGCCCTCAGGCAGTTTTACCACCCCGGTCACGTCGGTGGTCCGGAAGTAAAACTGGGGCCGGTAACCGTTGAAAAACGGGGTGTGCCTCCCGCCTTCTTCTTTGGTCAGTACGTATACTTCGGCGGAAAAGTTCAGGTGCGGTTTGATACTGCCCGGCTTGGCCAGTACCTGGCCCCGTTCGATTTCTTTGCGCTCTACGCCGCGCAACAGACACCCGACATTGTCTCCGGCTTCGCCGCTGTCAAGTATCTTCCGAAACATTTCTACGCCGGTGACTACGGTTTTGCGGGGCTTGTCGTTGAGTCCCACGATTTCTACTTCTTCTCCCGTCTTGATGGTGCCGCGCTCGACCCGGCCGGTGGCCACGGTGCCCCGCCCGGTAATGGAAAAGACGTCTTCTACGGGCATCAGGAACGGCTTGTCAACGGCGCGCTGCGGCGTGGGTACGTATTTGTCCACCGCGTCCATCAGTTCCAGTACGGTCTTGCAGTGTTCGCATTCGCGCTGGCCGCACCCGCATTCCAAGGCTTTGAGGGCCGAACCGGTGACGATCGGGATTTCGTCCCCGGGAAATTCGTATTCCGTCAGCAGTTCGCGTACTTCCATGTCGACCAGTTCCAGCAGTTCCGGGTCGTCTACCATGTCGGCCTTGTTGAGGTAGACTACGATACAGGGTACGCCTACCTGCCGCGCCAGGAGGATGTGTTCCCGGGTCTGCGGCATGGGACCGTCGGCGGCCGATACGACCAGGATCGAGCCGTCCATCTGGGCGGCCCCGGTGATCATGTTTTTGACGTAGTCGGCGTGCCCGGGACAGTCTACGTGCGCGTAGTGCCGTTGGTCGGTTTCGTATTCCACGTGCGCGGTGTTGATGGTAATACCGCGTTCGCGTTCTTCGGGCGCGTTGTCGATTTCTTCAAATTTCTTATAGGTTGATTTGCCCGTCTGGGACAGGATATGGGTAATCGCCGCGGTGAGGGTGGTCTTGCCGTGGTCCACGTGCCCGATGGTGCCGATGTTGACGTGGGGTTTGGTCCGCTCAAATTTTTGCTTTGCCATTGATTCTTCCTCCTTACTAATGTTAATTATTGCCACATTACGTCAAATTATACAAAACAACAGCAGAGACGTTATTTAATTCGATATGCTATAAAAAAATCCTTCTTGAACCAAAAAACTCTAGGGAGGTGACAAGGGGACGGTTCTTCTGTCACGCTTAATTAAGCGTGACAGAAGAACCGTCCCCTTGTCACACAAAATGGTAGCGGCGCAGGGACTCGAACCCCGGACTCCACGGGTATGAACCGTGTGCTCTAACCAGCTGAGCTACGCCGCCAAATAAACTTTGTGCCGGATACCCCCGGCATTTTACGTTTAGTGCTTACTTCTGACTTGGAGCCACTAACCGGGATTGAACCGGTGACCTCATCCTTACCAAGGATGCGCTCTACCTACTGAGCTATAGTGGCATGTGGTTGCGGGGGAGGGATTTGAACCCCCGACCTTCGGGTTATGAGCCCGACGAGCTACCAGCTGCTCTACCCCGCGATATTGAATTATACGTTTCTTATCACAAAAAGATACTGCCTGTTAATAAAAAGACAATCTTTAATTTTTCTGGTGGAGGGGGCTGGATTCGAACCAGCGAAGGCTGCGCCGGCAGATTTACAGTCTGCTCCCTTTAACCACTCGGGAACCCCTCCATATCGGCCACCCAGCGCCTTGCGTCTTTTTTGGAGCCGGCGATGGGACTCGAACCCGCAACCTGCTGATTACAAGTCAGCTGCTCTGCCAATTGAGCTACGCCGGCAACGACAACAAATAATATTATAAAGGATAACTCAAGCAATGTCAATACTTATTCATATGCAGCTTCTCACTTGAGTTATTACTCAAATCTCTTCTCTGAAATTTAAAAGACCTTTCCCGGGCGTTCCCCTGCAAGGTCTTTATAACTGACTAACCAGGTTCTAAGCTTCTCTTTTTTCCAGGTAACGTTCCAGCTTACGTTTAACCCGCTGCAGGGCATTATCAATCGACTTCACATGACGTTTTAAATCTTCAGCAATTTCCTGGTAAGACTTACCTTCCAGGTAAGACATCAACACTTTCCACTCCAGCGAACTAAGTATTTCCCCCATCTTTTCCTCTATATCATCAAACTCTTCCCTGGAGATAATCAACTCTTCCGGGTCGGTAATCTTCGAACCCGAGATAATATCCAGCAGGGTACGGTCCGAATCTTCATCATAAATGGGCTTATTAAGCGACACATATGAATTTAGCGGAATATGCTTTTGGCGGGTAGCTGTTTTGATGGCAGTAATAATCTGCCTGGTAATACAAAGTTCTGCAAAGGCACGGAATGAAGAAAGCTTGTCCATTCGGTAGTCGCGGATAGCCTTATACAAGCCAATCATACCCTCCTGGATAATATCCTCACGGTCCGCCCCGATTAAAAAATATGATCGGGCCTTGGCCCGGACAAAATTCTTATATTTATTAATCAGGTGCTCAAGAGCGACATCATCACCTTCACGGGCATACTCCACTATTTCCTCGTCAACCAGTAGCTGATAACCGTCAGAAAATTCTCTCCGGACTTGAAGACTCACAATATCCCCCCGCTTTTTCTCTTCCCCCATGAGAAAAAACAAAAACCTCTCCCTCGCCTAACAACAAGTCCCGGTAAACACCAGACCCGCTTTTTCTTTCCACAGGGTAAGGCATGTAATATATACAGCTCTTGATCATGTCCTATATATAATAATTATTATAACGAAGGGTTTATAGCTCGTCAAGGTAAAATTAGCACCAGAACCGGCAGTTTATTTTTTTTTACGCCGCCATTGTTCCAATTCAGACTTTATCTTTTCCAAAAGCCGGTTCTCCAGGTAACTATCAGCAGGTAATACTTGGGAATAATATCTTTTACTTTCTCTCTTGATACGCTCCACTTGCAGCTTCAACTCCGCAGGCGTAAGCCGGAAAGCTCCCCGGCCAAAAATGATCCGCTGTTCCGCCCAGTCTGAAGTAGCTACATACACCGTTCCCTCTTGGGAAAAACTTCCCACCAAACGCTCGATCAAAGCGTCCGCCGTTTCACCCTGCCGGGTATAGATCACCTCCACCCCATCAACAACCTCGGTTCTTTCAGCACCGCACTTGACCTGGTACGCGTCAAAAACAACTATAACTTTATGTCCGGAAAGCGGCGCGTAATCAGCCAATACGGCAATTAACCGCGACCGGGCGTGGTTCAGGCCGGATTCCCTGATTTGGTCAAACTCCGGCCAGGCGTAGATTATATTGTACCCGTCAACTATGAGAAATTCCTGCTTCATTTAATTTCATTCTCCTCTGCCGCAGCACCTCGTAAGCAAGCAGCGCGGCGGCTACCGAGGCGTTCAGAGAATTCACCCGCCCGGACATGGGTACACGTACCAGGATATCACACCGCTCCCTTACCAAACGTCCCAGCCCCTTATCTTCTCCTCCGATTACCAGTGCCAGAGGGCCGTCCAGGCGGGCATCCCAGAAAATTTCCCGTCCGTGCGCATCGGCACCCACTACCCAAAACCCCTTTGTTTTTAAAAAATCTACCGTCCGTGCAATATTAGCCACTCTGGCCACGGGAACGTATTCGACTGCCCCGGCGGACGCCTTCGCTACTGCGGGTGTCAACCGCGCCGACCGGTGCCGCGGGACAATTACCCCGTGCATCCCCGCGGTATCAGCAGTACGCAGGATCGCTCCCAAATTATGCGGGTCGTGCATCTGGTCCAGAACAAACACGAACGGCTCTTCCCCCGGCCCCACCCCTGCGATGAGGTCGTCGAGAGTCACGTATTTCCTCACGGCGGCAAAAGCCACCACTCCCTGGTGGATGGCGCCGGGAACAAATTTATCCAGACGCCGGCGGTCCACCACCTGAACGGGTATCTTTTTCACCCCGGCCAGGTTAAAAATTTCCTTAAGCGGACCGGACAAGACACCCCCGGCAATCAAAATCTTATTAACGGCGCGATCCGCTCTTAAAGCTTCCCGTACCGGGTTGCGGCCGGCAATAATATCTTCAGACATTTGCGCTCCTTTATAGTTTATCGAACATTTCTTTTACCGCACGGCTCTTCCCACAACTCATTCTCCCTTCGGGACAGCCCCCTCTAAGGCAACCCGGTCCGGCATCCTTAAAAATCAGGGGTGCCACCGGTTTGACCAGGCGCAACATTTCTATGGCCAGGGCCCGGATCTCCCACTGAGCCCGGTTACAGCAGCGCAGGGCAAAAAAGTGGAGCAGTTCCCGTGCGTTCATGGTAACTACCAACTTGGTCGCCGTCGCGTTGGGCAGAACAAAACGCGCGTCTTCGTATACCGCATTACCTTCACTGCTTTCTTGCAGCTTCTCCACCCAAAAGTCGTACCATTTTTGCATTTGCTCCATTTGACGCTGATATATGGCCACGTATTCCGCTCCCATTGCTTTTATACCGGGCGGTATTACGTACCCGAAAACACCACCGTCACGCCGGTCCTTAACTGCTTCAGACACGTAGCGCTGGGACTTGACACTGAAACTGGCGATACGGTGCCTGGTGATTTGCGCCAGCAACGAACGGGACACACCTTCAACCCCAAAGGTGAAAACAGCGTGTTCAATAGGGGAGAGATGTCCGGAACCAAGCAGTCTTTTCAAAAACGGTCCCTGGTCCTTCGCTGCAACACCCTGTTCCAGCTCCGTTATACCGGCCGACGAATAACAAAGCTTAGCTCCCATGGCAACTAACTCCTGGGGTTCGGGAGTGTGTTTTAAAAGTGTCACCCTAAGTTTTTCGACACCCATAATCGATACCTCATTTATACTAAATTCATATTTATTAAATTACTCGTGCCCCTCCGCCACGGTTTCCATTACTGCAGCAATGATTTCGCTCAGCCGGGCGGTGTCACCTTTTAAATAAAGATATCCGAACAAACTTTCCAACGCGGTACTGTGCCGGTATTGCATCACCCCGCTCCCCCGGGGGGTATGGGCTGGTTTGGCGTTACGGCCGCGTCGCACCACCGCCGCTTCTTCCGCATTGAGCCTTCCTTCCAACGCCTTAATTGCCCGCGCCTGGGCGCCCGCATTGACGTACTTGACCGCCTCGGCATGCAGCCGGCCAGTGCTGATTAAGCCGGATCCCGCCAGGTGACTTCTCACGACCAGTTCGTATACGGCATCCCCGACGTAAGCCAATACCAGCGCCGGGAGTTCGGCGGGGCGGGTTATCTGATTGCCCGGAATCTTCAGCAGCAGCCTGATCACGGTTTTTTCCAGCGGGTTCCCTGCGGAGTGTCCTCAATGATGATCCCGAGTTCCTTAAGACCGTCCCTGAGCCGGTCGGATGTGGCCCAGTCTTTCTTTTTCCGGGCTTCCCCGCGCACTGTAATGATTAATTCAATCAACTTTTCCACCAGACCAAACCCCTCTTCTTCGCCGCTGCGGTCGCCGTCATGATCAAACAATATCTTTTGGCTGCCGGAGGCGGTCTTAAAAAACCCCATTACTCCATTAAATTTAATGAAGTAATCCATGGCTTTGCGGAAAACCTCCTTATCCCGCGGCGCTACTGTCGCCCCCACCCGGTTGACGGCGGTATTAACCTCTCTGGCCAGATCAAAAATTATACCGATGGCCAGGGCGGTATTTAAATCGTCATCCATGGCTTTTTCAAAAGCATGCTTGAACCCGTCAATACGGTAACTCAAATCGCCCGCTACTTCGGGCATATTCCCGTCCACTTCTCTGTCCAGCACCTCAGACAACAAGCGGATACTGGTTTTGATCCTTTCTAAACCCCGCCCGGCAGCCGTTAGTTTCTGGTCATCAAAATCCAGGGGACTGCGGTAATGGGTGGAAAGGAGAAAAAACCGCACTAGTTCCGGGGGGAATTTTGCCAGTATATCCCGCACCAGAAAGAAATTGCCCAGTGATTTGGACATCTTTTCTTCGTTTACCGTGATAAAACCATTATGGAGCCAGAAACGGACGAAAGGTTTTCCGGTCGCGGCCTCACTCTGCGCATTCTCATTCTCGTGATGGGGAAAAACCAGATCAAAGCCGCCCCCGTGAATATCGAAACCAGGCCCGAGATATTTCAACGCCATTGCTGAACATTCGATATGCCAACCCGGCCGGCCCCGGCCCCAGGGGCTATCCCAGGCAGGCTCGCCGGGTTTCGCCGCCTTCCAAAGAGCAAAATCCATGGGGTCCCGCTTGCAGGGATCAACGTCGACCCGTGCCCCCGCGCGCATATCATCCAAGGTACGACCGGAAAGCTTCCCGTAACCGGCAAAGTTGCGCACTTCGAAATAAACGCTTCCTTCCACTACATAGGCTGCACCGTTTCGCACCAGGTCTTCAATCAAGGTAATAATTTCAGGCATATGTTCCGAGACTTTGGGGTGTTCGTCGGCCCGGAGCACGTTCAAGGCATCGGCATCTTTAAAATACTCCCTGATGTACTTTGCGGCCAGTTCCAGGGGCGCCACCCCTTCCTCCAGGGACCGGTTGATAATCTTGTCGTCAACGTCAGTAAAGTTTTGGATATAACGAACATCGTATCCCCGATAAATAAAATACCTGCGCACGGTGTCGAAAAATACCAACGGCCGGGCGTTGCCGAGATGAATGTAATTATACGTGGTGGGACCGCAGACATAAATCCGGACCTTGCCCGGTTCCCGGGGTTGGAAAATCTCTTTACGTCTGGTAAGAGTATTGAAAAGTTCCATTTATATTCAAATGCCTCCTTAGTCCGCAAATAATGCGCCGCACCTTATTACCGGGTCCGGCTCAAATATTTTTAATTGCTTGCGTCAGGCGCAAAATCACCTTTTTCCTGCCCAGAATGACCATAATCCGGTTAAGGTCGGGACCGTGAATACTTCCGGTAAGGGCCACCCGTACCGGCATAAAAATCTTTTTCCCTTTAACTCCCAGATCCTTGCCCACATCCTTCAAGAGTTTCTTCGCAGCGGATGCACTAATTTCACCACCGCCGGCCACCTTCTCCAGCAAGGCAGAAAGCACCGCCGGAACCTCCGGCCATGACAAAACCTCCTCGGCCTCTTGCTCTTTAATTTCGATCTGATCGACAAAATAAATCTTAACGTGTTCAGTAATCTCTGCCAAGTAATTTAAATAATTCCGGACGGAATCTGTCATCGCTTTAACCTCTTCATATTTTTCCGCAGTGAGCGGGGTTTTGAGATAACCGGCTCTTTCCAGATAAGGCAAGGCCAAACCGGTGAGACGATCCGCAGGTGCCTGTCTGATATAATACCCGTTCAACCAGTTTAGTTTATCCAGGTCAAAAACGGCGGGACTTTTGGCCACCCTGTCCAGTGAAAACTGCCTTTGGAGTTCCTCAAATGCTATTACTTCTTCTTCCACGCCGGGAGACCATCCCAAAAGAGCCAGAAAGTTGACCAGGGCTTCAGGTAAATAGCCCTTTTCCCGGTATTGCTCAATGGCCGTGGCCCCGTGCCTTTTACTCATCTTACTGCGGTCTCTGCCCAAAATAAGTGATACGTGGGCAAACTCAGGTACTTGCCAACCCAGCGCTTCAAAAATTAAAACCTGCCGGGGAGTATTGGAAAGATGCTCCTCAGCCCGGATCACATGACTGATTTTCATGGTGTGGTCGTCAACAACCACCGCGAAATTATAGGTGGGAATACCGTCCGACTTCATGATGATAAAATCACCGATCCCCTCGCAATCAAAGGAAACCTTGCCCCTGACCAGATCATTTACCGTCACCGCATGCTCCTCCGGTACCCGGAAACGAATGGCCGGCTTTCGCCCTTCCGCTTCCAGCCGGGCATGGTCTTGCGGGGTAAGGTTGCGGCACCGGCCCTGGTACCTGACTTCACCTCTTTCCAAAAATGCTTCTCTTTCCGCCGCCAATTCTTCCCCGGTGCAATAACAGCGGTAGGCGTACCCTTGCTGCAGTAAAATTTCAGCATAACGGCGGTACAGATCCAGCCTTTCTGTCTGGCGGTACGGACCGTAAGCCCCCTCTGCCTGTACGCCCTCGTCCCAATCAAGACCGAGCCACCGCAAGGATTCCAAAATATTTTCCTCCGACCGGCGTGATGACCGCTCCAAATCGGTATCTTCAATGCGGACAATAAAAGTACCCCCGTAACGGCGGGCAAACAACCAGTTGAACAACGCCGACCTGGCCCCGCCTATATGCAGGGGACCCGTGGGACTCGGCGCAAATCTTACCCGGACTGACGACAAAATATCTTCCTCCCTCATTTATTTAACCAGTACTAGCATATATTGTATCCTATTATAACATTAAAGCAAAAGAAATATTTTATGCGGTTATTTTTCAGGACTCTTTAGTTCTTGGCGTGTTTTTATAATTAAAGAAGGGGAATATCGCTACATTCCCCCTGCATTGCATTTATTAACTAACGCTACGGCATAAGCCGCAATCCCCTCACTGGTCCCCGTAAATCCCAGTCCTTCAGTTGTAGTAGCCTTGACGTTTACCTGTCCGGGCTTGATTTGTAAAACCCCTGCCATGGTTACAGCCATTTTTCCCAGGTGCGGGGACAGTTTCGGCGCCTGGGCAACGACAACCGCGTCTATGTTTGCAATTTCGCAGTTTTCCGCTGCCAGCACTTCCTTTACCCGCGACAATAAAACCAGGCTGCTGATGCCCTCGTACCGCCGGTCGCTGTCAGGAAAATGCCTGCCGATGTCACCCGCTCCGGCAGCGCCCAACAGCGCGTCCATCACGGCATGAACCAGCACGTCCGCATCAGAATGCCCTAAAAGTCCTTTCGCATACGGAATGTTTACTCCGCCCAGCACCAGGGGCCGGCCTGCAACCAATCTGTGCACATCATAACCAAAACCCACACGCAAACCAAATTTCCCCCTAATTTTCATTCCCGCCGCGCCTTAATAATCGCCTCCGCCAGGATTAAATCTTCCGGGGTGGTAAGTTTAATATTTTCATAAGTACCAGGCACTAATTTTACCGGCAAACCCAGCTGTTCAACCAAACCGGCGTCGTCCGTACCGGTAAAATTCCGCTCGCGCGCCCGGCGGTGGGCCTCGAGAATTATTTCATAACGAAAGGCCTGGGGAGTCTGGGTCAACCAGATACGGCTTCTGGGCAGAGTGCGGGACACAAAACCATCCTTCCCCGCCAGTTTCACGGTATCTTTTACCGGTACTGCCGTGGTAGCGGCTCCTTGTTCCCGGGCCGCCTTGATCACCCCGTCTAGTTCTTTTACACCCAACAAGGGCCGCGCGCCGTCATGAATCACCACCGTCCCGGTACGTCCGGAAAGCGCCAGAAGGCCGTGATACACGGAATCCTGGCGCTCTTTTCCTCCCGGTATGATTGCTGTAATCTTACTCAAGCCCAGTTCACGGGCAATGGCCGCGCAGTGTGCTTCATCCCCGGGGCCGACTACAATGACTATACTGCCGACTGACCGGCAGGCTTCTATAATCCTCAGTGCACGGCCCAAAACCGGTACCCCTGCCAGGGTAAGGAATTGTTTTTTTAACTCCGTTTCCATCCTGCTTCCGCTTCCGGCCGCGGGCACCACTGCCGCAACCTCACCCAATAACTTTCACCTCACTGTAGCGGGCCTGTCCTTCATTTCGCCGATCATGTTTGGGCTTGGCAAAAATCATTCTTCCCGCAGCAGTTTGGAGGACACTGGTAACTAAAACCACGATATTTTGGTTCATATAATGTCTTCCACCGTCAACCACGATCATGGTGCCGTCATCCAGGTAAGCCACTCCCTGCCCCATTTCCTTGCCGTCTTTGACCACCTGAACCACCATTTCCTCGCCGGGTAAGACTACCGGCTTTACGGCGTTGGCCAGTTCATTGATATTCAAAACATTTACCCCGTGCAACTCGGCTACCTTATTAAGATTGAAATCGTTGGTGATAATTTTGGCGGCTAATTTTTGCGCCAGTTTGACCAGCTTACTGTCCACTTCCACCACGTCTTCCAAACCCCGGTTGTTATCATACACCTGCACCTTGATTTCCGGATCTTTACGCATTTTGTTAAGAATATCCAGGCCGCGCCGTCCCCGGTTACGCTTCAGGAGATCAGATGAATCAGCAATATGACGCAACTCCTCAAGGACAAATGCCGGCACCAGCAGCACTCCTTCAATAAAACCGCTCTCACACAGGTCGGCGATGCGTCCGTCAATGATCACACTGGTATCCAAAATTTTAAATTGTGTCGAGCGCAGCTCTGATTTGTGGAGGCGTTCCTTGCCGAATTTGGGAAAATTGGCAAACAAGGACAATATTTCCTCTCGTTTTTTAATCCCGGCACTCAGCCCGAGATACCCCAGAAGCAGGGTAAGTAAAATCCACAACACTTTGCCGAACCAACCCATAAAAGCAAGGATCGAACCAATTAAATTAGCAATTATAAGTCCAATAATCAACCCCACTGAACCCATAATCAGGTCCTGCGTTGGTGTTTTTTGAAGGTACTGCTCAATAAATAAAGCCACCCGTACTGCAAAACGCATCAGTAACGGAGATAATAAAATACCCGCAACAAGCCCGGTCAACGTACAAAGTCCCGTAAGGCCCCATTTCAACTGTTGAGTCAGTTCTACCGGAAATTTAACTAGCCCGCTTTCAAGTAAATACAGGCCGGAATATAAACCCAGACCGGTAAAGGCAACAATCAAGACAACATAACTGATTCTTTTTACCATCATTGTTAGTTCACCTCCCTTCCCTAAATAAAATAAGATAAGATAAAAGATGTTCTTCTCTGTATAACCATCTCAAAGGGAAGGAAAATTTATAATTATATTTTTTACAGAATTCATCAAGTATATTATATTGTTTTTATGAAGGTTACATCAACTAAAAAAACTGTCTCTTTTTACCCGAAAAACAAAAAACGTCAGTTTTACCTGACGCTAAGCAAAGGCACCGTCTATAAGCAATTGCGCCTTTTCTTCTTCAAGTTCTGTGGCCAGGACCAATTCGCTGATTAGTATTTGCCGGGCATTTTCCAACATTTTCCTCTCGCCGGAAGAAAGTCCCTTCTCCCGGTCCCGTTTAACCAGATTTCGAACCACTTCAGCTACTTCATAAATATTACCGCTCTTTATTTTCTCCAAATTAGCACGGTACCTGCGGTTCCAATTGGTAGACATGGAAGATGATTGCTGACGTAAAATATGAATTACTTTTTTTACCCCTTCCTGGTCAACCACTCCTCTTAAACCGACCTCTTTGCCATTGGAAATAGGAATCATTACCTTCATGTCACCTACAGGAAGACGAAGGATATAATAAAGCCGTTTTTCTCCCAGGACTTCTTTCTCTTCAATGGCCTCGATAACTCCGGCACCATGCATAGGGTACACTACTTTATCTCCTATTTTAAACAAGGCCGTACCCTCCTAAAAAAATTCCATGAATATATTTTATCATAACCTTACAGCCTTGTCAAATAAGTAATAATTTTAGCATAGTTATATATCTATGTCAATATGGTTTTGACATCTTTCTCAAAAGCTATAATAGCCGTACCTATCCCCTTGCAGAAGTTGTTCCCGGTAACGATTCAAACCTTCTTTAATGGAGCGTGCACGCACCTCGCCGATCCCCTCCACGTCATCCAGCTCTTCAATTGTGGCTATCAGAATATTTCTGAGCGTCCCGAAAGTTTTTACCAGGTTATCTATCACCGGCAGGGGCAATCTGGGTATTTTCTGTAAAATCCGGTACCCGCGCGGAGAAACATTTTGTTCCAATATCCCGGCACTGCCGGGATATCCCAGGGCTCTGGCAATCAAAGTCAGGTCTAAAATATCCTCTGCCGGCCAACTACCTATAATATCCAAGATATCTGCCGGCGATTTTTCCCCGACGTTTGTGGCATAGTCCTGTATTACCAGCAAACCCTCGTCTTCCACATTTGCCACCAATTCTTCCATTTGCATCGTGACCAGGCGGCCTTCCACCCCCAGTTCACTGGTATACCTTTCAATTTCTTTCACCACCCGTAAAACCATTTCCACCCTCTGAATGGCTTTGGCCACTTCGAACAAGTTGGCAACATTCTCAAATTCCAACGCGCTTAATTCTATGGTTACTTTATCCATTACCGACCGGTATTTCTCAAGGGTCTGTATCGCCTGGTTAGCTTTGGTCAACACTACTGCCGGTTCTTTTAACACATATTTTAAAGCACCCTCGTAAATAGTAATAACCCCGCGTCGTTGCGAAATCGCTATCACCAGAGCATTAAGCTGTTTGGCCACCCTTTCGGCAGTGCGGTGCCGAATACCAGTTTCACTTGACGGGATGTTGCGGTTGGGAATTAACTGGGTATTTGCCGCCAGTATTTTCTTGGCATCCTTGCTGAGCAGGATGGCACCGTCCATTTTGGCCAGCTCGTAAAGACCAGCCGGGGTCAAGTCGGCGTTGATAACAAACCCGCCTTCGACAACCTCCATAATTTCAGGGGTATCTCCGATAACAATTAAACCGCCGGACTTGGCCCTGAGAATATTCTCCATGCCTTCGCGCAACGCAGTCCCCGGTGCCACCGTACGCAGAATCTTCAATAACTTGTTTTCGGTTCTTTCTTCTTTTTTCAAGTAATCCACCTCATAACTTCAGCGCCAGTTCTAGTGCACCTGCCAGCGTATCGGCCGCCAATACCCCGTTTTTATTTAAGACAGCAGCGGTGCTTTGGCCTGACAGCAGGAACCGCGTGAAACCCAGCTTATAGGCCTCGTTCAATCTTTTTTCCACCCCGGTCACGGGACGCAGTTCACCGGTAAGACCGATTTCTCCGGCACAAACCAGCTTGGCGTCCACCGCAACATCTTTAAAACTGGACGCCAGCGCAAAAGCAATGGCCAAATCTGCCGCCGGCTCGTCCATTTTAGCCCCCCCGACGGCATTGACATAAATATCGTGTTGAGCAAAATTCAACCCCACTCTTTTTTCTAAAACGGCGACAATCATGGCCAACCGGTTATGATCCACTCCAGCAGTCATTCTCCGGGGCATACCATAAGCAATCGGGGAAACCAGTGCCTGGATCTCTACAAGCATCGGCCTGGTCCCTTCCAGTGCGGCCACAATTGCCGAACCGGAAATGCCCCCAAAGGAACGCCGGTTCAAAAAAACTGCCGTGGGATTAGTTACTTCTGCTAACCCGTGGTTGCTCATTTCAAAAATTCCAATCTCGTTGGTTGAACCAAACCGGTTTTTAACTCCCCGTAGAATGCGGAAACAATGATGCCGGTCCCCTTCAAGATAGAGTACCGTATCCACCATATGTTCCAGCACCCGCGGCCCGGCCAGCATGCCTTCCTTGGTAACGTGCCCGATCAGGAAAATCGACATGCCCGTAGTCTTTGCCAGGCGCATAAATTGTGCCGCACACTCCCGCACCTGCCCGACACTACCCGGGACAGATGCCAGTTCACTTTTAAACATGGTCTGAATGGAGTCGATTACCGCCACTGGAGGATTGGTCGTCCTCAGGCAGCGCTCAACCACATCAATATCATTTTGAGAAAGCAGCAGCAAACCGGGTGAAAGTGCTTCCAGGCGGCCGGCCCTGAGTCTAATCTGGCGGGTCGACTCTTCCCCTGAAACATACAATACCGGCACTCTCCGGCTGAGATTATGCGCAACCTGCAGCAGCAGGGTAGATTTACCGATCCCCGGATCGCCTCCTACCAACACCAGGGTTCCGGGAACCAGGCCGCCGCCCAGGATCCGGTCTACTTCCCGGAACTCAGTGGACAAACGCTCTTCGTCGATTACAGGAACCTCCGTCACCGGAAGGGGGGACTCATCTCCGGCGACGGAAACTCCTGTCGCCCGCTGTCTATGAACCGGTTCCTCAATCAAACTGTTCCAGGCGCCACATTCGGGACAGCGACCCATCCAACGGGTGGACTGATGCCCGCATTCCCGGCAACAGTATCTTGATTTTACACGCATAAACCAATTTCTCCAAATTTCTCTGTTATTTTAAAATTATAACATTGTAAATAACTAAACACAACGGGACTATAGACCCATGCAAAAAAGGACCTTGTGACTACGTTTGGGGTTTAAATCCCCATTTTCAGGAAACCGTTTTTTCTACTTTTAACCCCGGCCCCTCTTTATAAATCGACACTTTATCCCCCCGTTGAAACGTACCGGCCAGAAGTTCTTCGGACAAAAGATCTTCCACCAACCGCAGGATCGCCCGCCGCAATGGCCTGGCCCCGTAGTTTTCGTCAAAACCTTCTTCAGCCAGCAGGTCCTTGGCTTCCTCGCTCACTTCTATTTCAATTCCGTTTTCCTTCATTCTTGCCGCCACATCTTTCAGCATCAGGCCGACAATTTCCCTGATATGTTCGCGGGTAAGGGCATGGAAAACGATCGTCTCGTCCAGCCGGTTAAGGAACTCGGGACGGAAAGTCCGCCTTAATTCTTCAGTAATTTTGCGCTTCATGCTTTCATAGCCGGTTTCTTTTTCATCACCGGTACGAAAGCCGAGAGTGGCTTCTCTTTTAATGGTCTGCACGCCCACGTTGGAAGTCATAATAATAACACTGTTCCTGAAATCCACGGTACGCCCTTTGGCATCGGTCAGCCTGCCGTCTTCCATGACCTGCAAAAGAATGTTAAAGACATCCGGATGGGCTTTTTCAATTTCGTCCAACAAAATTACCGTATACGGCCTTCGCCGCACCGCTTCGGTAAGTTGACCACCCTCTTCATATCCCACGTAGCCGGGCGGCGCCCCCACCAGGCGGGAAACAGCAAACTTTTCCATATATTCGGACATGTCGATGCGCACCATGGCTTCTTCACTTCCAAACAGCACCTCGGCCAACGCTCTGGCCAGCTCGGTCTTGCCGACACCGGTAGGACCCAGGAAGATAAAGGAACCGATCGGCCGCTTCGGATCCTTGAGACCGGCCCTGGTTCGCCTGACCGCCCGGGATATCGCCTTAATGGCTTCATCCTGGCCCACTACCCTCCGGTGGAGCACCTCTTCCATTTTAAGCAGCCTTTCCGACTCTTCCTCAGCGAGTTTTTTCACCGGAATGCCGGTCCAACTGGCAACAATTTGTGCAATGTCTTCCTCGTCTACTACCAGTTCTGTTTCACCCTTTTGCTGTTTCCACTGCTCCCTTAACTTATCAACATCGGCACGGATTTTCTGCTCCCGGTCCCGGAGCCCGGCCGCTTTTTCAAATTCCTGACTGTTAACCGCCTCTTCTTTTTCTTTTTGCAGCATTTCCAGTTGTTTTTCCAGTTTTTTGATGTCCGGAGGAGGAGTAAAAGCTTTCAATCTTGCTCTAGAACCGGCTTCATCCATTAGGTCGATTGCTTTATCGGGCAGAAACCGGTCGGTAATATAGCGACTGGACAATTTAGCCGCCGCCTCCAGTGCGGCATCGGTAATCCTTACCCGGTGATGGGCCTCGTATTTATCCCGGAGCCCCTTCAAAATTTGCACCGTCTCCTCAACGGTAGGCTCATCAACGGTAATAGGTTGAAAGCGGCGTTCCAGCGCGGCGTCTTTTTCGATATACTTGCGGTATTCGTCCAGAGTGGTGGCACCGATACACTGCAACTCACCTCTGGCCAGGGCCGGTTTTAAAATGTTGGCGGCATCAATAGCCCCTTCCGCGGCACCCGCCCCTACCAGGGTATGCAATTCGTCTATGAACAGCACCACGTTACCCGCCTGGCGTATTTCTTCAATAACCTTCTTCAGGCGCTCCTCGAATTCACCGCGATACTTGGTACCGGCCACCAGGGAACCCATATCCAGGGTGACTACCCGTTTATTTGCCAAAACTTCCGGAATATTACCCGCGTTAATCCGGTGCGCCAATCCCTCGGCCACAGCAGTTTTACCCACTCCGGGCTCACCGATAAGCACCGGATTATTTTTGGTGCGCCGGCTTAAAACTTGAATTACTCTTTCGATTTCTTTTTCCCTTCCGACTACTGGGTCAATTTTATCTTCCCCGGCCAGGACAGTAAGGTCCCGGCCGTATTGGTCCAGATTTTTAGTCGCACCGGCTTTGGCACGTCCCGGTTCCTGCTCCCCGGTTCCGGACTGCCTGCCTAATAAATGGGCAACAGCGGCTTTTATGCGGCGGTAATCCGCCCCGAAAGCAGCTAATATTTGGGCACCCACCCCTTCTCCTTCCCGGATCAATCCCAGAAGCAGGTGCTCGGTTCCGACATAACTATGACCCATCCGGCGGGCTTCATCAACGGATAGTTCCAGCACCCTCTTCGCCCTCGGTGTCAGAGCCGGTTCCGCCGCCACGGGCCCTTTCCCGGTCTCTACCATTTGTGCTACCGCCGCTCTGACCTTATCAGCATCCAGACCCACCGAATCAAGAATTCTCCCCGCCACCCCTTCTCCTTCCCGGATCAGTCCCAGGAGCAGGTGCTCGGTTCCGACATACGGATAAGAAGTTTTTTTAGCTTCTTCCTGCGCATAAACAATTACTTTTTGTGCGCGTTCAGTAAATTTTCCAAACATCATCGACCACAACACCTTTCTCAAAACTCAACCCAAAATAACGCCCTATTTTAATTCACCTGTAACACCATGCCCTATTCAGTAGTTAACCCGGGCGTTCTTCAAATTTCTAATTCTTTTCTGATCAGACCCGCCCTGAAACTATCCCTTTCATAGGCCGACATTTCCCTTCCGGCTATTTTAACCATAAAAGCCGGCCTGATCTTTACCATTAATTCATTTAAGAGCTTAGCCGGGATTCCCGTCACTGCCTTCAATCCCAGCCCCAATCTCAGGTCGGAAAAAAGCCGCATCGCTTCTTCCGAAGACAGAATCCGGGCATGTTTCAAGATACCGTAGGCCCTGAAAACTCGGTCTTCTATTACCTCCCGCCGGTTATTATAAAGTACTTGGCGGGCAGCTTGTTCCTGGGACATTATTTGTTTGGACACCGAAATCAAATTGTCAATAATTTCTTCTTCCGATTGTCCCAGCGTAATTTGATTGGAGATTTGAAACAGGTCACCCACGGCTTCCGTACCCTCACCGTAAAGACCCCGTATCGTCAGGCCCAATTTCCCGGTGGCCCCTAAAACCCCGCCCAGCTGTCTTGTCAATTTCAAGCCGGGTAGATGTAACATAACTGAAGCCCGTAATCCCGTTCCAACATTAGTGGGACAGGAAGTAAGATAGCCCAGCTTTTCGGAAAAAGCAAAATCAATCGTTTGTTCCAGCCCGTCATCGACCTGATTAATTATTTCCCAGGCTTTCGTAAGCTGCAGGCCGGAAAGAAGACATTGCATACGTAAATGATCTTCTTCGTTAATCATAATAACAATCGTTTCATCCTGCGACATTACTACGGCCTTATTTTGAAAGTCATTCAGCATATCCGGGCTGATCAAATGCTTATCCACTAGTATCTGTCTATCCACCGGGGATAATTCGCTTAAATGAATCAGCCCGGACTCTCCGGCAACAGCTTTGAATTGCTCGTTATTCAAGGCCAACCGCACCGCATTAACAACCTCTTTGGTTTTTTCCGGGCCAAGCATGTGGGGAAACGGTATTCCGGTAAGATTCCTGGCTACTCTTACCCGACTGCTGACCACCACATCTGATTCCGGTCCGTCCGATTCCATCCAGCGGCTGTGGGCGCAACTTACAGCATCTTTACTGGACATTACACTTCACCCCCCTCATGCTGGAGCTTTCCCTCCAATGCACGAATGCTATCCCGGTATTTTACCGCCAGCTCAAACTCTTCGTGCTCCACGGCAGTTTTCAATTTGCTTTTTAAATCTTCTATTTCCTTAACTACGCGGGCCCGGCCTCCCGTCCTTACGGGCACCTTGCCTGTGTGTCTATTATTTCCGTGAATTCTCCGTAAAAGCGGCTGCAGCTTATCTCCGAAGTAAGGGTAACAGTCACCGCAACCCAACAATCCCTGTTTGATAAACTGCTCTTCGACAATACCGCACTTGTCGCATTTCTTACCGGATTTCGCCGGTATACTGTAATCGCTTTCGCCAAATTCATGGTTTAAAAGCCCGGCAAGAAAGTGGTGCAGGTTCAGCTGCGGGGGAAAATTAAAACTCTGGGAATGTAGTTCGCCCGCACATACTTCGCATAAATGCGATTCCCGCTTTTGCCCGTTAATTATTTCCGTGTAATGTACGGTTGCCTTACGCTGACCGCAGCTCTCACACAACATAATCATACCCCCTTAAAAATACTGCGTTATTACATGACAAATTTTTTATGGGTTTTTTAATACGGCTTTAATCATGGCCTTCAGGATCAAGGCCCGGATTTGATCACGAGCGGGCAGACTCAACCTCAAGACCTCGCGGTTCATCGCTGCCCT
>Ga0334901_1000362_pt1 | contig 65086 bp, 64 predicted proteins | sample GraSluR3_MG_3_FD_207216 | JGI IMG/M metagenome (GOLD analysis project Ga0334901, IMG submission 207216) | Sludge microbial communities from methane-producing bioreactor in Wageningen University, Netherlands - Granular Sludge_15_08-R3 | ecosystem: Engineered > Bioreactor > Anaerobic >...
TGGCTTTATAGCCATCAACTAATAATGATTGAGGAGAACCAGTAAATCCTTGCATTCTATACCATTGTTGGATGTTGTAGTTTTCTGGGTTAGGAATGATACGAATAGCAATAGCGTCTGGTTCAGAGTCAGAAAGAAGGCTTACATCTCCTCCTGGCACTACAGTATCTCCATCAGGTAAGACATCTTCAGATGGTGGTGCAGATATAGTGATTAAAGGAAAGAAAGAAAAGGTAAGGAATATGAAAAAAGATAATAGAAGGTTGAATCTATTTTTTTTAGGCATAAAGTTGTTAATTATTTTATTAAAATAATAGCATAAATATTAAATAAAATCAATTAAATAAAGTTAATAAAATCATTGTTTATCATGGAGATTAACCTGCTTTTAGCTATTGGATTATTGTAATCATTAAATTCACTGTAAGATAAGAACACCTTTCTTTTAGCTCTGGTCAGGGCGACATAGAAAAGTCTCTCCTCTTCTTCATAATTTTCTGTTTTGAAAAAAGGAAAAACACCTTCGTTTAGGCCAACTAAAAAAATATAATCAAATTCTAGGCCCTTAACTTGATGTATAGTAACAATTGGTATTTTACCATTTTCAAGACCTAAAAAATCAATATTTTTAATTAGACTGGAATAATGAATTAAGTTTTGTAGCGCTTCTCTGTTTGATAAATCAAAATCATCTTTATTTTCAAAAAAGGTTTTTAAAGTTAGAAAAGATCCTTCTCTTTTTTTAAAATTTTTATCTTTTTTGTAAAAATCTTTAAGACCAGATTCCTTCCAAAGAAAAGAAATCAATTCATCAGGTCTTTTTTTGCTTATTTCTTTTTCCCAATTTTTAATATTAGAGCTTAGGTTAATAAATTTTGTTTTATATTTATTCCATAAAACCTCTCTTTCTTTTTTGGTTTTTTTTAGTTTTTTGCATAAATAAAAAAGTAAATCAATTGTAGCAAGAACATCATCATCAGCACTATGGGTAGCACCTTTAAACTTTAGATTTTTAGCTATATTACTTAATTTGTAGTTGCTTAAGCTTAAAAATTTTCTAGATAAAGATAGAGTGTCATAATAATTTTTAAATTGAAAATCTATGTTATAACGACGAGAGTTTTCTGTGACCATGTTTATGTCAAACAGCACATTGTGACCACAAACGATTGATTCTCCAATAAATTTTTTTAAATTTAATAAAACTTCTTTTGGGTTTTTGCCCTCTTTCTCTAGAAATTCATCACTAATTTTATGAACAAAGTAAGAAGAGTTTACTTTTTTATTGGTTTTTAAATAAAAATGAAATTCTTTACCTAATTTTCCTTTAATAATTTCACGGGCATAAATTTGAATAACATCATCTTTGATGGGGTTAGTGCCAGTGGTTTCCGTATCAAAGACAATAAGCCTGCCTGTTTCTATCTCTTTAATTAATTCTTCGAAGGGTTCATTGAAATTGTAATTTTTAAAATCTAAAAAGTCAGCTAAATTTAGACCACAGGCAGATCCACTTTTTTGAATATTTTCTATAGTTTTTTCTCCAATGTTTTTAGTTGGTCTATCTATTATCCTTTTAGCTGATGATAAATCTGATTTATTTAATAAAATTTTTAAATAAGAAAAAAGATCTTTAATTTCTTGGCGGCGAAAAAAATCATATTGGTCTACAGTTAGAAAAGAAATATTATTTTCTGAAAAAATATCAGCTGATTTATTTAGTAAATAATTAGCCCTGCTTAAAACAGCAATTTTAGCCTTAGAATTAGTTGATTTTATTTTTTTAATATTATCTATAACCCACAAGACCTCTTCTTTAAAATTATAGCCCTTAAATAAATTTATTGTTTTTTCTTTAGAGTTGTCTTTATTTTCTAAGCTATTTAATTTTTTGGTTTGAGCATTTTCCATTTTACTTAAAACCGACAGAAAAGCTTTAATTAATTCAGGGTTTGATCGATAATTAGTGCTCAAAGAAAATTCTTTAACTGGCTCAAAATGATTTTTAAAAAGTTTTGCTATAAAAACAGGCCGAGAATCGCGAAAACTATAAATAGTTTGATCAATATCCCCTATTAGACTAATATTTTTATGTTTTTTGGCTAATTCTTTAATAATTAAATATTCGGAAATATGAGTGTCTTGAAACTCATCTAATTGAATAAACTTAAAACGTTCTGACCAGCGCTCATTAATCTCTTTGTCTTGAAATAATGATTTTAAAACAATTAAAACTAATTCATTAAAATCAAGGGCATTTTGACTGTACATTCTTTTTAAGTATTCCTCGCCTAAAGTAATTATTTCAGGGTCAATTTTTTTAATAACAACATTGTGCCCAATTTCAACTTGAAGAGTTGATAAGCGATATTTATAAAAAGTATCAAGAATGTTTAAAATATCCCTTGGTTTTTCTATATAAAATTTTCCATTTTCTTCTAATATTTTTTTGGTTAACTCTAATTGTTCTTCTTCGTCAAAAATTAAAAAATCGGTTGGAATTCCGATTTTTTTTGCTTCACTTCTTACAAAGTAGGCACAAAAAGAATGAAAAGTTGATATAGTTAAAGAATCAAAATCATTCTTGTCATTAATTTTTTCTTTTATCCTGCTTCTTATTTCTTCAGCTGCTCTATTAGTAAAAGTAAGTGCTAATATTTCATCATGTCTAAGACCAAACTTAATTGCTTTTATTATTCTTTCGGTTAAAATGGTAGTTTTTCCAGTTCCAACTGGAGCGTTTATCAAATAGGCACCAAAAATATTACTAATTATGCTTTCTTGTTCTTTATTTAAGTTCATTTAATTTTGTATTTTACAAAACTCTTCTAAAATTATGTTATAAATATTTTGCAATATTTCTTGTTTTTCTTTTTCTTGTAATACTAAATTTTGCTTATCTTCTATACTATCCATATAGTTTTCTAATTTGTAGGCTATATTATTAAAGCTGGGATATTGACAACTTTCAAAAGTTGCCACCAAATCAATCCCTATTTTATCAAAATCAATTTTATTATCTTTAGTGAAAATATTAAAATTGCTCTTTGAATCAATTAGACTTTTTATCTTTTGAAAAATAGCCCTGTCCGCCCCATGGATTTCATTTTCTTGAGTTTTGTTTTGTTTGAAGGAAAAGTTTTCAAATTTAATCATATTTTTAATTTGTGTTATAATTATTATAATATAATTATAGTAGATAGTTTATGAATTTGCAAAAAGAAGAGAGTTTATTCAAGCAAGGTTTCAATCTTATTGCCGCCATTGATGAAGCTGGACGAGGACCACTAGCGGGGCCAGTTGTTAGTGCTTGCATAGTGATTGATAAAAACTTTAAAATAAAACCAGAGCTAGAAAAAGTTAAAGATTCTAAAAAATTAAGTTCAAAAAAAAGAAATGAACTTTTTTCCGCCATTAAACAAAATGTTAAAGCTGTTCAAATTGGAATTTCTGACAATAAAATTATTGATAAAGTTAATATTTTACAGGCAACTTTTATTTCTATGAAAAAATCTTTAGAAAATACCAAAATTAATCCAGACATAGTATTGGTTGATGGTAAATTTTCAATTCCTCAAATAAAAATTAAACAAGAGGCTATAATTTCAGGAGATGATTTAGTCTTTAGTATTGCTATGGCTTCAATTATCGCTAAAGTTAGTCGTGATTTTATAATGGAAGAGTTGGATAAAAAGTATCCCGAATATTTCTTTGCCAAACATAAAGGTTACGGCACTAAACTTCATCTAGAAATGATTAAAAAGTTTGGACCCTGTGCTATACACAGAAAAAGTTTTGCTCCTTTTAGCTAATTGCTTTAAATATTCTTTGTAAGCTTTTTTCTTTTCCTAAAGCCCAAGCTAGCTCAAAAGGATTGGGGCTATTTTTTTGACCAGACAAAGAAACTCGAAGTGGCCACAAATAATCGCCATTTTTTTTGTTATTTTCTTTCAACCAGTTAAAAACTATTTTTTCTAAATTTTCTTTGGTCCAATTATTTTCTTTAACTTCTTGTAATACTTTATAAATCTCCTTTAAGTTACTTTTAGACTCTTCCAGTGTTAAATTTTTCCAAATTAATAAATTTTCTTCATAAATAATTTCATCTATAAATAAATAATGAGTCATGGAAGAAATATCTTCTATTTTTTTTAATCTTTCTTTGCTGATTTCTATTATCTTTTGCAAATCGTCATCTTTAGTATCTTTTTTTACTAAACCTTCTTTTACTAAATAAGGTTTACACAGAGAGCTTAAATCTTTTGTATTCTTTTGTCTGATATAATGACCATTTAAATAATCTAATTTTTCTAAGTCAAAAACAGCCGGAGAAACACCCATGCCATTTAAGGAAAATTTATCAATTATCTCTGACATTGATAAAATCTCTTGATCGTCCTTGGGGTGCCAACCAAGTAATGCGCAAAAATTAACTATAGCTTCTGGTAAATAACCCTTGGCCCTGTAATCTTCAACAAAAACATCTCCTTGTCTTTTGCTCAATTTTCCACCACCTTTATTTAAAATAAGGGGTAAATGAATATATTTTGGCATTGACCAACCAAAAGCTTTATAAAGCAAGGCATTTTTAGGAAAACTGGCTAACCATTCATCACCACGAGTAACATGACTTATCTTCATTAAATGATCATCAACAATATTAGCAAATTGATAGGTTGGAATTCCATTAGATTTTATTAAAACGTGATCGTCTAAATCTTCCGATTTGAAAATTATTTTACCACGAAGTTCATCATAAACTTCAACACAGCAATTAGTTGGAATCTTTTGTCTGATTACATAAGACTCTCCATTTTTTATTTTTTTCTCTATCTCCTCTTTACTTAAGTGACGACAGTGTTGATCGTACTTGGGAGCTTCTTTATTTTCCTGCTGTTTTTGTCTCATTTCCTCTAATCTTTCAGCACTACAAAAACAATAATAAGCCTCTCCTTTTTCTAAAAGTTCTTTTATATACTTTTGATAAATATCTATTCTTTGGGTTTGAATATATGGACCATAATCTCCATTAATGTGCGGACCTTCATTAAATTCAACACCAACCCAAGATAAAATATCTAATAAACTTTTAGTGGCCCCTTCTACTTCTCTTTTTTGATCAGTGTCTTCAATTCTTAAAATAAAATCACCCTTCAAGCTTTTAGCTAAGAAGTAACCAAACAAAGCGGATCGCAGATTTCCAATATGTAAAAATCCTGTTGGTGATGGAGCGAACCTTAATCTAACTTGATTCATATTTTTATAATAAATTATTTTAATTCTGATGTTTTAAGATATTCAATAAATTTATCCAAAAAAATTTTAGAAGCTTTTCTTCTTACTGGGTGAACGCTGTTTATAAATTCACTAGCTCTTACCCATTTAAAATTACTATGATCCCAAAAATTTAATTGAATGTCACTGTCATTTCCATAAAATTCAGATATAAGCAAGCTTTGTTTTTGTCCTTTAAAACCATATCTCCCTTTTTTATTAGCTTTATATCTAAAAACATTTTTATAAACTTTTTTAGGACTAAAATTATCGATACCCAGCTCTTCATATATTTCTCTACTCCCAGCTATTTCAATTTTTTGATTATCAGTTCCTCCTTGTGGTATTTGCCAATGTTCAGATTCTTCGCTTCTCTCTACTAAAAGAATTTGATAAAAATCTAGATGATTATTATTTTTACTTTCTAAAGCTGTATAGCTTAGTCTTTCTTTTTTATAAATCAGGCAAGCAACATTTTTTCTGTAAAAAAAGGGACTAATAAATTTCCAGTGTAAAAGTTTTAAAGGAAAAATAAAAACTGCTCTAAAAACTCTTTTGAATCTACCGATTTTGTTTGTTGGTTGTTTAATTAATCTCCATAACCATTCTAGGCCAATTTTTCTCATTGCTTGGGGTGCTCTTTTTATTTTTTTAGTTAAAAAATCAAAAGAACCTCCCAACCCTATGGCCAATTTTACACTAGCTAATTTCTTTATATTATGAAAAATAAATTTTTCTTGATAAGGAGCGCCAAAATTACATATTAATATATCAGCTTCAAAATCAAGCAGTTCATTTTTATTTAAAAAATCAAAATTTTTATTTATTTTTTCTTTAAAATTATTAATTAATTTTTTTAAAGAATTATCGTTATAACTTTTTTTAATATTTAAAAGATGTCTTCGCGGTGGCACCACATAAAGATGGTTTGCGTTTTTTATTAAAAATTTAAGTTGAGGATAATTATTTTTTAAAAATAAATTTAAATCATCAAAAGTAGAAAGACCATCTTCTCTGTTTATAATTAAAACTTTTTTATTATTTTTTTCAGCTAAACTTAACAAGTCTGGCAAAACATCAGATCCACTAACTCGACTTAACTTTTTACCATTTAAGCCAGCAGCTAATTTTAAACCAAAACCATCAGCCAAAGATAAATCAGCTTTATTTAGTATATAGAAAAGTTCTTCGTCTTTGTGGGCCTGTAAAATTATTTCCGGATTAGGAGTCACGACATAATTTTGTTTATCAGAATTTAAAAAATTATAGAATTTATTTAAAACTTCTTCTTTGTTTAAATTGTTGTCGATATCAACGCCTAAAATGTTAATCATATTTTATTTTTTTATTACTTAATTATATATTATTTAAGACTGCAAGTAAACGTCTTGACTAAAATAAATAAATATTGTAATCTATTGACATTTTATTTTATTTATTATTAAATGTAATGATGTTCTAATTAGTTTATACAGATAATAGGATGAATTTTAACTAAATAAAGGAGGACCAGAAAATGAAAAAAAGAACAAGCACTTTAACAATTACTAATTTTCTTATTGGCGCTTCACTGTTGTTTTCAATGGTGAATTGTCAAAAAGAAGAGTTTACGATTCCTGAGCCAGGCATCAAAATATTTGCAACCGTGCAAGATCAGCCGCTTGATAATCAGAAATCGTCGATAAAAACGACCAAAGAAGATGTCCAGCTAATTGGCCAGCTTTTTTCTAGTACATGGCAATTAAAAGAGTCGGTTTACGGTCTTAAGAGTGATCCAGTTACACCCACAAAAAGTCAGGTATCTGATGGTGATATTATTGTGGTTTATGGTACAGGTAAGACGGTTTTAATGGATACCGAACCTTTAACTAATATTGATTGGACAATAACTGGCCCACCAGACACAACAATTAATTTGTCTTGGACTGGAGTGCCTGCTATAACTTACAAAGTACCAGTTTTGGGTGATTATAATGTTAATCCTCATTTAGATGGTTTATTTAGTTGGAATATGACAATCAGGGTTCTGGGCAGTCCCGATGAATTAAATATAGTTAATACTGAATTTGTCGGATCGGAATGGATTCCAGAGGATACCATTTTTAGGTATACCTATAAAATGGAAAAACCATTATTTATTACCACAGAAACATTATTTAGAATAACTGAATTGAGCTCGGACAGTGAAGCCCCCTATCTTCCTTTTTTGGATGGCGTTTATTTGAATGCCGCTGAAGATAGTATTTATATCAGCTTCGATTGCTCTCCGAGTTTAGAGCCTTATAAGGTTAAGTTTATTGCCGGTTATTTTAATGCCGCTGGTGATACTATTTGGTTTAATGCCAATCCAGCCAGCCCTTATAAATGTACGGAACCAGTTGATGCTGATATCTTTCAAGCAACGATTTATAATGGCTTGGAAGGTGTGGAATCAGCTGAATTCCCCTTGCCAGTAGGCGTGCAACCAGGAATTGGAGATTACAATGAAGATGTTCCAGTTGTTCTCATGTCATTACCAACAACTGGCGGAGTAGATTTATATTTACTTTCACAAGGAGCTACAACCTTTAGGTACAAAGAAAACCAAGTAGATCCTTGGATTGAAGTGGTATTAACAGATCTTGGAGGCTCTAGGTATTTTGTTAATTTGCCAGACAATCCTCTTTCAGGGGAGCACATTTTTCAATATGGAACAGGAACTGGTGTTGATTTTGTGCCAGATGAATATATGTCATTATCATCCCTGTACTATACACCGTATTTATCAATGGTCCTGGTTCATTAAATTAAGGATCATTATTTCCCCAAACCCTTCTCGCGAAGGGTTTTTTCTTTTTTATTTATTAGACAAAAAAAACATTATTTGTTAAAATTATTACATAAGATTAATCTCTATTCATAAAAAAATATGACAGATAATTTTGAAAAAATATCAAAAAAAATCTCAAAAGTAATTATTGACAACCCTTCCCTTCCTAAAAAAATAGAATGGTATAATATAATTAATCCTGAAAAAAAAGAAATAAATTTTCTTCGTAAAAAATTTTCTTTTGATAACAATCATTTAGAATTATCGTTGGTTAACATTACAACTCAAAGACCAATGATTTATTCTGGCAAAAATTATCTCTTTATAACTTTGCATTTTCCGGTTATGAATAATGGCAAGGTATCACCAGGAGAGATTGAGTTTTTTATTGGACATGGATTTTTAATAACTCTTCATGATGATAAAATAAAAGCTTTAAGAGATTTTTTTAAATATTGCCAAGACGATCAGATTTTTTCTGAAAGTTACAAATTAGAGTCATCAGCTATTTTATTGTATGAAATTTTAGGTAAATTAATTCAAGATTCTTACTTTTTATTAGATCAAAACAATATTGAAATTAGTAAAATCGAAGAAAGTATTTTTGAAGAAAAACTACAAGAAACAACATCTCAGTTGTTAACTTTAAAAAGAAATATTATTAACATTAGGAGAATAATACAAAACCATAAAAATGTAATGAAAAAGTTAACAGAAATGAAAAGTAGTTTAGTTCCCCAAGAACAAATAAAAAATTATTATGATATTTTAGCTGAGCATAGTCAAAGAATTTGGGAGTTTTCTGAAATACAGAAAGAAATCATTGAATCATTACATGATACTAGTGAATCAGTTAGTAGTTATAGAATAAACAATATCATGAAAACATTGACTATAGTTTCTGTGGTTATTATGCCTTTAAATTTGTTTATCAATTTATTTGGAATGAATTTTAACCCTTCTCCACCAGAAGAAAATATGAAACTTTTTTTAAATATTTTAATGTGGAGTTCTTTTTCTGGCTTGATAATGCTTATCTTCTTTAAAAAGAAAAGATGGTTATAAATTGAACAATTATTTAAAAGGGCTTTAAAAAAGCCCTTTTTTGTTAGTTAAATTATCTATTGACTTTTTTTTATAAATATGATATAATTGATAGTTATAATAATGATATGAAAATATATATAATTGGACAAAAAGGAATACCGGCCATTTCTGGTGGAGTTGAAAACCATGTTGAAAATTTGGCTACTAAACTAGTTAAAAATGGACATGATGTTTTTGCTTATACTAGACATAACTACAGCGGCAAAAATAGTACAGAATATCAAGGAGTAAAACTAATACCGCTTCCAAGTTTGGCTACTAAAAATCTGGATGCTATTAGTCATACATTTTTAGCTTGTTTAGATTTTGTATTTAGAAGAAAGGCTGATGTCGTTCATTTTCATTCTATTGGACCAGCTTCTTTGATTTGGATAATTAAGCTATTTAAACCAAAAACCAAAATTGTATTTACTTTCCATAGTCAATGTTATTATAATACAAAGTGGGGTAAATTAGCTAAATTTTATTTAATGCTAGGAGAAAGAATTGGTTGTCTTTTAGCTGATAAAGTTATTGTTGTTTCTAAAAGTTTACAAAGATATGTTGAAAACAAATACAAAAAACAAGTTGAATATATTCCCAATGGAGTTAAAATTATAGAAAAAAAAGAGATAAAAGAAATAAAAGAAAAGTGGAGCTTAGAAAAAGATTCTTACATCTTATCAGTTTCTAGAATTGTTAAAAATAAAGGTTTAGAGTATTTGGTTGATGCTTATCAAAAAATAGAAACTGAAAAAAAATTAGTAATAGTCGGCGATGGTGATTTTTTAAATAAACTAAAAGATCTAGCTAAAAACAATAAAAATATAATTTTCACTGGATCACAGAGTGGGTCTGTTTTGTCAGAATTATTTTCTAACGCTTCCCTTTTTGTTCAGGCTTCTGAAGCCGAAGGTCTTTCCATTTCTTTGCTTGAGGCCATGTCAGCTAAATTACCACTTTTGGTGAGTAATATAGATGCTAATAAAGAAGTTGTTAAAGAAAATGCTTTAATTTTTGAAAATAAAAACGTAGAAGATTTAAAAAATAAACTGAAATTGTTTTTAGAGCAAAGAGAAAATTTGGGTATTGACAAAATGACAGAAAATAATTATAATAGTTTGTTAGCTGAGTATGATTGGAATAAAATAGTTATTAATATAGTTAATATATATAGTTGTTTAACAAATAAATAAGGCCACGGAGGGGCCTAAATCATGAAAAAAATAGCAATACTGCTAATTTTTGCAGCCCTTTTAGGCTGTGAAAAGGATGAGTTTTATTTACCTGATCAATATCAGGATGACATTGATGGCTATGTATGGCCGGGAGTCGCAAACCCAAGACCAGTTGAGGATTTAGGAAGAACAGCAGTTTCTGGTTGGAGCAATGTTTATGACTACAACTTTAGAATCCATTTAGATGGTAGTCAAATAGACCCAGTTCCATTAGACATTGAGTCTTTTGCAATCCCTCACGTCGGTCCAGAAGGAACGACAATTTATGAAAATGTTAACAATGATGCCACTTATACAATAAGCAGCATCGAAAACGGTTACATTTATTATACAATTCGGTCTGAAGAAGGTCACACTCTCAAGTATAATTTAGCGAGAAGAAGTGGTCAAAATTGGATCTGGTTTTTAAGGCATGGATTGACTAATGATAATGGTCAAGACAATATGATAAGTTTTCAAACTTATTAACCCGAAAACAAAAAAGGGAGCATTTTTAAGCTCCCTCTTTTATTTATATGTCTTATATAAAACTATTTTAAATTTTTTAATATTTTTACAAATTCTACAAACAAAGGATGTGGTGCTAGTGGTCGAGAAATATATTCAGGATGAAATTGAACACCCACAAAAAAAGGATGATTTTTTATTTCTATTGATTCTACTATTTGTCCATCCGGTGATGTACCAGACACAATTAATCCTTTTTTTTCAAAAAGATCTTTATAATCATTATTAAATTCATAGCGATGTCGATGTCTTTCATTAATAATATCTTTAAACCCCATTTTAGAATAAGCTTTTTCTAGTTGAGTATTTTTAATCATTTTACATGGCCAAGCGCCTAAACGAATAGTGCCACCGTATCCTTTTTTCTCAATTAATTCTGCCTGTTCAGGTATGATATGAATAACCTTGTTTTTACTTTTAGGATTTATCTCTTCAGAAGTTGCGTCCTTAAGGCCGCAAACATTTCTAGCAAATTCAATAACCGCCATTTGCATTCCATAACATAGACCAAAATAAGGTATTTTATTTTCTCGGCAGTATTTAATTGTTTCTATTTTTCCTTCAGAACCCCTACTTCCCCATCCTTGAGGAACTATTACTCCAGCGAAGTTCTTTAGAGATTTTAAACCATTTTTTTCTATATCTTCGGTTCCAATCCACTCTAAATTAACTTTTACCTTATTATAAGCAGCAGCATGTTTAATAGCTTCAATAACAGAAATATAAGAATCACTTAAAGAAAAATCGCCAGTGGCAAAATATTTGCCAACAATAGCTACTTTAATTTCTTTTTGAGGGTTTTTTATATTATTGATCATTTCCATCCACTTTTTTGAATTTTCTTTGCCCTTTAGTGTGTTTTTCGATTTTAAATTCAATTTTTTTAATATTTTGTTACCAAAATTATTTTTTTCAAAATTAACTGGAATTTCATAAATTGAATCTATGTCAGGAGCAGCAATAACATCTTCTTTGGAAACATTACAATGAATAGCAATTTTTCCACGACGAACATCATCAATTTCTTTTTCTGATCTAGCTATTATAAAATTTGGCTGTATTCCAGCTGTATTCAAACTTCTAACAGCATGTTGGGTCGGCTTGGTTTTCATCTCACCTATCTTATTTGGAATTGGCAAATAAGAAACCATAACAAATAAAACATCTTCTGGATTTTTTAACTTCATTACCCTGGCTGCCTCTAAAAATAATAAGTTTTCATATTCGCCAACAGTACCACCAATTTCAATTACCATTATTTCAGCTTTATTTTTCTCAGCCGCTTTTTTTATTCTATCTCTAATTTCCATCGGAATGTGGGGTATAACTTGAACACATTTGCCTTCATAGCTCAAATTTCTTTCTTTAGAAATAACTGATTGATAAACACGACCAGTCGTCATGTAGTTTTCTTTATAAATATTTTTATTTAAAAATCTTTCATAGTTTCCAATATCTTGATCAGTTTCATCACCATCTTCAGTCACAAAAACTTCACCATGTTCTACTGGATTCATAGTTCCAGCGTCAACATTAATATAAGGGTCCATTTTAATGGCGCTAACGCTATAACCCTTATTAGACAATATTTGAGCTATTGATGAAGTTGTTACACCCTTGCCAACTCCTGACATCACCCCACCAACTACAAAAATAAATTTAGTTTTTGTTTTTTTCATAATATTTATCTTAATTATTGATTTAATATCTCAATTGCTCTATTTAACTGGCTATCAATATTTTGTTCAAAATCTTCCAAGCTTAATTCAACTAATTCATCTGGTGTTATTCCTTCTTTGTTAATATCTTGGCCCTTAGGTGTTAACCATTTAGCTATTGTGATTTTGATAGATGAACCGTCCTTGATGTTTTTAACCATTTGAACCGATCCCTTGCCATAACTTTTTTCACCAATAATCGTAGCTTTGCCATGATCTTGAAGGGATCCTGCAACTATTTCAGAAGCTGAAGCACTTCCGTAATTAATTAAAACAATACTTGGTATTTCTTTTAAATAATTATTACCTTCAGCAATGTATTTCATTTCATTACCATCAGTAAATTTTTCTATTAAAGCTATATCTCCGTTAATCCACTCACCTAAAACACTAACTGAGGTTTCTAAATAACCACCTGGATTATTTCTTAAGTCAATAATAACACCTTTAGCTTTGTTTTCAAAAGCTTGTTTAGCAAAATCTAAAAAAAGATATTCAGTATCACTATTAAAAGCATTTATTTTAATTAAATAAATATTATTTTCCAGAATCTCCAGGGAAACGCTTTTTATAACTATAGTATCTCTAGTTATTTCTATATCTTTAAAATCTTCTAACCCAATTCTAAATACATTTAAAGTAACTGTTGTGCCCTTTGGACCTCTAATCTTATTAACAGCCTGATCAATGCTCATATTTTCAGTGCTTTCACCGTTTATTTCCAATATTTTATCTCCAGACATTAAGCCAGCTTTTTGCGCCGGTGTGCCTTCAAGAGGTGCTATAACAGTCAAGATTCCATCTCTAATTCCAATTTCAGCGCCAATACCCTCAAAAGACCCAGACATATCTTCTTCAAACTCTTTGGTAAGTTCAGGGTTCATAAATTCAGAATAAGGGTCATCCAAGGAACTAACCAAACCCTTTAAAGAGCCATAGAAAAGTTGCTTGTCTGTAATTTGCCCCTTATCAACATAGTATTCTTTTACCGAATCCCAAACATCCCAATACAAATCAAAATCAATATTTTGAGCTATTTGATTATCAACAGTACTATACTTTCCAGATAATTGACCTAGAAAAACAACATTTTTTTCAGCTACTTTTTTGATTACATTATTTTTAACGGCCAAACTAGCACCACTCAAAAAAGTTAAAAACAACAAAAAAACAAACAAAAAACAATATAAGATTTTTTTAAAAATCTTTTTTTTATTATTTTTTTTATTCATAATATTTAATTTAAAATTATTTTTAAAAACAAACAATCAACTCCATTATTTTAATCAAAAAAAATTTTTTTAGCAAACATTATTTGATTATTTAAATAAGAGCTGATTGTAATATTTCAAGAGCTTCTGGTAAAAATGGTTTTAACCAATAAACAGCTTTGATAAATACTGGAGCTATTTCAGAATTAGCAACAATAAGGTTTAAAAATTTATCCAAGAAGGCATAATGAGACAGAACAAATAAAATCGCACCAATAATAAATAAACCCTGAAATAATCCAAAAAAACCACCAATTAATCTATTGAAAAAAGAAATTATTGGCAAGGAGGTTATTATCTTTAAAACTTTTGCTAACAATTTAAAGCCATAACTTAAAACGAAAGAAATAATGCTTAAAACAACTATAAAAGAAATAACCTTGCCAAGTCCACTAGAGCCAAAGCCAAGAAAAGGAAAAATATCAAAGAAAACTTCGTAAAATTTTATAGATAAAATTATTCCTAAGATAGAGGCCAATAAATTTAAGGCCATTTTAACTAAGCCAAGATAAAAGCCATAAATAACAAACATCGATAAAAAAACTAAAAGAATAATGTCAATCATATTATTAATATTAATAAATAATAACTACAAACTCTCCCTTTAGAGAATCTTTTCTCTCTTCAAATCTGTTTAATAACTCCAGGGATGATCCTTCATAAAAACTATAGTGAATCTTGCTAATCTCTCTAAAAATTATTATTTTTTTTACAGTATTAAAAGTATTTACTTCCTTTAAAAGTTTTAATATTCTATGTTTTGATTCAAATAAAACTACTGGATACTTACTTGAAATAATCTCTTCTAACATTTTTTGCCTTCCTTTTTTGTGTGGTAAAAAACCAAAAAAAATAAATTTATCAATTTTTATACCAGAAACAGAGATGGCCGTTGTTAAAGCCGAGGCACCTGGTATGGGTTCAATAAAAATATCGGGATCGTTTTTTCTAATATAATCAACCAAAAGACCACCAGGGTCAGATATTCCTGGTGTGCCAGCATCACTAATTACGGACAAATTAAGTCCTTTTTTAAGTAAAGACAATACTTCTCTATATTTACTATCTGAACTATGGTGATGAAAAGAGATTAAAGGTTTTTTTATTTCATAATGATCCAATAGTTTTTTTCCAACTCTAGTATCTTCGCACAGAATATAGTCAGATTCTTTTAATACTCTTAAAGCTCGAAGGGTTATGTCTTCTAAATTTCCAATTGGAGTAGCCACCAAATATAAACTCATAAACTAATTAATTAAATCTTCTTTTCTCTCTTTTACATATTTAACCCAATCATCAAAAATTTCCACAAAAACTTTGAAAGGAACTTCAATTATGAAATCTAAGACAAAAATAAAAACATTTATCTTGGAGGCATTATCAGATAAAAATTTTCCCGCGGCAACTATTGGCATATAGAAAAAATCAAAAAGAAAACTAAGAAAATTTTCACGATGTTCAATGATTATAAACCTTTTAATTTCTCTTTTAATTCTAAAACTAAAAAAACTAACAAAGGTTAAGAAAAACAAAAAGATAGTTATATTAACCCAGTTAAAATCAATAATAGCAAGTCCCTTGATAATTAAGTAAATAGTTATTGAAAAACCACTAATGTATAAAAGATTAAATATAAAATCCATAAAAAAACTTCTTTTGGCTGGTTTTCTTAATACCATTGAATATTTTTGTCTTTTTTCGGTAAAAACAATTTCTTCTATACCATCTAAAATCTTCTTTTCGTTTTCTTTGGCTGGACTCCAGGTAAAGAGAATTATTATGAACAATAAAACAGCCGGAAAGGAAACGTTTATTGCCAAAGAAATAGTATTTAACTCTTCTCCAAAAAATTTTATAGCAGGAATTTCTAAGGCAAAAACAAAAATAGATTTAGTTAAAAAAATATAAATTATACTCCTCCAGCCAGAAGACCATAATTTCTTTTTAATCTTTCTGTACCTTCTTTGACTAATTTCTTTAATAAAACTAATAAAAGCTTTATAATTATTTAAAGCAAACTCATAAACTTTTAAGGGGTTTTCTTCTATGGCTTCGTGTAAAATAGAAAAATATAAGGAATAAGACTTAGATATCTTGTCTATTTGTTTGATTAGGGGATGTTTTAATTGATTAGAAACAGCTAAATAAAGCTTGTCAATTTTTTCTGAAACTTTGATTATCTTATCATCACTCGCTTCTTTCCAGTTTTTGTTATAGTATTTAAAAGCTATTAAATTTAACAAATCATCATCATATTTAAGAAAGTTTCTGCAAATACTTAAATATATTTGAATTTCTAAATCATTTTCGAAAGGCAGATCCCTGGGCAACTTAATGTTGTCCTTTAAAATTTCAAACATTTCATTAAGCATCTCTTTTCTAACCGGATCGTCTGATAAATTTTCCTCTATTTCAGCCGCTGCTAAAGATATAACCCAATTAAGCAAAATTTTCTTAGCCCTACTGGTTCTTTTTCTTTTATTTCTAAAGCCAAAAGACTCAGATAAAATAGCAAACAAACTTTCTTTCTGAAAGCTGTAATATTTTAATTTAATGTATTTATTTATTATTTCTGCAATATCATAAATTTTTTTCTCTGGAATAGAATTATTAGGCAAATAACCTGCTTGTATAAGTTCCGTTAATAAATGAGAAGAGATATCTTCACTTTCTGATTTCTTAATTAAACCTTCAATTAATATTTTTCTTTTTAAAATTCTTTTAATAGCATTTTTTCGAAGCAAATAATCTTCATCATAATCAACTGCATTTCTAATTTTTTCATAAAAAAAAGCCAATTTAGAGCCCATGGTAGAAACACTAATATTAGCTTCCTTATTTTTAGATTTATCTAAATTATTTTTTTTAACATAAACCATTTGAAAGAGTCTTTTTATATCGATGTCTATGTCAAAACCACTTTCCTTCTTTTTTGTCAAATTAGGACTAACCATATTTAATATAATATTTTATTGTATTAACTAAGTTAATAATACTATATCAATATAAAAAAATCAATAAAAAAGTGTTGACTTTTGTTTTTCTCTTTGTTATTATTGAATCACAGCCAAAATAAGGCTTTTTTAATTTAAAAAATATGAGTAAATTTAGCGATTATATAAAGAATTCAATAGTTGAATTAAAGAAAGTAAGCTGGCCCACAAAAAAAGAAACTTATAACTATACTTTACTAGTTATAGGTGTTAGCTTGGCAACAGCCGCTTTTTTAGGTGGACTTGATTTCATTTTTAATTTAGGTTTAGAATTTTTAATTAAATAACAAATATGGCTAAACAAAATTTAGACCAAGGCAAAAAATGGTATGTTCTTCATACTTACTCCGGCTACGAAGAAAATGTTGCTCACAATTTAAAACAAAGAATAGAAACGCTTGATGCTGGTGATAAAATTTTTAATGTATTGGTCCCAACCGAAAAAAAAATAAAAATAAAAAATGGCAAAAGAAAAGTTATTGAAGAGAAAATATTTCCTGGATATGTTTTAGTTGAAATGATAGTGACTGATGAATCCTGGTATATAGTTAGAAATACTCCAAATGTTACTGGTTTTATTGGTGTTGGAACAGTCCCTACCCCAATTAGCGATAAAGAGGTTCAGGGTTTAATGAAAAGAATGGGAGTGGAAGAGCCGAAATTTAAAATTGATGTTATTGAAGGAGAAACTGTGAAAATTACAGATGGTCCATTCAAAAACTTTGAAGGCAAAATTATTAATATTGACGAGTCTAAAGGAAAAATAAAAGTAAATGTTTCTATGTTTGGTAGGGAAACTCCAGTTGAATTAGACTTTTTACAAATTAAAAAAATATAAAGATTTGAAACTCCTAAGAGTTTGCTTCTCAAATCATATAAATTAAAAATATGGCTAAAAAATTATTAACCAAAATAAAATTACAAATTCCAGCTGGTCAAGCTAATCCTGCCCCTCCAGTTGGCCCAGCTTTAGGACAACATGGTTTAAATATCCAGGATTTTTGTTCTAAATTTAATGATGCTAGTAGAGATAGGATGGGAGAAGTAACTCCGGTGGAAATTAGTGTTTACGAAGATAGAACTTTTGATTTTATAATGAAATCACCTCCAGCATCTGAGTTGATTAAAAAAATCGCTAAAATTCAGAAAGGATCAGGAAAACCATTAAGTCAAAAAGTGGCTTCTATTAGCAAGGAACAGCTAGCAGAGATAGCTAAATTAAAAATGTCAGACCTAAATACAGAAGATTTAGAAGCTGCTATGAAAATTATTGCTGGCACAGCTAGACAAATGGGAGTTGAAGTAAAATAATTATAATTAATTGTGGGAGAATTTTATTCGATATTACCACAAAAAATATGGAAAATTTTGATAAAGAAAAATCTTATTCAATTGCTGAAGCTATTGAAATTTGCAAAGCTAATCACAAAGCTAAATTTGACGCTTCTATAGAAGTTCATTTTCGCTTAGGAATTGATAACAAGAAAGGAGATCAACAAGTAAGATCAGCTGTTAGTCTGCCAAATGGAACAGGAAAAACTGTTAGAGTAGCTGCTTTCGTATCTCCTGCTAAAGAAAAAGAAGTTAAAGAGGCTGGAGCCGATTTAGTTGGTGGAGATGAATTAATTGAGGAAATTAAAAAAAGTGAAAAAACTAATTTTGACATTGCTATTGCTGAAATTGACATGATGAAAAATTTAGCTAAAATTGCTAAAATTTTAGGAACCAGAGGTTTGATGCCTTCTCCTAAAAATGAAACAGTTACTAATAATCCAGCTAAGGCAGTTGAAGAGTTAAAAAAGGGTAAAATTAGCTTTAAAAACGATGATACTGGTAATGTTCATGCTATTATCGGAAAAGTTAGCTTTGACAAAAAGGATCTAGAAGAAAATTTTAATACCTTGCTAGATGCTATAAAAAAAGCTAAACCATCATCTTCTAAGGGTGTTTATATTAAGAATGTTAGCTTAAATTCAACTATGGGCAAAGGTATAAAAGTTAATATTTAAAATAAAAAGAAAATAAAGAAAATAAAAAAACCGCTCCTTAGGGCGGTTTTTTGAAATCAGTTAAAATTGATTTTAACTATAGAACCTTATTATTTTATCGGCATTGATACATAAATCGGCAGGATTGTTAAAAATCATCTCCCTGTTAAGACCGGCCATTATAAAATCAGCCGGAGTAGACATAAAAGACGAAGATATAGCTACAAACTTTAAGCCCATTCTTTTAGCTGCTTCATAATCAGCATTAACCGTATCTCCAATATAAATTAATTTGTTTATATCCCTTCCCTTTTCTTGTAAATGATTTTTAATAGGATTAAAAACTTTGGGATCGGGTTTGATATGTTCATGACAATTATTGCCCTGAATATATTTAAAAAAATTTAAATTAATACCGCAAAATGGAGCTAGTTCAATAATAGACTCTTTTTCCCTGCTAGAAATAATAGCTAGTTCAACTCCAATATCGTAAAGATAATTCAAGGCAGAATCAATTGAGACAAATTTTTTTGGCCTAGGATTAATGTAAGTAAAATCTTCCTTCCAAAAATTATCATAATCAGCATCAGACCAGTTAAATTTTTCGGCTATAATATTAATTAAATCTTTATAGGGCAAGCCCCAAAGGTCTCTAAAAATCATTTTATCTGGAATTTTATTAGAATCTAATTTTATTTTTTTACAAATATAATTAATCCTATCAACGCCAATCATGGTTGTATTAGCTAAAGTTCCATCAAAATCAAAAGCAAAAGTCCAATCGGAAAAATTGATTTTTTTCATAATATTTGGTTTTTAAATTACAGTTTTTACACTACATCTTAATTAAAAAAAATAAAAAAGTCAATAAACCAACAAGTATTCTGTACCATGCAAAAGGCTTAAAATCGCTTTTTTTGATAAATTTTAATAAAAATTTAATCGAAAACATAGCCACAACAAAAGAAGTTAAAAAACCAATAATTAAAAATATAATTTCATTTTTCTGAAAACTTAAACCTGTTTTTATTAAGTCTAATCCAGTGGCGGCAGCCATGGTTGGTATTGCTAATAAAAAAGAAAACTCAACTATAGCCTGACGACTAAGTCCTAAGAGGAGACCACCAAAAATAGTAGCAGCTGACCTGGAAACACCTGGAATCATAGCTATCGCTTGAAATAAGCCAATATAGAAACAATTTTTGTAATTTATTTCTTTTATTGGGTCAAGATTTAAATCTTTTTTATTTTCAAGATTTGTATTTTGTTTTTTTTGATAATAATAATTTTCCAAAATTATCATTAGTATTCCCCCTAAAAACAAAGAGAGGGAGATAATTAAAAAACTTTCTTGCAAAAAGTTTTTTACTATTTTATAAAAAATTAACCCTAAGATAGCAGTTGGAATAAAAGCTATAAATAATTTTTTAAAATAAACAAAAAAATTATTAATTATTTTTTTCCAATACAAAAAAACAACAGCTAAAATAGAGGCAAATTGAATTATGATAATAAAGCTTTTAACAAAATCACTAAGCTCTAACTTTAAAAATTTAGCAAATATTAAAAGATGAGCAGTTGAAGATATTGGCAGAAACTCAGTAAAACCCTGTACCACCCCCAATATTAAAGCTTTTAATTGAAAAATAATAGACATAGTTAATCAGTTCGACGATTAGCAATTTCCCTTAAAATTATATTTCTATCCTGGCCATATTTATAACGACTAAGTTGCCTAATATTTTGAGACATTCCTTGTCTAAATTCACCCATTAAAGGCCAAATAGTTTGTAAAGAAAAAGGCCTAGTTCCCTGTCCATCTACTAATAATTTAGCAAAACCACCCCTACCAACATTAACTAAATCATATTCGTTGAACACTGGGCCAAACTCTTTAACCAAAAAATCAGCGTCCTCTGAACCAACTCTAAAGCTAACCATTGTTCCAACATTACCAAAGACAGCATCTTTAATTTGAGAGTCTTGATTTTTACTAAGCTGACCAATATATTGGTGGGCTATATTAAGACATAAAGCGTATTTTCTGGCCTCGGATAGTATTTGACAAATAGAATTAGTTGTAAAATTTTGAAACTCATCAATGTATAAATAAAAATCTTTTCTTTCTTCAGCTGGCATGTCAGTTCGAGAAAGAGCTGCCATTAATATCTTGCCGACAATAATCATACCTAATAAGTAAGCGTTAGTTTCTCCAATAGCTCCCTTAGGAAGGTCAACCATTAATATTTTACGGCCATCCATCAAGTCTCTAAAATTAAAAGCACTTTTTTGCTGCCCAATAATCGGCATCATCATGTCATTAGAAACAAAAGGTGTTAATTTAGAAGTGATATAAGGAACCATATTAGCAAGAGCTGCTTCACCTCCGGCCTTTTCAGCTTCTTTTTGCCAAAAATCAACTACAGTCTGATTTTTACACATTCTAAGCTTCATTCTTCTAAAATCTTCATCAGCCAAAACTTTTGAAATTTCCATCAAAGTCGAACCTGTTTCTGGGCTATCCATAATCAAAAGCAAGGCATTTCTCATGTATTGTTCAAACATTGGACCACCAGTTGCTTTTAAATCATACAATTTATCAAAAATACCAATCATTTCATTGATAACGAAAGTTTTTTGCTCTGGATACCTTTCATCATATTCCAATAAATTTAAACCAAGAGGTCTTTCTGTGTCTGAAGGAGAAAAAATAATAACATCTTCTGCTCTTTCAGGTGGAATTCTATTTAAAATATCCTCAATTAAATCACCATTAGGATCCATAACACAAACACCGTCACCATTTTGTATATCTTGAATAGCTAAATTATTAAGCAAGACAGATTTACCAGTTCCAGACTTACCAATAATATACATGTGACGACGACGATCAACCTTTTTAATTCTAACATCAGTTTTAATACCTCTAAAAAGATTAAATCCCAAAAGAACCCCCTCCTTAGGAAGATTACTGGGAGCGGCAGCAGTTTTAGATGTTAGCCAATCAATGTTGGGTGTTTCAGTATGAGACAATGGGAAGTGGTACATAGAAACTAATTCTTCAGTGTTTAACAAAAAACTTTGCTTATCAATAAAATGTCGATAAATAAAATTATTAATAATATCTTCTTGTCCACTTTTAATTACTTTTTTAAAAGAGTTACCGTATTCGTAATAATTATACTCACTAAAAGCATTGGAAATATTTTCAAAATACATCTGAGTCTTTTCTTTTGTTTTAGCGCTAACAACCACTCTCAAATTAACATCTAATCCAGCTTTAGAATTTTTTTCTTCCATCTTTTTAAGCATCTCCCTTTCTTTCTCTGTTAATTCTTTTTTATTGGAATTTTCCCCATCCTTTTTTTCTGGCCTACCCATATCAAACATTCCCAATAAAATATCATAAATAAAAAAATTAATAGCATTATGAAAAGAATTGTTGCTAATTCTAAAAATTTCACTGACATCCTGGTTTTTATAAGCTCTCAAAACAGCTTCTTTGACTTTAATATGCCATCCTTTTTTAGCGCTTCTAACCACATATTGGACAGCAATACTTTCATCCGAGTCAAGTTTTGACATAACATTGATCAAAGAATTTATTGGATCGGAATCCATTTCACTGTAATCTAAAAAAGGAAAAATAAAACTCTTTTTAGCTTGCAAATAACCAGCTGAAACATAACCTTGAGCATTAAAAATATTATAATCATCAACCTCTTCTATTGAAGCCTCTGGATAATGAGCATGAATTTGTTGTTCTATATAGAGAGCTTTTTCTTTTGGAGTCGTAACATAAAAAGATATTTTATTTTTATTAGAAACAATTTCAAAAGAAAAATTATCATTTCTACCAAAAAACCAAGCAGTCAAACCTCTTTGAGCCCTTAAACCACCAATACTAGCAAAAATAGTTTCGCCCTTAGCTATTTCCTCTTGTAGTTGTTGCAAACTCTCTCCTCTTTCCTGTTCTTTTGGTTTTTCCTTAGGAAGTCTAACTAAAAAAATAAGTTGATTAGAATTTTTACTTCTAACACTATAATATTTAACAAAAAGACGAATTAATAAAAAAAGCAAAAAAACACCTATAAAAAAAAGTGTTAAATAAAGATAATTTGAAGAAAAAAAACCAGAAGATTCAATTGTTTTTAAATCAATACTCTGAATGTTATTCATAAATTATTTTTTCAATTTTATTATTTGGTCAGCTTTTATTTTAGCTTCTTGTTCTAAAAAAAATTTGTTAACCTTAGGAATTATTGATAACCATTTTTTTATAATATCAATAACTTTTTCTACATTAATTTTAGCTTTATCAAGCAAAATACTAATTTTGGAAACAGCTTTTTCTCCCTCAACTTTAAATTCTTCTTGTTTTTGAGGAGATAAATTTAAAAAAATATCATCTAAGCCAACTGACAATATTTCTTCTATTTTAACTTCCCTTTCTTTTTTTTGATTATTTACAATAGTTGCTGAAGCTGGATCAGAAGAAAAGCCTTCACCGGGTTTTGTAAACTCTTCTTGTTTTTCAAAAGATTTTTCTGCTAAATCTTCATTTTTTTCAAAACCAATATCAAAAGATTCTTGATCTTCGTTTGTTTTTTCTCGAGAATCAAAATAATCTTTTTCACTTTTATTTACTCCCTGCTCTATTTTATTAATTAAATCTTCAGCCATAAAATTATTCAACTTTAATAGCTTCAACTGGACAACTGTTAGCTGCATTTCTAGCACAATCAAGATCTTGCTGACTAATAACCTCTGATTTTCCAGCTGAATTCATTTTAAAAACTTTGGGGCACATGTTAACACACATACCACAACCAACACATTTGCTTTGATCAACTTTAATTGACATAAAATTAAGAATAAAAATCAAGGATAAAAAACATTGATTTTTAAAAAATTAAAATATTTTCTACATCACTATTATAATAGAATTAATGAATATTGACAAGTAAAACTAGTTTTGTTATATTTAATAAGTATAATTTAAATAGGTATAAAATTAATGATAAGTCATTTTATCTGTTTTTTTATTTAAAATGATTTTTAAACTATATGGCTCATAAAAAGGCTGGAGGATCAACCGCGTTAGGCCGAGATTCCCAGAGCAAAAGATTAGGCGTAAAATTAGCTGATGGACAATCAGCTAAAACTGGTTCAATAATAATCAGACAAAGAGGTACAAAATATGTTCCAGGAGAAAATGTTGGTAAAGGTAGTGATGATACATTATTTTCTCTAAAACCAGGAAAAGTAAAATTTCAAACTAGAAAAATGAAAAAATTTGATGGCAGAATGGTTAGTAAAAAGGTTGTTAACGTTTTATAATAAAATTCCTTTTTTCTTTCAAAAAACATCCCTTCTGGGGATGTTTTTTATATAAAAATAATTATTAAAAAGAAAAAAGGAGGCTTTTGAAGACCTCCTTTTCAACACAGGAGAGTTTTTTTATCTATAGAATAAAGCTCCTATGTTAACAGAAAAAAATACTCCATCAAGAGTGTAATTCGGCACAACTTCTTGATATATTCTTTTCTGGTAATAAACTTTGATAAAATCAGCTCGCCATTCGTTTAAGGAAAGCGACAAACCTCCAGCAATAAAAGGAGAAAAGCCTAATGAGATTTGCTGTACTTCATCAACGGAAAATCCTACTGTTGGAGAAAGGTAAAATCTGTCACCTTGCAATATTTTCACAAGATTTAGATTTATTTCACCAGTATAAGCTAAGTGATTTCCTCCCATTACTTCCTCTGGGAAATAAGCAAACTTGAAAGCAAAATCCCCTTTTGGCAACCACCTACTATTGTAACTTGGTCGAGACATTATCATGCCAAGGTTTAATCCAACGCCAAATCGCTTGTAATCAAGCAAAACAGCCTGGTTGTCATTTTCTCGAGAAAGCCAATTTATTTCATGACTCTGATAGAGCAATGAAACGCCTAAATTTGCTTCAGTTTCAATATTAATGGGAATCTCGTCCCATTTAACAACGGCACCCAAGGCATAGTCATAGCCATAAAGCAGGCGATGGTCGTAATCACCGCTTGTCCAATCGTTTGTTATTTTCCCAATATTTTTCTGCTGAACTTCAGCTGAAATTCCGAAAAAAACACCGGGAGCAAAATTGTCTTCAAAAAACAAATTGGCGTGGATTCTGTTTAAATGACCCTTGCCACTTTTGGACATAGGAATCGTGTCCGCGTCGTTTATGACGTTAATTTCTGAGTTAAATGAGTTATAATAACTATAACTCAAATTAAAACGAGTAGATTGCGCTGAAATAGTAAATGAAACGAGCGCTAATAATAGCGTCGATGCTAAGATTTTAATCAGTTTTTTCATGATTTGATTCTCCTGTGTTTTAGTTAAACAATTAAAAATCATCGAAATTCAATAACTTTTAATTGTTTAACTTCAAGAGAATATTTTTCAAAGAACCTTATATTATATAACAATTTAATAATATTGTCAATACCTTAAAAAACATTGTCAATACTACCAGAATCATCATCATCTTCTCCTTCGTCAATTTCCATGTTTTTTTCCATCTTATCTCTATTTTCATCCATAGCTATATTCTGCTTGCTTAAAGCTGAAACATTTTCCCTTTTATTATTATTTCTATTTTCAAGGTTTCTCCTATTTTTGTTTTTAGAAACAAAGAAATTTAAATCATATCTTTCTTCAGGAAAAACATAAATATAGATTAAGCCAAACAACAAACTCAAACCAAAAATAAATAATAAATTAAAAAATAAATCTGGTTTAACTGGATATTTAGAGACAACTGGCTGATCCAAGACACTAATTTTAACAGAATCACCTAAACCTTGATAATTTTGGTTTTGAGTTATTAAAATATGATTAACAGCTAAAGCAATCTGCTTGGCTTGACTAGCGTCTGGATGGTAAATATTAATATTAATTATGCCAGAATTTTCAACAGCCTTAGCACTAATTGTTTTTTTCCATTTTTTCATTTGTTTTGTAGCATCTTCACCAAAATAACTTTCCTCAATATCAAAATCAGAGCTAACCACAAGACTAAAAAAAGAATTAGAATATATAACTCGAGAAAATAAATCAGATAAATATTCAACTGACCTAGAAACAGCATAGGGGTCAACTCGACCATAGCCTTCTTGAATAACTAATATTTTTGATTTTGTTCCAAACTTAAATTCTTGCAATAAAACAAAAGCAGATCCAATAACTAAAAAAATTAAAAAAATAGAAAGCAAGGTTTGTCTTTTTTGTTTTAATAAACTACTTAAATCCATATCTTTGTTTTTATTTTATTATTTTAAAACTGTTTCTTGAACTTCTAAACTAATACTATATGTTAACTTAGAATCCTTACCACTAACTTTAACATCTGTTTTTTCTGAAATATTATTAACATCAAAGCCATTTCTAACACTTTGAGTTGTTACTCTATTTCTAGAAGAACTTTCCTGCAAGCTTGGTCCGTTTAAAATTTTATTAAAACGACCATCGGCATCAGCTGAAACTTCTATCTTTTGATTATAAAATTCAATTACTAATTTTTCATTTGGTAAATAACCGCCACCACTTATTTCAAATTGAGTTCCACTGTCAACAACTGGGGAGCTTAAATTTAAATACAAATTTTCCTTTGGATAAACTTTATCATCCTGACCAGCTTTAAAATAACCCAAAACATCTAAATTTGAATCTAAAATTAAAATACTAGAATTATTAAAAACAGTAATTCTGTCACCATCATAAGTAGCAACAACTTTTAAACCCATAGCCCAACCTTCTTCAGCTACAACACCACCTGTTCTCAAGGAAGTAACAACACTCATATCTGATTTTCTAATTTTAACAACACCTAAACCATTAGAAAAGTATAAATACTCATTACCAGAAGAGTGAACATCGTAGCCTGGATAACCTAAGTGCTCAAAGGTTGCTTTTAAAGATCCGTTTAGGCCAACTTTTTTAACCGACAAATCATCAGCAAAATAAATATGATTATCATAAGAATCATAATATATTCCACGATTATTTTTATCGCCATAAAAATTTAATTGCAATCTATCAGCTATTTTTCTCTCTCCCTTGTCATATATCTCTATTTCATTATTTTTTTCAACTAAATTAAAAATTAAACTTGGATGACCACCACTAGAAATATTGTATGGAGTGTCATTTTCAAGAACATAAGAATCTATAACCTCTAAATTACTACTCCAAACCTTAACCCCTTTGGCACTAATAGTTACAATGTTATCACCGAATTTATCAATTCGATTATACCATTCCCAATAAGTATTTTTCACTTCTTTAACCAATTCATAACTATTTAAATTGGAAATGTCATACTTATAAATAGTAAAACCAGAAATAACATAAGCATACAAACGTCCGTTTTCAATATTTAACTTAACTCCATAAAAACTATCATCCTTATTAAATCGAGAATCAAAAGGACGCCAATACATTTTTCTTTTTAGACCATCATCTTCTAATCTAAAAATCTCCAAATATTCACTATCAGTTGAGGCTACAATTAAGTCTTGTTCATAATTAATAGCATCACCAGAATAATAAGATTTAACCTTGGTTTTGGCTGGAATTGAGGTTAAATAAACAACACCTCCCAACAAAACTAGAAATAAGGCTATTTTTTTAAAATTTTTCATATTTTTTTATTTAAATTTTTAAAATTTATTTTGAATAAAAAATCAAACTTAACTGATAAGTATATCACATATTAAAAAAAATGTCAATACCTGAAAAAGGCTTTAAAATAAGATGTTTTTATTAAAAATTTGACTAAGTTATTTTAATATGTTGCTATTAATATTTCTTTTTTTTGACCATCACCATCAATATCTCTCAAATTTAAATCATAGAAAGATCTATTTTTTTTATCTCCAGCGAAAAATTCATATTTTAGATTGCCAAAAAAATCAAAAATACGAACATGTGGGCCACCCCAATCTGGGAGTGTAACTATTTCTGCTTGACCATCACCATCGATGTCACCAACAGAAACCTTAGCCCCACATTTAAATTGATCAGGAAAAGCTCTAAATATTCCAACTAATTTATTTTCTTGATTAAAAATTTTTACCAAAGACTTATTACCAGTAACCGAACCTTCAACTCTTTCTAAAAAACCATTATTGTTAGAATCAATTTTATTCTCTCTAAATTTACTTAATTCACTTAAATCTGCCGACAATAACTCTTGTCTTCCCTCTTGATAATTAATGATAGCCTTTTCTGTAAAATCATTATTATTAATAACATAATTAGAATGAGTTATCCTTCCTAAATAATTAAAAGCTTGATATCGCGTTTTATTTAACCAAGTTCCATCAAGTTTTAAAATAGGCTCTATTATTATTGATGAAAAAGGTTTGATTTTTATATTTCTTTCTGGATACCAATCATAAATTTGTTTTTCATCTTTTGTTAATTCGAACAATTCCTCCTGTGAGCCAATATTCACTAAAGATGAAAAATAGCGAAAATCTTTGCGCCAAATATTTGTTTTTCCAATTTGATAAGCGTTTTTATTAAATGAAGAAAAATCAAAATTATATTCTTCATATACCCAAGTTTGGCCATGGTTTTCTATACTATCATCAAAACTTAAATAAACATCATTAAAAAACAAAGAAGTGCTCAGTCCATAACGCATTTTTTCATAATCAGAAAAACTATTATTAGTTAAATTAAAAATATAAAACTTGGGACTTGTATTTAAATTATAAATTGATTGATAAGAATTGATATTAGCCTGCCATGAACCATCACCCTCGAAAGAGATCGGAAAGTCTTCAAATACTCGACCATTAACATATTTCTGATAAGGAGCAAAGGAAGAGCTGTTTATTAAAACTATATAATCATAGCCAATCAATTCTCTGGTTTTTTTTAAGATTTTTATATTTCCCTCCTGCCAAGCAGAATTTACAGAAATAAAAGAATCCTTAAAACCATCATTATTTAAATCAATATTTCCCTCATTCAGCCAATTAATAGAGTCAAAAAAATTGTCAAAAAAAACCCCATCCCAAACACCAGAAGCTATTATTCTAGAGCTTACAAATTCTGGCAAAAAATCATTCCATCTTTTATCGTCAACAGTCGCTCCTAAATTACTAGAATTAAGCATCCACGTCTCTGGCCAAAAACTTATTTTTTTATTATCAAATTTCAAATACCAACTATCGGGTATCGATTCCAGAATTTCTTTTCTTAAATGCAAATAATCATATAGATAAACATCATTTCTAATCTCTTGAGAGCTAATATAGGCTAAAATAATAATATCGGGATTAAGTTCTCTAATTTTTTTAATTTTATCAGGATTATTAAACTGATGTTCCATGTCCAAAATTATTAAATCCCATTTTGACAAATTTAAAACATCTTCATCGTTTAAATCCCAGGAAAGAAAAATATTGGCTAATTTAGGTGATTTAGCTGAAAGTTTATTAGCTTTATTTAATATATCAGAAGCTTCAACTGAGTTAAAAAAAACAAAGCTAAATATAAATAAAAATTTAAAAATTAAAATATTTTTTTTATTTAACATACTGTTTGTAAATTTTTAAAATTTCTTCTAAATGCTTATTAATATTTAAATCTAAAACCATATCCCTAGCTCTTTGACCAATCTGCCTTAAGTCACAATGTTCTAAGCTATCTATCTTACTAGCTAAGGCTTTAAAATCACCATTTTGAAATAAAAAACCACTCTTATTATCTTTAATCAACTCAGACATTCCACCTATCTTAGAAGCAATCACCACCTTAGAAAAAGACAAAGATTCTAAAAGTGAAAGAGGCATGTTTTCCGCCCAAATTGAAGGCATAAAAATAACTTTTGCATTTTTAATAATAAACTCCAATTCAACACCCAACTTATAACCCAAAAATTCAACCCTATTATTAAGTTTTAATTTATCGCAAAGAGTTTTTAACTGTTTTTCTTCGGGACCAGAGCCAACTATTTTAATTTTTAAATCACTCTTAGATAAAGCAAGAGCTTTAAGCAAAACATCGATACCTTTCTCGCTTGATAAACGACCAAAATAAAGACCATAATCACCATCTTGATTTTCAACTTGATTGATAACGGTAAAGTTATAAATAACTTTAATTTTTTCTTCTGGAACCTTAAAACTAACAAGAGTTTCTTTCATGAAATTACTAGGGGCTATAAACAAATCTATATTTTTAAAATAAATATTTAATATTCTATGATGAAAATACATTTCAATTGCGGCCAAAAAACTTTTCAAATAAGATTTTTTAAAACATTTATGTTTTAAGCATTTATAATATTTACCACCTCGACACCTATAACAAATTTGATTATCAACGAACAACTGATAATTTGGACAGATTAATTTATAATCATGAACATGCATAACTACTGGAATTTTATATTTTTTAGCTACACTCAAAATCGAGGGTGATATTTGATGATAAATATTGTGAATATGAATTATATCGGGCTTAAAATCTTTAATTAATTTTTTAAATTTTATTTTAGCTTCAAAACTATATAGAATTCTAAAAGGAGCTAACAACTTATCCCTCAAACTAGCCTCATTAAAACTAATCCGAGAAACAAAATATTTTTCCCACTTAGATTTAAAATTCTTAGGATGCTTCATGGAAAAAACAGCCACCTCATGCCCCTCCCTTTCCAACTCCTTGGACAGATCAATAAAATATTTCTCTGCACCACCCCGAATATAATTAAACTTATTAACCTGTAATATCTTCATATTATTCATTTAAAAGACTTAAATAAAAAGTAGTATACTTTTGACTAACAACTCTAATATCAAACTCTTTTTTAACCAAATTATATAAATTATTAGACATAAACCTTAAATTTTCTCTGTTTTGATCATCAAAAAAATACTTTAATTTAAGAATTAAATCACTTAAATCATTGTTTTTAAACAAAATGCCAGTTTTATTATCAATAATAATATCTAAAATACCACCAGTGGCCGAGGCTAAAACTGGCAATTTCGCTAAACCAGCTTCCAGTAAAACAATACCCAAACCTTCCCATTTAGAAGGTAGGACAAAAAAATCCAAAGAGCTCAAAAAAGAAAATACATCTTTTTTTGTTCCAAGTAATTTAATTTTATTAGATAAAGAAAGGGTTGATATTTGATTTTCCAGTTCTTCTTTTAACTCACCTTCACCAACTATTAAGAACAAAAAGTCCTTATCTTTAAAATGAGCCAAAGCTTTTATTAGTAAAGAAAAATTTTTTTGCTCATTTAACCTGCCAATAGAGCCAAATACTAACGAATTGCCTTTTTTTATTTGTTGAGAAGCGTCAAATAAAGAACAGTCAACTCCATTTGGTATTAAAATAGTTTTATTTTCATCAATCTTGTATCTATTAACAACATCTTTTTTAACCGAATTAGAAATAACTATAATTTTGTCAGAAAAGTTAGCAGTTATTTTTTTAAAAAATCTAACAATAAAATTATCATTATCTAAAACATTTTGCTCGGTTGAAACTATTTTTTTTACCCCCATTAATTTAGCAGCTACCTTTCCATAAATATCTCCACCCAATTGAGTGTGAACTATATCTGGCGAAAAAAATTTTATTTCTTTACAAATTTGATAAAAATTAAAAAGATCCAATTTAAATTTCTTTTTTAATATTTTTAAATTTATATTTCTTTTAATAAATTCTTCTTCAAAAAAACCACCACCATTAAAAGCTAATACTTTAATTTCAAAAATATCGTGATTTAAGTTATTAACTAAATCCAGGATAAATTTCTCAGCCCCACCAGAAGCCAAAGAAGGAATGATATATAAAATTTTAATTTTTTTATTGTTCATTTTGTTTCAACTTATTTCTTTTTTCGACCAAAATTAAGGCTACTAAAGCTAAGGATATTGGCAACCAAACTCTACCCTTGTAATAAGAAGTGTTAAAAAATTGATAAAAATAAACACCAAAAGAAGCAACAAACAAAGGTAATAAAAGCTTGTAATCATTGCTATTTTTTAAAACACCTAAATAAATTTTTCTAAATATCACAAAAGAAAATAAAGCAAATAAAATAAGCCCCAAAATTCCATTCTCAGCCAATAATTTCTGCCAAACACCATGAGAATCAAGTGGATCTCCATATTTAGATACAAACCTAATATTATTAGCAACCAAATTAACAAAATTACCGGTTCCATAACCCAGTAATGGCTTGTTCTCAAAAGCTTTAAAAGCAATGTCAGTCAAAAGCAATCTATTTTGTGTAGAGCTAATATTAGCTTCTTGCAAGGAAAACATTTTAAAAATAAAGGGAGAAGCAATCACCAGAAAAGAAAGTAAAACTAATATCACAGATTTAAAGTCAATTTTTTTCTTTTTAATCACTAAAAAATAAATAGAGATATAAACAATTATCTGAAGAGTTATACTTATCCAAGCTGTGCGACCAAAAGTCAGCCAAGCTGTTAAAAGTAAAAAAACAGAAAGAATGTTTATAAATCTAGAAGATCTTTCATTTTTAAACCAATGCTTTAAAGATAAAATTAAAAACCCAGAGGACAAAAGTATTTCAGATAATAAATTATAATTATTACCAAAAATAGGATAACCAAAAACAGAAATTGGCTGAACTCTAAAAAAAGAATCTTGCCAATCCTGAAGAAAAAGAGAAAACACACCGAAACCAGCTAAAATTAAAGAAGATAAGCTAAATAAAATTATAATATTTTTTAAAATTCTACCATCTTTAATAACATTGACTGGAACCAGAATAAAAGCCAAATAAAAAAACAAAATCCAACGGAAAGAATACCAAAGAGAGCTGATAATATTTTCGCTTAGCAGTGAGGAGAGTAAACAAATAGAAAAAAAAGCAATAAAATAAGAAAAGAAAGGATAAATTAATTTACTTTTGGACTTGTCATAAAAATAAAGATAAATTTCGCGTAAAATAAAAGCCAATAAAAGAAACAAAGCCAACAAATCAACCAGTGGTAATTCTAAAAAATTAATCTTAAAAGCTATCCCTATCAAAGGCAAAGAGAAAGCTATTAAATATAAACCAATCTCTATTTTTAAAAATAAAATAAATAAAAAAAATAAGGAAACTAAGGCCAAACTTGAAACTAAATAATTAGTTTCAGTTAAAAATAACAAAAACAAAAAAACAGGAATTAACAGTAAAAGCCAATAATATTTTTTATTATAAAAACTTGTCATTTTTATTCAAAATAAATTTTAAGTTTATAATCCTTGTCTAATTTATTAGTCCAAGTTAACTCATTTTCTTTAATTAAAATATCACCCTCACCTTCAAAACCAATAATCTTTCTTTGAAATTTTAAATTAGCCTTAAATTCCTGAATTTCACTTCCTGCCTGTTTTTGAACTTGCAGAGAATAATATTTTTTATCATTAATATCTTTTAAAATACTATCAGCTAAACTATATTGAAATGATAAAATTTTTTGCTCTCCAGGCTCTATAGATATAAAAGCACCTAATAACCCTTTAGGATTTTCTATTTCATTATCGCTAGAAGAATAAACATCACCAGCACTTAAACCACTAGCTTCTAAATATTGACTATCCTTAGGAATATAAACCCTGGTATAAGTTCGGTATCTAGTTGTTTGCCAATCAAACCATCCATTGTTTTTATAACTGATATCCACTCGAGATAAAATTTGATTAGATTTCTCTTCTAAATTATAAAAAATATTTTTTTCCATCACCCTATCAGTTTTAAAAGCAGCTAAATTAGAATCAACCACCATCAAAAAATCACTATCAGCCTTTTTTACTTCCCCACTCCAAGAAAAAGACTGGGAGACTTCTCTTTTATAATCATCAAACAAAAAAACTAAGAAATTTTTACGATCTATATTTTTATTAAAAACATCCATTAATTCTAGCCACTTTTCAGATGGCAAATTAAATAATTTTATTTTTATTTCCTTAACAATATCGCCAATAATATTTTTTCGATTCCACTCTGACACACCATCTTCTCTAAAGGCCATTTCAACTTCATACTGTAAAACCTCAACAAAATTATCTTTATCATAAGCTTGGCCATCAACCATTACCGGACCTGTCACGTACAAAAGATCAGTTATCATCCTTGGAGTAATAGCTATTAAACCAGAAATGTCTACAAGCTCCGAAGATCGTCCAGCTGCTATCATTTCTTGTTCGTAAAACCACTTTATTTTTTTAGCACTAGTTGGAAAATCAGGTGACCAATTTGAATCACGCATAAACCAACGATCAACTCCTAAATATTTTTTAATTGGTTCGGGCGGTGAAAAATTAAAATCCTTATTTAAACTAGCTGGCATGTCTAAGTGATAAACATCATTTGTCTCTAACCTAACTATATCACCTAAACTAAGCTCCATAATGCCATAACTACCTATAAAACCACCCGTTGCCCTTAATTCATTATTATTTTGCAAAACTATCAAATAACTAACTGGCTCAGGGTAACCAGCCAAACTAGGAATAACCGCTGAAAAAGAAGCTAAATTAGATAAAAGATTAGATGAAATGTTTATATATTCCTTTAATTGTTTGATTTGTGGAACATATTTTGATAAAAAACTATTATTTTCAGCCTTTTCTAAATAAAACAAAGATAAATCAATATTAGCTTTAATTCCATTTAGCTCTGGTGAGTTTTCGTAAAGAAGTTTTAAAATTCTTCTTTTTTCATCTTCACTAAATTCTAAAAAATTATCAAATTTTTTACCAGCTACAACATCTTCTATTTCCTGGGCTATAAAAAAAGACTTTTCAGCTGAAGTACTTAATATTTCAGCTGTTTTAGTTAAATATTTGAAATCATCAAAATTATTTTGAAAAAATAAAATTTTGTTTAAAGGCCAATAATTAGATAAAGAATCTAAGTTTTGTGAAGCCTCAAAAAAGTTTTGATGAGATTCTTGAGCCATAAAAGTAGCTCTAGAAAAATCACCATCTTTAAATAGATTCAAAGATTCTTCTATATTTTTTTGACCAGAGTTAACACTAGAATAAATTTTATTAACCTTAAATAAAACAAAAAAAGAATAAATTAAAAAACAAAATAAAAAAGAAAAAAACAAAAACAAAAAAACATTAACCATTCCTCTAAAATAATTAAGGTCTTTTTTATATTCTAGACGATCAATATCCTTATTGAAGTTATTCATTTGTTTATAATTTTATTTTTTAACGTCTAAGATCTTATCTAATAAAACTATTTTTTTAGAATTTAAAACACCATGCAAAAAAACATCTGCTACTTCTTGTCGATATCTAAATTCTTTTTCATCCATGGCTGTAAAATTAACCTCTCTATTTAATTCAAATTCCAAATCTTGAATAATTTTCATTAATTTTTCTTTTTCAACATCAGCTACTATCAAAACATCAGTTGGGGCATTTTCGTTATTTAAAAACATTCCACCCAAAAGAATAAATTTAGGATCACAAATCATTTTTAATTTTTTAATAAAACTCTCACCGGACAGTATCTGAGATTTAACAATCAGAGACTTGATTTCAGAAAAAAGAATAAAATTTTTATTTAATTGATAATATTTTTTTTCTCTAATACTTCTTGTTTTAACCTCTTTTTCTTGTGATACTTCATCCTTTGAATTCTCAAGCTCACCTTTATTATCATTCTTGTCCAAATTTAACTTATCACTAGACAAAGAAGCACTTTTTGTGTTAGTATCTGAATATAAAAGGCCAAAATCCTCTAAATTAATTAACTCTCTCCTGACCGAATTTACTTGGAGCTTTAAATCTCGAGCTAATTGTCTAATATAAAATTTTTCATCAGGCTTCATTAAAAAAGCTTTTAAAATTTTTACCCTGGCTTTTGAACCAAAAATTTTTTCTAACATATTTTTTTGTTTATTTTATTGATTTTTTTATAAATAATCAATAAAATTATATAATAATTATAAAATTTTGTCAATAGCTTATGTTTATCAAAATATCCAGTATAAATATTAACAACAACCTGGACAAAAGTTTGGTACAGTCAAAAAAAATAGACAATGATTGTGACGAAAAACTAAAATTTGGTCATCTTTTTGCCTTAATAGAAATTAATAAACCAGGTCAAAAATCAAAGGAAATTTCTAATTTTATCATTGAATCTCTTAATAATAATTACTACTTAAATGATAAAATGATTTTAAGTGAACAGCTAACCAGTTTAAAAATTGAATCATTTTTTGAGGCAGCTCTAGTAAAAACAGGCAAAAACTTAATTGATTATCTAGATAAAGAAAAAATAAACCTTAATTTTAAAGATTTAAACATTACAACGGGCATAATTTACGAAGGAGAAATATATTTGTCTAATCATGGGGCTAATAAATCATTTTTAATCAGAAAAATAAAAGAAGACTATGAAATTAGTGATATAAATCCCGAAGAAGATCAAGAAGAACAACATGATAATAAAATATTTTCCTCAATTATTAGCGGAGAAATCCCTAATAACTCTTATATAATAATAAGCAACCCCTCTCTTTCAGAATATCTTTTAAATAAAGAATTTATAGAAATAATAGACAAGCTCAACCTAGAAGGAGCTCGAGAGCAAATAAAAAACAATTTATTAAAAATAAATAATTATTCTAATTTTTCTGGTTTAATTGTCAAAAATTGTTTATTAGAAGAAAAAATGAAAAACTCTTGTTTAACCGAAAATAAGCAAAATTTTAGACCAGAAAATAATCACCTACATCAAGCAGAAAGTCAAACGGAAAGATTACTGACTAACACCGGTAGTATTGATAAAAAAAATATTAGAATATCCATGTCAAAATTCTTTAATAAAATAAATATTTTTTCATTTTTATTCAAAAAAATTAGCAATATTAAAAGAAATAAAAACAAAAAAGAAAGAAACTCTGACTTAAGCATAATTAATCAATCTGGAGAAAATAAATATAAAAAAAGAAAAATATTTATATTTTTACTAGTGATACTAATAGCTATTTTAGGGGGAAACATTTACAATAAAAACAGAAAAGAGAAAAAAATAGAAGAACAAGAAAATATTGCTAATATTGAAGAAGAATTAAATCAAAAACAAAAAAAGATTGAATATTTAATTATTTACAATGAAGACCAGGCGCTAGAAGAAATAAATAATTTAAGAAATGAAATTGCCAATCTCAGCGACAAAGAAAGGGATAAAGTTTCTAATATCAAAGAAATAGAAGAAAAACTACAATCACATGTTGATCAAGTTAGAAAAATGATAAAAGTTGAACCAATAGAATTAAACAATTTATCTTTAATTGACAATCAGGCTGAATCATCCACAATATCATCCTCTGGAGAAAATATTTATGTTAGCGACCCTAAAAATGGAAAAATATACCTTGTGGACAAGGATGGTTTAAGCTCGGTATTAATAGAGTCAGAAAATTTAAAATCAGATAAAATAATGTCAGCCAATGACCCAGATAATAATTCCCTATTTATTAATGACAAACAAGTAGTTAAAATAGATAAAAATAAAAAAATAGACTATACAAAAATAAATATTGAAGATTTTTCTCAAATTAAATCTTTTGATGTTTACACTAATAACAGGATCTATTTACTAAACCCTGAAAAAAACCAAATATTTCGCTACAATCTAGAAGACGGAGAATATAAAACTCCCAGTCCTTGGGTAGAACAAGATCAACCAGAAAAAACAACATCAATTAGCGTAGATTCTAGCATTTTTATTTTAAGTGAAGATGGAAACATTTTTAAATACCACCAGGGCGAAAAGAAAGATTTTGAAACAGACAAAATAGACCCCGTGGCCGTTCAAGCCAACAACATCAAATTAAGTGACAAATACATATACATTTCGGAAAAAACAGAAAAAAGAATAATAATCTTTGATAAAAATACCGGAGATTTTATTAAACAATATTACTCCCCTCTTTTTAGTAATTTAAAAGATTTCACGATTAACGAAGATAAAACAATTTACATTTTAAACGATAATATTGTCTATAAAATAGATATTGAAATATAATTTAATGTTTGCATAAAAAAAATAGAGAGTTTTAAGCTCTCTATTTTTTTATACTCGGTAATTATTTCAAAGTAACTTTTCCACCAGCTTCTTCTAATTTCTTTTTAATTTCTTCAGCTTCTTCTTTCTTTAAACCTTCTTTAATCATTTTTGGAGCAGCATCTACTAAATCTTTAGCTTCTTTTAAACCCATTTCAGTGATTTCTCTTACAACTTTAATAACAGCAATTTTATTAGCGCCACTATCAGTTAATTCAACATCAAAGCTAGATTTTTCTTCTGCAGCAGCACCAGCAGCAGCTGGAGCAGACCCCATCATCATAGCTGGGGCAGCAGCTGAAACACCAAATTTTTCTTCTAAAATTTTTACAAGCTCAGCTAAATCTAAAACACTCATCTTTTCAATCTCAGATACCAAAGATTGAAATTTAGCTGGAACTTCAACTACATTTTTTTCTTCTGACATAATTTTTTTTAATTTAGAATATTTAATTTAATTAAAATATTCTAAAAAATTAATTTATTATTTATTATTTTATTTTTTTTCACTAACAGCTTTTAAAACGTTAACCAAGCCTCTGATATTACCAGCTAAAACATTAACAAAACCAGAAACTGGAGCATTCAAGGAACCAACCACCTTAGCATAAAGCTCTTGTTTGCTTGGTAATTGGGCTAGATTTTCAACCTCAGAAGCGCTGATAAAATTACCATCCAAAACACCACCAACAAAAGAAATCTTTCCTTCCTTATCCTTTTTAAAATTAAAAACAACTTTAGCTGGAGAAACTTCATCCTCATAAGCAAAGACGGCAGCCACCTTTCCTGGTAAATTCTTAATATCCAAATCAGAAACATTGCTATCTTTAAAAGCAATATCCATTAAAGTTTTTTTAGAAACATAGTACTCACCATTTTCCTTTTTCAAGCTTTTTCTTAATTCCTCATTATCCTTAACACCTAAAGCATCGAAAGTTGTAAAAACAATAGATTTAGAACGACTTATTTTATCCTTTAAGTCGGCCAAAATATCTCTTTTTTGTTCTTTGTTTTTTGGCATAAATATTATAATTTAATTATTAACCTAAATAAAAAAATCTGCTAAACAGCAGACAATCAAAATTATAGATAAAATTATTCATCTAAAACCTCGGCAAGTCTTAAATTTGCTCAAAAAAGCAAAAAGCTTACTGTCTGCAGTTTACTAGCTAATTATAGCATCTTGTTTTATTATGTCAAGTTGTTTTTAAGGCTAATTGTCCACAGGCCCCAAAAACATCTTGATTGAAACGATAACGCTCAATTACGTTTATTTTATTCCTTAACAAGATATTTTTAAAATTATTAATTGTTTTTTGATCTGAAGCCTTAAAACTACCAGTTTCATTATATTTTATTAAATTAACAAAATATAGTTTTCTACCTAAAAGTAAACGCGATAACTCTAAAGCCTCCTTTGGACTATCATTAACTCCTTTAATCAAAAGATACTCTAACATAACCCTTCTATTGGTTTTTTTAATATAAAAATCACTAGTATCTAAAAGTTTTTCCAGTTGATAATTTTCAGAATAAGGCATTATTTTTCTTCTCAAAAAATCATTGGGAGCATGCAAGGATATAGCTAAATCAACTTTTATTCTCTCGTTAACCATTTTTTTAATTTCATTTATCAAACCAATGGTAGAAATAGCTATTTTACGAGAAGAAATGTTAAAAAGATCAGGATCGTTTATAAATTTAATTGCTTTAAAAACATTGTTATAATTTAATAAAGGCTCGCCCATTCCCATAAAAACAACATTACTTATTTTCTCATTTTTATTCTTTAAAAACCTAGCCCAAAAAATAACTTGTGTTAATATTTCACTGTAATCCAAGTTTCTAGTAAAACCCATTTTGCCCGTAGCACAAAACTTGCAAGCCAAAGGACAACCAATTTGAGAAGAAATACAAACTGTGTTTCGACCATCCTTATGATTCATTAAAGTTGTTTCAACTTTTAAACCATCAGCTAAATGAATAATAGCTTTGCCTGATTTTTGTTCTTTAGAAAGAAATAAGTCAGCCTTAATATCTAAGGAAAGCTCTTGTTCAAGTTTTTCTCTTAAAGCCAAGGGAAAAACAGAAGCGCCCCTCCAGTCACTTATTAAATCAACAAAAACCAATTTTATAGCTTGCTTTAACCGAAAATTAGCCTCTCCAGCTAAAGCTTCTTGTAATTTTTCAATAGTCATAGTGGGTTTATTCTATCATTTTAAATGAGATAGTGCAATAAAACAAAACAGCCCCTAAAAGGGGCTGTTTTTATGGTTGAGAACTAGTTTCTATATCCGCCTCCAAAACCGCCACTAGGACGATCTTCTTTTGGTCTAGCAATATTAACAACGATATTTCTTCCACCTAAATCAGTTCCATTCAAAGTGTCAACAGCTTTTTGAGCTTCTTCATCAGAAGACATTTCAACAAAACCAAAACCCTTTGATCTACCAGTCATTTTATCAATGATAATAGCAGCTGATTCAACTGTACCAACTTGAGAAAAAAAATCTTTCAATTCTTCTTCTTTAGTTGCGAAAGGTAAACTACCTACAAATAATTTTTTCATAACAATATTCTTATACAAATAAATTAATAAACAAGCCGACCTTTTTTAAATTATCTCTAACTCTCACGAACATTTTATTTGTGCAAGAATATTAGAAAAGCCTTGTTTAGCATATTTAAATACTACACTAAAAAAATAAAAATAGCAAGAGATTGAAAAAAACAGATCAATTAATTTATTTTTAATAAACTATCCAAATATTCCCTACTATTAGACAAGCGAGGAACCTTATTTTGTCCGCCCAACTTATTCTTACTTTTCAACCAATCATAAAATAAATTTTTTCTAGCAATATTTATTTTTGGCAAAGACAAAACCATGTCTCTATATCTTTTAGCTTCGTAATCAGAATTTAAAGTTTTTAAAGCATCATCCAGGTCTCTAGTAAATTTTTCTAAATTTTCTGGTTTTTTTTCAAACTCAATTAACCATTCATGTCCACCTTTATTTTTATTATCTATAAATATTGGGCAAACCGTATAATCATTAACACTGGCCTGATTTTTTTTTAAAGCTAATTCCAAGGCCCTATCAGTATTGCCAACCATTAACTCTTCTCCAAAAACATTTATAAAATGCTTGGTTCTGCCAGCTATTTTTATTCTAAGTGGCTTAATAGATGTAATCTCTACTGTATCACCTATTAAATAACGCCAAAGACCACCATTGGTTGATATTACCAAGGCATAAATTTTACCCAACTCTAGTTCAGCAACCGTTAGAGTGCTTGGATGTTTTTTGTCTAATTCTGATAAAGGAATAAATTCATAAAAAACACCAATATCAAGCATTAAAAGCATGTCATCTCTCTCAAGATCGTCATTTAAAGCAAAAAACCCTTCGGAAGCATTATAGATTTCTAAATAGCTCATTTTATCACCAGGAATAATAGCTTTAAATTGTTCACGATAAGGAGCAAAACTAACACCTCCATGCATAAATAATTCCAAGTTAGGCCAAACATCAAAAATATTTTCTTTTTTAGAAATTTCTAAAACTTTTTTCAACAATAAAAGAGTCCAAGAAGGAACGCCAGCCAAGGCCACAATATTTTCGTTAATTGTTTCACGAGCCATTTCTTCCAATTTTTTTTCCCAATCACCCATAAGTGCAACTGCCATTTTAGGAGCTCTAAAGGGACTGGCCCAAAAAGGAAGATTTTTCATTAAAATAGCTGATAAATCACCACAATTAAAATTTTTAAAATTAGAATCAAAGGAACCTCCGATAGAAATTGTTTTACCTAAAAAGATTTTGGTATCTGGCTTAATCTTAAAATAACAAGCTAAAACATCTTCCCCTCCCCCATAATGACAAACCTCCAAAGCTTCGTCCGATATTGGAATTATTTTGCTTTTAGAACCAGTAGTTCCTGAAGACTTAGCTAAATAATTTAATTTACCTGGCCATAAAACATTGTCCTCCAAATCACATACACGATCTATTTCTGGTTTTAAATCATCATAGGAAGACACTGGAACGTTTTCTTTAAAAAGCAAAAGAGCATCTTCAGCTGTTCTGCTTTCAATTATTTTTTCATAATTATATTTTCTACCCCAAAAAGTATTCTGAGCTTTATTTAATAAATCAAAAAAAACTTCCAGTTGGGCTTCAACTGGATTTTCTTTAAAAAAATTTATTCGACGATAACGAGAATGAAATTTTAATTTAATAAAAAAATTAAGTGGAAACATTTTTTTAGACAAAACAAAAAAACAACATTAATTAAACTTAAATTAAGAAATAAATTATTTTTTGTGTTTTTTGTTTAAACAACAAAAGGGTCTTCTGATAAGTAAATAAATAGAAGATAAGCCGACCAAACCATAAACAAAACGAGAAAAACAATTCAAACCATCAAAATCAAAACAAAAAAATGCAACTAGGTTAAAATCAAAAAAACCGATTAAACCCCAGTTTAAGCCACCAATTAAAACAAGGGCGATGGCTAAGCAATCTAAATGATTTAGATTTTTCATAATTTTAAAATTTTAATTATGTTCTAGCTTTACATTTTTATTTTAACATTTTTTTCAACAAAAGACTACACATTGACAATAAGTCAAAAATATGATATAATTGTAAGTCGTACCTAAAAATAAAAATTATGAAAATAAATGTCAGGTTTGAAGAAGAAACTTATGTAGCTGAAATGTCAGCTGATGACTTTAATTATACGAAAAATTATTACCCACACAGAACAATTAGTATTAGAGGTTTTGGAGGGATAGAATTAAACGTACCAATAAAATACTTAATCCTAGAAGCAGAAAATTCAAACGAATCTTCTGCTTACTGTCAAAAGGGGTTTTTTAAAAAGGACACTAAATAGTGTCCTTTTTCTTTTATATTTTTTCTTTTATTTCTTTTAAGATTGTTTCAAAAAAATCATTGGGTGAAAAAATTTCAGTATCATTACTTCCTCTTTTTCTAACTGCAAAAATATTTTCATCCATTTCTTTATCTCCGATAACTAGTACATATGGAACTTTTTCATTGGCAGCCTTTCTAATCTTATTAGAGACTGTTTCATCATTAATATCAAGTTCGGCTCTAATATCTCTATTTAAAAATTCTTGTTTTAGTTTTTTGCAATAATCAATATGTTTTTCACCAACTGATAAAATTCTCACCTGAGAAGGAGCTAACCACAAAGGAAAAGCTCCACCATAATGTTCAATTAAAACTCCAAAAAATCTTTCCAAAGAACCAAGTAAAGCGCGATGAATCATGATAGGCCTTTCGTCTTTTTCCGGACCTTTATAAATCATATCAAATTTTTCTGGTAAATTTAGATCGAGTTGAATAGTGGTTAATTGCCATTCACGGCCAATAGAATCTTTTACTTTGATATCTAGAGCTGGCCCGTAAAACTTAGCGCCTCCTTCCTCTATTTCATAAGGCATATCAAATTCAGACACAACCTCTTTGATTGTTTTTTCAGCCATATCCCAAATTTCACTATCACCCATATAATTATCAATATTTTTAGGATCACGAACAGCTAAATAACCCTTAACATCTGTAAAACCAAAAGTTTTAAACATTTCAAAACTAAGATTTAGAGCTTCACGATATTCATCAGCAAATTGATCCTTGCGACAAATTATATGAGCATCGTCTTGAGTAAACCCACGAACTCTAAGCATCCCACTCAGTTCTCCACTTTTTTCATAACGGTAAACAGATCCTAATTCATTCCAACGTAAAGGAAATTCTCTCCAAGAACGTGGTCTCGATTTATATATTTCAACATGAAAAGGGCAATTCATTGGTTTAACAAAATAGCTTTCTCCATCAACATCCATTGGAGAATACATAGAATCTTTAAAAAACCCTAAATGACCACTAGTTTGCCACAATTTAGCCAAACCAATATGAGGGGTATAAACAGTATCATAGCCCTTTTTTCGATGAAATTCTCTCCAAAAAGATTCAACAGCCTCTCTGACTTTTGATAATTTAGGGTGCCACAATATCAATCCAGGTCCAACTTTCTCGCTAATTGAAAATAAGTCTAATTCCTGGCCCAATTTTCGATGATTTCTTTTTTTAGCCTCCTCCATTATTTTCACATAATTATCTAACTCTTCTTTGGTAGAAAAAGATAAACCATAGATTCTGGTTAACATCTTGTTTTTCTCGTCACCACGCCAATAGGCACCAGCTATTTTATCCAACTTAAAAGAACCCAATTTGATTTTACCACTTGATTCAATATGAGGACCACGACACAAATCAACAAAATCACCTAATTGATAAAGACTAACCATCTCTCCTCCTTCTGATTTTAAATCTCTTAAAATATCAACCTTATAAACGTCACCGCTATTTTCAAATTTAGAAATAGCTTCTTCTATGTTCATCTCAGATCTAACAAACTTTAAATTTTGCTTAACAATATGCTTCATTTTTTTTTCAATTTCCAATAAATCACTATCCCCTATTTTTTGATCAAAAAAATCAATATCATAATAAAAACCATTATCAATATCGGGCCCAATAGCAAATTTAGCCTGAGGATATAACTGCATTACGGCCAGCGCCATAATATGAGCCAAGGAATGTCTTTGCATTTCTAGCTCATTTTTTTCATTTTTGTTTTCCATATAATTTTAATAAATTAATAAATAAAAAAATCTCGCTCCAATAATTTAAAATTTAAATAAATAATAAATTACTAGAACGAGATTTCTCCCGCGGTTCCATCTAGTTTCCTCAAAAGAGGCCACTTAATTTTTATCAAACAAAACTTAGTTTTTACTAATGTAAAAATTGCCCAAAGACAACTGTAGTTGGTAGCCACAGCAATCATTTTGATTGATAAGGTTATTTTATAATAATTTTATTTAAAAAGCAAATAAATTAAAATCCATTAAGACCTATTGTTCTCATTTGTTTATTAGCCTGTAAATCAAGAATTGTTTTCTTTAAGCCATTTTCTAGGGTTACAACTGGCATCCAGCCAAAGTGATTTCTAATTTTATAGGTATCTGGTATAAACAATTGGGACATGAAAAGCTTACTTGGTTCAAAAACTATTTTAGATTTTGAATTAGTGAATTCAACAATCATTTTAGCTACATCATATAATTTAACATCAGACTCACAACCAACATTATAAGGCCCATACAAATCAGATCGCATCACTTTAATAGCAGCATCAATCATGTCATCCACATAACAAAGAGAAGAAGAAAAATTTTCATCTCCAAAAATAACTATATCATCTCCATTTAAAGCGTTATTAACGAAATCTGGCAACATTTGATCATCCCTTAGTGCCATTCTCGGACCATAAGTTCTAAACAATCTTATAATTTTAGTGTCTAATCCAAAAACCTCTCGATAAGTATTAACCATTGTCTCGGCAAATCTTTTTCCCTCATCATAACAAGCCCTCTCACTTAAAAAATTAACGTTACCAATAAATTCTTCCTTAACCTTACTCTTGTCTGAACTGTCTTCACGCAAACCATAAACAACAGAAGAAGAAAATTGTAAAAAACTAGATTTATATTTTAAAGCAATATCCAGGGCGTTTTTAATAACTGAAGAATTAGATAAAACTATCTTTTGTTTGTTTTGATCAAAGTTTCTAGGAGACATTGGACAAGCTAAATTATAAATTTCTTGAACTCCTTGAAAAGAAATTTTAAATTTATTTAATTCAGGCATGCTTTCCAAGTCCAACTCTTCCACTATATCATGATTTATAAAAACAAAATCGGGATTAGATAAAAGATGCTCAATATTTTTAGCATTACTACTACAAAAATTATCAACACAAATAACTTTATTGTCTTTAATAAGTTCATCACATAAATTAGAACCAATAAAACCAGCACCACCCAAAACCAATATATTTTTTTTATCAAAGATTACTGGAGACATAAAAAAATATTAATTATAAACAATACAATTATACAATTTTTTTTTAATAAAATCAATTATAAGCTTCAATATAAGAAACCGAAACTCCACCTGAAAAATTTTCATCAAAAGCATAAAAAGAAGAAAGCAATTCACCTTTAACATTAAAAGTTCTAACATGAGGAGCTCCTCCTGGGCCAGCGCCACAAATTATTTCATCTATTCCATCTTTATTTAAATCACTGATAGACAAATTAACTCCCCCTTTAAAATTTTCTCCATAGGCCATTATTTTTTTTCTTTCTTTTCCAAAACTATCAAAAATTTTAATTTCCGATAAACGACCAGCACCAGGTGATATTATAATTTCTTTTTTATTTTTAGTTTTTTGACCATAAAGATTAGCTACTGCCACCTTGATTCCACCATAAAAATCATTCTCATAAGCAAAAAATTGACCCTTTAATTTGGCTTGATTGTCAAAAATACGAACATGCGGACCTCCACCAAAACCCGCTCCAGTTACTATCTCAGAAACTCCATCACCATCAATATCACCAACAGCTAAATTAACTCCTCCGCGAAACTTTTCATCATAAGCAAAAAATTGACCCTTTAAATTTCCTTTTATATCAAAAATGCGAACATGTGGACCTCCGCCAACACCCGCTCCAGTTACTATCTCAGAAACTCCATCACCATCAATATCACCAACAGCTAAATTAACTCCTCCACGAAAAGCTTCATCGTAAATACTAAAACTATTTGAAATCTTGCCCTTGTGGTTACTAATACTCAAAGAATAAAAATTATTTTCTGATTGATAATTTTTTACTTCGCTTTGAGGGTAAAGCAAAAACATACCCGTTAAGTTCTGCCACTTTTCATCAGCCCATCTAGCCGAATAAAGAGCGTTAACCCTACCAACTCCTAATTGATTGTCAAAAGGACTGTTAAGATTATTTACATTATCGGAACTTTTTAAAAGAATCTCTAACAATTCTTTTTGATCTAATTTTGGGTTTATCTGTTTTATTAAACCCAAGGTGCCACTAACAACAGCTGAGGCCATGGAAGTTCCAGACCAATAACCTTGATATTCTAAGTATTTATTATTCTCGGAATCATAAAAAGAAGTAGAAAAAAAACTAATACCAGGAGCAGAAATATCAACACATCTAGAACCATAAGAAGAGAAAGCAGCTTTTTGATCCATGGAATCTAAAGCCGAAACCCCCAAAACTAAACCAGGAGAATCATAAAAATCAAAACAAGCCGGATAACTAGAATTTTTATTTAAATTAAAATTATCATTACCAACAGCCGAAACAATTATAACACCAGCACGAGAAGCTCTCTTGATAGCATCTTCAAATCCTTGATTATAATCAGACCCTGAAAAACTCAAATTTATAATATCAGCTCCATTGTTCACGGCATAGTCAATAGCTCTGATTACATCGTTAATTTTTCCCTCTCCTTTTTCATTCAAAGCTCTTAAAGCCATTATTTTTGATTTATTGGCAATTCCACTTATTCCCAATTCATTGTTAGTATTAGCTGCTATAATGCCAGCAATCATTGTTCCGTGATTCAAGCCATCATCACTAGAAGTAGAAGACAGCACAGGGCGAGGATTGGGTATGTTTTCAACAAAATTCCAACCAAAAACATCATCTATAAAGCCATTTCTATCATCGTCTAGACCATTTTCGGTCTCTAAATCGTTAAACCAAATATTCTTATATAAATCCGGGTGGTCAATATCGATTCCCGAGTCAATAATAGCTATAACTGGATAATCACCTCTAAGTTCATAATTCCAGGTATAAGCGGCTCCAATTTTTTTTAAATACCATTGATTCTTATAATACTCATCATTCGGATTTGAAAAATTTTGAGCAGTTACAAAATTAAAATTCAATAATAATAAAAAAAACGCTAAGAAAATGGCCCTTACTTTTTGTTTGGCTTTAAGTCTTAGCATATTTTTTATATTTTTTTAAAAAATTTTATTCTGCTGATTTTTCTTCTTTCTTCTCGGCTACAGGAGCTGCTTCTACTGGTTTTTCTTCTACCACTGGCTCTTCTTTAGGTTCAACCACAGTAACCACTGAATCATCTAAATGATTTAAAATTTTAAAACTAGCAGGAACTTTAATGTCTTTAACTTGAATAGCTTGACCAAATTCTGTAATAACTGAAATATCAACAGTTATATGATCAAGTAAATCACCAGGCAAACATTCTACTGACAATTCGTCTAAATTTTTAACCAATAAACCGCCCAATTCTTTAACAGCTTTTGATTCTCCAATAAATTTCAAAGGAATTTCAGCTGAAACAACTCTATTCATATCAACTTGATAAAAGTCAACATGAATAATAAAATTTTTAACAGGATCCTTTTGAATTTCCTTGATTAAAACATTCTTTTTTTCACCATCAATTTCTAATTCAATTAAATTAGATTCTCCGGCAGAAGAATAAACTTTTGAGAATTCATTAGCTTTAAGTTTTAAGTTTTTATTCTCTACACCCAAACCATAAAGAACTCCAGCAACGAATTCCTTTTCTAATTTTTCACCTTGGTTTCTTTTCTCCGCTTTTAATTTAATATCCATATATTTTAATTTAATAATAAAAGCTTAATCTAGCTTTAATTTTTAATTTTTATGATTTTGACTTAATAATTATATTTTGTACTATACCTATCAAAATAAAACTAGCTAAAGTAGCACTGCCACCATAGCTAACAAACGGAAGAGATATACCCACAACCGGCACAACTCCAACATTCATACCAATATTAATAAACATTTGAATAAAAATCAAGACCAAGGTACCCAATACAAAAAAAATAGCAAAATCATCATTCATTTTTTTAATTAAAATCAACAATCTACCAAATAAAATAAAATAAATAAAAAGAACCAAACTAGCCCCCAAAAAACCAAGCTCCTCCGATATAACCGAAAAAATAAAGTCATTCTGAGCTTCTGGTAAAAATTTTAACTGTGACTGAGAACCAAAACCAACTCCTCGCCCAGTAATTCCCCCCGAACCAACAGCAATCAAGGCCTGAGAGACATTATAGCCCTCACCCAAAGAATCAGCAGCTGGATTAAGAAGTGTTAATATTCTATTTTTTTGATAATCCTTTAAATAAAAATTCCAAGACAAAAAAGCTAAAAGAAAAAAAGGAATAATAATCAAAAGTAAATATTTTTTATCCATCCCAGCTAAAATAAGCATAATAAACCACAGAGCCATCATAATCATTGATGGCCCAAAGTCAGGCTGAAGCAAAACTAAAAAAACCAAAGAAAAGGAGCCCAAAAAAGACAGGCTCAACATCTTAAAGGGCCTACTCCTAAAGACTGTGTTAGAAAAAAAACTAGATAAGAAAATTATAAGTATTATTTTAACAAACTCTACTGGTTGTAAACTAAAATCAAAAATATCAAACCAGCCAGTTGTACCTCTAACAGTTTTACCTAAAAACAAAACTGCTATTAAAATTATTGCTCCAAAAATATAAATATACTTATTAAGACTCTTGATTAAATTATAATCAACAAAAGATGTTCCAAAAAGCAAAACAACTCCAAAAATAATATAAAATATCTGTTTCTTAAAATTTATAAGACTAACTGTTTCCTGCCCTAAAGCAATACTATATATTTCTATTAAACCAAAAAGAGATAATAAAAAAACAGCTGAAAAAATAATCCAGTCAAACCTTAAAAAATGTTCTTTGATTCTTTCTAGCATCTTATATTAGTGAAAATGAAATAAAAATTTTATTAAAATCATAAAACCCAGACCCAAAAAAATACCACCCAATTGACCAAAGCTCTTACCAAGAGAACATTCTTTTTTTAACTCAGGGATAAGATCCGATGAAGCGATATAAATAAAACCACCAGCAGTTATAGGGATTATAAAATCTATGAAGCTTTCAGAATAGAAACTAAAAACTACAGCAATCAAGGCTCCCAATAAAGAAAATAATCCTGACAAAAAGTTAAATAACAAAGCTTTTTTTACTTTATACCCAGCATGAATTAATACCCCAAAATCACCTATTTCTTGAGGTATTTCATGACTAATAACAGCAATGGTAGTAATTATACCCAAGTTAACATCTAATAAAAAAGCACCAGCAATAATCATACCATCTATTAAATTATGCAAAGCATCACCAATTAAGTTCATTTTACCAACAGGATGAACATGTTCCTCTGAGGTTGGAATATGACAATGCCTCCAGTGTATTATCTTCTCTAATATAAAAAACAAAATAATTCCCCCCAAAACACCAAACCAAACAAATTCACTGTGTTCATGACCAGCTTGATGAGATTTTTCCAAAATTTCCGGAAGTAAATGCAAGAAAGCATCACCCAAAAGAGCACCAGCTGACAAACTAACCAAAAACATTACTATTTTTTTTAACTTACCAAGAGATAAGCTTAAGAAAAAAACACCAAACAAAGAAAACAAGGAAGTAATAAAAGAAGCAATAAATATATAAATGTAAATATTATTCATAAAAATTTTTATTTTTTAGATATTTTTTTAGATATACTACTTTTTTTCTTGCTAACAGATTTTTTTTTGATTATTTTTTTTGTTAACTTCTTATCAGTAGAATCACTTTTTTTGTTTGTTTTTTTATTTGTTTTTTCATACTCAGCTATAACCTTCTTAAGACCTTCAACCGCCAAAACAGAGCAGTGAATTTTTTGTTTAGGCAAGCCCTCTAATTCAGAAACTATCTTATTCCAATTAAAATTTTTAGCTTCTTCAATTTTTTTTCCTTTAACCATCTCAGTCATAACTGATGCGGTAGCAATATTAGAAGCGCAACCAAAAGACAAAAATTTTATATCTTTAATCTTTTGATCTTTAACTTTTAAAGTAAAAAATAATTGATCACCGCAAACCATATTGCCAACTTCAGCCATGGCATCAGGATTTTTTATTTCACCAATATTTTTTGGTTGGCGAAAATGTTTTAATGTTTTTTTGCTATAATTCAATGACATATATTTTTAATTAAACTGAGATTGCTAAAAAATCAGTAATCCCTTTTTTATTTTATAGAACTAAATTTCCTAAGACGTTTAACTGTTTTAACCAATTCTTTTATAACCCGACTTACTTCTTTTTTCTTATTGTATCTGCCAAAAGTAAAACGAATATTGCTATTCATATATTCATCGCTCACTCCAATGGCTTTAATAACCGAAGAAACTCTTAAATTTTGAGCAGAACAAGCTGAGCCAGTTGAAACATGAATACCTTTAAGTGACAAATCAATCAAAATAGCCTCACCTTCTATTCCTTCAAACATAACATTCAAGCTATTTGGCGTTTTGTATTTTAGATCTCCGTTCAATCGAATATCTTTAATACTATTTTTTAATTCTTTCCAAAAATAATTTCTAATCTCCTTAACCTCTTTTAAGTAATTATTTCTCTCTTTATAGGCCAACTTTAAAGCTTCAGTCAAACCAACAATTCCAGCCATATTATAGGTTCCTGATCTCAGCCCATCTTCTTGCCCCCCACCAACAATAATTGGTTTTATTTTTATATCTTTATTAATATAAGCCAAGCCAGCCCCTTGAGGACCATAAAATTTATGAGCTGATAAACTCAAAAAGTCAACTTGCCATTTTTTAATATCAATCTTTAAATATGGTACTGCTTGGACAGCATCTGTATGAAAATAAATATTTTTTTCTTTAGCAATTTTACCAATTTCAACTATTGGCTGAATAGAACCAATTTCATTATTAACCGTCATAATCGAGATAAGAACAGTTTCTGGCTTTATTTTTTTCTTAAGCTCATCTAAAATTATTACCCCATTTTTATCAACTGGAATATAATCAAATTTAAAACCTTCATCTAAAAGCTCTCGAGCTGAAGATAAAACACAAGGATGTTCAATAGCTGATATTAAAAAATGATTACCTTTATCACGATTAGCTCTCATCACTCCTTTAATTATCAAATTATTAGCCTCAGTAGCGCTAGAAGTAAAAACTATATTATTTTGATTACCATTTATGATTTTAGCTATTTCTTTTTTGCATTCAGTAATTTTTAAATCATTCTCCTGACCCATAAAATGTATTGAAGAAGCATTACCATATTTACTTTCAAAATAAGGCATCATTTTCTTCAAAACTCTCTTGTCTATCTTAGTAGTAGCAGCATTATCTAAATAAATATTGGCCATACATTTACTTTAAAGTGATTTTTTCAATAATCACATCCTTCATTGGCCTGTCGCTTCCATCAGTATCAATCAAAGAAATTGAATCAACCACATCCATGCCAGAAATTATTTTGCCAAAGACTGGATGTTTGCTTGAAAGTGGTTCTTTATCAAAATCTAAAAAAGTATTATCTTTAACATTAATAAAAAACTGAGAACCACCAGAATTTGGTCCAGAATTAGCCATAGAAATTGTTCCCCTTAAATTACTAAGTTCTGGATCGACTACGTGCTCATCGGCAATTGCATAACCAGGACCACCAGTTCCCCACATAGCCACCATAGAATCATTTTTAGTTAACGGATCTCCACCTTGAATCATAAAATCAGCAATTACTCTATGAAACTTAATTCCATCAAAATATCCACTTTCAGCTAAATTTAAAAAATTAGCTACAGTTTCTGGCATTTTTTCATTAAAAAACTCAATTGTAAAATTACCTTCACTAGTTTGAAATTCGGCCTGAGAGTATTTTTTTAAAACATCTCTGTTTATCATTTCTTCTTTATTTAATTCAATCATATTTTTTTGATTATTATTTATTAAATTATTATTTTTATTTAAATTTTGACTATAATCAATTCTTTTTGGTTCTTGTTTACTACAAGCAGATAAAAACAGAATTGATGAAAACAAAATAACTGAAATAAGTATTTTTTTACTCATATTTTATTTAACTTGTCATACCAGTTATCGCACGTTCTAAGTAGTAAAAACTGATATCTAGTTATAATTAATTATAAATCAATAAACATTATATTATTAAACCACTCTCTTGAATCATCATTACCATACCAAAGATTAAATTCACTGCCCATTAAAGATTCTTGACCTAAAGATATGTAAAAATATTTATTTGGATTATTTTTATAATAAATAAAATAATCAGACGCATTTTTTTTACTATAAACCTCAGGACAAGAATCACATGTTGGAGATGGGTCACCACTAATACATTCCCCTGATGGATTTTGATTTCTAAAATTAATAATTGCTTTTTTATAGTTAATATTATCTTCAAAGACATCGACAAAGCAATTATTTTTATAAAATTCGCTATTTAAAAATTGATAAACAACAGAATCCTCAAATGAAACATTCTTATCTTTAACAAAAACCTCTATGCTTTGTTTTTGAAATTCATTCCAAAAATAAATTTTATTACCTTCTTCTTTTGAAAAAATTTCATTGTTAGAATCAGAATAATATTCAATTTTCAAACCTAATTTAGTAGACAAAATACTTTGATTAACATTTCTATTAGATAAAACATCTTCAAATTTTTCTTGATCATTGTTTTTTTCTGTTTCTTTGGTTAGGCTACAAGCAGAGATAAATAATAAAGGAAAGATTAAAATTAAAGTTAAAAATCTCTTTTTCATATATTTTATTCTAAATTATATTTATAATTAAATTTTTAGTTCGCAAATTTATTCAGTATTTATTCTATATCTGATCTTTTGTCACATAAAATTCACTTCCCTCACACTTTACTCACTGGGACAACAAACACAAAAACTAAACCTTAAATTTTCTTTTAATATTTTTATCTTCCTCATCTCTTTTTTCCTCTATAATCTCTTTCGCTTTTTCTCTCAATTCTTGTAAATTTAATTTATCAAGCTCTTTAACTCTTTTTATTAAAATTTCTTTTTCATTCAATTCTGGATTTTCTAAAACCTCAGCCAATAAAACATCTAAAATTGCACCCATTTTTGGCCCTGGTTCCATTTTTAACTCGGAAATCATAATATCACCATTTACTTTTAACATTTTAACCGAAACTGGATCGTTTTGAACTTTTTCCATCATATATTGTAAATGACGAAGTTTATAAGGCATAGCCTTGGGAGTGCCAGAGCCTAATCTGTCAGCCACTCTTAAATCAATAAGATCATTCAAATTCTCCCTACCGGTTTTAGCAATTAATCTTCTAACTGAAGCAGCAGTAACTTCTCCCACATTATAATAAAACATATGATTTTTTACCAGGTTAACAACCATCTCCGTATCTTCTCTAGAAAATTTTAATCTATCCATTATTTTTCTAGTAATTCTGGCTCCAATATATTCATGATTATAAAAAGTTCGACCCCCATTAATAACTCTCATGGAAGCTGGCTTTCCCACATCATGCAAAAGAGAAGCTAGGCGAACTTGCCATTTTTTACTAGGACAATGTTTTAAAGATAATAAGCTGTGCTTTAAAACAGTATAAACATGATGATGATTTTGCTCCATTTTTTCTCCCAAAAGAAGTTCAGGTATTATATATTGAAGTAATTTTAAATTTCTTAATCTTTCAATCCCCTCCATGGCCTTATCTGAAGATAAGATTTTAACTAACTCATCTTTAATTCTTTCTTTAGCAATAAATTTTATACTGCCAGCCATCTTAACAATTGCTCTTTCTGTTTTTGGTTCCAAATCAAAGTTAAGCTGACAAGAAAATCGAACAGCTCTCATCATTCGAAGCGCATCCTCTTTAAAACGATCAAGAGGTTCTCCAACAGCTCTAATAATTTTTAATTTAATGTCTTTAAGTCCTCCAAAGAAATCTACTAAATAAAATTCCTCATCATTTATTTCTATTTTTTTAGAATCATATTTTTCTTGATTTTTTCCCGGCAAACATAAAGCCATGGCATTAACCGTAAAGTCACGTCGAGACAAATCTTTATCCAACTCTTTTTCAAAAACCACTTCATCAGGACGACGATGATCTCTATATCCACTTTCACTTCGATAAGTGGTTATCTCTACTACCGAAATAGCTTTTCCCTTTTCATCTCTAACTGGAAACAAAACCGTGCCAAAATCATTTTCATAACGAGCGTCTTCAAAAATCCTTAAAACATCCTCAGGTAAAGCATTAGTAGTAATATCAAAATCTTTAGGCTCTTTAAACATCAATAAATCACGGACACATCCGCCAACCAAATAAGCCTCAAAGCCATTTTCTTCAATTTTTCTTAATATTTCTATAGATTTTTCAAACATTTTTATATATTTCTTATTTATATAGCCAATATATTATATATTTTTTATTGGTCTTTGGCAAATAAAAACACCACTTAATCTGGTGCTTTATTGATAAAATCTCAACTTTAAACTTTTGACTCTAAAAACAATAACACTTCTTCAAACTTATTAACATTATTCAAAAGATTTGAATCATCTTGATTCTTTAATAGATTTTTAATATTTTCCTCCTGCTCCTTGAGAGATTTTAATATTTTATTCAAAATATTCTTACTTAAATCATCAGAATTTTTATCCTCAGACATATTTTTAACCAAAGAAATTAAATTATCTTTGGTTAATCCCAAGAAAAAAGCAGGAATATTTTTCATTTTACTTATCCTTATTCTTTGATCATCGTCAAGCTTTATGCCGTAATCTAGTTTAATTCCTCCTTTTAAATTTATTTTTTCTACTTTTTCTCTTTTTTTATCAGAACCATCACCGCTTCCCATGCCCAAAACTTGATCAAACCCACAAACCACAAAACCTGTTTTTTTATCAACCAAAACATTGTCAACTCCATGCTCATAATCATCATACTTTGAAGATCTGACAACTATAAAACGATCACCAATTATTTTATTTAAAAAAACAGTTATAGCTAGCTCAGCCATTTGTGGAAAATCTTTTTTATCTCCATAAATTTCACTTTTTACAGAAACTATATCTTTGTGTAGTTTTTCATCCTCGCCCATCATTTTAATACTACCATCTTTTTCAATAAAATCACCATAAAAACTATTAAATTCTCTAGATATTTTTTCCAATTCACTATTCAAAAACTTAAAAGACTCTTCCATGTTAATGTGAGGTTTTTTTTCCTTAGAAAACTGATTCAAATCTATTTTACCCAATATTTTTAATTCTGACATAAAAAATTATTTTAATTGTCTCTTTTTTCAAATTTTTCTTGCTTTTTCTCTTTTAATCTTTCAAAAATTAAATAAATCAAAATGATAGAAAAAATAAAAATAAAAATAAAATCCAAAAAATTAAACATATTTTTATTATTATTTAAGCTTAACAGCTGTTCCATAAGCTAATATTTCAGAAGCACCCTGAGTAATCATGGAAGTATTTAATTTCATTCCAATTATAGCATCAGCCCCCAATTTCTTAGCATCTTCTTCCATTCTATAAATAGCTTCTTCCCTAGACTCGGCTTGTAATTTTGTATATTCGCTAATTTCCCCACCAACAATATTTTTTAAACCAGCAAAAATATCACGACCAATATTTCTGGCCCTAACAGTACCGCCCCTAACCACGCCTAAAATCTTTTCTATTTCCTTCCCAGGAATTTGCTCTCCGGTTGTAATAATCATAAAATTTAAAATTATTTTTTAAAAAATTAATTTATTGACTGAAAAAAATCACAATGTCCAGTTAAAGGAACCTCAGAATTAGCCTCACTGCAAAAACCATGATTTCCTAAATTTTTAAAACTTGTACATTTTTGACATTGGGAGTCTTCATTGTGATAATCATAAACAAAATCTGCTTCAATTTCATGACCTATATTATTTTAAATAATTATAATAATATATGTATAAATAATTTATACAAAAAACCTAATTTTTAAGCACTTTTTTATTTTTACTAAATCCAAATATATATACAATCTCTAATATAGCCAAAGAATTAATTAAAAGCATAGCAACAAACCACCACTTATGATCATTTTTAGCTGACTTCCACAAAGCTACACCCTTCCAAGGAATAGTCCAAATAATTAAAATAGAAAAAATACAATAAATCCAAACTCTAATTGGTTTAAATTATTCATAAAATTAAATTTATATTATAACTCTTCTTGAAAAAGATGAATTTCAGCTTTAATCTCGTCTATTCTATTTAATGATTCTAACATGTTTAAAATTTTTAACTCTTCTCCTTTCAAAGCTAAAAGAATCATTCCTGGACAATTATCTGTACAAGCTTTTTGAACATTAACACCCATTCTAGAAATTATTAAATGACTATTCTCTGTTAATATTCTATTAATTTCAGTTGAATTTTGCTGCCTGTTAGTGGTTAAAATTGTAATACTAGCTAATTTTTCCATAAAATTATTAATTAATTATTTTTTTCTACTTACATATTTAGTGTGTAGAACTTTGTGAAATAATTTATTTTTCTTTAACCAGTTAAATGCTTCAACTGCGTCCTGATTATCATGAGCAGTTCTTATTTTCTCTTTCTTGTCGCTATTATATAAGCCTTTCATTCTCTTTTGGACTATCTCCATTGAACTTGGAATGATTTGGCCTCCACCACCAATACAGCCACCAGGACAAGCCATGACCTCTATATAATGATATTTTTTCAAACTTGATAAAACTTCTTTTATATTTCCAATACCGCTCACTACAGCTATATTAAGCTTATTCCCATTCAAATTGATTCTTGTCTCCTTAACCCCCTTTAAGCCTCTAACTTCTTTAAATTCAAGTCTAGAATGGCAAATTTTAGCCTTGTTAGAGTCTTTACAAATCATATAGTTAGCAGTTCTTAGAGCTGACTCCATCACCCCGCCAGAGGCACCATAAATAACAGCGGCGCCACTACCATCATTAAATAAATCATTAGACTTTACCTTTTTTAAATTTTTAAAATCAATTCCATTCTTTTTTATTAAAAAAGCTAACTCCCTAACCGTCATCACTTCATCTATTGGATAAAGTCCATTAATCTTTAATTCTGGTCTTCGAGATTCAAATTTTTTAGCCGTGCAAGGCATTATTGAAACAGTTACAATATCTTTTGGCTTAATATTCTTTTTTTGCGCCCAATAAGTCTTTATAATTCCACCTAAATGAATTTGAGGAGATCTAGAACTTGTTAAATGTGGTATTAAGTCTGGTCGATAAAACTCTAAGTATTTAACCCAAGCAGGGCAACAAGATGTTATCATTGGCAATTTAGCTTTTTTATCAGCCAATCTCTCTAAAAGCTCTTCTGCCTCAACTAAGGTTGTTACATCAGCTCCAAAATTAACATCAATAACCTCATCAAAACCAAGTTGTTTCAAAGCGTTTACCATTTGATCAGCAGCATTGTAACCATAAGGAAAGCCAAACATTTCTCCAATTGAAATTCTGGTAGACGGAGCAATCATTGCTATAAGTTTTTTTCCTTTTTTATTGGCTAAAATATTCTCAACTTCGTCCCAATTATATTGTTCTTGAGCTGAAGCTACTGGACAATGCAATGTACATTGTCCGCAATAAATACATTCTACATCCTTATCTTCAACTGGAACTATTTCTTGCTTATATCCCTTCCCTGTTTTTTTTAAATAATTTATTTTCTGAACATTAGAACAAACATCAACACAATTTTGACAATCTATGCACTGACTACCATCAATCTCAACTGAATTAGAAAATTTATATGTCTTTCTTTTACTTTTACGATCTTTAAAATTAGCAATATTCAAACCGTACCTTCTAGCCAAAGAAAGTAAGTCACAATTAAATCTAGAACTACAATCAGAGCATTTTTCAATGTGAGCTGAAAATATCAACTTCAAGTTAGTATCTCTTGATAATTTAACTTTAGGAGAATTAGTGAAAACTTCCATTCCATCACAAACCATGGTTGAACAAGAAGTCACCAAACGATTAAAACCTTTAATTTCAACAACACAAACTCGACAATTAGCCTTAATATCTAAGTCCGGATGGTGGCAAAGAGATGGAATAAAAATATTATTTCTTTTAGCTACATCTAATATTTTTTCTCCTGCTGCACATTTATATGATTTACCGTCTATTTTTATTCTAATTTCTTTATTTTTTTCTTTTAACATTTTTTTCAAGACCTTTAATTTTTTTCTGAGAAACAATTAAGGGTTCGTAAACATTTTTAAAATAACTAAGAACAGCTATTGGAGCTGATGTTCCCAAAGCGCAAAATGATGACAAAAATAAATTATCACATAAATCAGAAAAATCTTTTTCTTTTCTCATGTTCAAAGAAAGGTTGTCAAACATCTCGCAAAGACGATATGTTCCTTCACGGCAAGGAGTGCATTTACCACAAGAATTATCTCTGAAAAAAGTCAACCAATACTTTAATAGTTTTTCTGGCCAATGTTTTTCTAGATTATAAATAGTAATAGACCCAGCTCCATCAACTTTTTTATTTAATTGATTACTGTTTAAAACTTCGCCAGAAGCATCTCCACCAATTTGAACAAAAAAATTATAATCTGGGTAGTTATTAGTTTCTTTCAAAATCTGTTTAATGCTTAAGTTTTCTGATAAAAAATAAACTCCTTTATTTTTTTTATCAAAATTAATAGAATAAAATCTCTTATTCTGATATTTATTTTTACTTACCAAATAAACATTATAAATAGTTTCAATGTTGTTAATTAAAGTTGGCGCGCCAAAAAGACCACTACAAGCCGGAAAAGGTGGTCTAAGTCGAGATTCAATATTTTTTCCTTCTATAATATTTAAAATAGTAGATTCTTCTCCAGCAATATAGCCAGAATCTACTGGTTTTAGAAAAAAAACAATCTTGCCTTTCAAGCCAACTGAATTAGCTATTCTATTTAATTTATTTTTTGAGTCATAAAGACTTTTGTTTAAATAAAAATAAATCTTTTTAGCTTTAATAAAATCAGATGCAATCTTTACCCCACCCATTAACTCTTCTGGATAATTATTTATTATATAGGCATCCTTATATATACCAGGCTCACCTTCTGCTCCATTTATCACTAAATATTTTTCTAAACTTTTTTCACTTTTAACAGTTTTCCATTTTAAATAAACAGGAAAAGAAGCTCCTCCACGACCAACCAATTCAACTTTCTTAATTTTATCTAAAAGATTGGCCATATTACCATTTTAAATATTTTATTAAATCAACTAAACGACAAGAATAACCCCACTCATTATCATACCAGGCAACAACTTTTAACAAATCACCACCCATAACCTTTGTCAAAGAAAGATCAACAATAGTGCTGTGACTATTTTTAACTATATCACTTGAAACCAAAGGCTCGGTTGAAGCTTCAATAACATTTTTAAACTTCGCTGTTTTTGAAGCTTTTACAAAGGCCTTATTAACATCTTCAGTCTTAACTTTTTTCTTTAAAACAAAAACCGTGTCGCACAAAGAACCAACCACCACTGGAACTCTAACTGCCAAACCATCAAAAGTTCCAGCTAAAGAAGGGATTGTTAAAGCGATAGCTTTAGCAGCGCCAGTTGTTGTTGGTACAATATTTAAAGCGGCACTACGAGCCCTTCTTAAGTCTCTATGCGGACCATCTACCAAATTTTGATCAGCTGTATAGGCATGGATAGTTGTCATCAAGGCTTTTTTAATACCAAAATTCTTTCTAATAACTTCGGTTACTGGAGCTAAACAATTAGTTGTGCAAGAAGCGCAAGACAAAACATTATCATTTTTATTAATCTTTTCTTCATTAACCCCAATAACTATAGTTTTAACCTTTCCTTCTCCCTTGGAAGGAGCCGAAAGAATAACCTTTTTAGCCCCAGCTTTGATATGCAAACCTAAGGCCTCTTTATTAGTAAATCTTCCAGTACACTCCAAAACAACATCAACTTTCATTTTAGACCAAGGTAAAAGAGATGGATCTTTCTCTGAAAAAACTGGAATTTTTTTACCAGCAATAATTATATTTTTATCATCGGATGAAATTTTTTTATCATAAACACCGTAAGCTGAATCATATTTTAAAAGATGAGCTAATGTTTTAGTGTCAGTTAAATCGTTGATGGCCACTATTTTGTAATTAGGATTTTTATCAATAATAATTTTACAAACTGCTCGACCGATTCGACCGAAGCCATTGATAGCAATGTTTAAATTTTTTGGCATAAATTTTATTATCACTTTTAAATTAAGTGATTATTTTAATTATAATTTTTATTATAAGCGATCATAAAGATGAGTTGCTATTTCATCAACTTCTTTCATAAAAGACTCTTTATCATTCAATATCATGTTTGAATATTTTTTATTATCAACCTTAGCAATTAAAAAAGAAAGCTTTTCTTTTAAATCATCAACTTTAATTAATTTATCTTCGGCCAAATCAAGAATTAGCGACAGCTGTGAAACTCTATTATAAGAAAGCTTATTTTGATTTAAAGCTTCCTCTATTTTTTTCATTTCATTATTGTCAGAATTTAAATTTCTCCAAATAATCTCTCTGGCCGTGTCAAAATCACTACCAATCAATTTTTGCCCTTTGAGATTTTCTATATAAATTTCTGGGGAATTAATAACCTTTTCTAATAAGGATTTAATTTCATCATTGCTTTGTTCGACTTTTTTTTCATTTAAAAAAACATTATAATCAGCCACGCTTAAAAATGGCTTCTCCTTTTTCCTGTTAAAAAAATTTTCAAACATATATTTTTGTTAACTTAAAGTAAGTATTGACTTTTTTAAAAAATGATGTAATCATATTTAGTTATAGCCAAATTATAACACAAAATAACGTAGTACACAACAAAAAAAAGATAAAAATGGAAAGAAATTGGATTTCTGACAAGGACGTGCAAGAGCTAGACATACTGTCTTTTACTCGAAAAATAAAAGAGGTTATACGGGAAAAATCCGACGATCTCTTTGGCGAAGAAAAACGACAAATAAGACTCTGTCTTATCAAGCTCTTAGCTGAAAATCGCAAAAACATTGTAATGGAGGCAAAGAAAGAAATGGCCCAAAAAGTTAATAAACTAATGGCCATGGAAAACTAAAAAAAAGAGCCTAATATTATAAAGGCTCTTTTCTAAAAATTAGACGAATGTAAATTAAAATTTAAATATCTTGCCATGGAATATATCAGCGAAGAGGACATCTTAAATATGGAGGCTATTGATTTTATGATAAAGGCTAGAGAAATTCTTGACAAAAACAACAAACCTGAAAACAAAATCAAAAAAGATGAAATAAAATTATCCATATCCAATCTTTTTCTAGTTAAAGATCTAGAGTTCAGAACAAAAATCCGAAGAGAAATAGCTAAGGATATAAATAGCTTAATAAAAAGCGTTGATTAAAAAACTAAAAGCCCAAAAACGGGCTTTTTATTTTTATTAAGTTGTTTTGTTTATTACGATTTTTTCTTTTTATGACGATTAATATCAACTTCAACTACCACATCATTTTCGCCATCTTTTTCCCCTTTAAACAAAACGTTGACAGACTGCTTTAATATGTGATGACCAACCACCTCGCCTCTTCGACCATCAACGCTTACTCTTGTTCCTATTGGCGGTAGGTTTTTTGATAATTCAACATATCCATCATACTCATAAGACAAACAACACATCAATTTCCCACACATCCCGGAAACACGTTCACTACCACGATGAGAAACTTGCTGAGCCTCAGCCATTTCAGAACCAATAGAAAAAAAATCTTTCATAAATCCTCGACAACACAAAACACGACCACAATGACCAAAATCACCGCTCACCTTAGCTTCGTCTCGACTACCAATCTGAGTTAAGCGAATAACACCTTTAAAATGAGAACTTAAATCTTTTACTAAATTCCTAAAATCAACCCTATTTTCTGAATAAAAAGCAAAGTTAATTCTATTTTTATCTAAAGAAAAATGAACATCAACCAATTTCATTGGCAGGTCATATTTTTCTATCAATTTATTACAATATTCTAAGGCCTCTTCTTTTTCTGAAATCGAAGTTAATTTAGACAAATCATCTTCATTAGCTATTCTAACAACCGGCTTTATCTCGCCATCAATTCTATCTAATTCATCTTTGGATAATTCTTTAAAATCGAAAACCTCACCAATCTCTTGGCCAAATTCAGTTTCTACTATCACCACATCACCCTCTTTAAGTTCTAAATCTCTGGGATTAAAATTATATTTTTTATCCCAAGAAGTGAATTGTATTTGAACAACTTTCATAATTTAAACTTATATAAATAAAACGAACGTTAAGTTCGTTTTATTTTATGATAATTTACTTTCAAACAAATCTTACAAAGATAATCTAACGAACTTAGAAATTGAAGAACCTTCTAAAATATCAGATATTTTTTTCTTATCATCCTTAATATATTCTTGATCTAATAAACAAACTTCAGAATAATATTTTTTTATTTTACCTTGTAAAATATTTTCTATCATATTTTCTGGCTTGCCTTCTTTAATTAATTGCTCTCTATAAACTTCCTTTTCTTTTTCTATTTCAGCACTAGGAACTTCTCCATTGTTTAAATAACGAGGATTAGCAGCGGCAATATGCATAGCAACATCAGAAGCTAATTCGTCTTTTCCTGCTTGATCTAAGGCTACTAAAACACCAATTTTACCACCTAAATGAGAATAAGAAGCAACTGTTTGCCCAGAAACAATAGAAAATCTACCTAAGGCTAATTTTTCACCAATAACACCACTTAGATTGTTAATATTTTCCTCCACAGTTGATCCGTTCAAATCTGTTTTTAATAATTCTTCTTCTGTTTGTGGTTTTTTATCTTTCAAAACCTCTAAAATTTGATTAGCTAGCTCTTGAAATTTTTCATTTCTAGCTACAAAATCAGTTTCAGAATTTATTTCTACTGCATAAGCTTCAGTTTTGTCGTCGTTAGTACCAACAACAATAATTCCTTCAGCCACATCTCTTTCACTTCTTTTAGCAGCTTTAGCTATACCTTTCTTTCTCAAAATTTCAATAGCCTTGTCTATATCACCACCAGCTTCATCTAAAGCTTTTTTACAATCAACCATACCAGCGCCAGTTCTTTCTCTTAACTCTTTTATTTGCTCCATATTATTAAAAAATTAATTATAAATCTTAACTTAATTTAATATTTTTAGCATCAGCAAGATTTTCCTTAATACAATCCAAAAGCAAAGTAACTGTTTTGGTTGCATCATCATTTGCTGGAATTGGAAATTTAGCTAATTCAGGATTAACATTAGTATCACAAACAGCAATAATTGGAATATTTTTAGCAGTAGCTTCGGCCACAGCAGTTTTTTCTTCTTTTAAGTCCCAAATAAAAATTGCGTCTGGTAAACGAGTTAATCCAGTTAAACCACCAACTCGCTCTTCTAACCTCTTAATTTCCCTATCAAAATCTAATTGTTCTTTTTTAGTATATTTAGCTAATTTTCCAGCTGCCTTATCATTCAACAAGTCTTGATATTTTTTTATTGACTTTTTAATAACAAGAAAGTTTGTCAAAAGACCACCTAGCCACTTACCAATAATATAAGGAGATTTAATAGCCTCTGCCATTTCCTTCATCTGAGATTTGACCTGTTTTTTAGTGCCAACAAAAAGTATAATTTTGTCTTCTTGTTTTAATTTAACCATGTACTCTAAAGCTTTTTTTAATTGCTCTTGAGTTTTTTCAATGTTGATAATATAGATACCATTTTTTTTAGTAAAAATAAACGGTTCCATTTTTGGATGCCAACGATTGGTTCTATGACCAAAGTGCATACCAGCTTTTAACATTTCTTCCAATTTTGGAATATTCATATTTTTCTTTTTTGATTCATTAGCATTGACAAAACAAATACCAATAAACGCCTACTGTTTTCCATATTTATAAGAAAAATGCGGAAAACATGATTTTTTAAATTATAAAAATGCTCAAAACAGGTTGTTTTAAGCCTATTTTAATTATATATTATTTCAAAAATTAAGTCAATTGTCTGTATTAGTTCACCACATATTGGACTGGATAGCCATTAGTTAATAAATAATCTACGGGAGTCATTAAATTAAGACTCCAGTGAAAACGTTTTGAATTATACCAATCAATCCATTCAATTAATTTTAC
>Ga0334901_1000368_pt1 | contig 64517 bp, 55 predicted proteins | sample GraSluR3_MG_3_FD_207216 | JGI IMG/M metagenome (GOLD analysis project Ga0334901, IMG submission 207216) | Sludge microbial communities from methane-producing bioreactor in Wageningen University, Netherlands - Granular Sludge_15_08-R3 | ecosystem: Engineered > Bioreactor > Anaerobic >...
GCCTTACAAGCCGAGGGTCACAGGTTCGAGCCCTGTACCGCCCACCATAGTGAAAGCAACGGGCTAGAGGAATTTCCTCTAGCCCGTTTTTTCGTGGGGATAAGTTTCTTGCGGCTTTTTGCGGTCAATGCAGGTTGCCCGCATGGCAGGCGCTCCGCTCAGACAACCCGAGTGCCCCGGCGTTTACACCGGCAGCTCGACCGTAAGCACAACGGCAAGCCCGACTTTTTTTGTGTCGTGTGGTTGCAGTACGCAAACGGCAAGGCAGGCTGGAAGACCGTCGGCGCTCACTCCAAAGGCATGTGCCCGGCGCGTGCCAGTGTCCTGCGTAAGTACTGCAAGGGCAGCAGCACGCAGACAATACGCCTGCCTGCCGCATTCTTTCACGGTCGGTCATGCCGTAGAAAGGACTCTCGGCATCGTGCGGCTGTCCGCCTGTCTCAAACTGCATGGAAATGCTGATCACCAGCCTGCTGCCATCCGGCCAGAGGCCGGTTTATTCCCGATTATACATATCGTTCATGGTACTTTCCTTGCTGCTGTTGTGTTGCTCGCGGCCTTCAGAAGAGGCTCGTGAGCGGGCGGCTTATTCTGTTTTAAGAAAAGGATAGTCCGTGTACCCTGCCGCGCCGCCGCCACCGAAAATGGTGTGCGTGTCCGTGATGGTATTCAGAGGTGCACCCTGCCGTACCCGTTCGGCAAAGTCCGGGTTGGCCAGTATCTTGCGGCCGAAGCCTGCAAGATCGATGAGACCGGTACTGATAAGCACTTCGGCTTCCTGTGGTGTTTTATTGCCTGTGGCGATGATGCGTCCTTTGAAAGCTGACCGCAGGTCGTGACGGAACTGAACGGGAATCTGCGGGGCATCGTCCCAGTCGGCTTCGCACAGGTGCAAATACCCTGCACCCAGCGAATCCAGCATGGCGGCCGCCAGCATGATGGTGTTCAGAATTTCCGGGTCGTCCATATCTTTGAACTTGATGAACGGCGACAGGCGTACTCCCACTTTGTCCTTGCCGGTCTGTGCGATGACCGCCTGTGTCACTTCACGCAGAAAGCGGATTCTTGCGGCAGGCGAACCACCGTAACTGTCAGTGCGTTTGTTGGAGTTGCTGCGCAGAAACTGGTCTATAAGGTAGCCGTTGGCCCCGTGTATCTCCACCCCGTCAAATCCTGCCTCCATGGCATTGCGTGCTGCGCGGGCAAAATCGGCTGTGGTGGCTGCGATGTCGTCGGGTGTCATTTCCCGTGGTTTGTCCACAGGGATGAATGTGACGTCTTTTGCGCCGCCGGAGCCTGTCAGATACACCACTGTGTCACGGGCGATGCATCCGCTGGGCGCCAGAGGCTGCAATCCGTTTACAACCGCGGATCCGACCCGGCCCACGTGCCATAACTGCATATAAATTGTGCCGCCGCGGCTGTGTACGGCGTCGGTCACCTGTTTCCATCCGGCCACCTGCTGCGGGGTGTGAATACCCGGTGTTCCGGCGTAACCCTGCCCTTGTACAGAAATCTGAGTGGCCTCGGTGATGATGAGTCCGGCGGAAGCGCGCTGGCCGTAATATTGCGCCATCAGACTGTTGGGTACATTACCCGGCTGTGTGCTGCGCGACCGTGTCATGGGTGCCATGACAATGCGGTTGGCAAGGGGGTTCTGCCCCAGCATGATGTCAGAAAAAAGATAGGGGTACTGCATGGCGGTCTCCTTTTATATCCATGTGGTCACTGCGGTGATGTGCTGGCGTGTCTTGGGGCGCGGCTCATGTTTGCGGTAGCCGAAGGCGCATATATGCCCGATGGTGTATTTCTGCAGATCTATGTTCAGCTCTGCGGCAAGAACCGCATCGAACTGTTCGCGGTCGAACCCTTCTATGGGGCAGCTGTCTATGCCTATCAGCGCCGCGGCAGTCATCATGTTGGCCAGCGGGATATACGTCTGATGTGCCGCCCAGTCGGCAAGGGCGCGTTCAGACTCCAGCAGGTTGAAATCTTTTTCCTGAAACGTTTTAAAAAATTCCCCTTTTACTTCAGCTGTCTCCGGAGGTAACTTCTGGATGTCTTTCATGAATGTCTGGATGTAGGTGCTGTCGTAGCGCATGAAGTAGGGCTTTTTGACCAGAGTGAAGACCACATGGCTTGCGGTGGGCAATTGTCTCCGGGCGCCCCAGCTGCACGGAATGAACTTTTCGCGAACGGCCATGTCTTGCACCACCAGAAAGTGCCATGGCTCAAAGCCGAAGGAACTGGGCGAAAGACGGGCTGTTTCCATAAGGAAATCGAAGTCTTCTGCAGATATGGTGCGGTCTTCGTCAAACTCTTTGCAGGCGTGGCGAAACCTGAAAGCGTCAAGGATTTCTTTTTTAAGCATGGTCTGTACCTTCAGAAATTTACAGGGTTCATGGAATGAATGCGGATATGGCGGATAAGCGGGCGTGTTGCCGCAAGAAAGTTACGGAAGGAAGGTGCGGCTTCGTGCCGGTCAAGATGGTCGCGGCTCTGCCACTCTTCGTACATGAAGAAAAGTCCGGCGTTTTCCGTACTGCTGTGCAGCCGGTACACCAGACAGCCTTCTTCTGTCTGCGAGCTGCCGGCCAGCATTTCCAGCTCTTTCTGCAGGGCGGCGGCGCATGATTCCCGTGCTTCGATATGGGCGATGATGCAGATTTTCATGGCGGTTCCTGTGTTTTATATTTTATATTATCGATAATACGTGAAGTGCTTGTGTCGCAATCCCGCTGCACATCTTGTATGCGTCAGGCCAGTTCGTGATAATGATGTTCCAGCGCGTCCACCGCCTGCTGCAATTCGTTACGGCGCAGCGCTTCAATAACGGGCGGATGCAGTGGCAGGGCCTTTTCCAGCGTCACCCCCATGGTGGTGAGGGTGTGCTTCATGTATTGCGGCAGATGCAGCGAATCCCAGACCTGCAGCATGCGGTTGTTGTTTGCCGCTTTAACCAGTTGCCTGTGAAAGAGGTTGTTGTACCGGATGTATCCGTCAAAATCACCGGCAGCACATGCCTGTTCCATGCTCTGCTGCAAAGGCGCCAGTGCGGTTGCCAGCTCCTGCGGCAGCATACGCAGCTTTTTCAGCGCTCCTACTTCGACGGCCTGCCTGACTTCGTATATCTCGCGCACCTCTTCGGTGGAAAACTGGCGTACCCGAACACCGACATTGGGGATATGCTCCAGATGGCCGCTGGTTATCAGGCATTGAATGGCTTCGCGCACCGGTGCCTGACTTACCTGCAGAGCCTCGGAAATAGGTACGATTTTCAGGCGTTCACCGGGTACAAGTTCACCGGAGATTATTTTGTCGTGTAAAATCCGTCTGACCTGCTCCTTGAGCGATTCCCTTTTTACCTGTACCGTTTTCATGGTCGTGTCCTTTGTGTTTTGATATTATATATTATCGATAATGAAAGCTGTCAAGCAGGCACCTGCATTTTTTGTTGTAACGGTTCTGTTGCATGCAAACTGCGATATGCCCGAATATCATGTGGTTATTTCCAGCTCTTCCTTGTGTGTATATCAGAGTGACAGTGGCTGGAGGCCGGATTGATGCCGGACGGAGGTGGATGTGACTGAAAAGGAAAAAATGATCGCGGGGCAGTTGTATAATGCCGGCGACGCGGAGCTGACAGCGCTGAGGCTGGCGTGCCGCAGGCTGCTGCACTCGTTTAATCATGCGCATCCTGACAATGCCGCGGATGCGGCCGGTGTGCTGGCGCAGCTGTTGGGCGGTAGCGGGGCAGGTCTGCAGATTATGCCGCCGTTTCATTGCGATTACGGGTTCAATATTACCGTAGGCTGCAATGTCTTCATGAATTATAATTGTATCATTCTGGATTCCGCACCGGTTCACATCGGCGACAATGTCATGTTCGGCCCGTCTGTGTCGCTGTATACTGCAACGCACCCCGCAGATGCTGCCAAGCGGCTTGAAGGGCCGGAGCTGGGGCTTGCCATCAGCGTGGGGGACAATGCGTGGATAGGCGGGGCAGCTGTCATCTGTCCCGGTGTGCAGGTGGGCCGCAACGCCGTTGTCGCCGCGGGCGCGGTAGTAACCAGAGACGTGCCGGACAATGTGGTGGTGGCAGGCAATCCGGCGCGGATAATCAGGCAGCTGTAGAGCAGTGTGTATTGAGCGGCCCGCGTAGTACCGGCTGCAGGCGCCTTGTACATGCCTGTGGGGGGATCGGGCCCGCCATATCCCTCCGGCCCGCCTTATCCGCCATATCCGCCATATCCGCCATATCCGCCATATCTGTCAGATACCTCCGGCCGGAGCAGGAAAAATATGACGGCCGGGAATGCACCGTACGGCCGCAGGCGGCAGGGGCACGCAGGTGTCTGGGGCAGGATTTGTCTGAGACAGGATTTTTCTGGGACAGGATTTTTCTGGGACAGAGTTTGTCAGGGACAGGATTTGTCAGGGGCAGGATTTGTCTGGGGCAGCGGCATCATGCTGCAGCTTTACCTGAAGTTGCGGACTTGCGGGGGGACTCTCACCGGCATATGGTGCCGGTTTCGCGCTGTTTTTGCTTCGGGCTGGTGCGCGTGTCCTGCATCCGGTGCAGCGTGTTTCCGCATGCACGCCCTGCTTTTTTGTACTTTTGATCAACAATTTCAGTAGATGAAAACCATGAAGAGAACATCCGGCCTGCCGGCCCTGCTGACCCTTATGTATTGTATCGGCCTCTGCGGGGCATGGGCGTTGCTGTACGGTGCTGCCGACAGATGGTGGCCTGTTTCGCTTTTACTGTTCGGTCCCCGCTGGATGCTGGGGCTGCCTCTGCTTGTTCTGCTTCCGTGGGCGGTGTTGCGTCACCGGCTGCTTTTAATTCCGCTGGGCTTTGCTGCCGTGGTGCTGGCCGGTCCCGTCATGGGATTTCAGGTGGCGCAGGAACAGAATGGTGTGCCGTCAGGCGCGCGTATCAGGGTGCTTTCCTGCAACCTGCGGGTCGGAGAAGCTGATTTTGAAGCTCTGTCGCGGGTAGTGCGTGAGTACGATGTGGATGTGGTGGCAGTGCAGGAGTACATCGGGGACCGCAGGCTTACTCTGCCGGAAGGCTGGCAGGGGAAGCGTGACGGCCAGGTTGCCGTGTATTCGCGTTTTCCGCTGCAGGTGGGGGAAGCGCTGAAACTGCACAGGGGCGGACGCAAGTGGAAACGGCAGACGGTGCTGCCGGCGGTTATCCGTACTCCCGCGGGGCCGGTGGCTTTTTTTGCCGTGCACCTGCCCAGCGCGCGCTACGGACTGCAGCATCTGCTGGACAGACGCAAACTGATCAATCCGGAAAAAGCCGGTCTGCTTGAAGCGGAGACAAGGGCGCGTGAAGAGGCCTCAATGCTTGCCCGCGCCATGGTGGACCGGGCAGTCCTGCCGGTCATTGTGGCGGGTGACTTCAACCTGCCGCGCGAGAGTTATATTTTTCGCAGATACTGGAGTGATATGAGCGATGCATCCGTACTGCTTACCGGTTACGGGTGGACGTTTTTTGAAAGTCTGCGGGGGCTGCCGGTCATGCTGGCTGTAGACAGAGTGCTGGCCGGCAACGGGGCCGAGGCCCGCTGGTTCCGCGTGGGGCCGGATGTGGATTCCGATCACAGACCTGTCATAGCTGATGTTGTGCTTACCCCTGCGGGGTGATTTTGCCGCGGCGCCGCTGCGGGTATGAATAAAAGGCTGCTCCGGGACGTTGTTCCGGGGCAGCCTTTGTGTTGCAGGATGAACGGAGCAGCTGAACTGCCGTATCAGGAGGTGGCAGGTTTTTCGGCACTGCGACCGCGCAGCATCAGTGTGACGCCCAGTGCAGCGGCGGTGCCGGCACCGCCCAGTACGGCAATGACAAAGGGTTTGGAGTCCCATTGCAGCGAAATGGTTTCCATGGCCACGGCGCCGCACAGAAAAAAGAAGAACGTGACCAGCGAGGCGGCGGCGCCGGCGTTGCGGTCCACCTGTTCCAGAATCATATGATTGCTGATGGGGCGGCTCATGCCCAGAAACATGGTGTAGCAGAACATGGTCACCGCAAAGCTGACCGGGGTTTCGTTTCCGAAGACAAACATGGCCAGCACAGAAAGCAGCATGCCGACGAACGAGACAAACAGTATGGTGCGTGAAGCAAGCCCGACGCATAACCGTGAGCAGAGAAAAGAACCGAGCATGAGTGAGAAGGCGTTGAAAGCGAAATACAGGCCGTATTGCTGCTCGGAACTGCCGAACCCGCTGATGTAAATATTTGAAGAACCGGCGATGAAGGCGAAAAACGCCAGCCCGGGAAGGGCAAAGGCCACCGCGTACACCATGAAAGGCGCGTTGCTGAACAGGGTGACATAGCGTTTAAGCGCCGCGGCCGCTCCTCCGCTTGCTTTGCTGGTCAACGGTTCGCGCAGGCGGAATGCCCCGTACAGGGCAAAAAGGGCAAGCGCTCCCTGCAGCACAAAGATGCCCCGCCACGAAACATGCTGCAGCATGAACGCCCCGATGGTGGGGGCAGCCATGGGACACAGCGGAACAATGACACCGATGTACGCCAGCAGTTTTTTGCGTTGCTCACCGGTGTACATGTCTTTGGCCAGCGCAAAGCTGAGTGCCGATGCCGCGGCGGCCCCCACGGCCTGAACCGCACGGGCGGCCACCAGCGTGGTTATGGACTGCGATGCGGCGCACAACAGGCTGCCCGCAATGAACAGCAGAATGCCCCATAGCAGCACGGGGCGCCTGCCGAACCTGTCGGAAAGCGGACCGTGGATAAGCAGAAAGCTGCTGAACGTGACAAAAAAGACCACCAGAGAAAGGTTGGCCTGAGCCAGCGGAATGTTCCACAGCGTGCACAGCGTCGGGATGGCAGGAAGGTACATGTCTGTGGACAGGGCGGGAAAAGCCGCCAGAAGCAGTATAAGGATGAAATCGGGCATGGGGCCTGCAGGGGTAGATGGTTACAGGGTGGAGAACGCCTGCGTGTTGTCTTCCAGAATATGCAGCAGACGCAGCAGCAGGCGGCGTTCTCGGGCCGAAAGACCGGCGGCCAGCTCGCTGTTTACGGCGTTGAGACGCCTGTGTATCTCGTGTTCCAGCCGTGCCGCCTTTGGCGTGGCGTGCACAATGTTCATGCGCCTGTTGTCGCAGGCCGGTTTCCGGGTGATGAAACCCTTCTGTTCCAGCGCTTTCAGTGCCCGCGCTGTGGTACTTTTGTCCATGGCGGTCAGCTCTGCCAGCTGTTCCTGAGAACAGTCGCCGTAGCGCAGCAGCGCGATGACAAAAGGATATTGTCCTGCTCCCAGATCCAGCTGTGCCAGCGTTTCTGTGAGGCGCATTCTCATTTTGCGGGCAACCAGTGCGATGGCCCTGCCTATGCTGGTTCTGCGGCTGCGGTACAGCGGGGCTTCAGCGCAGGGGCAGGCTCCGGCCGGACAGGCCTGTGCCGGTCGAGCAACCGCGTGTTGTCGGGGTCTGCGTAACAGTGGCCGGGGTTTTGCTTTGTGCGGAATGGTGTGCGGCATGGTGATGTAAAAAATGATTGTTGCAGATGCAACTATTAGCGCCGGCTGGTTGTCCGGTCAATACGCTGTGTAAAAAAAGTCTCTCATCGTTGGGAAGGCAAAAAAAGGCGGACCGTAAGGCCCGCCTCTGCAGTGGTGTTCGGGGTACGGTTACGCCGCCCTGATGCGGAAGAAGATGGAGTACAGCACCGGCACTACGATGAGGGTGAGAATGGAGGCAAAGGTGAGACCTGCCATGATTGTCACCGCCATGGCCACAAAAAACGCATCGGTAAGTAGCGGCAGCATGCCCAGCACGGTGGTGCTGGCAGCCATGAGAACCGGCCGCATACGACTGACCGAAGAGTCCAGAATGGCATGGTACCTGTCTTTGCCGGACCGTATCTGGGTGTCTATTTCGTCCAGCAGCACGATGGCGTTTTTAATGAGCATTCCGGAAAGGCTCAGGAATCCGAGCAGGGCCATGAAGCCGAATGGCTGTCCGGCGGCCAGCAGCCCCCATGTGACGCCGATGAAAGCCAGCGGCACGGTAAGCCAGATGATAAGCGGCTGGCGCAGCGCGTTGAACAGCATGACGGTGATAAGCACCATCATGGCCAGCGTGGGCGGTATGGAACTGAACAGCGCGGCCTGTGCGTCGCGGCTGTCTTCATACTCGCCGCCCCATTCCAGTGTGTATCCGCGGGGCAGCGGCATGGATTCCAGCACCGGCCGCAGTTCTTTGAACAGTGCACTGGGCTGGCCGGAAACCTGCTCGCACGCCACCGTGATGGTCGGCTTGCGGAAGCGTGACTGTCTGATGTTGTCGACCATGCGGGTTTCAAACGAAGAGACAAGCTGCCCCACGGGAATCATGGCTTTGGCGGTGGGGCTCCACGCCTGCACGTCGGCAAGCCGCGATGCGTCGTTCATTTCGTCCGCCGGCGGCCGCGCGATGATGGGAATAAGGGTGTCATCTTCGCGGTAGATACCCACAGTGGTGCCGGATGATGCGGTGCGCAGCGCGGTGGCGATGTCCGGACGTGTGATGCCTGCCCTGCGGGCGGAGGCATCGTTGACCACGGGGACAACCTGCTTGACTTTCTGGCGCCAGTTGTCGCGTATGCCGCGGGCATTGGGGTTGGTGCGTATCAGTTCCTGCGCCTGTACCGAAAGTCGTCGCAGAACTTCGGGGTCGGGCCCGCTGAAACGCACTTCAATGGGGTCGTCTCTGCCGGGGCCCAGACGGATTTTCTTGAATTTAAAGAACGCCGCGGGGAACCGCTCCTCCAGTTCGGGGCGGTAATCTGCTATTATGGAATCAATCTGCCGGTAATCTTTGACGGTGACGATTATCTGCCCGTAGTTGGGGTATTTTTTTTCCGGTGCATAAACAAGCATGAAACGCGGGGCACCGCCGCCCACAAAGCTGCTGGTAAAAGCCACCCGGTCGTCTTTTTTCAGGGCTTCTTCCATCAGGTGCATGTCTGCACTGGTGGTGCGTATGTCGGTTCCTTCAGGCTTCCAGTAGTCGAGCAGAAACTGCGGCTGGGTTGAAGGCGGGAAAAAGCTCTGTTCCAGCAGGCCGAAACCGGCCACGGACAACCCCAGCAGCACAACCATGGTGCCGACGGTGAACCAGCGGTAATGGAGGCATTTGTCCAGCAGGGCGCGGTAGCTGCGGAAGATGATGCCCCCGTAGGGATCTTTCGCAGTGTCTTCACCGCCTTTGAGAAACATTTCGCAGAACAGCGGCGTGATGGTGATGGCTGTGACCCAGCTGAGCATGAGGGAGATGAGCAGCACCCAGAAAAGTGAGCCGCAGTATTCTCCGGTATTGTCTTCTGAAAGGCCGATGGCCGAAAATGCCATGATGGCGATGACGGTGGCGCCCAGCAGCGGCCAGATGTTCTGCTTTACCACGTCGCGCGCCGCTTCCAGCCGGTTGTCCCCTTTCTGGATGCGTATCAGCATTCCTTCGGTGACCACGATGGCGTTATCCACCAGCATGCCCAGCGCGATAATAAGCGCCCCCAGCGATATGCGCTGCAGTTCGATGTCCATCATCTTCATGAAAATGAACGACCCGCAGACGGTGATGAGCAGAATGGCGCCGATGAGAATGCCGCTGCGCAGCCCCATGAAAATCATCAGCACGCCGATGACGATGGCAATGGCTTCCAGCAGGCTGACGGCAAAGTTGTTCACCGCCTTGGTCACATAGTCCGGCTGGAAATATATTTTGTCGATGTTGATGCCCACGGGGGTCACGCCGTCCAGTTCTGCAAGGCGCTTGTCCACGCGTTCGCCCAGTGTGACTATATTGCCGCCGGGAGCCAGCGAAATGCCCACGGCCACAGCCATTCTGCCGTTGTGGCGCATGATGGTTGTGGGCTGCTGCACATAGTCGCGCCGTATGGTGGCTATGTCTTTCAGATACACCAGCCGCGGGGCGGCGGGGTCGTTGATGAACAGATTGCCCAGCTCTTCCACGGAACGGATTTCGCCGGTGGGATGAATGCGTACGTAATCGGGGCCCGCGCGCACGTGGCCCGAATCGACCACAAGGTTGTTTTCCTTCAGCGCGTCGTACACGGTATTGAGAGAAACCCCCATGCTGCGCATGCGTGCGCGCGAGATTTCCACATATATGGCTTCCTGCTGAGTGCCCCACAGTGTGACCTTGGCCACGTCGGGAACCATGAGCAGTTCCTTGCGCAGAAAATCCGTATAGTCGTTGAGTTCCTTGTAGGAAAAACCGTCAGCCGTCACAGCCAGAAAAATACCGTAGACGTCGCCGTAGTCGTCCACCACCAGCGGGTCGCCCGCACCGGGAGGCAGTTTGGCTCTGGCGTCGTTGACTTTGCGGCGCAGTTCGTCCCACACCTGCGGCAGCAGATCGGGGCCGTATTTGTCTTTTATGCGCACGGTGATGATGGACATGCCCGGCATGGATACCGATTCGATGCGCTTGAGCTGCCCCAGCTGCTGGATGGCGCTTTCCAGCTCGTCGGTCACTTCTTCCGCAACCTCGGCGGGCAGGGCTCCCGGATAGGTGGTGATTACCTGCGCATCCTTGATGGTGAATGCAGGGTCTTCCAGCCTGCCCATCTTCATATAGGCCAGTATGCCGCCCACGGTCAGCGCCAGCGTAAGTACAAGACTTACCGTGCGCTTGCCGATGCAGAATTCCGCAATGTTCATTGCCCGCCCCCGATCTTGCCGTTGAGGATGCGTACTTTCTGTCCTTCGTGCAGATAGTTTGCTCCGGCGGCTACAACCGTCATGCCGGGTTCAAGGCCCTGAGTGATGGCCACCTTGTTTTCATGTATGGCCCCCGTAACCACGGCGCGGCGTGATACTGTCATGCTTTCTTTGTCCAGCACCCATATGTAGGAGCGGTCGTCTTCGCCGCCCACCACGGCGGCAACCGGCAGCGATGTGGCATCGATGTCGCCGCCGAAGGGCAGGGTGCCCTCCACGTCGGCGGTCATGCCCGGCAGCAGCCGTATGTCGTCGGGGCTCTGCATGGTCAGTGTGACGGTATAGGTCTGGGTCTGCGGATTGGCAGATGTCTGGTATTCTTTAAGGCTCAGCTCGAAAGACCGCCCAGGAAAGGCAGAAAAGCGGGCGACAGGCGCAGGCATGTTTTTTCTGTCCTGATGCCGCAACTGGGCAATGACAAATTCGGGGACTTCCACCTCCACATCAAGCCGGTCGGTGTTTTCGAGCTTCAGAACGGGTTGCTGGGCCTGCACCAGCTCGTAATTCTTTACGTATTTTTTGGCGATGACGCCGGAAAAAGGCGCCCGCAGGGTTGTGTATTCCAGATCCTGCGTGGCCTGCTTGAGCTGCTGGGTCAGCGAAAGCACCTTGGCGTTGGCATTGTCCATCGAGGCCCGTGCCTTGTCGTAGTCCGCCTTTGATATGGTGTCCTGTCCGAGCAGCGTTTCCATGCGCTTAAAGTTGAGCGTGGCCTCATTGAGCGATGCTCTGGCCCCTCCCAGCTGCGATTCTATGTTGCGCACTTTGGTGATGAAGTCGCTTTTGTCCAGTTCGGCCACGGTCTGGCCCTGTTCCACATGCTGGCTTTCCTTGACGGGAAAGCGGGTCAGCTGTCCGGCCACTCTGAAGCCGAGCTCCACCTTTTCACCGGCAACAACCTTGCCGGGAAACACCCGCCTGACCCCTTTGTCTTTACTGCCCACTGTAAGCACCTTTACCGGCTTGACAGGTGGCGGCCCCTGTTCCTGCGGTTCTTCGGCACAGCCGGCAAGCATTACCATACACAGGATGACGGCTGTGAACACAGGCAGATGAAAAAACGCAGAGCGTCGGGTCAGAGTCATGGGGTAAACTCCTTTGGGAAAAAAACATGGAAACAGGCAGCAACAATAAGACGATATAACATAGCACAACGGGCCTGCACAACACGGCGGGGCGGTGTCTGCCGGGCTGGCGCAACGCGGTTCCGGAATGTGCCGCAACCCGCTATTCATGCACAATCACAGCGGACTGACGATGATTATAATAAGCCATGATTCAGTGCGGAAAAAACAGAGGGTGGACATTCTCATTATGATATGTAATATTGTCAATATCGGAACTGGTGCTGTCTTGATGATGTCATCGTAAATGCACCGGTAGACAATCTAGTATATAACACTGTAGCGAAAGTTTCGGAGGATACAGATGCTGTGCCTGAATGAGATATTCATTCAGGTGTCCATGAGCGTGTGAAAATGTGCAGCAGCATATTTTCATACTGTTTTTTTGCCGGCATGTGTTTTGCCGGCAGCATGTCCGCATCCGCATATACCGTATTTCAAGGCTGTCGCCTGTAACCGGCCAGTGCTGCCGATAATTGCCGACGTTTCGGCAATTGGGCCGCCCGGAAGACGACCTGCCCCGCATTACCGGCGGGTTTCCCGCGTCATCCTTGCCAGAGCTCGTTTGCGGTTTTTGCCGCACGCGCTCCGTATCCTCCGAAGAAGACGACCACACACAACCGCTGCCGGTGAACACCGTGTTCTCCGGCGTACAGGTGTGCGGCCGGCTTTTATCCTTTCCTTATCCAGGAGGGTTGATGGCTAAAATCCGTATTGAAAATCTGACAAAGGTGTTCGGTTCCGACCCGCAGCGTGCTCTGCCGCTGCTCGAACAGGGACTTGGCAAAGAAGAAATCCAGCGCCGCACCCGTCTTGCCGTTGGGGTCAACCGTGCCTCGTTTGAAGTGGATCAGGGCGAGGTTGTGGTGGTGATGGGGCTTTCCGGCAGCGGCAAATCAACGCTGGTACGCTGCATCAACAGACTTATTGATCCCACCGCCGGCACGGTGCTGGTGGATGGTGAAGACGTAACCGCCATGGACATCAGAGAACTGCGCGACTTCCGTCAGCGCAAGATGGGCATGGTGTTCCAGAATTTTGCACTTTTTCCGCACCGTACGGTGCTGCAGAACGCGGAATACGGGCTGGAGGTCATGGGCGTGAGTCAGGCGGAACGTACCCGCCGCGCCATGGAGCAGCTGGAACGCGTGGGACTGGCGGAATGGGCTTCCAGCCGCCCGGCACAGCTTTCCGGCGGCATGCAGCAGCGCGTGGGGCTGGCCCGTGCGCTGGCTCTGGACCCCGATATTCTGCTGATGGACGAAGCGTTCAGCGCCCTTGATCCGCTTATCCGGCGGGACATGCAGGACGAGTTGCTGCGCCTGCAGGAAGAAATGCACAAGACCATTGTTTTCATCAGCCATGATCTGGACGAGGCGCTGCGCATCGGCGACCGCATTGTGCTTATGCGTGACGGCGCCGTGGTGCAGGAAGGCACTCCTGAAGATATTCTCACCTCTCCGGCCGATGATTATGTGGCCCGTTTTGTCGAATCTGTGGATATTTCACGCGTGCTGACGGCCGGTGCCGTGATGAAGCGCTCCGAGGCCGTGGCCGTGCTGGGCGTGGACGGCCCGCGCACAGCGCTGCGCAAAATGCGCGCCGCAGCCATAGCCAGCCTTTTTGTTCTCGACCGCGAGCATCGTGTGCTGGGCATTGTCACGGCTGACGATGTTTCCGCACTTATAAAAGAAAACAGACGGGACATAGACAGCATCATGCGTCGCGATATTCAGACAGTGAATGTGGACACTCCCGCCGCCGAGCTTATTCCGCTGATGGCAGGACTCCCCCATGCACTGCCTGTTGTGGACGAGAAAAACCGCATGAAAGGTGTCATTGTGCGCGGCCTTCTGCTGGGTGCGCTGGCTGAAAGAGGAGGTGACCAGTAATGATTGATTATCGCATTCCCGTTGGCGCTACGCTTGAAAGCGTCATTGATTTTCTGGTCGTGCACTGCTCCGGCGCAACCCGTGCGTTTTCCGCGGTTACCGATGCCGCTCTTTCCGTGCTGGAACACGGTCTTGCCTTCATCCCGTGGTGGCTGTTCATTCCTGCCGTCGCCCTGCTGACCTGGCGCGGCACCGGCAGCAGAGGACTGGGGCTTTTTGCCCTGCTGGGGCTGGGACTTGTGTATAACATGGGGCTGTGGCCCGCCACGGTCAGCACCATTGCTCTGGTGCTTGTGGCCACGCTGCTTGCGGTGCTTATCGGTCTGCCGCTGGGTGTTTTTGCCGCTATCAATAAAGTGGCGTACCGTGCTATCATGCCGGTACTCGATGTAATGCAGACCATGCCCGCCTTTGTTTATCTTATTCCCGCCATTCCGTTTTTCGGGCTGGGCAAGGTTGCGGCCATTTTTTCCACTGTGGTGTTCGCCATGCCGCCGGTCATCAGGCTTACCTGCCTTGGTATCCGGCAGGTTCCGGTAGAGCTGGTGGAGTGCGCCGAAGCTTTCGGCACCAACCGCTGGCAGCGGCTGCGCAAGCTCGAACTGCCTCTGGCGGCGCCCACCATCATGGCGGGTGTCAACCAGACTGTCATGCTGGCGCTGTCCATGGTGGTCATTGCAGCCATGATCGGTGCAAAGGGTCTTGGCGGCGAAGTATGGAAAGCCATTCAGCGCCTTGAGATGGGCCGCGGTTTTGAAGCCGGTATCGGCATTGTCATCGTTGCCATCTGCCTTGACCGGCTGCTGCAGAAAATCGGCTCGCGCTCAGCCAGACGCTAGCCGCAGGTGCGGGCCGGATTCCGCAGTGGTGTCCGGCCTTTCATCAGGATGCCGGCAGGGTATTCTGTTTCCGTAAGAATGTAATTCCGGAGGAACACATGAAGAAAATTCTTTTTGCTCTCATGCTCAGTCTTGTTGTTGCCACCCCCGCGTGGGCGGCTTCCAAGGGCAAGGTCAATCTTGCTTATGTGGAATGGGACTGCGCCACAGCCAGCACCAATCTGGCCAAAGCCGCGCTGGAAGACATGGGATACGAGGTGGAGATCACCCCTGTGGGTGCTGCTGCCATGTGGATGGCTGTTTCCACGGGCGACATGGACGGCATGGTTACCGCATGGCTGCCGGTAACCCACGGCGATTACCTGAAAAAGGTAGGCAACAAGGTTGAAGACCTGGGCACCATAGTGGGCGGCGCCCGTCTGGGCTGGGCTGTTCCCGAATATGTCACCGTGCAGTCCATAGCCGAACTGAACGCCAACGCCGACAAATTTGACGGTAAAATCATCGGCATTGATCCCGGTGCCGGCCTGATGAAGCTCTCTGAAGAAGTCATGGACGCTTACGGGCTGGATAAAATGGAACTGGTGGAAGGCAGCGGTGCCACCATGACCGCCGCGCTGAGTGATGCCATCCGCCGCGACAAGTGGGTTGTGGTCACCGCGTGGTCTCCTCACTGGATGTTCGGCAAGTGGAAGCTGAGATACCTTGAAGACCCCAAGGGTGTTCTGGGCGAGGCTGAGCACATCAATACCGTTGTGCGTGCCGGTCTCAAGGCCGACAAGCCTGAAGTCTACGCGTTTCTGGATAACTTCCGCTATGACACGCCCGAGCAGCTGCAGGAGCTGATGGCCTGGAATCAGGAAGGCGGCACTCCGCTGGAAAACGCCAGACGCTTTATGAAAAAGTACCCCGAACTTGTTGCTTCCTGGAAGCAGTAGTACCGGCAGGCAGCTGTTTTGTCTGCCGTGCCGCCGGATACAGGCCCCCGCTTGCGGGGGCTTTTTTTTTTGCTGTGTCCTGTGCGGGGCATAAAAAAACGCGGCCCGCAAAGGCAGGCCGCGTTGCAGATACAGTACCGGCAGCTAGCTTTCCACATAGTGGGAAAGCACGTCGATGACTTTATCAAGCGGTTCGGTGGGATCGTCGCTGTTGCGCAGCGAATCGATATGGCATTTGAGCAGATAGCGTTTGAGTATCAGACGGCTGGCCGACTGCAGCGCCGAGCGTGCGGCGCGCACCTGCACCAGAATGTCTTCGCATTCTTTACCTTCTTCAATCATGCGCTGTATGCCGCGTATCTGTCCTTCCACGCGCTTCATGCGCTGGATGACGTTCTTTTTTATCTGTTCCTGCTCGGTATTGATTTCTTCCATTTTCTGTGCCCCGGTAATCTGTTGCCCCTCGTGCACAGCTGACGTACTGTCAGTGCACACGGTGTCTTTATTTTTTTCAGGAGGTTGCCGCATGAGTCCGTACCCCGCTGAGAATGCCGCGTTCCGGCAGTCCGTATTGGATGCGTTGGAGCTGGCCGATGCCCTGTTCAGGGGGCTGGATTCGCAACGTTGCGCTGAACTGTGCCGTGAAAACCTTTCCGGAAGGTTCGGCACACTGCCCGCACAGGCGGCCCACCTTACTGATGCCCTTGCCGCTCTGCAAGCCCGCCTGCCCGCCGCAGACGGCAGTTCTGATACCGCGGCATTCTGCGATGCCCTGCAGGCGGAACATGTCCGCCTGTTCATCAATGATAAAGCCGGCGCCCCCGCACTGCCTTATGAATCTCTGTATCCCGACCCGGCGGACGGCGTGGAACCGCGCATGATGGGGGCTGCGGCTCTGGCCATGCAGAAACGCCTGCAGGCCGCCGGGCTGGAGCGGGCTGTTTCTGCCAACGAACCGCCCGACCACCTGTGCATTGAGCTGGAATACCTGTACTATCTGCTTTCGCGCGCATGGAACGAGGCAGATACGGCAGCACAGGATGCGGCGGCCGATTTCGCCGCCGGTGTGCTGCTGCCGTGGACACGCCGTCTGCGTCTTGCCGTGTGCAGAGCCGATACCACGGGGGTGTATGCCGCGGCTGCGCAGGTGCTGCTGGCCGTGCTTAATCTGGTGGCATCGCTGCGGGTGCAGTAACTGTCCTGCATTCTACCGCGGCTTTTCTGCAGCGGCAGCCGCTTCCTGCGTGTGAGGCCCGCTTATACCCCATGCGGGTACGTTCGTCATCCTGAAAATCAGACTCCGGAACTCCGAATTTTGCGCAATGTCCCCTGCCACGGAAAGCAGCACCGCTCTGCCGCCTGTCTGCGGGCTGTCCGTTGCTTTGCCGCCGGCGGGGCCTATGACCCATGCGCCGGGTATGCCCGCAAATCCCGAAGCGGCAAACAGCGAGGCATCGGGGTCGGCGAAAAGCGGGACAGCGTGCACCTGTTTGCGGCGCAGTCTTGCCAGAGTACGTTTTGATTCCCGCACGCCGATACCTGCAAAGGCCACCGCCCGGTGGCTTTGTGTTGCCGCACGGCTGTTCACGGTACGGGCCAGATGTTCCAGTTGCTGCATCTGCTCGCGGCATTGCGTGCAGTGTGTGTTGAAAAACAGAACCACCAGCACATCGCAGGGAATCTCTTCCAGCCGTACCGTATGTGCTCCGGCGGGCAATCCCAGAATACGCCGGTCCGCATCACCGCCCAGTATGGCCAGACCGTGGTCGGGCAGGGTGCGGGCCTGTGTCGTGCGCCTGTCCGAACAGCCGTCCGCTCTGCCGCTGTGGTCGGGCCGGTGCTGCTCCAGCCAGCCGAAGTATCCTTCCACCACACGCCATACATTGGTGTAGCCAAGACGCGCAGCGGCCTTTGCCGCCGCCCCGCTGCGCAGGCAGCGGAAGCTGCGGCAGTAGATGACAACCATGCGTTCTTTGTCCGGCCCCAGCGTCTGCTGAAGCTGCAGGGTTTTTTCCGCGGAAAGCGAATCCGTGTCGCCGGGGTCGAATTCCATGTTGACCGCACCGGGTACATGTCCTGCGGCAAATTCGTAATCGGGGCGCACATCCAGCAGCAGTGTGTTTTCGGGCAGCGAGTCCACAGCGTCCAGATCAAGCAGTCTGTAGCCGTGTTCGGCGGCCTGCAGGCGCATGGTTTTGTGCCAGTGAGGTTCGGTGCGGGTGGTGTTGTTTTCCGGTGCTGCGCCGAGAGCATGAGCGGATAATGCGGGCTGCTGAGACGGCACCGGCGGTTGTGCCGCGGCGGACATGTGCAGGCAGCACAGGGCCAGCAGCACATATGCCGGTGCAAGGACGTTGTGCGGACTGCGGCGCATGGATGTGCGGCAGAAGGGGAAAGACCGGATTACGGACATGCTGCCTCCGGCACGGTGCGCGCGGCGGGAATGCATTCCCGCCGCGCGGCATGAGGTTAGGGTACCGTTATGTCGAAGCTGCCATCCTTATGATAGGTGGTTTCGGCTTCAAGATAGAAGACGTCTTTTATTTCCGGCCGCAGGTCGCGGGTCATGTAGTAGGCTTCGCCGCTGCGGGCGCCTGTGGCGCATACAAAGACCACGGGCTTATCTGCGGGCAGGGCGGCTATTTCTTTTTCAAGCCTGTCCACAGGGATGTTGACGGCTCCTTTCATATGGCCCGCATTGAACTCGTCCGGGTCGCGCACATCCACCACCATGATGCTGCCGGGAGACTCCGCCATGATGGTTTTAAACTGCTCCGCGTCGATGGAGCCTTCTTCTCCGCCGGACTGGACGGCTACGGCCTGTCCGCCGCCGTAAAGGGCTTTCCAGCCGGGTTCGCCTTCTTCGGCTATCCACACGCTGGTGTAGCCCAGTGCCTGCGCCTTGGCCGCCGACTTGTGGCTGAGGGGACACTTGAGTCCGCCGCAGAAGAATATGAGCGGCGTGTTTTTATCGGCGGGCAGCAGTCCCTTCTTGGCGTCAAACCTGCTGTCCGGCACAGATATGGCCGAAGGGATGGTGCCTTCGAGATACTTCTGCACGGGGCGGGAATCTATGAGCATATAGTCCGCGCCGGAAGCAAGCATGTCGTGCAGCGCTTCAAGCCCCAGCGCCGGTACGCGGCCGCTTTCCAGCCATGCGGGGTATCCGGCGGCAAACACCTTTACATTGGTGTAGCCCATATCCATGGCTTTACGGGCGGATTTGTGCGAGAGCTTGCACTGCCAGCCGCCGCAGTAGAAAATAAGAAGAGCATTTTTATCGGCCGGCAGCCTGTCGGCATGTTTTTCAAACTGCGTGTCGGGAATGCTGACGGCAGTGGGAATGTATCCTTTGACGAACTTTGCCTCGTACGGGCGCGAATCGATGATCATGACATTTTCGGGATGGGGTACCTTGACGTACTGCGCCACGTACTCCACATCAACGATGTCATTTATCATCCACGGTTCGCGGGGCTGCTGTGCCGCACATCCGGAAAGCAGCATAAGCCCCAGCATGAGCATCAGCGTTGTCAGCAACGGTTTGCGCATCGTTTTCATTGCAGATTCTCTCCTGTTACTGTGTGTCCGGCGGCAGGCGGCATTACCTGCGCCGCCGGATGGTTATTCCTGCGTATGACGGGCCACGCGGTCGTACCACAGCCGGTGGTGATGCTTTGCATAATCTTCGGGCACCACGCCGGTGAACATGGAGCGGAACCCCGGCCGTTCTTCCGGTGATATGGCCGCCATGTATATGTGCACCAGCAGACCTGCCAGAACCACACCCACAGCAAGATAGTGCAGCGTTACCGCCCAGCCTGTAAGCGCTGCGGACGGCGTGACCGGTCCCGCGTCGGAAAACACCATCACCAGTCCGGTGGCGGCGATGACCAGCCCGCCGATGACGGCCACCTGCGCGAATCCTTTCTGCCCCATGTTGTAAAAGCCCTGAGGCGGCAGATCGGCAGGCTGTCCGAGACGGCGCAGGGCTTTTTCGCCTGCGGTCATAAGCACCATCTTGCGCAGCATCCACGTCATGTCCCGCGCAGGACTCACGCTGAAGATCTCTTTCAGAAAGAAAAGTGCGCCGCGCGGGTTGAGTACAAGGTACAGCACAAAGGAAGTTATCCAGCCTATTCCCACGGCTTCGTGAAAGACCAGCAGGTTGCCTCCGCCGCCGGCAAAAGCGCGCAGTGCCGCCGGCAGACGTTCTCCCAGCGGATTCAGAGCGGGGTTGCTGATCAGCCCCAGCCCGCTGACAAGCAGCAGCAGCCAGCACAGGGCGTTGAACCAGTGTATGGCTATGTCGGAGCGGTCATGGCGCTTGTATGTTCTGTTCATGGCGTCCTCCTACTCCCTGCTGTCTTCGGTGTCTGCCGGCGCAGAGTGTTGTGTGCCGGATGTATTGCTGCCGGAAGCACTGCTGCCGGACGCATTACTGCCGGACGCGTTTGGCCGGTCGTGGCCTCCGTCGCCTGATTTTCTGCTGTCCAGCAGCTGCCTGCCCAGCATAACCAGTACGCCCAGGCCCGAAAGCGCCACCAGTCCCTTGACTCCCGGTGCCACAACACCGGTAAGCGCGCGCATGGATGCCGGAGCCTTTGCTTCATGCATCCAGCCTGCGGGTGCGGTGCCGCCGACATAGTACATGTGCGGTGCCGTGTTGCTTTTTTCGTGTATCAGCTGCGTCACATGGCCGCTGTTGCGGGTAAGCAGCCGTGCGGCTTCCGTTTCGGGGTTCAGAATATCGCCGAACACCCGCGCCTTGGTGGGGCATGTGTCCACACATGCGGGGGGCAGTCCGGCGGCACGGCGTTCGGGGCAGTAGTTGCACTTGTCGGCAATGCGCTTTTGCGGATTACGGAAGCGCGCCCCGTACGGGCATGCAGGAATGCAGTTGCCGCAGCCGATGCACAGTGCGGGGTCTATTTCCACTATGCCGGTCTCCCTGTCTTTCCATGTGGCGCCTGTGGGGCAGGCTTCCACGCAGGTGGGAGATTCGCAGTGCATGCACGCGCCCGGCTGGAAATGCCCGAAAGGCCCTTTTCCCGCCTTGACCACCGGTCCGTCTGCTTTGATCCAGTTGCGTGAGAATCCTGCCGGAACATTGTTTGCCACTTTGCAGGAAACCACGCACGCTTTGCAGTCGATGCATCTGGCGGAATCGATAACCATGGCGAACTGCTGGGTCATGATGCCCTCCCGCTGACGGATACAAAGGTTTCGTGCATGGCGGCATTGCCGGAAACACTGTCATAGTGCCCTTCCAGCAGGGCGGCTATGCTGGCTCCCACACCTTTGATACGGCTCAGGCCGTCAGAAATGGTGCCGAAGCCTGTGAGCATGTACACACAGTCGGGGCGGATGCGTTCGGTGACTTCCGCCTTTATGGTGCCTTTGCCCGCAGGCGACGAAACTTCGACCATGTCGCCGTCGCGTATGCCTAGCGGCGTTGCTGATTGCGGATGAATCCACAGGGTGTTTTCGGGTACCAGTTCGTGAATCAGGGCATTGTTGTTGGTGGAACCGTGCGTGACACAGGCGTTGCGTCCGATGATCAGCCTGAATCGGCCCTGCGGCGCTGCGGCAGGGGGCGTGTAGACGGGCATGGGGTCCAGCCCCATGCTTTCGTACCGCTGGTTGTACAGCTCTATTTTGTGGCTGAATGTTTTGTATATGCGGTCTTCGTATATGCCGTAGACCTTGCTGGGGTTGTAATACACGCCGTCACGCTCAAGAGCCTGCGGGGCATCCGGCAGGTCGGCAAGCTGTTTCGCGCGGTATTCTTCTATGGTGAAGTCAAAGTATTCCGCCAGATCAAGCCTTCCGGCCAGTTCCTTGACTATTTCAAACACGGGGCGCGATTCGTACAGCGCAGGTACAACGGGGTCGCGCTGCACCACACAGGCGCAGGCCGATGACCCCTGAAGTCCTGATGCCGGGTCCTGTCTTTCAAGATAACCGGGAGCAGGCAGGACAAGGTCTGCCATGCAGGCGGTGTCGCTCATGGCGATATCGACAACCACCATGAAGTCCATGGCGTTGCACATTTCAATGGTGCGCGCGCGGTCGGGGGCATTGACCATGGGGTTGGTCTTGTACACGAACCAGCCTTTGAGCGGGTAAGGCTCTGCGCTGAGCACCGCCTCGCGGGTCAGTACAAACGAGCCGTCATGTTCGAACAGGCCCGGAACAATGCCTGCGTCCACGCGTTCAAAGGGGTTTTCGTCGTACCACGGGGCATCATAGGGTACACCTTTCAACCCCACGGCCCGTGCGGCAAGCAGGCCGCCGGGTTTATCCCAGTTGCCCAGCAGGGCGTTGACTATGGCAAAGCTGCGGCGGATCTGGGTGGAATTGCTGTAATCGGATGTGCGCCGTCCGGGGTACACCATGGCTGCAGGTGCCGCGCCAGCCAGTTCCCGGGCCATGCGGGCTATGTCCTGCGCAGGAATGCCGCATTCTTGTTCGGCCCATTGCGGTGTGTAGGGCCGCACATGTCCGGCCAGCTGCTCCAGACCATATGTTTTTTCGCGTATCCATTCTTCATCGTATAATTTTTCAGCAATGATGACATGGGCGACTGCAAGCATGAACGCCATGTCTGTTCCGGGACGTATGGGGTGCCATTCACTTGCCAGTGCTGCCGTTTTGGTGTGTCGGGGATCCAGCACAACCAGTTTGCAGCCGCTGCGCAGGGCGGTCATCATGTCCATGGAGTCGGGGGTGACCAGCGCCTCGAACCTGTTGGCCCCGGCCATGATGATGTAACGGCTGTTAAGCACGTCGGCGTACGGAGTCTCGCCGAAGGTATCAAGATATGCGCGGTTGTTGGAAAGCAGGCACAGGGATTCGTGCGAAGTGATGTTGTACGAGCCGAACACCTCGGCAAAACGGCTTACAAACTGCGACTGCAGATCCGCTCCGGCAGTGAACAGCATACCGCAGGGGGTATACTTGCTGCGTACCTCCTGCATGCGTTCGGCCGCCATGTCCAGAGCCTCATCCCACGGAATCCTTTTCCAGCGGCCTTCTCCGCGCTTTCCGGTGCGCAGCAGGGGGTATTTCAGCCGGTCCGAATCATACAACTGAGCAATGCCTGCATTGCCGCGGGCACACAGCATGCCGCGCGATTTAAGAAATTTGGGGTTCGGGTCGAGTTTGGTAACCACACCGTCCTGCACACGGGCGATAACCCCGCATTTATTAAAGCACATGTCGCAGGCGGAATAGTGTGAGGTGAAACCGGGGTCTGCGGCCTTTGCCGAGCGTACGGCCGGTGTCAGCGAACCGAGCACAGGCGCTCCGGCTCCTGCCGCTGCGGCCAGCCCGGCGGCCTTGAAAAAGCCCCGTCTGGTCAGTCTGGGCTGCCTGATGTCCGACATGGATAACCTCCTGTTGTTGCTTGTGCGCCCCTGTGCGTACCGGACTGCGCCCTGCCGTGGCACAGTCCGGTATCCGGAGGCTGCCTAGCTGCACTTCGCCGGAGAGGGGGAGTCCTTGGCGAAGTCGATCATGTAGGTGAAAATGTCGTTGAGGTCGCTGTCGGAAAGGCCTTCCCAGTCTGCTTTGCAGGGAATGGATGACGTGTCTGCCTTGAGAGCGCGCCATTCTTTCTGCAGCTTTGAACTGGGCGAAAGATCACCCGCGCTAGCTCCGTGACAGCTGCGGCAGTGTTTGCGGAACAGGTACTTACCCTTGCGGGCGTTGCCGCCGTCGGCAAAGGCCATGCTGAAGGCTGTGGTCAGAAACAGGGCGGCCACGATACCGGTGATGATTCTGCGTTGCATACATCCTCCTGATGCAGATTGCCTTTCTGCGCCAGCATGCGGCCCGCAGCAGACAGGCGGGCGGGTCGGGCGCTGGTGGCATGTTGGGTTTTACATAACGGCTTGCCGTCTTCCCTTTCTTGCTGCATACCCATAGGGGGTATTGGTGTCAATGATAGGGGATGATTTTTTTGCGCAGGCTGCATTATTTTTTTCCAGCTGTTATTCCGGAGTATTACGGGCAGGCCCGCAGACGCCGGAAGGCTGGGGCGCACACAGCAAGGTGGCAGACCGTACATAAAAGGCAGGGGGGTGGACGCGGAACGTCCCACAAGGTATGGAAAAATCTATTGCAGGGCCGGTGTTGCATTCTGTTGCACTGCCTGCAGGCGCGGAATGTGATGCCGCCTTTGTGCGGCGCGCAGTTTGTTGCAACCGATAAACGGAAAGAAGGCTGTTACGCGTATGAACATCGGCAAGTACACGTTTGAAGAGTTCAAGGAACTGGCCGCCGCTTTTCACAGTTATCCCGCTCCGGGGCTTCTGCTCGGGGGGTATATGGTGGAAATGGCTCGTCGTCATCTGCCCGAGGGGACGTTGTTCGAGGCCATGGTGGAGTCGGCCAAATGTCTGCCGGATGCTGTTCAGCTGCTGACTTTGTGCAGCACAGGCAACCAGTGGATGAAGGTTGTTCCGCTGGGCCGTTATGCGGTGTCGCTGTATGACAAATATACAGGGGAGGGGTACCGGGTATACGTCGATGCCGCCAAACTCAAGGCGTGGCCCGAGTACTACGCATGGTTCATGAAGCTGCGTCCCAAGGCGGAGCAGGATTCCGACCAGCTGTTCAGAGAGATTGAGGAGGCGGGCGAGTCCGTATGCTCCATTCAGGCTGTGCGCATCGATCCCAAGCATCTGGGGCACGCGCACATGGGAGAAGTGGGGGTATGTCCTGTCTGCGGCGAACCGTATCCTTCCCGCGACGGCGGTATATGCCGCGGCTGTCAGGGCGAGGCTCCTTATGTGGTGGATGCCCGTGAGGGGGGCTCCGGCGCTGCCGGCGGTGTGCTCGAGCGGGCCCCGCTGCGCGTGGTGCCGGTGGAAGATGCCTACGGCAGAACAGCGCTGCATGATATGACGGAGATTATTCCCGACGAGGCCAAGGGACCGGCTGTGCTGGCCGGGCAGACGCTGGAAGCGGGCGACCTGTGCCGTCTGCAGCGTATGGGCAAGTTTCATGTCTATGACGATTCGGCTTTGCCCGGTTCCGAGTGGGTGCATGAAAACGACGCCGTGCAGGCATTTGCCGCCCGTATGGCAGGGCAGGGGGTGGAGTATGACCTGCCGCCGCGTGAGGGCAAAATCAATTTCCGTGCTGCCCGTACAGGTATGCTGAGCATTGATCTGGACGCGCTTGAGCGGTTTAATCTGGTGCCGGATGTCATGCTGGCAACCCGCCATCATGCAGCGGTTGTGGAGGAAGGACGCCTGATAGCCGGCAGCCGCGCCATTCCATTGTACCTGTCACAGGAACATTTCAGCAGGGCTTTGACTGCGCTGGGGGACAGTCCGGTGCTTTCCGTGCTGCCGCTGAAAGTGAAAAAAGCAGCTGTGCTGGTTACCGGAACAGAGGTGTTTCAGGGACTGATAGAAGACCGGTTTATTCCCATTGTCACCGGCAAACTGATGGGGCTGGGCTGCGAGGTGGTGAGCAGCAGTATTGTTCCCGATGACAGAGAAGCCATAGCGCAGGCCGTACGGGGTTTTCTGGAACAGGGCGCTGAACTGGTGGTGACCACGGCAGGCATGAGCGTGGACCCCGACGATGTGACCCGCGCCGGACTGGTGGACGCCGGCCTGACTGATGCGTTGTACGGCATGCCGGTGCTGCCCGGCACCATGACGCTGGTGGGCAGACTGCGCCACAACGGAACCGTGGCCCGCGTGATAGGAGTGCCCGCATGTGCGCTGTATTACAAAACGACAGGGTTTGATCTGCTGCTGCCGCGCCTGCTGGCGGGATGCGATGTGACCCGCCGTGATCTGGCCCGGCTGGCAGAAGGCGGATTCTGCCATAACTGCAAAACCTGTACATGGCCCAAATGTCCGTTCGGTAAATAGACTGTGCAGCCTCCGGAGGTGCCCCGTTCGGCACCGCTTTCCGGAAAGAGCAATACCCGGCGCCCCGTTCCTGCCGCAGGCTGGTTGCGGGGCGTCGGTCTGTACGGCCGCAATCGTGCAATGCGAAGGAGCAGAGAGCCGCAACAGCCGGCGGATGGTGCAATCGCGGCCGCATGGTCGGCGGCCACAGGTGCTGTACCGTGCGATTTTGCCGTCCTGTGTGCTTATGCCGTACGGCGGGAGCCGTGCGGGCTTTTTCCGGCGGGGGTTGGCCGTGGGGCGGCATGCGGGCGGCAGTCATTGCGTCAGACACAAAAAAAAGCGCCCGTGGCGCTTGCTGTGCTGGGAACGCGAAAGAACCTGCCTGAAATTTCCGGGCCGCCCGGGTCGTCCGGCCATACGGCTTTAAGCCTTGGCTCCGGCACGACATGTATCACCGGCAGGTTCTTTCTTCTCGGGACTCGTCGTGGGAATTAATCCGTCGCATCCTCCGTCAGTGTTCTTCCGTTCGGCTCCGGACCCGTTGTCCTCACCTCACCCCTATAGTAAGACCGCTCCGCAAAGAGTCAATGAGGAAAAGTGCCTTTCCTTGTACAAAACGCTTGACGAATCATGGGCCGTACCTTAAACACCTCTTCGCGTTGCAGGCAAACAGCCTCGGCGCCATATAAAGCGTCCCCATCGTCTAGCCTGGCCCAGGACACCTGCCTTTCACGCAGGCGACAGGGGTTCAAATCCCCTTGGGGACGCCACAGAGAGATAAAAGGGTTACATTTTACAATGTAACCCTTTTTTTGTTGCGCATTTACATCATGTCAGCTTGTGCGTTTTCCCCTTTTTTCTGCCGCAGCAAAAAGTTGTTCCCGTCGTGTCCGCGGTATCCTTAACGCGCAGTGACGGTTACACCGGGCTTTGCGTCACCTTCCGCCTGTCTGCTCTTCCCGTGTTGCCTATTTTACCCGCAGGGGGTAAAGACTAATCATCACTTTACACTGTATGTGTAAGTGGATATCCGTCTGTGACTGGCTTCCGGCTTTGACGATACTTCTTTAAACCATACGGGCTGTAGTTGATGTTTAATGGCAAGCGTATACTTATTACCGGTGGAACAGGTTCTTTCGGCAAAAAATGCACTGAGATTCTTTTGCAGAAATACAGTCCGGAGCGCCTGATCATTTTTTCGAGGGATGAGCTCAAACAGTTTGAGATGGCACAGCAGTTCGACCCTGATGAGCATGAGTGCCTGAGGTATTTCATTGGCGATGTACGTGACAAAGAGCGCCTGTACAGAGCGTTACGCGGCGTGGACTATATTATTCATGCTGCAGCTTTGAAGCAGGTTCCGGCGGCTGAGTATAACCCGACAGAGTGCATTAAAACAAATATTTATGGCGCGCAGAACGTTGTGAACGTGGCTGCGGACATGAATGTTAAAAAGGTGGTGGCGCTGTCCACCGACAAAGCTGTCAGCCCGGTTAACCTGTACGGTGCCACAAAGCTCTGCTCGGACAAGCTTTTTATAGCGGCCAATGCCTTTGTCGCCTGCGAAACAAAATTTTCAGTTGTCAGGTACGGCAATGTCATGGGCAGCCGCGGGAGCGTCATCCCGTTTTTTATCAAGAAAAGAGATGAAGGCGCGGTGATTCCCATCACCGACCCGCGCATGACCCGCTTCTGGATTACCCTTGAACAAAGTGTGGAAATGGTTCTCCGTTCCTTTGAAATAGCCGGTGGCGGCGAAGTGCTGGTTCCCAAAATTCCCAGTATGCGCATTACCGACCTTGCGGAAGCCATTGCGCCCCGATGTGAGACAAAAGTTGTCGGAATACGGCCGGGTGAAAAGCTGCACGAGGTGATGATCACCAGTGAAGATTCCCGTCATACCATTGATATCGGTGATTACTATGTAATCAAACCCGAAACGTACAGATATCAGGGGCCCGAGGGCCGTCCCGTCGAAGAGGGCTTTGCCTACAGTTCCGCAACAAACGACCAGTGGCTTTCCGTGGACGAACTGCGACGCATTCTTGCCAGTCAGGGCTTCCCTGTTCAGGAACGCTGATGTCTTCTTTTTTGCCGTATGGCCGTCAGATTATATCTGAAGACGATATCGAAGCCGTTGTCGGAGTTCTGCGTGGCGACTGGCTTACGACCGGTCCGGCCGTGAGAGATTTTGAGCAGGCCTTTGCCGCCCATGTCTGTGGCGGGCTGGGAGTTGCGGTCAATAGCGGCACGGCCGCGCTGCACTGCGCCTATCATGCTCTGGGAGTAACGGCAGGCGATGAGGTGATTGTTCCTGCAATGACTTTTGCGGCCACGGCAAATGCTGTTTTGCATTGCGGGGCCAGACCTGTTTTTGCTGACGTCTGCCCGCGCACACTGCTCATTGACCCAGAATCTGCCGAACGGTGTATAACTCCGCGGACAAAGGTGCTTGTCGGCGTGGACTATGCCGGCCACCCCTGCGACTGGGACGCTCTGCGAACCCTTGCGGACCGGTATTCGCTGCGTCTGGTGGCCGATGCCTGTCATGCCGCGGGGGCAAGATACAAGGGGCGGCCTGTCGGATCAATTGCGGATATCAGTGTTTTCAGCTTTCATCCGGTAAAGCATATCACCACCGCAGAAGGGGGCATGGCTGTAACGGCCGATCCTGACTGGGCACACGCCATGCGGGTTTTCAGAAATCATGGCATAACCACAGATTCTCATCAGCGGGAAAAAGCTTCTGCATGGCAGTATGACATGGTGGAACTGGGCTACAACTACCGGCTGTCCGACCTGCAGTGCGCTCTGGGCATGTCACAGCTTGCAAGGCTGGATGACTGGGTTGCAAAACGAAATATTCTGGCGGCCTGTTACAGACAGCGGCTGGCGGGGAAAACTCTGGAACTGCCTGCCTGTTCTGCGGATGTCCTGCACGCGTACCATTTGTTTGTTGTTTTTTGTGACGGGCGGGACGCTTTGTTCCGGATGATGCGCAAGGCGCAGATCGGCGTCAATGTGCACTATAAGCCGGTATATATGCATCCGTATTACCGGAAAAACGGATATGCAGAAACATGTTGTCCCGTTGCCGAAGCCGCATACGAACGCCTGCTTACCCTGCCTATGTGGGCGGGAATGTCTGAAGAGGATGTGCAGCGCGTTTGTGCGTTATGTCAGCCCGTATGATTTCTGCTGTTGCGCTGTGCGGCTTTTGAGGTGGATATGACTTCACGGTTTGTTTTGGGAACGGTACAGCTGGGCATGCCTTACGGCGTTGCCAACCGCACCGGTAAGCCCGACCAGCGGTGTGCTGACGGGATTGTTTCCGCTGCATGGAAAAGCGGCATAACTGCTTTTGACACTGCGGCAGCCTACGGCGACAGCGAGCGGGTACTGGGTTTTTCCTTGCGGGCAGCGGGTGCTGAATCTCCTGAAATCATCACTAAGCTGCCGCCACACACGTTACCCTGTTCCGCTTCTCTGCTGTCCGGAATCGTTGCGGCTTCATTGGAGCGTTTGCGCGTATCACATCTCCGCTGCCTGATGCTCCACAGAGAAGAGGAGCTTGAGTACCTTGACGGCGAAACAGGCCGGGTGCTGCAGCAGATGATGCATGACGGCATACTGGGCGGCATCGGGGTTTCTGTATACACCACAGATGCTGCACACAAAGCCCTGGCTCACCCCATGATTACCGCACTGCAGCTGCCGGCTTCGGTTTTTGACCGGCGCTTTGAACTGGCCGGTATTTTTGAAAGAGCCGGAGCCGCCGGTAAAACAGTCTACATTCGCAGTGCGTTGCTGCAAGGCGTGCTTTGCCTTGCACCGGACGAGCTTCCGGAGCATCTGCGGTGCCTTGCTCCATATCTGCATGAATTTCAGCAGTGCTGCCGCCGTTTTGGTCTGACACAGGCGCAGGCAGCGCTGCTTTTTGTTTATTACCGCTATCCCTCAGCATTTATTTTATTCGGTGCCGAAACAGTCGGGCAGGTGGAAGAAAATGCAGTCAGCCTGCTTTCCGCCTGTTCGCGGGAATCTTTTCTGGAAGCGTTAACAGCCATTATGCCGGAACAGAACCCGGAGGTGCTGAATCCGGCATGCTGGAAGAAGAGGACGAGTAATGTCGCGTTGCAGTGAATATCAGGCGAAAGCAAAACAGCGGATACCCAATCTGACGCAGTTGCTTTCAAAAAATCCCACGCGCTTCGGTGAAGGGGTCTGGCCGACATATTATTCCAAAGCCAAAGGGGCATATATCTGGGACCTTGACGGTCATAAGTATCTGGATATGTCTATCGCCGGAATCGGGGCATGTGTTCTCGGGTATGCTGATGAAGATGTTGACGATGCCGTTTGCGCGGCGGTGAGGCAAGGCGTGGCGTCAAGTCTGAACTGTCCGGAGGAAGTGGAGCTTGCCGACCTGTTGTGCGAGTTGCATCCGTGGGCCGAACAGGCCCGTTTTGCGCGTTCCGGCGGCGAGGCGATGGCGGTTGCTGTGCGCATTGCACGCACATACACCGGAAAAGGTGTAGTGCTTTTTTGCGGTTATCACGGCTGGCAGGACTGGTATCTTGCTGCAAACCTGAGCGATGAATCTGCCCTTGACGGGCATCTGATGAAAGGATTGCCCCCCGCAGGTGTGCCCAGAAGTCTGTGCCATTCAGCATATCCTTTCAGGTACAATGATATTGAAGGATTCGATGCTCTGGTTGCAGAACATCAAGACAATCTTGCGGCCATAGTGACCGAGCCTGTCCGTAATTTCACTCCTGACCCTGCGTTTCTTGCCCGTCTGCGTGATGTGGCGACCCGGCTTGATGTGCCGCTTGTTGTAGACGAGATATCTGCGGGACTGCGCTTTACTACCGGTGGCGCACATCTGTGCTACGACGGTTTCATTCCGGACATTGCCGTTTTTTCGAAGGCTCTGGCAAACGGGTACGCCATGTCTGCCATCATCGGTACACAAAAGGTTATGAGCGCCGCTTCTGACACCTTTATCAGTTCCACCAACTGGACAGAAAGAATAGGTCCGGTTGCCGCCATTGCCACGTTGAAAAAACATCAGAGGCTCAATTTGGGCAGCCATCTGGTCAGAATAGGTACCCGGGTGCAGGACGGCTGGCTGGAGTTGGGGAGAAAACACGGTTTGCCGGTCACTGTAAGCGGTATGAAGCCGATGGGCCATTTCAGCTTCGGCGAAGACCATCTGGTTAAGCGTGCTTTCTTCATCCAGCTGATGCTTGAACGCGGTATTCTGGCCAGCACTGATTTTTATGCAATGGGAGCGCACACCCCGGACCATGTGGAAGAGTACCTGAGTGCCTGCGATGAGGTTTTCGGCATTATCGCTGAAACAGGCGATATAAGGGGACAGCTGAAAGGGCAGCCCTGTTTGTCCGGTTTTCAGCGGCTGACCTAGGGGAAACAATGAAGCGAATAGCAATTATTCCTGCCCGCGGCGGGTCAAAAAGGCTTCCGCGTAAGAATGTCCTGCAGTTTATGGGTAAGCCGATGCTTATCTGGACGTGTGAGGCAGCCCGGGACAGCGGATTGTTCGACAGAATTGTTGTTTCGACAGAAGATTCCGAAATTGCCGGTGTGGCAGCATCCTACGGGTACGATGTTGCCGAACGCCCCGCGCATCTTGCCACGGATACGGCATCTGTAGTTGACGTATGCCATCACATGCTTGAAAGCCTGGCAGCCGGCGGTGAAGAGTATGATATTCTTTGCGCGCTTTATGCCACGGCCCCTCTCAGGACGGCTGATGATATCAGGGAAGTTGTCGGGCTGGTGGAGAGAGACGGTGCGGACTATGCTCATGCGATGGTCCGCTTTTCTTTGCCGCCGCATCAGGCGATGTATGTCAACGATGCCGGTTACTGCAGCTATGCGTGGCCGCTGGTTGCCGGTTTAAAATCACAGCATGTACCCGAGGCTGTGGTGGATAACGGCAGCACGTATGCGGCGCGCGTCAGCAAGTTTATGAAAACCCGCAAGTTTTCCGGCATGAGACTCAAGGGGTACCTGATGCCGGCTGTCCGGTCTGTTGATATTGATACCCGCGAGGATTATGAGATGGCTTTACTTTTTGCCAAGCATCTTGCAAGTGGAGACTGCAATGTCTGATCTTTTTAAGAAAGAATGGTCTTACTCAGAAAACAAGAGAAGCGTATGCATAGTGTTTGAGGCCGGACCAACGCATGATGGCCTGCAGACTGCTTGCAAATTGGTGGATGTTGCGGTGGAAGCAGGCGCAGATGCGATTAAATTTCAGACAGTGGATGCTAAGCGGCTTGTTCCGGATCCATCTACGATGTTTACTTATAATGCGCTGGTTAATAAAGATACGGGCGAAAGCGTCGAAGTTACAGAATCATTACAGGAAATTTTGCAGCGCAGAGAGTTGTCGCGTGATGAGTGGCGCGAACTCGGTCGATATTGTTCTGATAGGGGAATATTGTTTTTTTCCACTGCGACAACGGCTTCCGAGCTGGAATTGTTGGCGGAAATAGGTGCTGATTGTGTTAAAATTGCATCGGGCGATATTACATACCATCATTTTCTCCGCCTTGCGGCGCAGTACTCATGGACTGTTCAGATTGACACGGGTAACGCCACCATTGCCGAAGTTGAAGAGGCTGTGGATGTGCTGGAGCGCTCCGGCTGCCGGAGAATCATAATCAACCATTGCCCGAGCGGGTATCCCGCCCGGCTCGAAAGCATTAATCTGCGCATTATCACGACGCTCAAACAGATGTTTCCGTATCCTGTCGCGTTTTCAGATCATACACCGGGGGCCACCATGGACATCGCCGCTGTTGCTCTGGGGGCTGACATGATTGAAAAAACCATTACGTTGGACCGGCTTATCCGGAGTCCGGAGCATATCATGTCGCTGGAGCCTCACGAAGCTGCGGGCTTTGTGCAGACCATCCGCGATGTTGAGACGGGGCTGGGAACGCCGCGGAAAATAAAAACAACGCAGGAACTCTCGGTTCCGTCCGTTGTGAGGCGTTCGATCGTTGCGGGCAGGGCTTTAAAGGCAGGAAACGTGGTTAAACAGGAGGATTTGGAGTATGCACGCCCGGGGGGCGGAATCTCTCCTGATCTGGACAAATTGTTAATCGGCAGAATAGTTCGGAGGGACATTGCTCAGGGTGAGCGACTTGATTTTGCAGATGTAAGGTAGCCACGTCGTTTAACGGTGCCCGTATGTTGAGTGTACATAAAATTTTGTGAGAGTATTACTGTTCTCACTGTCTTGTGCGCTTCGCTCTTTGTGACTCGTTTTACTGCTGGTGATCATATTGTTATTGGTTTCTATGGAGATGCTTGTGAAGAAGATTCTTTTCCTCGGATATGATGGGAGCAAAACAAGGCTTATTTCTTTTTTAAGGCAAAAAGGTTTGCATGTTGAACATCATGATACGCCGCTTGGATCATATCAGGAGTATGCAGACTATGATTTATTAATAAGCTTCGGATACCGTCATAACATCCCAAAAGTTTTTATAGATGGCTTTAGTGGGGTGATTATAAATTTACATATTTCATATCTTCCGTACAACCGTGGTGCACATCCTAATTTCTGGGCATTTTATGATAATACTCCGCATGGTGTATCCATCCATATCATAGATGAAGGTGTTGATACCGGCCCCATAATATGTCAGCGACATGTTGTTTTTGATACCGAAAATACTTTTAAAGAAACGCATGCGCGCTTGTGCTTTGAGGTTGAAGATCTTTTTATTGCAAATGCGGATAGTATCTTGGCCGGCAGATATACTGCCAGACCGCAAAGGGGTAAAGGCAGTTATCATAGAGTCGCCGATTTGCCGGAATTTCCGGGTGGCTGGGATGCTGACATTGACTCGACTTTGCTTTGGCTGGACGAAAGATGGGGTGTTAATATTTCAAAAAAATTAGCAATAATTGATCAGGTAGAAGCTATCCGTTCAAAAAATAATGTGAATTGGATGGATATCCTGCGTCTTGCCTTTACACATGCCCCTGATGAAGCCGCAAAGATCATGGCAAGGATAAACGATGATGATGGAAGGATCTCAGAACTGCTTTCAGAGCTAGCGAAATAGCTTTGCTCCGGCCTTTTCATGTTGTCGACACCAGATGCAATCGGAGGAAAAGCGTGAGAGAAAATCTGAAAAGGATGTTTAAACCATGCGTCAGGCCGTCTGGTCATACGTATGTCGTCGCTGAAATGTCAGCAAATCATCAGCACAATATCGAACGTGCCGAGGCTATTGTGCGTGCGGCAGCAGATTCCGGCGCTGATGCTGTCAAACTGCAGACATACACTGCGGATACGCTTACATTTAAAAGCGACAATGATTGCTTTGTTATCAAGGGAACAGCCTGGTCTGGAAGAACACTGCATGATCTGTATCAGGAGGCGTATACTCCGTGGGAGTGGCAGCCGCGTCTGATGGCTCTTGCCAACGATCTGGGGATGGACTGCTTTTCCACTCCTTTTGATGAGACGGCTGTGGACTTTCTGGAGGGGCTGAACGTTCCGTGTCATAAAGTCGCCAGCTTTGAGCTTGTGGATATCCCGTTGTTGCGCAAAATTGCCGGTACGAAAAAACCTGTAATTATGTCCACGGGAATGGGAACTCTGGCGGAAATTGACGAAGCTGTCGGGGCATTGCGCAGCGCCGGCTGTTCCGAACTGGCTTTGCTTAAATGCACTTCAGCCTACCCGGCACCGCCCGAAGAGGCGAATCTGCTGACCATCCCCAATCTGTCTCAGACATTCGGGTGCATTGCGGGGTTGTCTGATCATACCTTGGGCAGTGCAGTTGCGATTGCGGCAGTCAGCCTTGGAGCGAGGATCGTTGAAAAACACTTGACGCTGTCACGGGCAGACGGTGGTCCTGACTCGGGTTTTTCCATGGAGCCGGACGAGTTCAGGCGGATGGTGACAGGTATTCGTACAGTGGAAAAAGCACTCGGGTGCGTCAGTTATGAACTGACTGAAAAACAAAAGGAAAACGTGGCATTGAGGCGTTCGCTTTTTGTTGTCGAAGACATTCGTGCCGGCGAAAAATTTACCACATCAAACGTCCGCAGTGTACGCCCCGCCCATGGGCTGCACCCCCGCCACTACAACGAAATTTTAGGCTGTCAGTCTGTGCGCGATATTCCCAAGGGAACCCCTTTGGCTTGGGATATGCTGCAGTGTTAGCAGTTTTGTCGATGCCACAACCTACAACAGTGTCTCTCTTTTATGCGAATATTTTTTTATCTTGGGAATGTTAATTACCTTAGAATATTGGGGCCAGTGATTGAAGCTGGTTTGCAACGGGGACATGACGTCTGCTGCATATATGAGGAAAGAGCGTTCATAAAGCAGTTTATAAAAGGGGATGGGGTTGGAAGTCCCTGGGAATCCTTTAGTAAGCAACTGCGACTTCTTCCGTATCGAGATAGAGCGCATCTGGTCAATATTATTCGTAATGAACTTCAGGGGGGGGCTGTGTGCTCAATCGCAGCATTACCCCCGGGAATCCAGAGCGAGCTTGATCAAACTAGCTCGCGGTTCTTCTACATTCAGTACGTCTCTGAAGTTATCGTTCCATTCTTTCCAGACAGAAATCCAGAGGATTTCAATCCTGTCGCGTGGTTAGGGATGTCCGAGTATTGGAAATGGTTCGTAAGTCATATCTTTTCAGAAGGGAGAGTTGAGCCGAACAGAGACATAACAAAGTTTGCCATTGATTCGTTTGTTGAGGTCGGAGCCCCTGAGTTTGATGTTCTTAGCACTATTGACGCAAAGAAGGTTCGAGCCAACATGGGGATTTCTCCTGAAAAAAAGGTCGTGCTGCTTGCGGCTTTTCCTTATAAATCTAACCCCAGAACCCTTGCACATAGGCAATACACGGGGGGAGGCGTTCTGCAGCGCGCATTGCAGGGACTTAGGGATTTTCTGCTCCGAGTAGAAAGAAGTGAACCAGTTGATGACAGAGGCTTCTGCACTCGCTTGCGAGAATTTTGTGATGAAAATGACGCTGTTCTGATTGTTAAATCGCGCAGGAAGGATCCGGTTCCGCGTTATTTAAGGCGAATGGCAGACTATTGTGTCTATGACCCGAGTCACTATCCTGCAACTATTCTTGAGTTGCTGGCAATTAGTGATTTGGCAATATCCTTCAGGAGCAGTACTGTTTTTGAAGCTGTCCGAAGCAAGGTGCCTCATATTTCACTAGATATTGAAGATGATGATCTACTGAAACAAATACCACTTATCAAAGAGCGATGGAATATGGAGCCTGATGCATCTCCATATAATTTTCCCGGCGCTACTAGGCTGCTTTCAATTGCTGCATGTATGAAAGAACTTGCCAATAAAGATTTTTCTGATGTTGCGCAGTGCGATCGTGCAGCTCAAGATGCTTATATAAAAAAGTTTTTAGGTAAAGATGATTGCGGCAGTAGTGAGCGTGCTATCCTAACGATAGAAAAAATATGCGCATGAACATTTAGTATCAAAGTATCAAATGGCTCAAACCAAAGATATACAAAAAGTTGTCTGGCTTATAAAAAGATATGCCATGCCAAGATGGCGGCTATTGCTTGTCTTGTTGGCCTCAAATGTAGGGGTAGTTCTTCTTTCCATTACCATGCCGTTGCTGCTCGCCCCACTTGTGGATTTGGCGGTTAAAGGTGTTGGTGCATTTGATGAGCTTTATGCAACTGGTAATACTTTTTCTCTTCAAGGACTTGCCTTCCCTGTATTGTCTTTTTTAAATTCAAAAATAACAATATCTAAATTAATTGTCTTCTTGGCCCTTGCATATATTGCCCTCGCTTTTTTGAAGGGAATATTTTCCTTTTTTAGCTATCTCCTCGCACTGCGGCTGAGGGTGTCTAGTGCTGCAAGTATTCAGCTTGATGTGTACAGCCATATTTTGAAACAGCCTGTAGGTTTTTTTTCCCGCCAACGGGCCGGGGAGCTGATTTCACGGCTTGATACAGATGTTAATGCTGCAACTTATGGCTTTGAGGGGATTTTCATTCCACTTTGCGTGGCCCCTCCAATTGTAATTTTTTATGGTACACTTTTGTACCGTACAAATCCTGTTTTGGTCATTGCCGGGGTGACAGCTTTTGTGCTTCATTATGTTGTATCAAAGTTGTTAATGAAGCGTATTCGCAAGCGGTTAAGCAGGCAGTTTACAGTCCTCAGTGACTTTAAAGCTCGTTTGCATGAAACGGTTGTTGGCGTCAGGGTTGTGAAAGTCTTTTGCGCTGAAGATATGGAATGCTCCAAAATGCAGTCACTGCTGAATAATGTAATACCGGCGCAAATGGCTTTTGGGAAATGGAAACACATGGAAGCCCCGTTACGAGAAACATTGAACCATGCGCTTGAAATGGCCTTTCTGGGGATAGCGGCTGCTGCTTTACATGACGGTGTGTTAGATACCTCGGCTTTTTTATTGTTTATCCTTATCGGAAAATCGTTGATGGCTCCATTAAGCCAGCTTGCGGGAACACTGACTGTTGTTCAGACGATGCTGGCTAGCATGGAGAGGGTGTTTGAACTATTAGATGTTACACCTTCAGTAGTTGATGGCACCAAGCAAGCAAAGCCTTTAGAGCGAGACATACAATTACATAATGTCAGCTTCGAATACCGGTCTGGATCTCCTGTTCTTTTTGATGTGAATTTGAAAATTAAAAAAGGCGAGGTTGTTGCTCTTGTTGGCCCAAGCGGAAGTGGCAAGTCGACACTTGTCGATGTTTTGTTGCGATTTATGGATCCAACTGCAGGGCAAATATTTTGGGATGGTTCTCCGATTAGCTCTTTTTCACAAAAATCATATAGAGCCTTGTTTGGCGTTGTTCCTCAGGAACCCATGCTTTTTAATATGTCTGTTGCTGAGAACATTGCATATGGTCGAGGCGGATTAACTTTAGCTGATGTTGTATGTGCTGCCAAACTTGCAAACGCGCACGGTTTTATTAGCAAACTTCCGGATGGGTATAATACAAACATCGGTGAGCGAGGGGTTGTGCTCTCCGGAGGACAAAAGCAACGACTGTGTATTGCCCGCGCAGTGGTGGCGCGACCTGCTGTTCTTGTTCTCGATGAGGCTACAAGCTCTCTTGATTCGTCTTCAGAAGCTAAAGTTCAGGCAGCGCTCGATCGATCCATAAAAGGGGCCACTGCCATTGTCATTGCGCACCGTCTTGCGACCGTCCGCCAGGCAGACAAAATAATCGTCCTTGATGCTGGCCGTATTGAGTCAGTCGGGACATATCAAGAACTTTTGGAGCATAGTGCACTGTTCAGAACGTTACATGACACACAGTTTTGTCCAGTCAGGTAATACAGTTCTGTGAAAGGAAATAGTTTTGTATTAATAACTTTTGGATCAGTTTTGCCTTTCATTTGTGTGCAATAATCATCTTGGTGTCAGGCGGTAACACTTTTAAAAACGGATTTTACCGTGTTGAGGGATGGGTTATGGCCGTCGGTAAAAATGTTGAGTCACGAGGACATATTTTGGGTTTTAAGGAAGAGATTGATAAAGCTGCTCAGCAAAGTGCAGATTGTTTTGCTTCGTGGTTCAACAATGATGAAAGTGAAGACAGTGCGTTCCTCAAGGGACGTTGGGATTTCAGTTACCATATTGCTCTTCCGTTGATGCCTTATGTTTATCATCCTCATAACGTGGAAGCCCTTGAAATCGGTTGTGGTGGTGGGCGGCTGCTTGGCGCGGCCAGTGGTTATTTCGGTAATATCGCAGGGATAGATATTCATAACAATCTGCCCTACGTTGAACAGCGCCTTAACGGCAGAGGCGTATGTAACCTTTTACTAAGGCAAACCGACGGGAACTGCATCCCGTTCGAAGATGACAGATTTGATGTGGTTTATTCTTTTATTGTGCTCCAGCATGTTGAAAAAATTGCTATCCTTGAAAAATATATATCTGAAACATTGCGAGTGCTGAAGACTGATGGAGTAGCAATTCTTTACTTCGGACGATTTTGCCGGTTTTCAGGGCGCAAAAAAAGTTTGGCGCGCCTTTACTTAGATAGGTTTTTTGAAATTTTCTTGCCTCGTGGCTACCGAGAGCTTTCAGCACGGGTTAATGAGACCAACTTGATTGTAACACGAAGATTTGTTGAAAATATTGTCAGGTCAGAAGGGGGAGTTCCGCTTGAGTGGCGTGTGTCTCGGAAAAATATCCCTGATGGATATGAGTACTACGGTGGACAACATGGACTCGTCTTTAAGAAAAAAAGTAAGGTAAAAGAGTCTAAAACGGATTGAAGTCCGCCCTTGGTTTTTGCTTTTGGGGTGTATAATTATACTGAAAGTACATAACGTCCCTTTTTGTATTAATTATTTTGTGTTGTAGCAGTGTTACTGTATGGAGGACGCTTTGCGGACAGTACTCGGTTCGACCTTCCCGCATGGAGTCAGTGAATGTCGCTAGGCAAACTGCTTGATCGTTTTCCCGCCGTCAGAGGCTTGCTGCTGGATTGCTTTTTGGGCCTGCATTCTGCGTGTTACTCATATGCAAGTCGCCTTGCTGTCAGGGAATCTTCCGGACAGCACCCCAAGCACCGGATCACCGCGTATCATTCATGGTTCACTAAGCGCATCGGCGGTTCTGAACATGTGCTGGATGTTGGATGCGGTAAAGGCGAACTGGCCGGAGCCATGGCACGGTATGCTCGCCGGGTAACTGCTGTTGACATCGACGCCGCTAAAATTGCGGGGGCTGAAAGGAACCCCTTCAAGAAAGATAACGTCCGGTTTGTGCAGGCCGATGCAACCAGCTGGGCCTGCGAAGAGCCTGTGGATGTGATTGTGCTGTCGAATGTTCTGGAGCACATTGACCAGAGGGTTTCTTTTCTGCGGCAGCTTGTCATTGCGACTCACTGGAATTCCAGCCCGCGTTTTTTAATACGCGTTCCGCTTCTTTCTCGTGACTGGATTTCCGTTTTTAAAAAGGAGAGGGGAGTCAGCTGGAAGTTGGACCCGACGCACGAGACAGAGTATTATGTTTCTGAGTTTTTAGAAGAGCTTGCATCTGCCGGGCTGGAGTGTAAGAGTCTTGCATTGCACTTTGGCGAGCTGTTTTGTGAAGCGGTTCCTCTTTGCTCAATGCCTCAGGGGCACAATTGCCTGGAGCTTTTTGACGGTCGGCCGCATGATGAGCGCTAAATCCAAGCTGAAGCAACTGGGCGCCAACATTCGTTATTCATTAACATCTGCGCCGTTCAGCGAACTGACCATAGTTTCTGAAAAAGACGCATGGTCGCTGGCCTGCGATGTTGAAGAAGTTTATAAGATCTGCCAACGGCTGAATTTTCCCGTGCGCACCGCTCACTGGGCCGGTGTGTTCAGACAGCCCCTTTTTTATTTAAGCAAGTACTTTCTTTTGCAGCCGGGTCTGCACCTCCACGGCATGAACAGGGTGGCTATGGCCTATTACCACGGGTATCCCGGCAGTGATGAAATTGCCGACCGGTGTCTGGCTTCCCTGCGTCGATATCATCATAAAATTGCACGTATTCAGGTGACCCACCAGCGTATCCGCGATGTTTTGCTGGAGCAGGGTGTGGCTGAAGAAAAGCTGCATATGATTCCGATCGGAATTGATATTGAACTTTTTACTGCCGTAACTGACGAGCTTCGCGCAGCGGCCAGAGAGCGGCTGGGCATCCCCGAAGCTGCTTTTCTGGTGGGGTCGTTTCAAAAAGACGGAGTCGGCTGGGGTGACGGGTTGGTCCCGAAAAGAATCAAGGGACCGGATATTCTGGTCGAGACACTCGCAAGGGCAAAACAGAGAATTCCTGAGTTATGGGTGCTTCTGACAGGACCAGCACGGGGATACGTCAAAGCGCAACTGGACAGGCTCGGCATTCCGTACCGCCATTTGTTTTTACAGAATTTTAAAGAATTGCCGGCGTGTTACCATGCTCTTGACGCCTATCTGGTTTCTTCCAGAGAAGAGGGCGGCCCCAAGGCGGTGCTGGAATCCATGGCTACAGGAGTACCTGTTGTTTCCACCCCCGTCGGGCAAGCGAGCCACCTGATCCGGTCCGGCGTGAATGGCCTGCTGGCGTCCGGGTTTTCTCCGGAAGAGTTGGCTGGTTTGCTGGGTTCTCTTTATGGAAGAGAGACTCAAGGACCCTTATTAAGGGCTAATGGTTTTAAGACTGCCCGAGAAAATGCATACAGTGCTCAATTATCACTCTGGAAACAATTTTGGTCTGGAATAATTGAGTAGCGGGGGCTTGTTGAAACAACCATACGTCGAATTCGGTTGTGTATATTTTTGTACAACGGGGTTGTCTTGCGCTTTTCAATGGTGATTTGGGGAGGAATCTAATTATGCTTGAGAGTAAGTTGCGCAGATTTTTATATTTCATTTTGCGAAATGACTTGTCTTGGGCGTCTTTAAACGTTGAAGAAAAAAAACAAATAAAGCTAATCAATCTCCAGTATAATAATGAGCGTGATGATTATAAGAATCCCGATAAATACCAGGGGGGGAAGTCATTTGTTTCAGGAGAAGACCGAACGGCTACCTGGGAAGGTCGGCAGATTCAATCTTTTTTGGAAAATATACGTCCTGCATCCATATTAGAGATCGGTCCAGGAAGCGGATACTATACTCGGCAACTGTTGGAGTACCCCTCAGTGCGTGAATATTGTGCCGTAGACGTGAATGCGTTTTTTTTGGACTTTCTTCGTGACAAAATATCTGGATGTGCAGCGTATAAGCATCTTTCAACAAGCTTTGTCCATTCAAAGTGTTTTTGGAAACTTAACAGATCTTTTGATGCTATTGTCCTGTTGTCTTCAGTTCATCATATCCCAGACCGAGCGCAGCTTTTTGAACACCTTGAGTCAAGTTTGACTCAACATGGGGCTATACTTGCTATCGATCCATCGCATACTTTGCCTCGAGTTTTGAGTATCATACGTAATTGTTTACATAAAAAGTATCTGACAGCTCCTGACATGGCACTATCAACACACCATTTTTGCTCACGCGGAGAATACCACCGTATTTGTGATAATGGGGCCTTGGACCTTGCTTTATTGGATACTTATTCGGAAGGGCGCCCGGAAATGTTGAGACGTAAGCTTGAGACGACTTTCAAAACGCCTTGCTTTGATTACCTTTTGTCAACAAAAATTGCTGTCATTTTACGTAAAAAATAGCAAAGTGCCAATCTGGTCAGAAAGCGGCTGGCTGTGGCTAGTTTTGTTCCTTCGTAGACGTTGGTAAAATCGTACTAATGACTAGTTTCCAACACATAGGCTTTCGGCGGCTATAATCTATTTTGGCTTTTGGGGTTTAGACGTGGAGCGCATGATGAACGAACTTTTTATCAGTAGGTTGGATGCTTATTATGTCTCTTATTATAAGGATATGCTAGGTCTTAAAGATTATGAAGATCGATGCTTGCTTCGCCGTAATGAGGTGGAGCTTATTGGTAAGCGTACAATAAGTTTGGTTAACCAGATTGCCAACGTTGATATCGTCGCCGGGCGTACGCTTGTTGTTGGCTGCGGGAGTGGTGCAGAGTTGGGTGCGTTAGCACAGGGGGGTGGGGATCCTTATGGGATTGACCCTGTACATGATGCTGTTCAACTTTCCAGAGATAGGCTCGTTCTAAGTGGGGTTACAGAGACTGATGCCACAAGCCATGTTAAGCAGGCCGGTGCAGAAAAAATCCCTTGGGATTCTGATTTTTTTGACTTTGTTATCTGCCACACTGTTCTTGAGCATGTTCAGGATGTACCTCAGTCTCTTAAGGAGATGATACGAGTTACGCGACGGGGGGGGAAAGTATTCCTTTGTCTTCCAGATTATCGTTTCCCTTGGGAGGGACATTATAAGATGTGGTTGCCACTTATGATGCCTCGGTGGGTCATACGGAAGTGCCTGAGCCTGCAAAAGCGCCCTGTAGAATTTCTCGATTCTCTTAATTTTCTGACAGCTCCTCAACTAGACAGGGTTTTATATAAACTCCAGGTCAAGTTTTCCCGCTATGTGGTCCCCGAGCGGCACCGGAACTTTTTAATAGAAGCATACAGAAGCATTCGTAATATTCATCCGACACAGTATATCATACTGCATGTCTAGCGGGGAAAGCCAGAATGTTTTTGATTCTCCGCATGGACGATGTCGGCGCAGCTTCCAAGCGCAATGAAGTCTATTCCAACTGGCGGCTTCGCATCGGTTCCCGTCCTGTTTTTTCAGGCAACTGGCTTTTTTTGAAATATTTTGATCCGTTCCGGGCTTGGGGGCGTTATCCGGAGATGACACCAGCCCAGTGGGATGCCTTTTTTTCTTTGCTGGATTCTGCCGGAGCGCAATGCACAGTCGCTGTCACTGCGGCCTGGGTTGAAGATGACGGGACGTTAGTGCCTTATCCTGTCAAGTTTCCAGAAGCCGCAGAACGGTTGAAGAAGGCCGCAGAGTGCGGGCTTGTGGAGGTAGCAAACCACGGGCTGACGCATTGCATTACAAAAGATACTCTGTTCAGACCGCGGCTTTTTAGCAGCAACCGCCCCTACCATCGGGAGTTTACAAGAATGCTGCCGCTGGAGCAGCATGAACGGCATATGGCGCGCTCGCAGGATATTCTTCAGCAATGGCTGGGGATGCCGGTCGTTTCGTTTGTTCCTCCGGGAAATGCTTTTTTGCCGGAAACTGTTGAATTTGCAGCGCTGCATGGAATTCGTAACATTTCGTGCCAGACGGACCCCAGAGTTGAGCACGGAGTACGGATTATCGGCAACGATGCAACGTTACCCTTTCATGACCGCGAGATGGTGCTGCATGGGACCGACTGGTTGCGTGCCCGGCTGGATGAACACGCCGGTTGCAAATGCATTACCGTGGCCGGGTATGCCGACATGCTGTTCGGAGGTGGAAATGGGGCTGATGCGTAGCTTTTTAAGCAGCTTTTCCCGCTGGTTGTCTACTTCTGTCCGCAGGGCGCATCTGGATGCCGACTTGGAGCACGCTGCCGTATACATGAAAGGGCGAGTGCTTGAGGTCGGCAACGGCAGAAGCGGCCGCAGAGGGCGTTTTCTTCCGCCTTTTGAGCAGGCAGCCAGTTGGTTTTTTCTGGATCTTTTTACCTCTAGATACCCGCATATTTGTGCCGATGTTCAGCAGCTTCCTTTCGGAGACGCCAGGTTTGATACCGTTGTCTGTCTTGAAGTGGCCGAGTATGTACCGGCCCCGTCAAAGGCAGTCGCGGAAATCGCCCGCGTGCTGGAGCCTTCAGGTCTGCTTATTTTCAGTGTCCCCTTTATTCACCGGCAGGACAGCCCGTCGGACAAATGGCGATGGTCTCCGGCCGGATGCCGCTTTCAACTGGAGCAGGCTGGATTTAACATAATAGAACAATACCGGCAGGCCCACGGGCTGGGGGTGGCAGCCAACGTTATTAAGTACTGTGCTGATGTTGTTCCGTGCAGATATGCTCGTATCTGCCTTGGGCTGGTGCTGGCGCCGCTGGTCTGGCTGCTGTGGAGACTGGACGGACCCGTTGCAAAGATGTTGCCGCAGCTTGCAGATTTTACTACCGGCACATTGATTGTTGCCAGAAAAGAGCATCCGGTATGATAAGGGTTTATTTTGCCGTGCCGGCAATGGAGCAGCACGGCGGTGGCGGCATGAAGTTTCTGAATGCGCTTTATCGTGCTCTGGCGCGTTCGGGGCAGATTGCCTCAAGGCCGGAAGATGCGACAGTCTTTTTGTGCAACAGCCATCATGATTACCGGCGGGTCATACGGCTTAAAGAAAAGTTTCCGGGCATCCCGCTGGTGCACAGAATCGATGGCCCCATAGTGGACTATAACACCCCCACCGATCCGAGACATTTTTCGGCAAACGCGCTGGATGAGTTATATGCTGACGGCGTTATTTTCCAGTCAGCGTGGAGCTACCGGCGCAATATGGAGCTTGGGCTTGCACCGCCGGAGCAGTACGAAATTATCCACAACGCCCCTGATCCGGACTTGTTTTTTCCCGGAGACGCTCTTCCGTTGTCCGGTGAAACACCGTTTCGTGTTTTTTGCAGCAGCTGGTCACGTAATGTGAATAAAGGCTTTGCCTCGCTGGAACGGCTTGATGGCACTCTCGATTTTTCACGGTACGAAATTAATTTTTATGGGCGGCTGCCCGGCAAACTGAAAAATATAAAGGTGCATCCGCCTGTCCCGCATGAAGACGTTCCGCAGGCGCTGCGCGGGCATCATGCATTCTTTTTCCCTTCCAAGGTGGAATGCTGTTCCAACGCGCTGCTGGAGGCGCTGCATTGCAGGTTGCCGGTCGTTGCCTTTAATGGTTCATCAAACCCTGAGCTGGTTGGAAACGGCGGGCTGCTTTTCGATGATGACGCGCAGCTCCCTCAGATGTTTGATACCTTGAGGAGCCATTACCACAGGTACCGCAGCGGAATTCGCTGTCTTTCTTTCGGGGAAGTTGTCGAGCGCTACCGTAACTTCATGCAATCGGTCACAGTTGCAGATTGCGGTGGTTTTTGGAGCCGGAAAAAAAGAAAGGCTTTTTTTCTGCTGCGGGTAGTAAAAGCCGGATTGCGTCATAAAGTCTCGGGCCGCTGAGACTGTTTTTTCTGTTTCAAGAAAATATTGTAGGATCTTATGAAGCTGGCTCTTTTTTTCTCCCGCGGCATTTCACTTGCTGATTGGAATTCTTCCGGATTGCTGGATAGAGAAACTGCGGTATATGCCAGACTGCTTGATTCAGAAGATATTGAGCATATTTATTGGATCACATACGGCAAAGATGATGGAGAACTGGCGGCCGGACTGCAGCGTGCGGGCAGGCTGCCCGAAAATCTTACAGTGCTGCCTATGCCTGCCCTGTTCGCCTCTGCACTCGGGCGTGCCGTGTATTCTTTGGCCGCGCCCGTCTTCTGCCGCCGCATCATGCGCCACGTCGCAGTGGTGAAGTCTAACCAGATGGACGGCGCATGGACTCCCTTGCTGGCCAAGATGTTGTTCGGCAAGCGTTTTTTTGCACGCACAGGGTATACTGCGTCGCTTTTCAGAAAAAGAGAAAAAGGTGCGCGCTCTGTACAGCACATTTTTTACTGTGTTGTCGAAGCGATTGTGTATCGCTTTGCAGATGCGGCTTCTGTGACCTCTTATGCTGATTATGATCATATTGTCTCAAATTATGCGGTCCGGCGGGCTTTCTGTATTCCCAACTATGTTGATACAGGCAGGTTTGTTCCTGCGCGCAAAACATGTTGCCGTATGTTGTTTGCCGGCCGTCTGAACGCACAGAAGAACGTTGAAGCGCTGATCGGGGCCGTTGCAGAAACGGGCGCAGGGCTGGATGTCTACGGCGGGGGGGCTTTGCTGGCACAGCTTGAGGGGTGCGCCCGCGCAGCAGGCGCCGATGTGGTTTTTCACGGGGTCGTCAGCCAGAATGTGCTGGCTGAGGCTTTGCGCCATGCCCGTTTTTTTGTTTTGCCTTCTCTGTACGAGGGGCTGCCCAAGGCGCTGCTGGAGGCGATGTCCTGCGGTTGTATATGTATCGTTACGCCTGTTGAGGGCAGTTCAGAGGTTATTGCAGATGGCCGGAACGGCATTGTCGCTTCCGGAAGCGATGCGGCATCTCTTGCTGACGCATTGCGCCGGGCTATGGCATTGTCGCCCGATGATCGCGAAAGAATGGCTGCAGCCGCCCGTAAAACGGTTATGGACCGCTACAGTCTGCAGGCCGTGGCAGAAAGCGAACTGCAGCTGTTAAAGCGTCTGGCGCTGGGGGTGCCTGTTTCCGGTCTGCCGGACGATACCTTTTCAGGGCAGACACCGCGTGTCAGTGTGTTGCTTTGCGTTCATAACGGCCAGCCCTTTGTATCCGCCGCTGTCGATTCTGTTCTTCAACAGACTTTTTCCGATTTTGAGCTGATCATTGCAGACGACGGTTCCACGGATGATACGCCGCGCATATTGCGTGCGTATGCGGCACGCGACAAGCGTGTCAGGGTGGTTACTCTTGCCGCAAAGGGCGGGCTGACCAGAGCATTGAATATAGCCTTGTCCTATGCAAAAGCTCCTCTGGTGGCCAGAATTGATGCAGACGACCTGTGGCTGCCGGAGAAGCTGGAGAAGCAGTATGCAGTAATGTGTGCAGATTCCTCACTGGTAATGCTGGGTACAGCCTATGATTGCGTTGACGGGGCCGGTGAATTTGCAGGTCCGCAAGATGTTGCTTTGATTTCAGGCTGGCAGAATATCCGTCAGGCTGTATGCCGGTTCAACCCGTTTTTCCACAGCTCGGTTATGTTCCGCAGAAAACATGCCTGTGCGGCGGGGGGATATGACCTGCGCTTTAAGACGGCTCAGGATTACGCGCTCTGGCTGAAGCTGCTCGGTTCAGGAAGAGGGGACAATCTGCCGGATACGCTTGCACGCCGCAGAATTCACGGGCAGATGATTTCGCAGGTCAGAAGGCGCAGCCAGCGGTTTTATGCCGTGCTGGCCCGGCTGAAAAATGTGTGGTGCCTGAAGCATGCAGGCGCATGGAAAGGCCTTGCCGCGGATTGCGCTGTGGTACTGCTGCCTGCACCGGCGGCGGCTTTGTGCAGAAAAGCTGTGAATGTCTTCCGGCACCGGCCGTAAACGCAATGCCCTGTTCCAATCCGGAGACATCGCAGGGGCTGGACAAGGGAGTGGCATCCATGACCGGTCATAACGGCAGAGTAAATGTGCTTCATATCACTCTTTCCGCCCGGCAGGGCGGCGGACCCGAACATCTTTATCAGTTGGTGCAGGGACTCCCTGCCCATGTACACAGTTTTATAGCTTCTCCTGATGAACCTCCGTACATCGAACGATATCAGCGTGTTGTCGGTATTGATCATATCGTGCATGTCCCCCACAGAAAGGTGTCCTTCGGCGCCCTGCGTGCGGTGATTTCATTTATTCGTGACAACCGTATCCATATTGTTCACTCGCACGGCAAGGGGGCCGGCCTTTACGGGCGCATCGCTGCGCTGCTGACCGGCTGCAAAAGCGTACATACTTTTCATGGAATCCATATTCAGTATGGCTTTGCAGCCTCTGCCTGTTACAGGCTGCTGGAAACAATTCTCCGCAGAGCTACAGATGCTTTTATCTGCGTTTCAGCCGGTGAGGCCGAAGTGGCGCTTGCGAAAGGGTTTGCCAGCAGGCAGCGCTGTCATATTGTTCCAAACGGAGTGGCCATTCCCGAACAGCCTGCCGGCATTGACGAAGCCGGCCTTTTTTCCATTATACATATGTCACGTTTTGATTATGCAAAAAATTCCGAAATGCTTATACCGGTAGCACTCGCATTGCGTGAACATAGTTGTTCTGACCGGTGCCGGTTTGTAATTTTGGGGACGGGCGGTAACGAAGCGGAGGTCAGAAATGCCGCTGTTGCTGCCGGAGTAGGGCATATGTTTCATTTTGCAGGCAATACACCGGCTCCAAGAGCATTTCTCAGGGGTGAGCTTGCGGGCCATGGAGGAAGGGCAGGCTGCTACCTGTCAACCTCACGCTGGGAGGGCTTGCCGCTGGCCGTGCTGGAAGCCATGTCAGAAGGGGTTCCTGTGGTGGCCACCAATGTTGTGGGTAATGCGGATGCCGTGCGCCATGAGGAAACAGGTTTTCTTTACGACCTGCAACAGCCTGCCGAAGCGGCAGAGTTCATAGCCCGGCTGGCGGGTTCTTCCGGTCTCCGTAACGCTATGGGGTACAAGGCGTTTATACGGGCAAAAGATGCTTTCTCGCGGGATGCTATGGTGTCCGGAACCGCAGCCGTCTATGCATCGGTGCTGCAAGGATAGCCCGTCTGCGGGCCTGCCGGTGACCGTGCAGGCTCAAGGCGCGCCGTGCTTGCAGGCTTTGACGGTGCGGGCGGTAAGGACGGAAGTCATTGCCCTTACGGGATACCGGAACAACCCCCTGTCCGCACCGGTGCGGACAGGGGGTTGTTTTTTTTTACGGGACAGGTGGTCTATGCGGACTCTTGCTGTTCCGTTGTGCCTTTCAGCGGGGCGGCAGCGGTGCCGCGGGCTTTGAAAAACACGGGAATGGTACGGCTGCCCAGCACGCTTTCGCGGATATCGGGTTCCGGCAGTCTGGCCCATTCTTTTCTGTTGGTGAAGTAGAAGAATACGCCCATGGCCACCCAGGCCACAAGGCACCAGCGGGCTGCTTCGCTGATGTATGCAGGAGAGCCGGGTACCAGCAGCAGACCTATGGACATGACTGCTGCCAGCGTACCCATGCCGCAGCAGAATATTTTCATGGCATAGCCATCGGCGGCCTGTCCGCCGGAAAGCACTCTGCGAGCGGCAAGACAGGTGAAAAGGTATCCTATGCCGGTGCCTACCGAGCTCATGTCCACAATCCACACCACAACCGAGCGGCCGGCAAAAGGCGTGAGCAGTACCACGGCGATGGTGAACAGAATGGCTTTGTACGGGGTACGGTATACAGGGTGAATGGCGCCGAACCAGGCCGGCAGGATGCGCCCGCGCGACATGCTGAGCAGCAGACGGGATGTGGCGATGTAAAACCCGTTGATGCCGGTGCATACGGCACCCATCACGGCGCATGCCAGCACCACGGCGCCCATCTTGCCAAAGGCCATGCTGGCTACTTCGCCGGTTGCCCACGCTGTGCCTCCTGCGTTGCGCATGGCATCCATCCGGGCAAGCATTTCAGGGTAGGGAATGGCCACAGCCACGGCCAGGGTTACCAGAGAATACAGAATGACGCCGCATATGATCGCTATGATCATGATATTGCGGGCCCGCGCTGGGTCAAATGAAAATTCTTCGGCCGCCTGCGGAACGGTGTCGAAACCGACAAAAAGAAACGGCGAGATGGCGAAAATAATCAGCACGCAGGCAAGAGGAGTGCGGTGCTCGGAAAAGAGCGGCAGCAGGTTGCCCATTGCGGCACTTTCCATGGATGCGGAACCGGCAAAAAGCGAAATGATACCGGCGGTGAGCATAAAGGTGAGCACAACCTGAAACTGACCGGCAAAGGTGGTGCCGCGGTAGTTGAGCCAGCCGAAAAGAAGGGTTGCCCCGGTCATCAGCACCACTTCGCCGGTGTACACATCCCATCCGGCAATGCTGTATAACCTGCCGAACTCAAACACGCCCGGAAAGAGGAATCTGAAAATCAGCGCCAGAGCGGCCACGTCGATTCCTATGATGGCAATGTACCCCAGAACCAGCGCCCAGCCGCAGATGAACGCCGCTGTGGGGCCGAATCCCACATAGGCATAGGCAAACGCTCCGCCTGCGACAGGAGCGTATTTAATCATGTAGCTGTAGCAGACGGCCACAAAGCAGATAAGAAATGCCCCGACCATAAAGCCGGCCAGCGTGCCCAGAATGCCCGCCTCGGGCAGAAACATGTCGCCCGGCAGCACAAAGCATCCCCAGCCGACGATTGACCCGAGGGCCAGCGCCCATATCTGGGCCGGAGAAAACGATTTGGTCAGTTCGATTTGTTCTTGTGACATGATTATATCTCTTCATGTTTTTGATTCACGGCAGGTACTTGCAGCTCCGGAAAGGTACCCCGGCAACGCCTTTCCGTATCGGCGCCGCGCAGAAGCGGCGCTTGATAACAGCGCAAATACAGCACTCCATCCGGCACCTGAACGGCACTCCATCACACAACAAACACCCGGGGGCGAACCAAGCCACTGCATTCTCTTCCCCGGCCGACAGCAACAGGCGGGGATACAGGAGAAAAGCAATTCGGGTGCCAATACGTGAATTTCTTCACGATTGTTGTATTCATTCGAAAACATGAAGTTTTTTGTGTTTTGCTATTTTCTGCTATTTGTATGGTGAATAATTTTTTTATTTTTCAGTAAAAAACTCTATATGCCGAAAGATTTTTTTCCCGACCATCTGCCATGGTGTTGTGTGGCACCCGCTTGTCTGTTCTTTCTACTTTTTCTTTATTTCTTGTAAAACAGCATGTTGTATTCACCGCGCTGTCTGCAGGCTTTGCAGGAGGCGGCCGGAGGGCACGGCATCTGCTTTGCACCGGCCCGATCATGTTCCTTTTTTCTTTTGCTGCTCTTCCGCATGGATGGGGGCACGGGTTACGGGGGGCATATTCTGCGCGAGTCGCTTTGACACTGTGCGCAAAAGGCGTAGAACGCTGTGCCTCATGAGCGGCAGAAGGCCGGCTACAATTTATCATTCTGAAAAAGGCATCCAGATGAACACAACGCGCGACACTCTTCTCGACCTGATTATCAGTCTCGAACTGGCCATGTTTCTTGAAGTGCAGAACCGCGGCGGCACATCGCCGTGTCAGGAAAGACCGGAGTCGTTCCGCATCATGCGGGAAATCACCCACGGCGTGCTTTCCGACACTTTTCTGCAGCGGTATCTGCACGATCTTGAACAGGCACGCCGTCAGGGGCGCAACCTGATGACGGAAAAATATGCGCTTATGGAGGGACTGATTCCCCGTCGCAACAACGATCCGGTCATTGCGGAGATAGTGCAGGCAGAAAGCGCATGGCGCAGGGAAGTGGCTGCGCAGTTTCCCCGCGTGGTGCAGCCGGAAGGGCACGCAGGTTTCTGCCTGTATCTCGGCTGCGAGCTGCAGACGTATTCCGGCGCGGCATTGCATGCGTATGCCGCGTGTGTGCAGGAGGCGTTGCGCGGGCTGCGCAATCTTACCCGCGACCGTTATGAACTGCTGATGCACAAACTGGGATATGCGTCGCTTGCGCAATGCGAAGCCGAACTGGCAAACCGCAGCCACCGCGGTATCGCAGGAGACCACCATGCCTGATTTCGAACATCTGCTTGTTTTCGGCATGTGGCTGATAGGAGGCTTTGTTTCCGGTGTCAGCGGTATAGGCGGCGCCATGGTATCTGTGCCTGTTGTTGCCCTCTTTATCCCCATACAAGAAGTTATTCCGCTTAGCTGCATACTCAATCTTGTCATGGATTCATGTATAGCGGCCATGCATTTCCGGCACTGCCGTTTTCCGGCGCTGCTTCCCATGATTGCCGGTTCTGTGCCGGGGGCACTGGCGGGGCTGTTTATTCTGCAGGTTGTCACCGGTTCCGTGCTGCAGGGGGCTGTCGGTGCGCTGCTGTTGTTTTATGTCTACTGGCAGCAGCACAGCAGAATTACACAGGCCGGCGGCGAATCGTGGACGCGGGGCGGCGCGGCAGGTTTCGGCGCGGGCCTGCTGGGCACGGCCATTTCGTTCGACGGCCCCCCTGTGGGTGCGTACGGCCTGTACGCAGGCTGGAGTCCGCGGGTGTTTCTGGGCACTCTGGGCGTGTTTTTTGTTATCCGCGCGTCCATGACATGCATCCTGCAGGCATCTGCCGGGCTGTATACCGATACCGTTCTCGGCTACGCGGCTTACGGCATTCCCGCCACCATTCTGGGAACTCTCTGTTCATTTCCTGTGGTCCGCTTTATCAATCAGGCGGTTTTCCGGCGTGTGCTGTTGTGCATAATCACCCTTGCGGGGATAGTCTGTCTGGTGCGTTCGCTGTTATGACCGCCGGATGCAAAGCGGCAGCAGTCCGGTGACTGCTGCCGCTTTTTTTTTGCACATCAGGCCAGGTATTCGTCCTCGATACCCAGCTGCTGGATTTTATACCGCAGCCCCGCGCCGGTTATCTGCATTATGCGCGCCGCCTTGGCCACATTGCCGCCGGTTACCCTGAGCACGTTACGGATGCATTCGGCTTCGTATTGCTGCACGCACGACTTCAGCGGAACCACGCTTGTTTTTCTGATGTCGCGATAGTCATAAAACGCAGGCTGCCCGGCTGACAGGGGCAGTGTCTGTTCCGGCTGGGCAGGGTGGGAGACGGGACGGAAGGTGTCGCGGCCCGCGTATGCCTCTCTGAAATGCCGTGGCAGGCGCTCTGCATCGATGGTTGTTCTGTCGCCCAGCAGTGCGATGCTGCCTTCGATGACATGCAGCAGCTCGCGTACGTTGCCGGGCCAGTCATACGCCATGAACATATCCAGAACCTTGGAATCCAGTTCCACAGGCGGCCTTTGCTGGTGGCGCGCGGCATTGTCCATAAAGAGCCGCGCAAGCATGGCAATGTCGCTTTTACGCTCGCGCAGCGGCGGAATGGCCAGACCGATGACGGCAAGTCTGTAAAAAAGGTCGCTGCGCAGCACGCCCTGTCCCACGGCGTTCAGAGGTGCTTCGTTCAGGATGCTGATTACCCGCACATCCACGGGAATTTCTTTGTGCGACCCCAGGCGGCGTACCCGTTTTTCCTGCAGTACACGCAGCAGTTTTGCCTGCAGCCCCGGTGGCATGGAGTTCAGTTCGTCCAGTATCAGCGTGCCGCCGTTGGCTTCTTCAAGCAGTCCGGCTTTTTGCGGAGCGTCTGTATAAGCTCCTTTTTCAGTGCCGAAAAGAATGGCTTCCAGCAGGTTTTCGGGAATGGCGGCGCAGTTTTCGGCCACCAGCGGCTGACCGCTGCGGCTGCTGGCGGAGTGTATGGCCTGTGCGAACACCTCTTTGCCTGTGCCGCTTTCTCCCCAGATCATGACGTGCGAGGATGAACCGGCGGCGGCGCGGGCCTCGGCCAGTACTTCACGCAGGGCCTCGTGCTGCCCGGCAATGCTGTCAAACGTATAATAGGCCGGAGTCTTTGCCGGGCGGGCCTGTGCGGCGCGGCGGGCTGTCTGTTCCACTATGGGTCTGGAACCCGTCCACAGTGTAAAAGCTATCACGCCGTCTTTCTGACCTTTTCTGAATAACGGAAAGAAGTCGGAAACGGTGCCCGCCAGATAGTTTTTAGTGGTTTTGTAAAAATAGGATTTTTTCAGAATGGGTTCACCGGTGCGCAGACATTCGATGGTGGGAATGCACTCCAGTTCGTGGGGAACATACAGCGAAGTGATGTGCTGCCCTGCCACGTTTATTCTGCCGAATCCGTCCACCCGCCGCTGGATGGGGTTCATGTATTCGCAGATGCCGTTGGCATCCACCACGGCTACCCCTATGCCCAGATCGTCCCAGATGGCTGTCATGGCAGGGGTCATGACGGCCTGCCGGCAGACATCAAAAAATGATTCCCGTGTAAAATACAAAATTCACAACCTCTGTCTTTCTGGTGATGCCGGCTGCCGCTCAGCAGCGCAGTACCTGACGGGGCGGATGTAAATCGAAAAAAATTCTTTCGCAAATAAAAAAAACTTTCCAACCCGTAATTTTTTCTTTGTCCTTCTTTGCCCCGGATTACAGCGTGGTACGCGGCCATGCGCCCGCAGGCAGGCTCCGTGCCGCTCCCTGCTCTGTTGGCATGGCTTCTGCTAGTGACAAAAAAAACAAGCACGCAAAGACACAGCATTCTCACATAAGCCGACAGCAAAATTTTTTTAGAAACAGGAGATAGCCATGCTTGATATTTCCGGAGCAAACGGAACGACTGCCCCGACCGCATCTGCCAAGGGGTATGGCATAAACTGGGACACCGCCGAAACCCGCGTAAAGGAACTGAAGGATTATCTGATGGCGGCGCCGCAGATAATGGACCCCGAGCGTCTGCAGTTTCTGAACGAGGTGTACGAGGAGTTTCAGGGCGAATCTGTATACTATATCCGCGCCAAGCTGTTTGAGCGCGTGCTGACCAAAAAGAAAATTTTCCTCGACGGTAACCCCATTGTGGGCACACTTACCGGCGTCCGTGCCGGTGTGTATGCCTATCCCGAATGGAACGTTTCCTGGATCAAGGAAGAAATGCAGATGGCCAAGATGGCCTCTCTGGGCGAGATGAAAATTCCCGCCGAGACGCAGGAACTGCTGGAAAAGACATATAAGCTGTGGAAGGGCCGTACCTGCATCGATCTGAACAACAAAATGTTCAAGGAAAAGTACGGGATCAATCCCAAACCCTACGCCAAGGCGGGCATGTATTATGAAAACGTGTCCGTAGCCAGCGGTTCGGGCATTGCCGACTACCCCATGGTGCTTAACAAAGGGTTGCGCTGGCTTATCAATGACGTGCGCGAGCGTTTTGAAAAATGCCCCACCACGCTTGAAAACAAAGAAAAGCACGACCTGTATCGCGCCATGATAGTGGCTCTTGAGGCGGTCATCACCCATGCGCACCGCTACGCCGAACTGGCAGAGAAAACCGCTGCCGGCGAGTCCGACCCCAAGACAAAGGCTGAGCTGCTGGAAATTGCGGAAATCTGCAGGCGCGTGCCTGAGTTCCCCGCACGGAATTTCCGCGAGGCCATCCAGTCTTTCTGGTTTACGCACCTTGCCATCGAAATAGAACAGATGGCCTGCGCCTGCTCGCCGGGACGTTACGGCCAGTACATGTATCCTTTCTTTAAAAAAGACATTGAAGAAGGCAACCTGACCCGTGAGCAGGTGCTTACGCTGCTTAAGTTCCAGTGGATCAAGCATCTTGAACTGGGCGAATATCAGGGTAATTCCTACGCGCTTACGCTTTCCGGTCATACCGGGCAGAGCATTACCATAGGCGGCGTGGACGCCAACGGCAACGACGCAAGCACCGAGCTGGAAGAGCTGCTGCTGGAAACCCAGATTCAGATGAAAAGTATCCAGCCCACGCTGACCCTGCTGTATCATCCCAAGCTTAAAGATTCGTACATGCAGAAAGTTGTGGAATGCATCCGCGGCGGTTCCGGACAACCTCAGATTCTGAACAACAATGCCGTGGTGCAGCGTACTCTGGCCCGTTTTGCCCAGTACAAGGACGGCATTACGCTGGAAGATGCCCGTAACTGCGGCAACTACGGCTGCGTGTCCACCGGCGTGTGCGGCAAGGGCAGCTTTATCACACAGGAAGACCAGCCCTGCCTTGCCAAGGTTGTTGAACTGATGCTGAACAACGGCACCTGCCCCGTGACCAGAAAGAAAGTGGGCGTGGAAACCGGCGACCCCTGCTCGTTCGCAACGTTCGACGAAATGTACGACGCGGTGAAAAAACAGCTCGATAACCTGTTCAGCATTTCACGCAAGCATTCCGACCTCAGTCAGATGGCCCGTCTGCAGGTTGTGCCCAGCATCTTCCGGTCGGCCATGTACGACGGCTGCATTGAAAAGGGCATGTGCGAAGAAGCCGGCGGTACCCGCTATCCGCAGGTGAACCCCATCATGACGGCCGGTATTGATGCGGCCAACTCGCTGCTGGCCATCAAGCATCTGGTGTTCGACACCCGCAAGCTGACCATGGAGCAGTTGCTGGAAGCCATCAGGGCTAACTTTGAAGGGTACGAAGACATCCGCAAGATGTGCTACGAAGCTCCCAAGCACGGCAATGATTACGAAGAAACACAGGAGTTTGTGCAGCAGTTCTACCGTGACGTGGACGCCATTCACCATGCGCAGGGGCCGGACTGCTTCGGCTACCGCACCCCGCTGGATGCATACTCGCTGTCATACCACAACTACTTCGGCGCGCTTATGGGGGCACTGCCTAACGGGCGCAAGGCCGGTGTGGCGCTGACAGACGGCAGTGTTTCGGCCATGCCCGGCACCGACCACGAAGGCATTACCGCGCTTATCAAGTCCGGGGCGGAAGCCATTGATACCGTGCGTTACGGGGCAAACCACTTCAACGTGAAGTTCTCGCCTTCCGTGCTGGAAGGCCCGCAGGGAGCGCGTACGCTGATCTCGCTGATCAAGACATACTGCGACTTCGGCGGCTCTCATATCCAGTTTAACTGCGTAAGCTCCGAAACCCTTAAAGCCGCACAGGAAACACCTCAGGATTATTCTGATCTGGTTGTGCGTGTGGCCGGTTTCAGCGCCTACTTCACCCGTCTGGACAGGGGCGTGCAGAACGAAATCATCAAGCGAACCGAATACCGGTCCTGACGCCTGCCGGTCTGAAACAGGCGGACGATATGTGGAAGGGGCCTGCCCTTGCAGGCCCCTTTTTTTACAACTCCGATGCGGCTGCGGCGTGCTTTGCCCGGCTTTGCAAACAGTGGCGGAAACTACCATGACTCAAGGAATGATCTACAATATCCAGCGGATGTCCGTGCATGACGGCCCCGGGCTGCGCACCACGGTTTTTCTGAAAGGCTGTCCCCTGCGTTGCCTGTGGTGCAGTAACCCCGAATCGCAGAAAACCGCACCGCAGATGCTGTATTTTGACGAGCTGTGCACGGGGTGCGGGGCCTGTGCCGCTGTGTGTCCTGCCGGAGCGGTCAGCATGTCCGGCGGCAGATCTGTCCGCGATCTTGAGAAGTGTACGCACTGCGGCGCGTGTGCCGCCGTGTGTTCTGCCAATGCGCGGGAAATGACGGGCAGGCTTATGACCGTGGCCGAGGTCATGGACATCGTCCGTAAGGATGAGCTGTTTTATTTCAACTCCGGCGGGGGCGTGACCTTCGGCGGCGGAGAACCGACAGCGGGCGGTGCTTTTTTTCTGGAGCTGCTGGAAGCCGCAAAGAATGCCGGCTACCACGTCACTGTGGATACCTGCGGGTACTGTCCCGAAGAGCGGTTTGACCGCACCATTGAACTGGCCGACCTGCTGCTGTTTGACTGCAAACACATGGACCCGCAGGAGCACAGAACGCTGACCGGCGTAGATAATGCGGTCATTTTGCGCAACATGCGCGCCGCACTCGGTTCCGGCACCGAGGTGCGCATCAGAATGCCGCTGATGCCGGGGCTTAATGATTCCGAGGACAATATAGCCGCCATGGCAGCCTTTTTTGCGGAATCCGGTCGCAAAACCATTGAAGTGATGCCGTGCCATGCCTTCGGCAAAAGTAAATATGCGGCACTGGGCAAGCCTGTTCCCGCTGTTGCGCAGTACACGCCGCAGCAGCTGGACGCCGTATTGCAGCGCTTTGCCCGGCACGGGCTTGAGACCGTCATGGTCTGACATCAGACAATCAAGAGGATGACAATATGTTTGAACTGACAGTGCCTGAAGAAATGCTGGAAAAACTCCGCGGCATGCTGGAGGACGAAGATGAAGACAGCTGCGTGCGGCTGCGCGAGTATCAGGTTGGCGGTGGCTGACACGCCAAGATAGTGCTCGGTCTGGGCATTGACGAGGCAGATGAAGACGAAGACGCGCGCGTTGAGATCGGCGGCGTTCCGTTTATTGCTGAAAACGATTTTCTTACCAAATACGGCAGAAAGTTTTCTCTCGGGTTCGGTGAAAACAAAGAGGTGGTGCTTACGCCTCTTGCCGGAGAACCCCTTCAGCTGTAAGTGTCAGAATGCAATGACTGCGCCCCCTGCCGTTTCCGGCGGGGGGCGTTTTTTTGTTGTGTCCGCAAAATGTTGCCGCCGCCGGATGATGCGGTGCCCGGATGCAGAAGACGCTGTGCCGCTTTTTTGCCAGGCGGTACTGCATGTCTGTGCTGTATGGAGTGTGTTCATGTGCAGCGATATGCACTGCAATGTGCATAATGGATATGCACATTGCACGGTGTGGTGCTGCAGTATGCACTTTGCAATCGGCAAATAATTGTCTTGAATATTTTGTGTTGACAAATTTTATGGTTCGTATTTTTGCTTTCTTCTGTCCTGCATCATGGTATGTAGAAATATATAAAAAAGTATATTTTTTGGAGAAGATATGGAACACTTTGGTTTTCCTGTTGAGGTAATCATAGTATTTTTTGGTGTCATAGCTCTTTCTGTGTATTTTGATCTTGTGTCACACAGAAATGTCAGAGAAATATCCATAGGGAATGCATCGAAGTGGTGTGCTTTCTGGATTATCATAGCACTGTTATTTTATGTATATCTCTGGGTGCGCTTTGACAGGCACTGGGCGGACATGTATCTGGCGGGCTATCTGCTGGAAAAAAGTCTTTCCGTGGATAATCTTGTGGTCTTTATTGCCATCTTTTCCAGTTTCGGCATCAGTTCACACCTGCAGCACCGGATTCTGTACTGGGGTATCATGGGAGCGCTGGCTTTCAGAGCGGTGTTTGTGGTTATCGGTACCGGACTTTTTTATGCTGCACCGTGGGTGGGCTTTCTTTTTGCCGCCTTTGTGGCGTGGAGCGGTGTCCAGATGCTGCGGGACAAAAGCTCCGGTATGGAGATAGAAGACTACACCCACCACTGGAGCGTGAACTGGATAGGACGGATGATGCCGGTCTACACCCGCCTGCACGGCGAGCGTTTTTTTGTGAAGGACAGCGAAATACCCGCAGCGCAGAGTGCAGGAGCCATAACCCGCAAGGGGCTCTGGTACGCCACTCCGGCTTTTCTGTGTCTGGTGGCGGTGGAAGCTTCCGACCTCGCCTTTGCTTTCGATTCAGTACCTGCGGTCATATCGGTTACCGAAGAACCGCTTCTGGTTTACGCGGCCATGATTTTCGCCATACTCGGGTTGCGCACGCTGTATTTTGTCATCGCGGCGCTTACCGAGTATCTGGTGCATCTGAAAAAAGCAGTTGTTGCCCTGCTGTTTTTCATTGCGGTAAAAATGACTGTCCAGTCGTGGAATCATGCCGTGGGTGATACGGGCATTCATATTTCGCCGCAGGTCAGCGTGCTTATTGTCATTGGCACTCTGGCAGCCGGAGTGCTTGCGTCGCTGCTTTTACCGCGTCGCCGGTAGCATGCTGACGGCGCATGCCGACGGCGGGGCTGCGCTCTGCCGTCCATGCAGAAGCGGCCCGCACCATATGTATGGTGCGGGCCGCTCCGTTATGGGACTGTTCCCGGTCTCCGTTATGTTCCGGCCTGCTGCCATGCCCCGCCCGTCGGGCGGGGAGGGCGGAGGCGCCTGAAGGGGTGAACATGACCGCCGCCGCTCCGGGACTGCCTGTGCAGTGCTGCGGGGATGCAGACAGTCCGGCGCAGGAGAGACGCTGCCGGCAGCCGCCGGGGTGTTCCGGACGGCCCGCAACGAGAGGCAGGCCGTCCGGAGGGTTCCGGAGGGGAACAGGTATGCCACGCTACTGCGGTTGTTCCATGGCCGACTGTGCCAGTCTGGAAACCTGTTCGGCCTTGCGTTGCTTGCGCGCTTTGGCGCTGTGCAGCAGGTCCACAAGTTCTTCCATGTGTGCCGGCTTGGTCAGAAAGTAAAAGGCGCCCAGTTCCTGACCCTGTATGCCGTTTTCGGGGGTCGGGTTGCCGGTGTACAGAATGGTCTGCACCAGCGGGTATTGCTTTCTGATGACGGCCAGCGTTTCCAGACCGTTCATGCCGGGCATGGAGATATCCAGCACCACCACATCGGTGTCGGGGCGGGCGGCCAGTGCCTTCAGGCATGCTTCGCCCGACGTAACCATAGTCACGTCCATGCCGCGCTTTTTCAGGCGCTTGGTCATCACTTCCGCCAGCTTTTCTTGATCATCCACAACAATGGCGTGTACCGTATCCTGCATCATCATGGCTCGGTCCTCCTACTGCAGGGGCGTAAAGGGGAAGAACATGGGAATCATGACAGTGGCCAGCACGATGACCAGCAGGGTCATGGGCAGCCCCACGCGCATGAAGTCCGAAAACTTGTAGCCGCCGGGGGCGTATACCAGCAGGTTGGTCTGATAGCCGATGGGCGTCAGATAGCATGCCGATGCACCCAGAGCGATGCCTGTAAGAAACGCGCGGGGGTCGACTCCCAGCTCCATACCTATGGAAACGGCAACGGGTGTAAGCAGCGCCGCAGCCGAGTTGTTGGAAAGAAAGTTGGTGATAAGCGCGGTCAGTGTGACCACGGCCAGAAGGATGAACCGCGCCGATACGCCTTCAAAGGGGGTAAGGAAGGCGTGGGCGTAAACATCTGCCGCACCTGTCTGCGAAAGGGCCTTGCCCAGCGATATGGTGGCGATGATGAGCAGCAGCACTTCACCGTCCAGCGAACGGAAGCTTTCCTTCAGGTTGACGCAGCGTGTGAGAATCATAAGGAAAGCCGCGATGGTGGCCGCGGGCAGAATGCCCATGATGCCCACAGAGGCAACCACAACCATGGCAAGGAACAGGCCCAGCGCCAGAGGTGCCTTGTTGGAGTAGTGAATCTTCTGGCCGGCTTCTTCCATGATGATGAAATCGCCGTCCGATGCCAGCGAGTCCATGGCTGCGCGGGTGCCCTGTACCAGCAGGATGTCACCGGCTGCCAGTCGCAGCTGGCTGGTCTTCTGCCATGCGTAGTGCCCTTCCTTGTGGCGTACGCCGATAACTGTGATGTTTTCGTCGCGCCCGGGGGCGGTGTTCCAAAGCCTGCGGCCGCGTACCCGTGATGCGGGCGGTACGATAAGTTCCGCTATGGGGCGCGCGTCGCTGGGACCGGAAAGGAACAGGTCGCCGCCGTGGCGCAGCACGATGATGCGGCTGGCAAGCAGCGATGTCAGAGTATCCAGCGGGCTGCTGACCACAAGCAGGTCGCCCGCGTATATAATCTGATCCTCCCTGCCGGGCAGATACAGCATTTCACCCTGCCTGCTCTGTTCCACAACACTGCCCGAACTGCCCAGTACAGAGGAGGCTTCGCTTATTTTCACCCCCGCCAGCGGGCTGCCTTCGGGCACCACCACTTCGGAAAGGTACAGGTTTTCCTGCTGTTCGCCGCTGGAGATGAATGTCGACTTGCGTTCCGGCAGCAGCCGCGGAGCCACAAATATAAGGAACAGCCCGCCGATGATGGCCAGCGGCACACCTACCACGGACAGTTCGAACATGCCCAGCGGGGCCTGCTTGTTCAGCACCATCATGTCGGAAAGAATGATGTTGGTGGAAGTACCGATAAGCGTACACGTGCCGCCCAGAATGGACGCGAAGGACAGCGGGATCATGAACTTGGAGGGTACGAGGCGGAAGCGTTCGCACAGCATGAGGATGATGGAGATGAACAGAATGACCACGGGGGTGTTGTTCAGGAATGCGGACAGCGTGATGACCGTGGTGACCATGAATATCATCAGCCGCAGCGGTTTGCCGCCTGTAAGCCGCGCGGCCAGATTGACCACGAATGACAGTGCCCCGGAGCGTATGAGCCCCCGGCTGACAATGAACAGCATGGCCACCGCCAGAGGACCGCGGCTGCCGAACGAACCGAAAATATTGCTGAAGGACAGGATGCCGCCTACCAGCGCCTCGGCAAGACACAGACCGACGATGATGCCCAGAGCGGTGAGCGGCAGGGGCCATTTTTCCGTGACGAGCAAGTACAGAGCCAGAATCAGAATTGCCGTGACGGCGAGCACCTGCGGGGACATGAAGGTTGCTTCCATGTGAAACTCCTCATTGATACCTTGGTCAGTTTTTTTGCATGCGGGTTATTATGGAGACGATTTCGTCGGCATCGCACGGTTTGGGCAGATACTGGCAGGCGCCGTTGGCCAGACAGTGCGCCACTGTTTCCTGATCGGCATGGCCGGAAATCATGATGACCGGCACGTCGGGCACCATGCGGCTGAGCACGTTCAGAATTTCAAGCCCGCTGATGCCGGACATTTTCAGGTCGAGCAGCACGGCACTGAACTCGTTGTTCAGCAGCATGCGCAGGGCTGTGTCGCCGTCCAGCGCATGGGTGACCCGGATATTGCGACGGCGCAGCCTGCGGGCCAGTACGTCGCCGAAGGCGGGTTCATCGTCCACCAGCAGAACATGGGGACTGTCATTGGCTGTCATGTGCGGCTCCTGCATTTTCATATCCTGTTGCATTGTCTTTTTTTTCCGCGGTGCCGTCGGCACCGCACGGTTTCAGGCTGTGTCGGGGATTGCTCTTCGGGGTGTATGCGGGCATTGCCTTTGCTCCGTGCGGTGCCTCCGGCTTCATGATGCGCGTGACGGGCTGGTGCGCATCATGGCGGGCAGTAGGGTGTATAGAGGATATATTGCGTTGCGGGGTTAGTCGCCTCTGCGCAGCACTATGTCGCCTGCCTTCAGCGCCGCCAGTTCCTCGCAGTAGGTATCTCGTCTGCGTTTGGCTTCGTGCAGCTTTTCGATAAGCTCTTCGGTGGAACAGGGCTTTGAAAGATAGTCGAAGGCGCCCTGCTTCATCCCCTGTACGGCCATGGCCGTTGTGGAGTTGCCGCTGAGCATGATGACCTCCACCAGAGGAAACTCCTTGCGGATGATTTCCTGCACCTTCAGCCCGTCCGGCCCGGGCATCACCACGTCCAGCACCACTGCGTCCACCGAAGGGTTCTTCCGCAGAAAATCCAGGGCTTCCGGTCCGTTGTGCACAGTGTGCACGGTCATGTTCTTGCGGGTCAGCCGCCGTGCGAGGGCTTCCACAAAGGCCACTTCGTCATCAACCAGTAAAACGTTCATGAGATACTCCTGTCTGCGTTGCCTGTTGGTTCTGCCGAGCATGGGGTGACGGGCAGCTCGACGGTGAAGGTGGTTCCCTTATGCAGTTCGCTCTGGACCCGGATATCTCCGCCTGCACGGGTCACAAGGCCGTGGCAGATGGAAAGACCGAGACCGTTGCCCTTTCCCACCGACTTGGTGGTGAAGAACGGGTCGAATATCTTGTTCAGCAGGGTGTCGGGTATGCCCTGGCCTGTGTCGCTTACGGTGATGACAGCCGTGTTTCCCTGCAGGCGCGAGGTGACGGTCAGGGTGCCGTCGCGGCGGTCTTCCATGGCGTCCAGCGCGTTGTTCACCAGATTGATGAACACCTGCTGCAGTTCTGAAGGGCTGGCGGAGAGCATGGGCAGGGCGGGGTCCAGCCGCATGCGCGTGGTCACGTTGATGTAGCGGGCGCGCTGTTCGGCAAAGCCCACTATTTCCTGCAGCAGCATGTTTACATCGACACAGGCTTCATGGCCGGTACTGCGGCGCGCAAACGAAAGCAGCTTGTGGGTGATGTCTCTGCATCGCAGGGTCTGGGTATTTATCTGCGTGACACTGCGGCGGATTTCGCCTTCCAGTGCTTCCGGATTATCAAAACCGTCATCCAGCACGTCTTCAATCCAGCCGCTTTCTTCGCGGATGATGGCCAGCGGGTTGTTGATTTCGTGCGCCACTCCCGCCGCCAGTTCGCCCAGCGCGCCCAGCCTGTTGGCTTCAATGACCTGTGTGTTCAGCGAATCCTTTTCTGCGGCCAGCCGTCTTGTCTGGCGGGTCACATAGTGCACAAACATGGCTGCCCCGCCGATGAGCAGCAGCGCCAGCAGTATCAGCTTGTCGAGCAGCTGCTTTTTGGGAGCGGCAAAGGGCTGTTGTATGGCGGCATTGGGGGTGCGCGACACAAGCAGCCAGCGCCCTTCATTCAGGTCGGCAAACACATACAGGTCGCCGTTCTGCTCGTAGGTGGTGACTGCACTGCCCGATGCGGCATGCATGGCAAAAAGCTTGTCGGCCATGGCGCTGACGGGGCGGCCCTGTTCCTGACTTGCGTTAAGGCCGCTTTGCGGCACGCCCGCGCGGTTGATGACGGCCACGTCGCCTTCGGTGAACTGCGCGGCGGAGCGGACCAGATCGGCCATCAGCTGCATGCGCAGAGTGGCGCTGATAAGCCACGGTTCCTTGGCGCTGCCCAGCCGCAGCGTGACAACCAGCTTGGGGGATCCGTCCGGCATGGCAACCACGTCGCCCACATAGGACGGCTTAGCTATGGCCCGCTGGAACCAGCGGGCTTCAAATACATTGCTGCCCAGCAGGCCCTCATGTCCGGCGTATGCGGTCACTTCTCCCTGCGGAGAGATAAGACTCAGATCCTCAAAGGCATTTTCGTACTGTCCGTTAAGCCGCCATAGCAGCCACTCCAGATGACCGTGCGAACGCAGTTCGTCCACGGTGCGCGACTTGCCCAGAAAGGCGAGGTTGGCCCTGCGTTCGCGCAGAAAGCTGTCGATCTGTATGGAGTGCTGCCGGACAATACTGGAAAGGTACTGGCTGGAGCGTCTGGCGTAGGCCGCTTCCAGACCGTGGGATACCAGCGTGTAGGTCAGCGCCAGCGTCAGAGAGACGAACAGCAGCACAAAGGCCGAAACCCAGATAGCCAGTTTGTGTCCCATTGCGTTGGTTTTCTGCATGGCAGTGTCCACTTGTTTTTCAGCGTTGTTGTGACCGTGAATGCAGCTGCTTGTGCACGGGGTGTGCCTGTGGCCTGATGTGTTTTTCTAATAT
>Ga0334901_1000369_pt1 | contig 64445 bp, 38 predicted proteins | sample GraSluR3_MG_3_FD_207216 | JGI IMG/M metagenome (GOLD analysis project Ga0334901, IMG submission 207216) | Sludge microbial communities from methane-producing bioreactor in Wageningen University, Netherlands - Granular Sludge_15_08-R3 | ecosystem: Engineered > Bioreactor > Anaerobic >...
TATACTCTATTGCAGCTTTAGTTATATTATTCGCTTTTGCATATCTAACCATATTATATCTATATTGAATTATAGTTTCCTTCGAGAATAACTTTTTTATTTCCATATAACTATTTCCAGGCACGTAACCACCTTTTTTAATATTTTATTTTTTTGGCATAGCTTATTTCTTTTTAAAAAGAAATAAGCTATGCCAAAAAAAAATATTACTATATTACGTGCAACACCTTTCTTCTTATCAATGCTTGAATTAATTTCATATAATCTTTTTCCTTTACTATTAATGGTTTTAATCGGTGGATACTTTTTATGGTTAGTCGCCACTTGACCAAGTAATTGGAAAAGTATTTAAAAATGTGTTGTGCATTTAAAAAGAAATATGTTAAATCGTGTAAGATATACAGATAGAGAATAATTAGTTGAAGATTTAAGTAAGGTTTTTGTGGTTGGCGACTCCTCATATACTAAAGAACAAGCTATAAAAATTTTAATGAAACAATGATTAAATGGGGTAAATATTCTTCTTATTTATAGAATGTTCTAAAAAATGTAAACATCATAAATTATCTGACTTACTTAGAATTTGATCATAGAATTCATAATATGATATATACAACAAACTGGATTGAAAGCCTAAACAAACAATTCAGAAAGACTTTAAAAATCAGAAATTCTATGCCAAGTGAAGAATCTATACTACTTTTATTGACAAAAGTAGCTATTGTTAAGGTTAATAGATATAATAATTATGCAATATACAATTTTAGATTTGACAAAAAACTATTTGAATTTAATTAGTAACACATAGAGTGATTTGAAATCTTTCTGGAGGTCTCAGACATACTTTATTGGACAGTCCCTCACAATAGTATTAGGAAAGGAGTTCAGTATGAATGAAAAGTTTAGAGATATAATAGCCTCAGAAAAGTGAAAGAAGATTAAACTAATAGATAAGGGGTGGTCAAGTGATAAAAAATATTATATTGAGACTATCAATGGAGAACAACTATTATTAAGATTATCAGATATATCAGAGTATGAAATTAAAAAAAGAGATTATGAATTATTAAAACGGTTAGATATAGAGTTAGTAATATCAAAACCAAAAGAGTTTGGTATATGCAATAATGGTCAGGCAGTTTATACTTTATTTTCATGGATTGATGGTGAAGATGCTGAAGTTATAATTCCAACATTAAGTGATAATGAACAGTACCATTTAGGATTTCAGTCCGGGGAAATCTTAAAAAACATTCATCAAGTTAAAATTGTGTTTAATCAGTCAAAATGGTCAGAATATTTTAATAAAAAGATTGACCGGAAGATAGAAAAATATAAGGCATGTCCAATAAAATTTGAAGGTTCTGATTATATCATCAACTATATCAATAGAAACCGATATCTTTTAGAAGATAGACCACAAGTATTTCAACATGGGGATTATCATATTGGTAATATGATTTTAACAAAGAATGGTAGTGTAGGCATAATTGATTTTAATAGACTTGGTTTTGGAGATCCATGGGAAGAATTTAATCGGATTACATTTTGTGCAGGAGTTAGTAAATTTTTTGCATCCGGTCGTATTAATGGTTACTTTAATAATAATATACCTGATACTTTTTTTAGATTATTAGCATTATATATAGGAAGTAATCAACTTAGTTCAATTCCTTGGGCTATTCCATTTGGTCAAGAAGATATTAATTTTATGCTTAAACAAGCTAATGATGTAATTAATTGGTATAATGGTTTTGAAACGCATATCCCGAGTTGGTATATTTCAAAAGATATAGTTTAAATTAGTGGTTATTTTCGTGCGAAACATCGTTTAACAGCTAATATGAGGTTACACCATAGCTCCACACAAATTGCCTTTGGTCGCAAGCTCACGATGGCAACTTCTCATATTCACGGAACGTTATGTTCAAGTTGATGCCATGAGAAACTTGTGTCGGACTAATGTTATACCAAAATTATGATTATATGTAATGCGAAATCAATGAAAAATGACACGAATCTCACTAAATGGACGATCATAACAAGAGGATAGAAATATGCATAAAATATTTAAGTACGGCAAAGCAAATCTAAATGCTTGAATTAATTTCATATAATCTTTTTCCTTTACTATTAATGGTTTTAATCGGTGGATACTTTTTATGGTTAGTCGCCATGAAAAAAATAAATTTTTCTTGACAAAAAATATCATTAATACTACATTAGTTTAATTGAAATAGTCAAAATAGTGGGTCATTTATAAATAGTAATAATCAATAAATACTTAATTTGCTGATAAAAAAGAAAATCTACTTAATTAAGCGACTTGTTTGGAGGAAAAATGAAGTATAGAGGTTCTTGTCTTTGTGGAAGTATAAAATATGAGATAATCGGAAAATTTGAAAAATTCTTTTTCTGTCACTGTAAATCTTGTCGTAAAGATACCGGTTCAGTTTATGCAGCAAATTTATTTTCAAAAACAGCAAAATTGAACTGGATAAAAGGAGAGAAAGAGATAAAAACCTATAATCATAATAATTCAGGTCACATAAAAAGTTTTTGTCCTATCTGTAGTTCTGCACTACCTAATATTCAAATGGATGGTAAATTGTTAGTTGTTCCTGCAGGAAGTTTAGATTCAGACATTGATATTATTCCTACCGGTCATATCTATCTAAATGAAAAAGCTAATTGGGATTCCAATCTTGAGAAGTACCCACATTATGAAGAATTGCCTAACGAGTAGGCTTTAGAGAAGTTATAAATTAATTAAAAATTGATCTTTGTTTGTATCCTTGATTTGGTGATAGATTGACTGAAAATAGAGTTTTTTATTATAAAACATTTTGGCTGTTGAATAATATAAAATATTTTTCTACGAACTTTCAGCTTGAAAGGTGTTTGCCGGCCGGACTTGACTTGCAAGGAGCGAAACGAGTGCGAGTTGAGGATGGTGAACGAGAAGGGGGGAAAGGGATTTAGAATGCAATCATTTATCCTTCGGGTTAAAACCCGAGGCTAAGAATTTAGATTGCTTCGCAGAAGCTCGCAAAGACACTTTCGGACGACATTAATCATCAATTTTTGTGTCTTCAATTCCCTTCTCACTGTGTGATTTTACCCTGTTAAATTGCTTTGCACCGATTATATCGGATTTAACAGAGTAAAGAATCAAGTTCACAATATTTACATATTTTTTTTCATTTTTTTTTGTTTTGTGTCGCCAAAATTGTCTTCGTGTACCACTATATAATATAGATGGTGTTAGACTGAATGGATTAATCTTTTTTTAGAATAGAAAAATACCAAAATTACACTTTTGTAGTGAATATGTCAGTTATTTTTAAGCCATATTTTAAATAATTGAAAATATGTCGGAAATATGAGTAAATTCTTTTATATTTTTTTATGATTATAATTGATTGTTATATATGATTTTAAGTATAGTTTTTGTGGTGCATAAATGCAATAACTCAAAAAAGTAAAAAAAATATAAAAATAACTTGACTTTTTATCAAATTATCTCAAAATATGTCATGTAATCTCAAAATATCTCAAATAGGAGGTGAGGATGTCCGGTGAGTTTTTAGGAACTTTTGAAAACTCAGTCAACAAAATGCGTGTAATTATACCTGCAGTTTTCAAATCAAAATTTGCAACCTCATCTAAGCAAACAATAATTGCAACAATAGGGGCTAATAAATCAATTGCAATTTATCCTTTAGATAATTGGATTCTTTTAAAAGATAAGTTAAAAAATGGAGATGAAAGGGCAAAAAGGTTATTAAATAATTTAATAGATTTTGCTTGTCCTGAACAGCAATTAGAAGGACCCGGAAGGATAAGAATCAGTGATGAATTACTTGAGATTACAGGCATTAGTGATAGTGTTATAATCAAGGGTGAGGGTTCTTTTATCTCTTTATGGAATCCTCAAACATTTAAATCTATCAGAAAAGCTAAACTTGAAGAGCATCAACAAGAATTTAATTCTATGGATTATCAGGTATAATTATGTCTTTAAGTGATTATCATATTCCTGTTTTAGTAAATGAAGTTATTGAAAACTTAAAACTTCAAAATGGCGGAATTTATGTTGATTGTACTGTGGGGGGTGGAGGTCATAGCTTTGAGATACTAAAACAATCATCTAATATTACATTGTATTGTTTTGACCAAGATGAAGAAGCCATCAGATTTGCTAAGAAAAGGTTAATACCATATAAAAATCAAGTTATGTTTTTTAATGAGAATTTTCAGAATTTTAGAAATAGATTAGCATTAGAAAGAGTAAATAAGGTTGACGGTATCTTGATGGATATAGGAGTATCAAATCATCAAATTACTGCAGATAACCGTGGTTTTAGTTTTCAAATTGACAGTAAGTTAGATATGAGAATGAATAAAAATGACCTTAAATCAGCTTATAACGTAGTTAATGAATATGAATTAGATGATTTAGTTAGAATTTTTAAAGAATATGGTGAAGAAAGATTTTCTAAAAGAATAGCAAATGCTATCATAAGATATCGAGAACAACAAGAAATTATTAGTACTAAAGATTTAGCAAAAATTATCGATAGTGTAAACCCTGTTAAACAAGCAGTATTACAAAATAAAACTAAAGCCAGAATTTTTCAAGCTATCAGGATAGAAGTTAATAATGAACTTTTGATTTTAAAACAAGCATTAAATGATGCTATATGTTTATTAAATCCGGGCGGGCGTCTTGCAGTGATTTCTTGGCATAGTCTTGAAGATAGGATAGTTAAACAATTTTTTGTTGAGCAAGTAGGTCAATGTACTTGTCCAAAGGATTTACCTGTTTGTATGTGCAATAAACAACAAAGAATTAATATTGTAACTAAGAAACCGATAATCCCTACAAAAGAGGAGATAATGGTTAATAGTAATGCTCGTAGTGCTAAACTTAGAGTTGCTGAAAAATTATCTTTAAAAAATTAAATTAAGGAGTAAGGATGAAGAAGTCTATTGCTGTATTAATAATAATGACTTTTATTTATCTTATATCTGTCAATATTAATCAATATTTTATTGCTAGATGTAAAAATAAACAAGAGTCATTAAACAAAGTTTTTGCTGCAGTAAATGATCAGAACAAAATTCTCTTACAAACTAATCAAAAGCTGAAGACAAGGGAACGTATAATTGCTTATGCTACAGAAAAATTAAATATGAAACAAGTTGAGCCTGATGTAATTTTAAGTGGTAGCATAATCAAAGAAATTAAAGAAGAAAGTACTAAAAATCAAAACATTATTTATAGTTTAATTGATTTTGTCAGTCCGACAATGGAAGCAATTACTCTTAACAATGAATATTAGATTTAAGATTATTTTATTTATTTTTCTTTTTATAGCTATGTTATGGCTAGTATATTTATTTATTATTCAAATATATGATCCGTTTAATTTAGCAAAATATACTCGTTTGCGTTACAATGCTCACAAGGAATTAATAATTCCGAATAGAGGGAATATTTATGATGAGAATGGTGCTTTGATTGTAAGTAGTATGAAGTATTATCAAATTGATATTGATAAACAACTTATAGCTAAAATAGCTGAAAAGAGAAATTTAGATGATAATTTCTTTTATAATAGAATTGCAGATATAATAAGTGAAAATTCTGATATGAATAAAACGGAGGTATTGGGTCGTTTAAAGCATAGTAGGGCGAATTCTGTGATGATTTCAAATCAATTGAACGAGACACAAATAATAGAAATTAAAAAACAATTAGAAACAGAACATCTTGATGTTCTGACAATAGCATTTAGTTCGATGAAAAGAGTATATACTAAAGGTAGATTAGCAGCCAGGTTATTAGGTGTGGTTACAGATGTACAAGATGAAAGCAATCTAAAAAATCGTTATACATATAGAATGGAAGGTTTATCAGGTATTGAATCAACTTATGATGAATTTTTAAAAGGTGAAGCAGGATGGAGAGAAGCTGTATATGATGCTAAACAAGATAGAGTTACATACCCTAACTTGTTAGAGAAACCGGTTGTTGACGGGGCTTCGGTATATTTAACCATAAATTCAGAAATACAACAAATACTAGAAAATAATCTTAATAAGGGTTTAAAGAGATATTCAGCAAGAAATGCAATAGGTGTTATTATGAATCCGCAAAATGGCGATGTATTAGCCATGGCTGGCATTAATAAAGATGATTATAAATTTGATGATAATACAATTAGATCTTTTCAGAATATGCCATTACAATTTATTTATGAGCCTGGTTCTACAATCAAACCTTTTGTGTCTTTATATGCATTAGAGCATAATTTAGTAAAACCAACAGATATTTTTAATTGCAAACCTATAGTTTATTCTAATAACTTAAGAACTATTAAAGATTCGCATGATTTAGGAATAATTTCATTTAAGGATGTGATAGTTCATTCAAGTAATATTGGCATTGCCTTGGTAGCAGAAAAAATTGGTGAAGAAAATCTTTATAATCATTATGTTAAATTTGGATTTGGTCATAAAACCGGAGTAGTACTATTTGATGAATCAAGTGGTATTTTTAGGAAACCTAGTGAATGGAGTAGTTTTACTCTTCATTCTGTTTCTTTTGGTCAAGAAATAGCAATTAATACTTTACAATTAGCTAATGCATACTGTGTTTTAGCTAATGGTGGAGAACTTTTAAGACCAAATATTGTGAAAAAGATAGTTGATAATTCCGGACACATTTTAGCTGAATCTAAAAAACAAGTTATACGAAAATTATCTAATCCGGAATATATAGAATTAAATAATAGTTTTTTATTGGATGTTGTCGAAAGAGGAACCGGCTTAGGAACAAAATTTGAAAAAATAAAGATTGCAGGCAAAACAGGTACATCTGAGAAATCTATCGGAACAGGATATTCCAAAGATCATTATATTTCATCATTTGTAGGTTTTTTCCCTTATGAAAATCCTCAATATGTTATGGTCATAGTCTATGATGAACCGGAGTATAAATATAGATTTGGTTCATCATCTGCTGTACCAACTTTTAGAAGTGTGACTGAAGATATTTTGGCTTTACCGGATTGCAATGTTATCCCGGATTTAAAAATGAATGAACAAGAGATTGTAACTATGCCAAATCTAATTGGTTTAAAGATTAGTGATGCAAAAAAGATATTAAAAAAGAATAGTATTGATTATCAAATATATAATGATAAAGAGGATTCATTTGTTGTAAGACAATTTCCCAATGAAGATGTTAAGTTTGGTAAAAAAAATAAAGTAACTATAGTATGTAGTAAAGATATTACTGATTTTAATAATAATCGGCAAGCTGTTATACAAACTTCTTTGATGCCAAATTTATATGGTATGCCTTTACGAAAGGCTATCCTAATATCAAAAGCCTTAAAAATTGACTTATTAATAGAAGGTAATGGACATATTGTTAAACAATCTATCCAACCGGGTAATCCTGTCAAATATCAACAAATATGCAAGGTGGTAGCACAATGAGCATAAAATTGAAATTTATTGTTGAAGCTCTCAAAAATGAAGATTTATTTTTAGAATATGTAAACGAAAAATCTAAAAATGATGATATTGATAGTATATATGAATTAGTGTTTAATGGTAAAATAAATACTGATTCGAAGAAAATTCAAAGTGGTGACTTATTTGTATGCATTAAGGGTTTTTCAAATGATGGACATATCTATGCTCCTCAAGCTTTTGAGAATGGAGCTACTGTCTTAGTAGTAACAGATTTCCTTGATTTACCTGTTATTCAGTTAAAAGTATCAGATTCAAGAAAAGCAACTGCAATCATTGCAAAAGTTTTATATGATGATCCAACTTCAAAGTTTGATTTGATTGGAGTTACAGGAACTAATGGTAAAACAACAAGTACTTTTTTACTTGAGCAATTGTTTAAAAAACAATATCTGTTAACTCAAACTCCTGTTTTTGAAACAATTGGAGTGATTGGTACTCTTGGATATAAAATTGGAGAACAATTTTATCCCTCAGAAAGAACAACTCCGGATGTTGTAGAATTAAATGAGATATTTATGAAGATGATAGATGCAGGATGTAAGATAGTAATTATGGAAGTGTCATCTCATGCATTAGCTTTATATCGTGTATATGGGTTACATTTTAAAATTGGGATTTTTACAAATTTAAGTCAAGATCATTTAGATTTTCATAAAAATATGTTAGAGTACGGTAATGCAAAATTGACTTTATTTGAAATGGTGCAAAGTAATGATGGTTATAGTATAATAAATATTGATGATCCTTTTGGTCATAAGATTTTTAAGCGAATTAAGAGTAAAAAAGCAGGTTTTTCAATATGTCCTGCTTGTCAGATGCCTGTCAAAGAAACTAATGTTGAGTATTGGAATATTTCAGATATTGAATTATCTGCATCAAACTCAAAATTTAGTTTGTTTTATAAAAATTATGATTATGCTATAAAATTTGATAATATTAGTATTCCTTTACCAGGGAAATTTAATATTCAAAATATGGCTTCAGCTTTAATTGTACTACATAATTATATCTATAACAATGAAATAAAACCTAACGTAAATATTGATAACAAACAAGAAATAATAAAAATACTCTTTAATAATTTTTCATTGATATCCCAAAAATTAACAGATTTAATTTCAGCAAACGGTAGAATGGAAAAAGTAAATTATAAATCTGATTATAAGATTCCAAGTGTTTATATTGATTATGCACATACACCGGATGCATTAGAAAATATATTAACAGCTATCAGAGAATTTACAAATAATAGAATTATTTGCGTTTGGGGTTGTGGTGGTAATCGAGATAAATCGAAAAGACCGCAAATGGCAAAGATTTCAGTAAAAAATGCTGAATTAACTATAATCACAAATGATAATCCTCGTTTAGAGTTCCCGGAGGATATCATTCGAGATATAACATCAAATATCTCTTGGCAAGAATCATTTTATATAATTAGAGATAGAAGTGAAGCGATTAAAACTGCAATTATGCTTGCAAAAGACGAGGATACAGTTATCATCGCAGGTAAAGGACACGAAACTTATCAAGAAATAGGTACAGTTAAATATCATTTCGATGATAAAGAAGAAATTATGAAAGCTTTAAGTTTTCGAGAAACTTACTATACTCATAGTAATAAAAAATTGAGTAGTAGATTAGTTGTACCTTTTGATTTATTAATGGTAGAGAAGATATTTAATATAAAGATTGATAATGCTTTTTTACAAGACAATAATGTAATGTTTAATTTGATTTCAACAGATTCTCGACAAGTTATTAATGATATGATGCCAAAAGATTTATTAAATGTATTATTTGTTGCTTTAAAAGGTGATAATTTTGATGGTTCTGATTACGTTTTTGATATTTTAAAGCAGAATGAAAAAAATTGGTGTATTGTAGATATTGATAAGAAAAGTAAACTAGAAAAGAAATTTGAAAAAATAGTGAATGAATTTCATCTTAAAAAACAGATTATTTATGTTGAAGATAGTTTGAATGCTTATGGTAAATTAGCTCAAAAATACTTACAGTTATTTAATTTAAAAAAAATAGCATTAACCGGTAGTACAGGAAAGACAACTACAAAAGAAATCTTATTTAATATATTCTCTGAAAAATTTAATACATTTAAAACTTTTAAAAATGAAAATAATAGAATCGGAGTTCCAAAAACAATTTTTCAATTAGATTTTTTTTATGATTGTGTTATCTTTGAGATAGGAACTAATCAATTTGGAGAAATTAATAGTTTGTCGGAAATTATTAAGCCAAATTTGGGTATAATTGTTAATGTTAATCCTTCTCATTTAGAACATTTAAAATCAGAAGAGTTAATTATGCAAGAAAAAATGTCATTACTCAATTATGTTTCTGAGAATGCTTTAATTCCTTCAAGTAAGAAATTTGCAAGATTTCTTAAAGAATTTTCATCGAAAAGTATTTATACATTTTGTGTTAAAAATGATGATTTAAATGAGATAATTGATGATGATAATTGTAATTTTGAAAAGGTAATTCCTTTTGATGAAGGTTATGATGATTCAATGATTTATTTAATGAAAAATGTTTCCGGAAGATTTGAATTTAAAGTATTGTTTAATGAAAAGCATCATCAGAATATAGTTTTAAGAATAAACAATGAAGATTTTTATGTAAATCAAAAAATACCTTACTATTGCGTAAATACTATTGTCGCAATTTGTGCTGCTAAATTATACAATGTTGAAAAAGAAATCATCCAATCAGGATTAGAGAAAGAATTAAAAATTGAAAACAGAATGGAGATAATTGATACTGATTTAGGTCAAATTATCTTTGATTGTTATAATGCAAATCCTTATTCTATGAAGGCTGCGTTATTATATTGGGCTAAACTTCAAGATTTTGAGACTCGTATTGCTATTATTGGTGATATGCTTGAACTTGGTGAACATTCTGATATTTATCATAAGGAAATTGGTGAGTTAATTGTTAAGATTAAGAACAATGAAATTTTTAATAATCAACAAAAAGATATTAAAACTATTATTGTTGGGATTGGACAAAGTTCAAAGTATTATAATCCAGATTATCATTTTAAAAATGTGAATGAGTTTATAAAACAATTGAATTTAAAGAGTGAAAGTAACGTTTTTAACGAATTAAGAGAGAAAATACTTCACAGAAAAGGTTTATATCTTGTTAAAGCTTCTCATGGATTAAAACTTGAAAAATTGAAAGGACTGTTATAATGTTTTATCATTTATTTTATCCGTTGTCAGAATATCATATTATTTTTAATGTTTTTAGATATATAACCTTTAGGGCTGTTGCCGCATTCATTACTTCGTTATTATTTTCATTTTTTATTGGGCCGAAGATTATAAAAATTTTAAAACAAAATCACGCTGTTGAAACAATTAATGAATATGCTCCTGAAACACATAAACAAAAACAAGGTACTCCAACTATGGGTGGATTGATTATGATTTTGGGGATTTTGTTTTCTACTTTTTTATGGAATAATTTATTGAATAATTTTGTCTTATTGTTGCTTTTAACAATGTTATGGTTAGGTGGTATTGGCTTTTTAGATGATTTTTTGAAAAATTTCTTAAACAAAAAGAAAGGCTTGGTAGCTAAATATAAGTTACTTGGTCAAACAGTACTTGCTTTATTGGTTGCAAGTGCTATTTATTTTCATCCGGAAAGTAGTGAAATGACTATAGTTAATCTTCCTTTTTTAAAAGAAACATTTATTCAGTTATCTTGGTTTTTTATACCTTTTGTAATTTTTATGGTTGTAGGAACATCAAATGCAGTTAACTTAACTGATGGATTAGATGGATTAGCTGCCGGCACTATAGCGTTAGCTACTTTTGGTTTAGGGATTATGGCATATTTAAAAGGGCATTATAATTTAGCGGCATATTTAAACTTGAATTTTATTCCGGAAGCAGGTGAATTATCAATATTTGCTTCTTCAATGATAGGAACTACTTTAGGCTTTTTATGGTTTAATGTTAAACCCGCAGAAGTTTTTATGGGAGATACCGGTTCGTTAACAATGGGTGGCTTATTAGCAGTTATCTCTGTATTTTTACAAGAAGAATTATTTTTTGCAATAATTGCAGGAATTTTTGTTGTTGAGGCTTTATCGTCAATTTTACAGAGATATTATTTTAAATTCACTCGAATTAAATATGGTAAAGGTAAAAGGCTTTTTAAACGGGCTCCTCTTCATCATCATTTTGAGATGAAAGGTATGTCAGAAGAGAAAATAGTTGTTAGATTTTGGATTATTGGAATATTGTTAGTTGCTGTAGGTTTAGCAACCTTGAAATTGAGATAATTATGGATAAATTTGATTTTTGTAATTTAAATGTAGGGATTATTGGTATAGCTCGTAGTGGGATAGCTGTAGCTAAAAAGTTGAAAAATTTAAAAGCAAATGTTTTTTTAAGTGATTCTAATGTTGCAGAGAAGATAAAGAATAACTATATATGTTTTAATGAGAAATATTCTTTTAATAAGTTTAATGAAGAGTTTGAAGTTGAGTATGGTCAAAATTCAGATAAGTTATTAGCAATGGATTTACTTATTGTAAGTCCCGGAGTACCTTTGACAGCACCTGTAATTGTAAAAGCTAAAGAAAAAGGCTTAGCTATATGGAGCGAGATTGAATTTGCATATCGATTAACAAATAAAAAAACAAAAATTATTGCAGTCACAGGTTCTAATGGAAAAAGTACAACTGTAAGTTTGATAAATCATATTTTACTTGATAATGGATATGATTCAGTATTGGCCGGTAATATTGGATATGCTTATTCAGGTTTTGATATTGAAAATCGCCACGATTTTATTGTTTTAGAATTAAGTAGCTTTCAACTTGATTTAATTGATAGTTTTAAACCTGATGTAGCAGTTTTATTGAATATTACTCCTGATCATTTAAATAGATATAATACATTTGAGGATTATGCTTTGTCAAAATTTAATATAATGAAAAACATTTCAGATATTGATAATGAATCTTTTGTTGTGCTAAATGCTGAAGATAGAATGGTGCTTAAAATGCTAAAAACTGTTAAAGAAAACCTATATATAAGTGATCAAAAAATTAAATATTTCTCTACTAAGTCTTCAGATAGTTTTATAGAAGGAGATTATCTTGTATTAAGTAATTATAATAGTAATAAGTTAAAGATTAATACTAAGAGTTTTCCGTTATTAGGTGAACATAATAAGTTAAATATGCTTGCAGCTATTTTAGCAGTTGAACCATTTATAAAAAACGAAAAAGAATTAATAGATAGCTTAAAAACATTTAAACCCTTAGAACATAGACTTGAAATTGTTGATGTATTAAATAAACGAGAAGATAATAATATTAGATTTATCAATGATTCAAAGGCAACAAATACTGATTCAGTCAGATATGCTTTAAATAGTTTTAATCCGGATAAAAAACAAGTGCATTTATTGATTGGAGGTTCAGACAAAGGTGAGGATTATTCTACTTTATTGCCGTATATAGAAAAATATGTAAAAAAAATATATTTAATTGGTGAAACTATACCTAAAATGAATCAAACCTTTATAAGATTTAATGATATTGAGATCTTTTCAGCTAATAACAAAGATGCCGGGAAACTTAAATTTGAGGAGGCAATTAGAACTGCTTTTAATAATGCTGTTTCTGATGATGTAATTCTTTTATCTCCGGCTTGTGCAAGCTTTGATTGGTTTGATAATTTTGAAGATAGAGGCAATCAATTTAAAAATATTGTAATTAAGATTAAGAATGAGCAATTGATAAAATGAGAAAGATGAAGACTTTTCTTGTTGAATATGATCAAGTAATTTTGTTTATAGTAGCTATATTAACATTGTTTGGATTGTTTTTGCAATTAAACATTGGTTCATCATTAGGCGACAATAGGCAAATGAATTTTTTTATTAATCAATTAAAATGGGTATTTATTTCATTGCCGTTTTTTATATTTTTTTTTAGATATAGTAAAGTGATTGATTTATTGTATAAGTTTTCATTTGTGTTTATTATTATATTAATAGCTTTATTGGTTATGGTATTAGTAAAGGGTATATCAATCCAGGGCGGAACGAGATGGATAAGGATATTTGGTTTTACTATACAGCCAAGTACTTTAGCACATCCTGCATTGATTATTTTCTTTGCAAAGTTTTTAGAAAAGAAAAGAGATGTGATAAAGGACACCGGAATAGCCGGATTTATTAAAAATTTTTGGTTCTTGATTTTAGTGTCAGCAATAGTATTTCTGTTGATAGCTTTAGGTAGGCATTTAAGTACTTTAATAGTATTAGGATTAACCTTATTTACTATGTTATTTGTAGCAGAATTTAAGTTTTCATTGTTTATCATATTAATACTGCTTCTAGGTGGTTTTTTATATTTTTATATTTCAGATGGTGCGGCTTATAGGTTAAAGAGGATTGAGATATATTCAAAATATTCTTTGTTTTTAAAAGCATTAGGTTATCAGAGGACAGAGATTGAAGCTGATGATTATCAAGTTCGGGAAAGTTTGACAGCAATTTCGAGAGGTGGGTTGACAGGTACAGGTATAACGAGAGGAAGAGCTAAACATAAATATTTGCCTGATATTAACTCAGATTATGTGTTTGCTTTGATTGCAGAACAATTTGGTTTTATTGGAAGCTTGATTACAGTATTTTTGTATTGTATTTTTATATTTAGAGTATTTTTAATTTCAAGTTATGCAGACTCTTTTTTTAAGAAATTACTTATTTTTGGATTTGGTGCAAATCTTTTTATTACTGTTTTAGTAAATGTTGGCGTTTCAATATCTGCATTACCTTCAACAGGATTACCTTTACCTTTTATAAGTTATGGGGGTTCATATCTTTTGACAAGTTTAGTTATGGTTGGAATAATATTAAATGTTAGTTCTAAACGGAAGAGTGTATAATGAGAGTTAAAAAGATAAAGGTTCTTGTTTCAGCAGGAGGAACAGGCGGACATATTATACCGGCTGTGTCGGTATGTAACGAGTTGATTAAAAGAGATATTGATGTATATTATATTGGTAATAAAAATAGTATGGAGGCCGATTTAATTTGTAAGGTTAAGGGAATAAAAGAGTTTTACGGAATAAATGTACAGAAGTTATATAGAAGTTATACAATTAAGCATTTTCTTTTTCCTTTCAAATTACTAAGTTCGATATTAAGCTGTATTAATTATATAAAAATTATAAAACCTGATGCTTTTATCGGTTTTGGTGGTTTTGTTAGTGGAGCACCTGCAATAGCTTCATATTTATCGAATGTTCCTGTTTATTTACAAGAACAAAATTGTAATCCGGGAATAACAAATAAAATAACAGGATTTTTTGCAAAGAAGGTTTTTTTAGCCTATAAGGAGAGTTTTAAATTTTTTAAAAAAACAAAATGTATTTATTCGGGAAATCCTGTGAATATAAGCCATTCTTTAGAAGAATCATTTGATTATGAAAAATATAATTTGAGTTATCAAAATAAGAAATTATTGGTATTGGGTGGTTCTCAGGGTTCGTTATTTATTAATAACTTAATTTTGGAAAATATGGATTATTTTATAAATAAAAATATAGATATTATTTGGCAAACCGGTAAAAATCATTTGTCAATGGTTAAACAAGAATTGATTAAGTTAGGTGTTAATAGGGGAGTTTTTGCATTTGATTTTAGTTCTGAGCTGAATAAATTTTATCATAATAGTGACTTTGTTATAAGTCGAGGAGGAGCATTAAGTTTAGCTGAGGTTGAAATTTATAGATTACCTGCTTTTGTTATTCCTTTGCCTTCAGCTGCAGTTAATGAACAATATTATAATGCACTTTCGATGGAAAAAAGAAATTTAGGTGTTCTTTTTGAACAAAAAGATAAGCAAAGTTTTCAGGATAGATTTGATCAATTTTTAGGTAAGTGTAAGGGTATGTATCCAAATAAGAAGGTTGAAGATGTAATACATTTAAAAGCTGCAAAGATTATTGCTGATGAATTGATTTCAGATATGAGTGGGAGGATTTAATGAAAAATATAATGTTGGGTAGAACAAAAAAGATACATTTTGTAGGGATTGGTGGAATTGGTATGAGTGGGATAGCTGAATTTTTACATAATCAAGGTTTTGAGATAACAGGTTCAGATATGCAGAAATCAGAGGTTACTAATCATTTAGAGTCTAGAGGAATTAAGATATTTGAAGGTCATAATAATTTCTTGTTTGATAATGTTGATGTAGTTGTCAGATCATCAGCCATCAGGGATGATAATCCGGAAATCATAAAAGCACTATCTTTAAAAATTCCGGTTATTAGAAGGGCAGAAATGCTTGCAGAACTAATGAGAATGTCTTATGGAATTGGAATTGCAGGTACACATGGAAAGACAACAAGTACTTCAATGGTTGGTATGGTGTTGAGTATGGCAAGTCTTGACCCTACAGTAATAGTAGGTGGCAAGGTTATGAATTTTGGCACAAATAATAGGCTTGGTTCCGGAGAATATATTGTAGTTGAAGCTGATGAATATGATAGATCTTTTTTAACTTTATCACCTATTATTTCAGCAATTACAAATATCGAAGCAGATCATCTGGATTGTTATTTAAATTTATCAGATATTAAAGAAGCATTTGTTACTTTTGCAAACAAGGTACCTTTTTTTGGTACTGTAATATGCTGTCTTGATGATGAGGGAGTGCAGTCAATTATACCTGAAATAAAAAAACATATTTTAACGTATGGCTTTTCACGTCAAGCAAATGTAAGAGCAATTAATGTAAAATCTTTAGATTTCAAAACTACTTTTAATGTTTTATTTAATGAATATAATTTAGGTCAGGTTACGCTTAATACAATTGGTAAGCATAATGTACAGAATGCGTTATTAGCAATATCTGTAGGTATAGAAATGGATTTACCTTTTGATGATATAAAAAAAGGCTTAGAAGAATTCAAAGGGGTATATAGAAGATTCGAATTTATTGGTGAAACAAAAGACATAAAAATTTATGATGATTATGCTCATCATCCTACTGAAATAAAGGTAACTTTGCAAGGTGTTAGAGAAAATACTGAAAATCGTATTGTAGCTTTGTTTCAGCCTCATTTATATTCAAGAACTAAAGATTTTGCTCAAGAATTTGGAAGAGCTTTTTATCATGCGGATTTACTTGTTGTTGCCCCAATATATCCTGCAAGAGAAAAACCGATTGAAGGAATAACCGGTAAGTTAATTGCTGATGCAGCAATACAATATGGTCATCATTATGTAGAATATATTTCTGAAAATGAAGATATTTTAACAAAACTTGATGATTTATTAAAACCCGGAGATATATTAATTACCATTGGTGCCGGTGATATTTATAAATATGGCAAAGAATATTTACAGATAAAGCAACATAAGTAGGATAATATTTTGGATTTTATTTATAGCGGCAAAACTGATAAGTTAAAGAAGATGTCTCATCTCAATGTTGTAGGAGAGGTGAAATATCTTTGTTTCCCAAGAGATAAAAGCGAAATATCTGAGGCTTATAATTATGCTATTCAAAAAGGATTAAAGCCTTTTCCTTTGGGTGGAGGTTCTAATACTTTAATTGGGGATGTAGAAACATATCTAATAATAAGTGATCTATTTTTAAATAAAAAATGGGATGAAAAGAACAATTATGTTACTGTAACACCTAATTGGAATATTAATTCTTTATTAATAACTGCAGCTAAAAAGGGTTTATATGGGCTAGAATTTTTAGCAGGAATACCTGCACATCTTGGAGGGCTTGCTTTTATGAATGCAGGAGCTTATGGTCAAGAAATTAGTGATTATTTTGAATATATAGAGTTTTTCAATGGTAAAGATTTTCTAATTATGAAAGATTTTAATGAGCTTGAGTATCGGAAAAGTAATATAATAGGTTTTATTACAGAATTATGCTTGAGATTTAATCAAATTAATAAAGATCAGATTAAGAATCAAATCTTAAATAATATTCAAAATTTTATTGTTAAAAGAAAACAAACTCAGCCATTAGAATATCCAAATTTAGGTTGTTTTTTTAAAAATCCTCAAGTAATACAACCTAATGGTGAGATTAAAACTATTTCTGCAGGAAAATTAATTGAACAAGCTAATTTAAAAGGATATACTATTGGTGGTGCTATGGTTAGTCATAAGCATGGGAATTTTTTAATTAATAGAGGTGATGCTAAGTTTGGTGATTTTGTTGAATTGATTAAAATTGTTCAAGATACAATACAAGAAAAATTTAATATTGATTTGGAGCTAGAGGTTAAAATATTAAATGGGTAGAAAACGAAAAAAAGTACGTGGTCATAGTAGATATTTTTTTTACTGGTTAATAGCTGCAATTGTACTATATTTTGCTGTTAGTAAGGTAATAATAATATCAAGAAATATTGATTTTTTTAATGTCAAACGAATTGAGATAACAGGTAATAAATATCTAAGTCAAGATTTTTTACTATCAGTATCTCAATCATATATAAATCAGAATATCTTTGATGTTAATTCCAAAGAAATTGAAACATTATATGATAACATTATTAGAGTTAAGAATGTTAATTGTCGTAAAGTTTTTCCTTCAAGTTTGAAGATTTCAATAACTGAAAGGGTTGGAGTATTTTTTATTCGAAATGTAAAAGGGGAGTTTTTCCCTATTGATAAGGATAGGACAGTTCTTGATAAAGCAGATTCATATTTAAAAGAAGATTTGCCTTTTTTAAATTTAAGTTTTAGTGTTGAAAAGCTTTTACCAGGTCAAATAGTTGAAGATAAAAAATTAGATTATGTATTTATGGTTTATGATGAGTTGTTAAATTCGCAACCAAATATAATTTCAGATATTTCAGAGTTTTATTTTAGGGATAATGTGTTACATTTTGTTGATATTGAAAGTGGCAGTAGAGTAATTATTGGAATGGATGAAATTGCAAGTCAAATTAAAAGATTCTTATTTTTACGTCAAAATCATGGCTTTGAAAAACAATCTTTAGTAGATTTAAGGTTCCCAAATCAAATAATTGTAAGATAATTTCTTGACGAAATATCAACATTTTGATAAAAGGTTCATAGGTTTAGAAAAATTAAAATGAGAGTAAAGTGAATATGAAAATTCGGAGGTAGAATGAAAGAAAAAATTATTACAGCCATAGACCTTGGTTCTTTTAAAACCTGTGCGATAATTGCTTCTTTACAAGAGCATAATAAGATTGAGATAAAAGGTATTGGTGTTGCTGAATCAATGGGTATTGATAATGGGTTAGTAAGAGATTTACAAGCAACCTCCGAATCCATACAAAGAGCAATTGAAATAGCTGAAGAACAAGCTAAAATTCCTGCTGAAAATATTTTTACTGCTATTTCCGGTCAACATATATTTGGGAAAAATGCTGCAGGAAGAGTTTCTATTGCAAATGGAAATCAAGCTTCAGAAATTGACCAAATGCATATAGAATCTGTTATTAATGATGCAAAAAATTCTATAAAAATGCAAGCTGGTACTGAACACTTAGAAATATTACATTGTATTCCTCAAGTTTATGATATTGATTCACAAAAAGGAATTCTAAACCCTATCGGTATGACCGGTTTTTCGATGACAGTTCATACATATATAATTCTTGCTGAAGCTAATCATTTACGTAATATAAGAAAAGCATTTGATATGGCAGGTTTTGATGAACCAACTATTGTGCTTGGTTCTATTGCCACTGCTGAGGCTGTTACGAATGAAGATGAAAAAAAACTTGGATGTATTGTACTTGATATTGGTGGAGGCACTTCAGATATTACAATATTTAAAGATGGTTTTATGGCAATGAATATATGTGTGCCTAAAGGTGGGAAACTTTTAACAAATGATCTTGCTGTTGGTTTACGAACACCTCCGAAGTTTGCTGAAGAATTAAAGCTTGAGTATGGAAATGCAAATAATGCAGAAGTAGATCCTGAAGCTACTGTCTTAATCGAAGGTATTGGTGGACGTGCTGCTGTAACAAAATCATTATCTTTTATTGCAGAAATAACACAAATAAGAGTTAATGAAATATTAGAAACTTGTTATAAAAATATCTTAGCTGAATTTCCATATTTAGATTCATTGACTGCAGGGATGATAATTACCGGTGGAACTGCTTTGATAAAAAATATTAATTTACCTGTAGATGAAGTTTTCAATATGCCTTGTAAAATTGGTTATCCTGAAACTGTCAGATTTTCAGGAGCTGTGTCAAGATTAGAATCTCCTGATTTTGCTACAGTAATAGGTTTGTTGTTTTATTCAATTAATAATGATAAAGTATTTTCAAAAAGAACAGTTATTGCAAATTACTCAAATACAATGAATAATGTTTTTAAATCTATAAAAAAATTTTTTGCAGAATTGTAGGATGTAAAAAATGATAAAGATTCAAATTTTAAAAATATCAAGGGGGACTTCATGGTCGAATTAAATTTAGATGCACCTTTTTCAACAAAGATAAAAATTCTTGGAGTAGGTGGAGCCGGTGGAAATGCCGTAAATTCAATGATTAATTCCGGTATTACCGGGGTTGAGTATATAGTTGCTAATACTGATGCTCAAGATTTAGGGAAGTCAAAAGCAGCTACAAAAATTCATCTTGGTGCTAAAATAACTAAAGGTCTTGGTGCCGGGGCAGATCCTGAAAAAGGAAGATTAGCTGCTGAAGAATCTCTTGAAGATATCGAAAAATTATTAGCTGATACAAATATGCTTTTTATAGCAGCAGGTATGGGTGGAGGGACCGGCACAGGTGCCGCTCCTGTAATCGCAAAAAAAGCAAAAGATATGGGTATTTTAACTTTAGGAATTGTTTCTTTACCTTTTGATTTTGAAGGACTTAAAAGAAAAGCTAATGCTAGTCGAGGTATTCAGGAAATTCAAGATATTGTTGATACTTTAATTGTTATACCTAACAATAAGATTTCAAAAATCTATGGTAAAGTTACCTTGTTAGACGCTTTTAAAAATGCTGATAATGTTATTACAAATGCTGCTCAAGCTATTGCAGATATTATAAATCGTTCCGGATATGTTAATGTAGATTTTGCTGATGTTAAAGCTGTAATGACAGATATGGGTTATGCATTAATGGGTATTGGAATTGCTGATGGTGAAGATAGAGCAGTTAATGCTGCAAGAAATGCGATCGCTAACCCCTTGCTTTCAGATATTGACTTATCCGGATGCAAAGCTTTATTAATTAATGTTACAGCTGGTTATGATTTAATGATGGATGAATTTGACCAAATTAATCAAGTTATCACTAATGAAACCGGTCAAAATGGTAATATTGTTTCCGGTTTGATTATGGATGAAAATATGCAAGGTGATATAAAAGTTACTTTGATTGCTACCGGTTTATTACCTTCAGATGCAGTTAAAACTCTTCCTATTGATGCAATGCCGGTAAAAAATGATATTCCTAAACCTCCTCTACAATTACATATTAAAAAGAAAGAAGATCAAGATTCTGAATTTTTAGAAATCCAGAAAAGAATTCAAAATGCAAATCAAATAGATACAGTTCAACCATCTAACTCTAAGACATATCACAATCAAGAGTTTAACAAAGGTGAACCACCGGCATTTATGAAAAAATATTATAATTAATTGTTTTTTAACGAGAGATTAATTTTTTAATCTCTCGTTTTTTTTTATTATTTACATTTAAAGAATTTAAATATATAAATAGTGTTTTATTTAATTATTATATGTAATTACCGAAGTTTATCAAGAGCCGTGTACGAGAACCGTATGCACGGTTCTGTGAGAGGGATAGTGTTAACGCACCATCCTACTCGATTTGTAAATATGTTTTTTGTATTAAATAAGAGTATTTTTGGATAGATTTTTCTGTAATTATATGTAAGATCGTTGTTTATATTTAAGAAGATTATAGTAAATATTTGTGTGACCTACAGGAAACCTACAGGAGACCTCCAAGATGCTTTTTTTTCTTCCTGTAGGTCTCCTGTAGGTTCGTTTATTTTTTGAATGGGTTTTGAGAATTTTAGTTATTAGGATTTAATCATTTTTCTTGACTTATTTATTAGTTTAGATATTATGTATTAAAAATGTAATTCTTGGAGGATAATATGCAGTATAAAATTGGATTGTGTCAGTTTAAGCCAACTTTGCTAAATAGGAATGACAATATAGATAAAATGATAAAATTAGTGGATAAAGTTGAAGCAGATTTAATAATATTTCCGGAGTTAGCAACTTCCGGTTATGTTTTCAATAGTAGAGATGAGGTTTTGACTGTAGCAGAAGATTTTGAAAGAGGAGAAACAACATTAACATTTAAAGAATTATCAAAAAAAAATAATTGTTCTTATGTAATAGGTTTTCCTGAGATTTCAAATGGACGATTATTTAATAGTTCTATGTTAATCAATCCTGATGGGACAATTCATTTATATAGAAAAATACATTTGTTTAATGAAGAAAAAAGATGGTTTGAGGATGGTAATTTAGGTTTCATTGTAGCTAAAGCTAAAAATAATATTAATATAGGACTAATGATATGTTTTGATTGGATTTTTCCTGAATCAGCTCGAACATTGATGTTAAAAGGGGCTCAGATTATTGCACATAGTTCAAACTTAGTTTTGCCTTGGTGTCAACAAGCAATGATAACAAGATCTTTAGAAAATAGGGTTTTTTCGGTTACTTGTAATCGCATTGGGAAAGAGATAAATGGAGATCAGGAATTTTATTTTACCGGAATGAGTCAGATTTGTAATCCGTTTGGGGAAATCTTATTTAAATTAGGTGAATATGAAGAAGTGACAAAGATAATTACTATTGATCCTAATATTTCTTATGATAAACAGGTAAATCAATGGAATGATATTATAGAAGATAGAAAGAAACAATATTACCTATAAAGCCAAAATTACTTTGAAATTTTTATAAAAATATTTTTTATTATTTTTATATGAAGCGTTTATAGGTTTTTAATGTTATAGTTTTAGAGATTTTTGGAGGAACTAATGATAAAAAAGATTTCATTACTCAGTTTTATGATGATTATTTTATTTTCAAGTTTTTATGCTTATGACTTAAATATTCTTGAAGAAACGCCTGAATTTATTAAGATTGAGATTTTATTAGATGATGTTAAAGTCACAAAAAATGATCAATTTACGAGTATATTTTTAAAAAAGGGAGTTTCTATAGATGACGCAGGAGCTCCGAATATTCCTGTAATTAAGTTGGATTTTGCAGTTCCGGAGAATGGATCTATTGATTTTTCTATGAATAGTTTTAATCATAAAACTGTTAAAATTGATAACGAAATAGTTCCAATTATTACTCAAAAAGAAATCTTTAAAGATGGAGATATTAATAATCCTGAAATCATTACAGAGTATATTGTTGATGAGCTAAAATATAATCAAAAAAGAAATCTTTATACAATTTCTCCTAAGCAGTCATTAAATTATTATGATATAATCTCTGTTATTATCAATCCGATAGTTTATGATAGGACCTTTAAGCAATTAAATTATCCTGAAAAAATAGTTTTAAATGTAAATATTAGAAGTGATTTTCCAAAGAGTTTTTCTGATGAAAGTAACGGGTTGTTTAAGGATTTTATTGTCAATAATAAGTATGGATTAAGTTTTAAACAAAAGAGAGAAAAAGATTTCTATACTTCTCGTTTTTCAAGATTTCCAATTTGGTATAAAATGGAAATTAATAATGAAGGTATCTATGTTTTAGATAGAGATTTTTTAAATCAGTTACCTTTAGCAGATATAGATCCAAGAACACTTAGAATATTTTCTACGGGTGGAGCTATGCTTCCTAATTATTATACTGAACCGGGACTGCCTTTTTCAGAAATACCTATACTTGTGACAGGAGAAGAAGATGGTTCTTTTGATGTTGGGGATAAAGTGATTTTTTATGCTCAATCAAGAGATGGGTTAGGTAAAAATCTTCCATTAGCAAGTTATACAGGAACATCATCAAATATTGTATTTGATGAATTAGGCGACTATCATTATTTTAATCCATATTCACAAAACGGGGTTTATTGGTTAACTTGGGGCTCTGATAATAATAATCCACCAAGTAGAATGCAACAATCAAATTTCATAAATTCCGAGATTGTAAGAGATTACGGTAGAATAGTAACTCATTATGAGGAAGCTAATATTAGAAGAGATATTCATGGATTTAATTGGTTTACTTTGTTAATGTCCGGTGTTGCATACTCTGAATATACTTTTGATGTTTCATTAAATAATTTAGTTAATACTGAGGATCAGATTTTAGAAATAGTGTTACAAGGTAATGATTCTTCGAGCAAAAGAGTTAGTGTAAAAGCAGGTAATGAACAAATAATGTCTTTTAACTTTTCCGGTACTTCTATGATTAAAAGGATAAATAACGGAGATTTTTTTAGCTCCGGAATTAATACAATTAGTTTTCAAAAAAATACAGGGAAAAATATATATTTAAAATATTTTAACATACAATGGTATCAGACTTTAGTTAAAAATAATCAAACTCTGTCATTTTTAAATCATAAGGATGATGATAATTTAAGAGTTAAATATATTTTTGATAATCCTCAAAATCAAAGTGTTAGAGCATATCAAGTAAATGCTTTTAATGATGTAAAATCTTTGAGTGTAACAGATAACTACTTTATTGGAAACGGAGATGATAATACAAAGTTTTTTGTGTGTTCTGATAATGATTATTTACAACCATTAAATATTGAACAAAAAAGTTTACAAATATTGGATGATGATACACCACAACATAATGTCTTAATTATTTATGCTGAAGAGTTTATTGATGGTGCGAATAGAATGAGTCAGATTTATCAAGATATTTATCAATATAATACTTTGTTAGTTAATCAACAAAGTGTATTTGATAATTTTTCAGGAGGTCACCCTGACCCAATCGCAATTAGAAATTATTTGCAATATTTACAATTTAATTGTCCGGAACCTAAACCCTTAGGTGCTCTATTAATTGGTGCAGGTACACTTGATTACAGGAATTTCTATGGAAAATCAGTTACAAAAAATTTCTTAATTACTAATCAAGTTAATACCTATTCATTAGATTCTGATCATAACATTAATACCACAGATGACTATTATGCTCATTTAACTCAGTATGATAGGCCTGAGATAATAATTGGTAGAATACCGGCAAAGAATGTGCAAGAATTAAACAATTATATTGACAAATTGGAAGATTATTTTATTAATCCAAAACCTGGTTTGTGGCAATATCAATTTCAGATAATTGCAGATGATCATATTGGTAATAGTGGTAATGATGAACATTCACATACAGATGCATGCCAATTAACTGCTAACTTGATAGAAGATAATATTATGATTGATAAGTTATTAGCTATGGAATTTGAAATGGACGCATTTAGAAGGAAGCCACAAGTAAGAAATCTCTTAATTAATAAAATCAATGAGGGGAGATTGTATTGGTATTATAATGGGCATGGGGCTTATGATAATCTTGGAGATGAGAAATATTTTAGAGGAAATACTGATTTACCTTCGTTAACAAATTATCAGAGGTATCCTATTTTTGTAGCTGCATCATGTAATGTAGGTGAATATGATAATCCTAATTATAATTCTCTTACTGAAGACTTATTAATGCTTAAAAATGCCGGGTCAATAATTTCTATTGGAGCAACAAGAATATCAATGGGATCAACTAATTCTAATCTTTTTAAAATATTTTTTGATGAAGTAATTAATTTACAGAAAAGTGTCGGAGAAGGATTGTTGTATGCAAAATTAAGAACAAATTCTCCAACAAATAATAAAAAATATAATATCTTAGGAGATCCATTTTTAAAAGCTAAGTATCCAATAGTAAGTGAAAATATTTTAATAAATCCGGAATCAGATACTTTAAGACAAAGACAAATAGTGAATTTTGAGGGCGATTTTGGAGAAATAAATTTACATAAATCAGTGCAAAGTTTTGTATATGACAGTGGGCAAAAATATATACTTACATCACCGGATGGTGCTTCATCAACCGAAGAATATATAACTAAAGATAATTTACCTTTGTTTAATGGTATATCAACTCTTAGTGCAGGACAATATACTTCAAGTTTTATAGTACCGGATGACGCATACATTGGAGATAATGGTAAGATAATATCATTTACTGTTGACAGTATCAATAATAAAACATATATTAATAAAAGATTAAATTTAAATTTTATTGATGAAGCAATAGCTGTAGAAAATGATGGTAAGCCAAACATTGAGTTATATGTTGATAATTTGGATTTTGTTCCCGGCGATATAGTTTCTCCAAATCCATCATTGATTGCAAAGATTTCAGATGAAAACGGTATCAATGTTTTAGGTAAATCCGGCCATAATATATTGGTTGTAATTGATAATAATGAACCTTTAGTAGTAACCGAAGGATTTATTTATGATATTGACAGTTATACTTCAGGTACTTTAGTATGGCAACTTGTAGGGTTAGAACCGGGTATGCATAATCTACAATTGATTGCTTACGATAATTTCAATGAAGTGTCAATCTCTGAGACGTGGTTTGTAACAACAGAAAAAGTACCGATAAAGATTCAAAATGCATTAGTTTATCCAAATCCAATAAAGCAAGATGGGTATTTTACTTTCGATTTATCTCATAATGCAGATATAACAATAAACATTTTTACCATAACCGGCAGAAAGATACAAACTTTGAAATCATTAGGGCATAGAACTGGTTATAATCAGATTTTTTGGAATGGAAAAGATATTGATGGCGATAAGCTTGCAAATAATACATATTTTTATACAATTCAAGCTAAATCTATAGACGCTGAGGGTAGTGTATCGATAACAGATAAGTTTATAATTTTAAAATAATATTCTTATGTTTGAGACATAAATAATTGATTAGTTTGTAACTCTTTAAATATCATTATCTTAAATATATTTAAAGATAATTTTCAAAAAAACATTGACAATTAATCTTGAATATCATATCGTTAAGTAATATGATATATGTGAGGTTAATGTGAAAAAAGTTTTATTGAATCAGATTATTATTGCTTTAATTATTGTATTTTTGATTTTATCAGCTATAGCTTTACTTATTTTTTCATTAGATTCAAAAAGGACTACAGATGATAATTTAAAAAGAAATATAGATCATACATTAAGATTTATTGAAAAAGCTTATAAGTTACCTCTTTGGAATTTTGATTTACGAGAAATTGAAGAGCTTTCAGAAGGCTTATTACAACAAGATATTTTTGTTGCAGTAAATGTTTATAATGAATATGAATTTTCAATGGGAATGGTGAAAGAAAATTATAAAGAGAAGCGAATTATTCATCAAACTCAAAGAGTGGATACTCCATATCAGTTAAGAATTAATCAAGATGATATTCATTCTCGAACATTAGATATTTTTTTCGATAGAAGAAGAATTGGGCATTTAGAAATCTTTTATACTGATTATTTTGCGTTTAGAGAACAGGTTTCAAGGGCTGTAGAATTAGCCTTGATGTTATTTGTTTATACCTTCATTACAATAATGATTATTTATTTTATTATTTCAAAAAAGTTTTTAAGCCCTGTATTTAAATTAGTTGAGTTTGTTGTAAAAGTAGCTGAAACTCATGATTTTACTTTAAAGACAACCTACAATAAAGAAAATGAAATTAAACTGATGTATAATGGGTTTAATTATTTATTAAACTCAATTTTGAAAAGAGATAGAGATAGAGATTTATTAGAATCAGAATTAAGTAAGACCAGGAATTATTTACAAAGTATTTTACAAGCTATGCCATCAATTTTATTTGCTTTAGATAATAATAATAAGATAACTTTATGGAATAAGGCAGCAAAAAATTATACAGGAATTAGTGAGAAAGAAATTTTGGGGCAACCATTTTCTTTAGTAGAAAAGTATTTTAACAATATGCAGATACATATAAATATAGTTAGAATGAATAAAAGTATAGTTTATTTGTCTTCTCAATATTTTAATGACCAATTCATTGTTGATGTTTTTCTTTATCCTTTAATGGTAGATAATGAAATGAGTATAGTAGTTAGAATTGATGACGTAACAGAAATTAAGAAAAAGGAAACTCAATTAATACAAGCTCAAAAAATGGAAACAGTTGGTACCCTCGCCGGAGGCCTAGCTCATGATTTTAATAATATCTTAAACGGAATTGTCGGTACTTTATCAATAATGAAGCATAAGTTTCATAAAGATAAGATTATAGAACCTGAAAGAATGGCTTCTTATATGGAAATTCTTGATAATAGTTCTAATCGAGCTACAGATTTAGTTCAGCAATTATTGAGTTTATCTCGAAAACAAGATATTGATTTTAGTGCAATTGATTTAAATATTGCATTAAGAAATGTGATAAAAATATGCCAAAACACATTTGATAGAAAAATAGTTATTAATTCAAGCTTTGCAGATCAGAAGGCAATTGTTTGGGGGTCATTGTCTCATATTGAACAAATTTTATTGAATTTATGTATAAATGCATATCATGCTATGACTATGATGAGAAAAGTAAGTTCTGATAAAGAAAATGTTCTTTCTTTAGCATTAGATTATATAAAAACTGATCCTATTTTTATTGGTCAACATCAAGAAGCAACTGAAGAATTCTATTGGAAGATTCAAATTGGAGACACCGGAGTAGGTATGAATCAATCTGTTTTATCAAAGATATTTGAACCGTTTTTTACAACTAAAGGTAAAGACAAAGGAACAGGATTAGGTTTAACAATGGTTTATAATATTGTAAAGGAACATAAAGGTTTCATAGATGTTTATTCAGAGATAGATTTAGGAACTACATTTCATCTTTATTTCCCTGTTTTTGCTCAAGATCCTGTTGTAGAGATAGTGAAAGAGAGTGATAAAGTATTTGCTGATAGAGGTTTAGTGTTAATTATTGATGATGAACCTTTAGTCAGAAATACTGCAAAAGAAATGTTAGAGATAATTGGTTATAATGTTGAAATGGCTGTTGATGGAGATAATGGTATAGAAAGATATTTTGAATTAAAAGATCAGATAAAATTTGTAATTTTAGATATGATTATGCCGAAGAAATCAGGCAAAGAAGTTTTTTATGTTATAAAAGAAGATAATCCTGATGTTAAAGTGATTTTAGCGAGTGGTTTTAAACAAGATGAGAGGGTTGATGAAGTTTTACAAGCTGGAGCAACTGCTTTTATTCAAAAACCTTTTACATTGGATAAATTAATTTTGACAATAAAAAATAATATAAATATTTAAGAGACATTGTGAAAAGAGAAAATGAATTTTCATTACAGTCATTTTTGTCATTAAGTTTATTTGTACTTTTTTTTACAATATTTATTTTTTTGACTTTTATTATAGTTGATGGTATTAAAACTTTTAGATATATTGATTATTCAAAAAATTCTTTTTTAAGATTGCAACGTATTGATGAAATATTATTGTGTTTGACGAATGAGAAAAATCAAATATTTATAAACCCCATTTTGTATAAAGATATTTTATACAATACAACAGATATAAGTATTAACGAGATAATAAAAAAAAATGCTAAGAAAAAAATAAGTAATGTTTTGTATAAACAATATACAGATTTGAAAGACGACTTAGTGAGTCTCAGAATAAATACTATTAACAAAGCTCCAAATGCAATATATATGGATTATGTAAGATTTATCGGTGAAAAATCAGAATTATACACTTATTCAATTGATATGCCTACAACAAGAGGAATTGGAGCAAGAATATTATCAATTTATGATTTTAATAATTTAGAATATAATTTTGAACAATTTACCTATTATCTTGAGAATGTAAGCTTTGATGATTATGATTCTCAAATTCTATTTTTATTATTTAATAAAGCATTTAATACATTAAAAATTGTTTTAAATTCTCCTTCTTTTAGTCTTTCGGAAGAGGCATCACAGTCGATAGAAAAAATAAAAGAGAATGAAGCTTATATCTTAATGGATGAGTTGTTTTCATTATCTTTGGATGAAGTAACACGTTCTTTACAGAATAATGATGAGTTGATTTTAAAATTTTGCGATGAAATCAAGCAAATTTCATTTAAAGAAGAAATTGTAATTTCAAATTATATTGATACTCAATTAACTAAACAGTATAGAATTTTAAGTTTGTTAGTAGTAGTATATTTATTACTAATTTTTGTGTTATTCTATTTATTTGTGTTCTTTTCAAAAAATATCTTTAATCCATTGAGTTATTTAACTACGGCAATCAAAAATTTTAGTTTTGATGAAATCGAATTAAAAAAAATTAAAGGTAATGAGTTTAGAAAATTTGCCTCGTTATTATTAGAATATAATAAGCAAAATATTGAACTATTAAATAATAAAAATGAATTAAAAGCAATATCTGAACATACTTATAGTTGGGAATTTTGGATAGATAATTATGGTTCTTTAAAGTATGTTTCTCCTTCCTGTGAAAAGGTAATTGGTTATACTGCTAAAGAATTTTTAGATCAAAAAGATTTAATGAAAGAAATTGTATATTTTGAAGATAGAGATATGTTTGGTTATCACGATTGTCTTCCCAAGCAACATGAAAATCATATAGACATTAGATTTGTTCATAAAAACGGAGATGTTAAATGGTTTAGTCATGTATGTCGAAAAATTTATTCAGATGATGTATGTATAGGAATTCGAGGAGTTAACTTTGATATAAATGATAGGAAAATATTAGAAAATAGACTTACTGATACACTTCAAATGTATCATTCATTAATCAATGCTTCTCCTGATGCAATTTGTGTAACAGATTCAACAGGTAAAATCATATTTGCTTCTCAGATTTTATTTAAATTATTGGAAATTAAGAAGTATGATGATTTGATAGGAAAAGATTTGATTAATTGGATTAGTGAAGATTATAAATGTCAATATAACGATAATTTACATACAATTATGACTTCAAAAAAAGCAATTAAAGCTAATTTTGAAATTCAAAGTGCTAATAATGGTTCTTTGTCTTCAGAGAATAAAAGAGTTTTAGTAAATATAAACTCGGCACCAATTGTTAAAGATAATAATCGTATTGATAAAATAATATCAATAATTAGAGAAGAGAACAAAGAGAATTTGATTTTGTATAATGATGAAAATCGAAAGATAAATATACAATTAAAAAATGATGCAAAAGATAAAGAATATGAAAGTGATTCTTTTCCTACTAAAAGCAAAACTGTCCATAATAATGAAGATATAAATATATTACTTGTAGAAGATAGTTATGTAAATAGAGCTCTTGTCATTGAAATGTTACACTCTACTAATTGGAAATTATTTACAGCTGAGAATGGTGAAATTGCAATTAAAGTATTTAAAGAAAATCCTATTGATATAATTTTGATGGATATACAGATGCCTATTATGGACGGATATGAAGCTACTAAGATAATTAAGGGTTTGCAAAGAAAACTAAATGTATTTGTGCCGATTATTGCTTTAACTGCTCATGTGATGGTTGGTGATAAGGAAAAATGTCTTAATGTAGGAATGGACGATTATTTATCAAAACCAATAGAATATATTACTCTAAAATCTATGTGTGAAAAATGGATAGATAAAAAATTTAAGAAATAATCATTATAATTCAAGAAGTGCCTTAATATTGTCAAAATTAATTGATTGTTGGCTACCATTGAGCATATTTCTAATAGTAAATTCATTGTTTTTCATTTCGTCTTCACCAATAATAATTGTATAAGTAGAATTTAATTTGTCAGCTAATTTCATTTGTGCTTTAAGGGAAGTTTTTTCTATATCAAAATCAGCTTTAATATTATTTTTTCTTAAGAAGTTTAGTATTTCTATTGTTTTTTCAATTGCAGAATCACCTAAATTAACTATAAAAAACTTAGATTGATTTGTATTTTCGATTTTTATATTTTCATTTTCTATTGATAACAATAATCTTGAAAAACCACCGGCAAAACCAACTGCAGGGATATCTTTCCCCCCCATTTGCTTTATCAATCCGTTATACCTTCCTCCGCCTCCAAGAGCATTTTGAGCACCTAAATTGTTATTTATGAATTCAAAAGCTGTCTGAGAATAATAATCTAAACCACGTACAATAGAAGCATTTATTATAAAGGGTACTTTAAGTAGGTTTAAATAGAATTGAACCTGTTCAAAATGTTTTTTGCATTCTTCATCAAGATAATCTAAAATTAGAGGTGCATTTTTAGATATTTTTTTACAAGTATCAACTTTACAATCTAAAAGTCTTTTAGGATTTTTTAAAAATCTACTTTTACAATCCGGGCATAATTGATTAATATATTCTTTATAGTATGTACGTAATGCTTCGTTATAATTTTCTGAACAGTTAGGGCATCCGATGCTGTTGATTTCGACTTGATAATTTTTTAAACCTATAGCTTTTAAAAAATTATAGAAAATTGAGATTACTTCTGCATCATAATACGGATGATTTGATCCTATACATTCAATTCCAAATTGTGAAAATTGTCTACTTCTTCCTGCTTGTGGTCTGTCATATCTAAACATTGGACCAATATAGAAGAGTTTTGTTAATGGAGAATCTGTCCATAAGTTATTTTCAATATAACTTCTTATAACCGGTGCTGTACCTTCAGGCCTCAAGGCAAAAACTCTACCTTTTTTGTCTTGAAATTTATACATTTCTTTCTGAATAATATCTGAAGTATTGCCAACACTACGTTCAAAAATTTCTGCATTTTCAAAAATAGGAGTTACTATTTCTTGATAATTATAATTTTTTACAATAGATTTGAATGTTTGTTCTATATATTCCCATTTATAACTTTCCTTAGGTAATATATCATAAGTTCCCCTTGGAACTGTAAATTTTGATGCCATTTTACTCTCCAAATAATTTTGATTCCAAAATAAAATATGTTATTAAAATTGCAAGTTTTTTTTTAAAAATGCTTGTATTGTTTGTTGTTGACACTATTCTAAATTTTGTTGATTTACTTTTAAATTATGATATAAACAGCCTTTCTTTGAAATAAATGTCATCAATAATTGCATAGTAAAAGAATTTTTATTTTTTTTGTTATAAGGTATCAATTTTGTAATTTAATGATATATCGACGCTTAGGATATTTATTTGATGTTGTGTTGTAATTTTTTTTTACAATTGAAAAAACTTTGTTGACAAGAAAATGCTTGATTAATAAAGTTTACTTACAGGCTTTGTATGGAGGGTAATTAAATGAATTCAAAAGAAATAATGTCAAAAGCATTATCTCAGATTATAACAGGGAAGATGGAACTAATTGATTGTATTTTAAAAGACATTATGTCTACAAAAAATTCTGAAAATAGTAACATCTTAAGTGAAAGTAAACTTATTGAGGTAGTTGGTCCAAATGGATCCGGTAAATCACATATTTTTAATAGGTTATCTCTGTCATTGTTTTCTAATAATGTTAAGCATTTAAGATATATCCCTAAGAATTTTTCATTTAATCAAGTAAAAAATATTGTTGAGTTAATCACAGGTATATCTGATGAAGAATTTTATAGACATATCAGAGCATCCTGGGATTTTAGTACAAGTTCAAGATATGATTTTTTTTATTATTTAACAGAAACCCTTAATCAAAGGAATTTATTTAAATCATGTTTATTGTTGATTGATAATGCAGAATTATTAGATCAATATACATTAGATTTTTTACAATATTTAGTTCAATATGCATATGATAAAAATATAATAATTGTTACCTTCAATACTGATGAATTATTTCCTTTTTCCATAAAGCATAAGATAAAATATTTAACAGCTAATGATATAAAAGCTGTTTTACAAGAAATATATCATTTAAAAGATAACTCCTTTGATACTGAAGCCGAAGTATTAGAGAATATTACCGGTGGTAATGTATATATATTAGAAAACGTTTTAGAAACGCTTTTGTCTGAGGATATTATCCAAAAGTTTGATCTTCATAAATATATTGATAGAAGATTTGATGTCTCAACAATATATAATGAAAAAATTTCAAGTTTATCCAAAGAACAATTTGATTTATTAGTTTGGACTTATTTATTAGATCAAGTGTCTTCTGAACAAGATTTAAAAGATATTTCAAATTCAAAAGTTAGCTCATTCAATAAGGATATAAATGTTTTAATTGATAAAGGATTTATAAGCTTATGTGATAAAGTTTATATTCTAAGAAAGGTTAAACTGTTTGAAGATTATATAAACGATACTCAAGCACATAATATTTCTGTTTATATCAATCGAGTAATTGAGTATTTAAAAAAAATAAATATTGAACAATTTGTTTTATGTAAATATTATTTGATAAATAAACAGTATAAAGAAGAGTATTTTAAGGAAGTAATTGTATACTTGACTCAATTATGTTCCAATGAAGCTCTATTAGAAATATATAGCTTTATACTCGAAAATCAAGAAGATATGGTTTTACAAGTTGAAACTATTAAAAATATTGGTTTGATAAATAGAAAGATTAAAAAATTAGAGGTGGCTGCTGAAAACTTTCGTAAGGCACTTAGATTTAGTGTGAATCAAAAATTACCTCTTGAAGAAATAGTATATTTATTGGCTCAAACTTTATATGATTTAAATTCAAATAACTTTTCACAAGAAATCCTAAAAACATATTCATCAGACATTAATGATATTTATTGGAAAGCTAAGTTGGCACTATTAAAAAGCGAAATCTTAGCTGAAACTGAAGAATTTGAAGAAGCTATGACTTATGTTGAAGAGGCATATCAGAATGCAATTTTGATTGAAGATAAACATAAAAGATACTATTTACATGCTGAAACAAAAAAGATTAAAGGTAAAATATTTTATTATTCAAATCTCTGGGATAAAGCAGAGGTATCTTTTAAAGAAGCAGAATCCTTATATAAGGTCATTGAAGATTATCGAGGTCTGGCTGCAATCTATAATAATATTGGAGTTTTAAAAGTTTTTCAAGGAGAATATGAACAAACTGAAAAATTATACTTAGCAAGTTTAGATTTAGAGCAAAAAAGCTTTAATCTTGAAGGTATTGCTATTTGTTATAACAATCTTGGAGGTCTTGCTGATGATCAAGAAGATTATAAAAAGTCATTATATTATTACAATGAAGCATTGAAAATTCAAAAATTTTTGTCTGAGAGATATAATATAAGTAATTGTTACAACAATATTGGGGTAACATATATGGATAATGGAGATTATGATAAAGCTGCAGAAGCTTTTAAACAATCACTGGATACAGCTATAAATTTTGGATTATTTAAAAATATAATAGCCGGGTTAAATAATTTAGGTGCTTTATATTATAAATCCGGTAATTGGACAAAAGCTATTGAATATTATGAGGAAGCAATTAAGAAATCAAATGAATGTGAATTTATGGAAGGTTTGTTAAGATCATATAATAATATAGGAGAATTATATGAGAAAAGAGGGGAGTATAGTTTAGCACATGATTTATATTTTAAAGGATATGAGATATTACCTGCAATTAATGATGAATATCTAAAGGCAGAGCTATACGGAAACCTTGGAAGCGTTCTTACTTGTTTACATAAATTTGGAGAAGCTTATGGTTATTTAGTAGAAAGTTTTGATTTTTTTAAAAATCTTAACGCAAAAGATAAGATTATTGAAGGAGCATTGAAACAAGCTAATTACTTTATTTTGACAAGAAATTATGAAAGTGCTGATTATTATTTATCTTATGCATATAAACTTGCTAATGAATTACATCATTGTTTTCATATTGCTATGGTAAAGTATTATCGGGCTATTTTAGAAAGAAAAAATCCTGAACAAGCAAAAAAGTTTCTTGAAGAAGCTATAGAATATTTAAAGGATTCTAAACATAAATTTGAATTATCTTTAGTTTTTTATGAATATTCTTCTGTTTTACATCAACTCGGAGAGTGGGAACAGGCTTTAAATATATTAAACAATAATATAAATATAGTTAAAGAATTTGGTGCAATAAAGTTTTTAGAACAGAATGATTTATTGATTCAAGATATAACAAAGAAATATGCGGTTGAACTTAAAGAGTCAAGATTTCATGAATCAATTTTAAATAAGTATTCTGATATTATTTCTAAGTTAAATCAGATTTCAGATTTTGATGTTATTTTAGAGTCTGCTTTATTGAATATTGTTGATTTTGCTGAAGCTGATGGAGGTGTATTATGCTTGTATAATTCAAGGGCACTTCCTGATTCATGGGAATATAAGATTTTTAAGAATTATTCTTCAGAAGAAAAAGATTATGATATTATGATGGAATTAATGATGAAATCGTATAATGAAAATACGAATCATACATATAAACAACCTCATTTTGCTGTTAAATATAATGATATTTGTACTTTTAATCTTAGTTTGCGGAATCATACTCACGGTGTTCTTTTATTGTTTAGTAAACATGGAACTCATTATTTTGCAGAAAAGATGATTAATTTAATCAGTTCTTTATGTAATCAAGTGATTATGATGATAGAAAATATCAGATATAGTAATTTAAGTAAGTCTCATGCTGTTTTACGTGAAGAACTTGAATCATCAAATCAATTTACTAATATTGTAGGTAAAAGTTCAAAAATGACACAAATATTTGAGCTGATTGATAAAATTAAGGATACTCCTACTAGTATATTAGTAGAAGGACCTAGTGGCACAGGTAAAGAGCTTATTGCAAGAGCAATACATTATAACAGTAATCGTCGAAATAAAAAATTTGTAGCCCAGTACTGTGGTGCTTTACCTGAAACTCTTTTAGAAAGTGAATTGTTTGGGCATATTAAGGGCTCATTTACAGGGGCTACTTATGATAAAAAAGGTTTATTTGAAGTAGCTGATGGAGGAACTTTCTTTCTTGATGAAATAGCAGATATTAGCTTATCAACTCAAGCTAAGTTATTGAGATTCCTTCAAGAAGGTGAAATAAAAAGAGTAGGTTCTACCAAAACTGAAAAGGTAGATGTGAGAGTTATTTGTGCTACTAATGTTAAATTGATAGATAAAGTAAAAAAAGGTGAATTTAGGCTAGACTTGTATTATCGTCTGAATGTGATTAGGATTGAAGTCCCTTCATTAAAAGATAGAAAATCTGACATTCCATTATTAGCAATTCATTTTTTAGATAAATATAATACCAAGATTAAGAAAAAAGTTCATGGTATTACAGATGAGGCAATGAAGTATTTACAAAATTATGAGTGGCCTGGTAACATTAGACAATTAGAAAATGAAATTGAGAGAGCGGTAACGTTAGCCGAACCTGATTCTTATATAAAACCCTATGATTTATCTGAAGAAGTATATAAATTTTCTGACAATACAGATGCAGTTACTTTGTATAATAATAATCTTACTTTGAAAGAAGCAACAGAACAATTAGAACGCAAAATGATTGAACGAGCTATGATAGATTGTAGATGGAATCAAAGTCAAGCTGCTAAAATTTTAGGTATTAGTAGACAGGGATTAATAAAAAAATTAAAGAGATATGAGATTGAAGAAAAATAGATAATTATGAATTTAGATTCCACAATTGTGAAAAATATATATCCTGATTTGGATTATATTGTTATTGATATAGAAACAACAGGCTTAAGTTACATTAAGAATGAAATTATTGAAATTGGGGCTGTTAGATATTCTAAAGGTAAAGTAGTTGAGAAGTTTTCAAAATTTATTAAGCCTCGAAATGTTGTACCATTATTTATTTATAAATTAACGAATATCAAAGAATCAGAATTGAAAGCTGCAGATAGATGTGATATTGTTTTTGAAAGTTTTTTAAAGTTTATTAATTCTAATCTGAGTAGTAATACATTTTTAGTATTTCATAATGCTGAGTTTGATGTTAATTTTCTTAATTATCATTTAGTTCAATGTAATTTTACAAAGCTTGAAATACCAATTTTAGATACTTTGGTTTTGAGCAGAATATTTTTACCTTTTTTAAAAAGTCATAATTTGAGTTCAGTTGTAGAGTATTTTTCTCTTGTTTTTGATAATGCTCATCGAGCTATCTTTGATGCCGAAGCAACCGGAGAAGTTTTTTCAAAAATTACATATTTTATAATAGACAATATTCACGCACAACAAATTAGTTTTTTGACTACTCTTGTAGAATATATTTGTAAGAATAATGGTAAAAAGATGTCCTTTCTGAGTAAATCAAAGTATGAATCTCTGAATGATGGAATAGATTCATTATTATTATATCTTGTCTTATTAAGAGATTATATTATTAAACATTCCTTAAACAAGGATTATGGAGATAATCCATATAAGTTTTCTCATTTTAATTATATTGAGAATGTTAGTGATAATAAATTAATGCCTTCTGTAGATGATGTTTTTAAAACGGGTGGATATTTTGACAGAAGTTTTGATAAATATGAGATTCGGGATGGACAAATTGAAATGTCTAATAGTGTTTTGGATGCATATAATAATGAGAAATTTTTATTGATAGAAGCAGGAACTGGTGTTGGGAAATCTTTAGCATATTTAATTCCTTCTCTAAAGTACTCAACGGAGGAAAAAAAGAAAATTGTAATATCTACAAATACTAAAAATTTACAAGAACAACTTTTATTTAAAGATTTACCTTTAATTTCTAAAGCTATAGATATTAATTTTTCAGCTGTACTAATAAAGGGTAGAGATAATTATTTATGTATTAGGAAATGGCAAGAAATATTTGAGTCTTTTACCTTAAAGCAGGCAAATATCCCTTTTAGCGGATATGAAGCTTATGGGTTACTTTTTTTATATTTATGGGCGGAGAATACTAAAACTGGAGATATCGCTGAGAATGCTAATTTTTCAAGTTCGCCATATTCTTTTATTTGGAAAAAAATATCATCTGATAGGCATATGTGTTTAGGAAGAAAGTGTCGTTTTTTTAAAAAGTGTTTTTTGATGGATATAAGGCAAAGGGCAGAAAATGCTAATTTAGTAATAATTAATCATTCATTATTGTTTTCTGATTTTCAAAATGATCAATCAACTTTGGGTGAAATAACTCATTTAGTTTTTGATGAAGCACATAACCTTTTACAATCTGCATCATCATATTTAGGGTTTACACTTTCTTATAGTGATTTACAAGGTTTTATTAATACTATTTTTGCTATTAAAAATTCTTATCAAACCGGTATGATGGTTAATATAAAAAATTCATCAATGAAAAGTAAGATTCCTGTAAAAGAAAAGGAAGCATTAGTAAAAGATATTGATGATTTAATTGGTTTTATGGAAGATAACACAGAATGCTTAGGGCTTCCATTTATGTTAGTAGCAGAAGATGTAAGTCTATTTGGTAGTTATAATAAATATAGAATAACTAATAGCACTTTAGAAAAGAAAAAAAATAGATTTTCTTTCAATAAAATACAAAAATCTATTGAAGATATACAAGATTTTTTGAAAGAATTATTTAAAAATCTAAAAAAGATTCATTTAAGTATTTCGATTTATGATGCAAAAATGTTTTATGATCAAGATATTGTTTTAGACTTTTTAGATAAATCATCTGAAAAGATTTTGCAATTTTTGAAGCAATTAGAATCTTTATTAGAACCTAATTTTGATAAATATGCATATTGGTTGTCAAGTTTTGAAATATCTGTTGAGAATTATCCTAAAGGTGTATTTAACTATGCCCCAATACAGGTTGATGAAATTTTGCCGGATGTGTTATATTCAAAAGTTAAATCAATTGTTTTTACTTCAGCAACTATGAGTTTAAGAAAAAATTTTAAGTTTGTAATTTCAAGCTTAGGCTTAGATAAATATTCTGATATGTATAATAATTTGCCTGGAAATGAAGGAAAAACAGTTAAATTAATACAAAAAATTGTGCCTTCTCCATTTGATTATGATAAACAGGCTTTAATAATTAATACTTCATTTTTACCACCGGTAACTGATTCCTATTTTATTCCCCAAAGCAAAGAGTTATTAAATGTTGTTTTAGATAATAATCGAGTGGGTTCATTGATTTTGTTTACCTCATATAAAGATCTTACTTCAATGTATGAAGCATTAGAACAACCTTGCTATGAAAAGGATATTTTGTTGTTAGCTCAAGGTATAAGTGGTAGTAGAAATTCAATTCTTAATCAATTTATTAATAAAGGTGATGCAGTTTTATTGGGAACAAATTCGTTTTGGGAAGGGGTTGATGTTCAGGGTGATTCATTATCTTTACTTGTTATGTTTAAGTTACCTTTTCAAGTACCTTCAGAACCAATAGTTGAAGCTTATATTGAAAAGCTCGAAAAAGAGGGTAAAAATGCATTTATGTATTATACACTACCTAATTCTTTATTGAAAATGAGACAAGGAATTGGTCGACTAATTAGAAGCAAGACTGATAGAGGTGTTATTTTGATTTTAGATAATCGTATTACCACAAAATACTATGGGAAATATTTCCAAGAAATAACACCTACAAAGATACATAATTCAAGTAATCCTGTGGAAGCAATTAGTGCTATTTCAAAAATGTTAACGGAGCTACCTTAATTATTGATATAATTCTGTAGAATTTAGTTAGTTTTTTCAGATAAGTTTGTCCATATTTCATATTTTTTTTCTAAAATATTATTGAGTTCATTGAGTTTCTCAGATAACTTGTTAAATTCCTTATAATCAAGATTATGAGCATTTTCATTTAAGTTATTATGGAGATTATTAATTTCATTTTCTAAGTTTTCAATATCTTTTTCAGTTTGAGAAAGTATTTGTTGTTCTTTGAAATTTAATTTTTTATTGTCTTTATTGGATTTATTTTTAGATACTTTCGGTATGTCATTTTCTTCTTTTGATGAATTTTCTTCTTCAAATTTTTTTACAATTAAATAATCTGAATAATTGCCGGGAAACATTTTTATGGATTTATTATTTTCAAAGATAAATAGATAATCTACAATTCTATCTAAAATAAATCTATCATGTGAAATCAATAAAATACAACCTTGATATACATCAAGAAAATCTTCTAATATTTCTAATGTCCTTATATCAAGATCATTTGTAGGCTCATCTAAGATAAGGAAATTTGATCCAAAAACTAAAGATGATAATAAAAACAGTCGTTTTTTTTCTCCACCCGAAAGGCTTGATATTTTACTTTGTTGCATTTTTCTATCAAAAAGAAATTTTTCAAGCAGTTGTTCAGCTGAATGAATAGAGCCGTCTTTAGTTTTAAATTGGTCTGCATAAGATTTTATGTATTCAATGATCGAGAGTTTTTCATCGAGAATCGGCTCAGTTTGTTCAAGGTAGGCTATATTAGTGTTTATCCCACTTTTAATATTTCCTTTAATAGGCGTTAGTTTATTGGTTATTGCTTTTATTAAAGATGTTTTCCCACAACCGTTTGGACCTATGATACCAATTCTGTCCATTTTTTGAAAGTTATATGAGAAATTATCTAATAAAATTTTTTCATTATAACCAATTGTAAGGTTATGTATTTCAAGAATAGTTTTTCCTAATCTTTGATTTGCAAATGCAATTTCCAATTCTTGATTATTTGTTAGATAGGATTTATCTAATAGTTCTTTTACTCTATCGATGTGGTCTTTAGGTTTAGATGTTCGAGCTTTTGCTCCTCTATTCAGCCATTTTAACTCTTTTTTTAACTGAGTTTGTCGTCTTGTTTCTTTTCTTTTTGCATCAATATCTTCTTGGGCTTTACGTTGTAAATATTCAGAATAGTTGCCGGGGTAAAATTGTAGATTACCGTTGTCAATTTCTAAAATTTTATTGGAAACTGAATCAAGGAAATATCTATCATGGGTTACAAATATAATAGTTCCTTTGTAATTAATTAAGTATTCCTGTAGCCATTCAATTGTATCTGTATCTAAATGATTTGTTGGTTCATCTAAAAGAAGAATATCGGGATTATCTAATAATACGCGAGCTAAATCAATTCTGCGTAATTGCCCTCCAGATAAGGTGCTAATCGAAATATTTAAATCTGAAAACCCTAAAATTGTTAACATAGATTTAGCTTTAAAATCAATATCCCAAGCATTTTCTCTTTCAATTTTTTGTTGTAATTCTAATTGTTGTTGGTAAAGTGATTCAGTGTATTCGTGTGTTAAACTGTCTGATATTCTTTTGTATTGTTTTAAAAGACCAAAATGTTGATGCTTGCTTGAATAAATTTGTTCAATAATTGTGTTATTTTTTTCTAAATTAGGCATCTGTGTAAGATAGTCAATACTAATGTTGTTTTTGGTTATGATTTGACCTGAATCCGGTTTTTCAAGATCACATAAAATTTTAAGTAATGTAGATTTACCTGAACCATTGATCCCCATTAATCCAATTTTATCTCCGTTTTGAATACCAAAACTTGATTGACTAAATAGTACCTTCTCAACATATTTTTTACTAATATTTTCAGCGGAAATTAAGCATTCTGCCATCAAGGCTCCTTAAATATTTATATGATTCATAAATATTAGCTTAGTGTGTTTTTGTCAATAAAAAGATGATGATTTAAAAATGCTTGACTTATAATTAATTGTTTTTATATTGTCAGCCGAAAGGACAAAAAATGATTGTTAATTCAAGTTCAAAAGCTTTACAGCATAATTTAGCTTTTACAAAGAAAAAATCAATTGTGATACCTTTAATAGATTTACAATTTTTAGATAAATGTGAAAGTGTTTTTGGAATTCATCAGAGATTTAATCACTTTTTAAATGAATATTATCATCCTTATCCAAATTATCAATATATTATAGATTTATTTCGACAAATATTATTAGAAGATTATTGGTTTTATTTTAATGATAGTATTTATCAGGAGGCTAATTCTCTCTTTTTAAAATATATTGATGATTTAATTTGTAATTTAGTTGCCGAACCAGGGGAAAAACTTTATGAAAATGCAAAAGCATTTCAATTAATTGATAGATTTTTCCAGACATTATGCTCATATTTGTCGTATTTATATAAACAGACTGCAGATATAAAGATGATTAATAATTATATAAAGTACATTGAAATAATGATTTATAAATGCCCTATTTTATGTTCTTTGAATATTTCTTTGATTTATGATTTGTGGGGTGAGTTTATTAATGAGATTAATATTGATAACAGGTTTTTCAAGAGTTTAAAAGAAGCCTTATTCTGTAGTATTAGTTATTGGAATAGATGTACAGATATGGTTGATTGGTATGAAAGAAATATTGACATTTTCAAAAATAGATACCTTGATTTGTTTAATGAAATTAGTAGTTTATATTTTGAAAATTGGATTAATAAACTACAATCTATAGATTCAATTGATAATCTTCAACAAGTTCCTACCTTTAATGAAATTGCTGTTCATTTTAGAATGCAGACTAAAAGATTAGTAACTCCTTTTGAACAGATTTATTATATAATTTATCTTTTAAATCATTCTTGTATGAAAAGTTTACAAAGACATTTGATTTATGACATTAATAAGATTATTAGAAACATTTCTAATAATGAAAATCAGAGAGATTTTGTACTTTTTATTAATAATTTATTTGAATTATTAAAAAGCTTCAAAAAGTTATATCCAGATACGGTAATGGATTGTATTGCAAGTTTAGGCAAAGAATTATCCGAAATCAATAATAAAAAATTGATTAAAGTTTTTAATTCTAAATTAATACATTTTGGATTTGAATTTGCCAACGATGTTAAAGTTTTAGAAGATTGGCAACTCCAATATAATAAAAATCACATAAAAAATATTAGGTTATATTTAGAGCTATTTTCTCATTCAACGACAGATTTTAAAGATTTACTTTCTGCTTTAATTATTTATTTGAAAATAGGGGGAATATTTATTTCTGATACTGATTTGTTTCAAAAGGATGTTAGTAAATTACTTAATAGTTCTATTCAGAAGTATTTTAAATTAATTAAACAATTATGTAGATTATTCCCAATTTATTTTAATGAAATTGGAGCAGAAGGTGAGCTTAGAGATTCCTCTACTGAATTAGATGAGTTAACTAATTGTAAGGATATAGTAATTCACTTTATACGCAAGCAAATACATACTGAAAGTAATAATACACATATTAAGCTTATAGAACAATTAATGAATTATTTTGAATACATAGATATTAAGATGCTTGCAGAAGTTTATCCTGATCATGTGATGAAACAGGTTGTTATTACAGAACAAGATAAAGTAACAAAACAATTCATAAAGGTATTAAAAGAGAAATATTTATATTGTAAAGATGATATATTTGCTATTAGTAGTCAAGATTTAGAATTAGCTTATCTGATTGATTATGAAGAAATTGCAAAAAAAAGAGTAATATTATTGATTAAAATTTATAAATTGCTTAAAGAAAAATATTCTTTTGACAGTGTAAATTTTATTGAGAGTATTAAGAAATCTAATTTATTTTCTAATAATGATGTATCAGAACTTTCAAAGTTAATTAAAAAAAATGATAATTTTAGTACAGTGTCTTATATGTTAAAATTAATGGAAAAATTAAAAAAAATTATTTTAAATAAAGAATTTTCTGAGGGATATGAGGATATCTATTTTAAAAGACATATTGCTGCAGGTATTCCTTCAATGTATGGTAGATATATAGAAAATAAATTTGATGCATTAGGATTAACATTTAGGTTTGAAAAGATTACCGGGATATATATTGATAAAATTATAAAAAGTATTCAATTACAATATATTACTGCCGGAACTTTAAAAAGAATATATAAAGTCTTAACCCTGATTAATGATGGTTTACAAATTGATGGGATTGAAAATGAAAGCTTTAATTCTCAATTAAAAATGTTAAAGTATAGTCTAACGTCAAACACCTTTTCAATAGATCAATATAAAAATATTTTTCAGTTTATGCAAGATAGTGTTAAAGAAATAATTAATGAATTTTTCATTAGAAATTTTGACCCAATTTTGAAAATCATTTTGCCGGTTATATATAATGATAGAGGAGAAGATAATTTAGATGATTTAAAATTCCATTCATATTCTGAAAAATTTTATAGAGATTTAATAAGTTCTGCATTTGTTATTCAAAGCTTAGATAATTTTTTAAGTACAATTTTAGAGGCATTTAATTCAATGTTAGTCACATTTCCCTCTCATTTGATTAGTCAAGTAATGCATTATGACCCGGATAAACTTGTGAGTAATTTGGACGAACGTAATCATAGGTTGGATAGCCAAGTCTTTTTAGGAGCTAAAGCATATTTTTTGAAACAGTTAAAGCAGAAATATTTTCCGATTCCGGACGGTTTTGTATTATCAACTGAGTTATTTCGATATAGACAGGCGATATTAAGACATCCTGCAATGTCTGAGGATATTGATAATATTATTAAGCATCAAATAGCACTATTAGAAAAAAAGACAAATATGAAGTTTGGTGATTGCTTAAATCCTTTATTATTGTCAGTTAGATCAGGTGCTCCTTTATCAATGCCGGGAGCTATGGATACTTTTTTAAATATTGGGTTAAATGATGAAAATACAGAAAAAATTAGTAGAAATCCAAGGTTTCAATGGACTATTTGGGATTGTTATCGTAGATTAATTCAGAGTTGGGGTATGTCATTTGGTATTAATCGTGATGAGTTTGATAAGTTAATGTTAGAGTTTAAACAAAAATGGTCAGTTGAGTTGAAAGTAAATTTTACTCCTGAACAAATTCGTGAAATAGCAATGAAATATAAAGTATTATTAAGTGATTATGATATATATATTGAACAGGATTTGTATAAACAAGTTAGAGCAGCTGTAAAGAATGTTTTAAATTCATGGGATATAGAAAGAGCTGTAGTTTATAGGAAACAAATGGAGATTGCAGATGAGTGGGGAACAGCTGTTGTTATTCAAAGAATGGCATTTGGTAATATTAGTTTAAAATCCGGTTCAGGTGTTTTATTTACTCATGATCCTAATGTAAATGAGTCCGGTATTCATTTAAACGGAGATTATACATTGTGTAGTCAGGGAGAAGATGTGGTTGGAGGGTTAGTGCATACTCGACCTATTTCAAGACATCAAGTAAATAACGAGGAAGAGAAAAAGTTATCTTTACAGAATTTGTTTCCTTATGTATATAAACAACTATATCACTATGCAAATTTATTGATTGGTCACTATGGGTTTAATCATCAGGAAATTGAATTTACTTTTGAATCAGCAAATCCGGAAGATTTGTATATCTTACAAACAAGAAATCAAGTTATACAAAAACCAATTTCTAAAACTTTATTTGCCGACAATCAGGAGTTTAAGTTATTGGCAATAGGTACAGGTATTGGTAATGATGTTGTGAATGGGAAAATCGCTTTTAATATGAATGATTTAAAAATCTTAAAACAACAAGATCCTCAATGTAAACGAATTCTTATAAGACCGGATACTGTTCCTGATGATATAAGTTTAATTTTTGAAGCTGAATGTATTGTTACTGCAAGAGGTGGAATAACATCACATGCTGCTGTTACTGCCGTCAGATTAGGAAAAACAGGAATTGTTAGTTGTAAATCATTGAAGGTTTATGATAATGAAAAATATTGTTACTTTGACAATGAAAAATTATCTGTTGGTGATAATTTAGCTATTGACCCTAATACCGGTAATATATATTTGGGGCATTATCAAGTAGAAGATTATTAAAAAACAAAAAAAATAAAGTAAGGAGTATCTTATGGAAACTATCTTGAAAGGAAAAGTACTGGGAATAAATGGTCTTGGTAGGATTGGAAAATTAAGTCTTTGGTATCATTTACAAGAAAATTATTTTGATGCTTTCGTTATCAACGTTGGTCGTGAAGTAGGGAAAAAACTTGATGATATTATTCAAGTGATTGAAACAGATTCTACTTATGGGGTTTTAAGTAGATTCTTAAATGGATTTAATAAAGATAATTTAGAGATAAAAGTTATTGATTATGATTTGCCAATAATTTCTGTTAATGGTAAACTGATTAAATTTTTACGAAATGCTCGAAATCCTAAAGATATTAATTGGTCAAATGAGGGAGTTAGGCTAGTGCTTGATTGTACCGGTAATTTTGTTGATCCTACTTTACCTGCCGAACATAATAAGGGTAGCTTGAGAGGGCATATAGAATCAGGTGCAGAAAAAGTTATTCTATCTGCTCCATTTAAAATTTCTGATTCAAGTAAAAAAATGCCTGAAGATTCCGGTATGTTTGTTTATGGTATTAATCATTTAGATTTTGATCCAACAAAGCATAATATTATGTCAGCTGCATCTTGTACAACAACCGGATTGGCACATATGATGAAACCATTACTTGCTGATAAATATACTTCAGCTATAGTTACAGCTTCAATGTCAACTATTCATTCTACTACAAATACTCAGAGTATTCTTGATTCAGTTCCAAAAGCAAATGCTTCTGATTTAAGAAAAAATCGAGCAGTAATGAATAATATAATTCTTTCTACAACTGGAGCAGCTAAAGCTCTTGAATATGTATTGCCACAAATAAAAAATATTGGCTTTATTGCTGACTCTGTTAGAATCCCAACAACAACTGTTTCTTTAATTACTTTAAATATTACTTTTCATACACCATTAAATAGCAAAAATGAACCAATTATTAATAAACATTATCTGAATGATATATATAAAAAGGCTGCCCAAGGAAATCAAAAAGATTTATTGATTTTTTCTGAAAGGCAAAATGTATCATCTGATTTGATGGGTATTCCTGCTGCTTGTGTTATTGAAGGCCACGAAACTCATACAAGAACGGGTTTTCTGCAATTATCAACAGATAAATTAAGAGAAATTGGTTGCGAAAATGATATAAAAATGCCGGTAACACATGCAAAAATTTTTGCATGGTATGATAATGAGTTGGGATCGTATGTTAACTGTCTTGGTAAACTTACCATATATACTTATCAACAGATAAAATAAATATATTTTTATTATTAAAAAAGAGAGTATTATCTTATACTCTCTTTGTTTGATTATGTAATAATTACGAATATTCTTGACATTATTGTTGCTATTATAATCATAGAATTAAATTTTAATCGTTTATTGAAGAGGTCTTTATGAAAAAAAAAATTGTTCGAATAATTACTCGTATGAATATTGGTGGTCCTTCATTGCATGTTGTAAATTTAAGTAAAGGACTTGAAGATAAATATGAAACAGTATTATTGGCTGGTCAGATTGAAACTTATGAAAGTGATATGTCTTATTATGCTAAGAAAAAAAATGTTAAAGTGGGTTATTTATCAAAATTAAGTAGAGAACTTAAGTTTCCTCAAGATTTGATTGCTTTTTGGGAAATATTTAAGATATTAAGAAAAGAAAAACCCGATATTGTTCATACTCATATGTCAAAAGCCGGTTCTTTAGGTAGATTAGCTGCTTGGTTTGCCGGTGTTCCTATAATCGTGCATACTTTTCATGGTAATATATTTAAGGGACTTTTCTCTGAAAAAAAAGTTAAGCTTTTTGTAAGTATTGAAAGATTTCTTGCAAAAATATCTTCTCAAATAATTGCAATAAGCGAAACTCAAAAAGAAGAATTAATGGATTTTAAAGTAGCAAAATCAAATAAAATTTCTGTTATAAAACTAGGTTTTGATTTTAATAATATTTTACCTGATAATGAGGATTACGGAGTTTTTAGAAATGAGTATGGTTACAAGCAAGACGACATTTTAATACCAATAGTTGGAAGAGTTACTCATCAAAAGTGTCATAAATTGTATCTTGAAATTGCTGATAGAATATGTAAAAAATATAATAATGTATATTTTCCAATTATTGGGGATGGAGAACTCAGAGATGAAGTTGAACAAGAAATACAGCAAAGAAATATTGCTCATAGAGTTAAAGTTACCGGATTTATTAAAGATTTAAAACCTGTTTATGCTGATATAGATATATCTATTTTAACATCAGTTTTTGAGGGTACACCAGTTGCTTTGATTGAGGCTATGGCGGCCGGAAAGGTTGTTGTTTCGACAAATGTGGGAGGTATTCAAGATTTTATAGATAACGGAGTAAATGGTTTTTACTTTGATGAACCAAATCCTGATCTCTTTGTGGAATGTTTGAGTAAGTTAATTGAAGATAAAGAAAATCTTACTGTTATTGGTGAAAAAGCTCGAATTACGTCTCAAAAGATGTTTAGTGTTGAAAGACTTGTAAAAGATATTAATCAATTATATGATAATTTATTAGATAATAAGAAATTATAATTATTAAGACTGTTAATCAATATCAAACATTTTCTATAAGCTTATTAATTTTTTAAATGAATTGCTTTTATATTGATAATATTTTATTAATTTCAGAAATTAGATTATGAATAGTAAAAGGTTTCGCTAAGAATGAATTGATTCCATATTCCTTAGCTTGAATTATTCTATTATCATTATGAAATCCTGATGTTAGTATAATATGTACATTAGGGAATTCTTTTTTAGTATATTTAATAACATCTAAACCGGATTTATTAGGCATTATCATATCAACAATAATGAGTTTAATCTCTGTATTATAATCTTTTAATAACTTAATTCCTTTTTTACCATCTGTTGCAGAGAGAACTTTAAAACCACATTCTGTAAGTATATCTGTCATAATATCTCTTAATACTGTATCATCTTCAATCACAATAATAGTTAAATTTTTTGATGCTGTATCAAAATTAGCTTTGATATGGTTTATTTTAATAATATCGGAAGCTTTGTTTTTGTCTTCATATAATGGTAAGTATAAATTGAACACAGTACCTTTTTCAATTTCTGAATATATATCCATAAAGCCATGGTGTTTGTGGATAATGTTGTTAACCATTGAAAGCCCAAGACCTGTACCTGAATCTTTTTTCTTAGTAGTAAAGAATGGATCTAATATCTTTGATATGTTATATTTATCTATTCCAACACCTGTATCAGCAATACTAATTACCCAATATTTTTCTGTAAGGAGAGAAGAATTATCATCAATAGTTAAAGTAGAAAATGAGTTAGAATATTCTAAGGTTTTATTTTTGAGTTCGAGATGTTTATTAATTTTATTGATATAATTAATTTTAACAGAGATTACTCCACCACAAGAATTATTATTGTTATCTTTACAAGTATCTTGTTTCATAATAGTCATAGCATGACAAGCATTAATAAATAGGTTAAGCAACACTTGTTCAATTTGGTTTAAATCTCCAAGTATATTTGCACTTTCCGGGTAATAAGAAAGATTGAAGCTGACACTTTTATCAAAAGAATTTTTGCATATTTTAACTACTCTTTTTAGTGAAAGATTTAAGTCTAATGGGGTTAAAGAGATTTCGTTTTTTCTTGAAAGAGTAAGCAATTGTTTTACTAAATCAGCTGCTTTTTCAGAGAGATCCATTAAAAGTTCGATTTGTTGAGCAATGAAACCTGTATTCATTTCTTTGGTTTTATTATTTGCTGATGTAGATTGTTTTGTGATTTTATGATATAAAATAGATAATGTAGCTATTATGCCTCCAAGAATATTATTGAAATCGTGAGATAATCCTCCTGCAAGAGTACCAATCATTTCCATTTTTTGAGCTTGTCGTAATAGTTGTTCTTTTTTATCTAATTCTGTAACATCATCAATTCTTAAAACTATACCTTTGACACCATTATTTGTTAAGGGAAAAACAATAATATTCCATACTTTTTTATAACCCTCAAATATTGAAGATTGTTCAGTATCATTATGATAATTGATGTAGAAATTTTGATTATTTTTATGTACTTCTTTAAGGTTATTTTCATAATTTTTAAAGAAGGGTAATACTTCAGTTATATATTTATCTTTGACTCTTTCAAAGTCATATTCAGAAAAGATGTGTGCATTTTTATTCCATTGTGTAATTTTGAGGTTCTCATCCATTGAGATAACTACAGATGGCATACTGTCAATGATATTGTGTAAATAATTCTTTAAAAAATCAATTTCATTGATTGATTTAAGTGTTTGTTTATGCATTTGTAAATAATTATCTACAATGGAAGAGAATTCATCATCAAAGTCATAATACATTTCTTCTTTTGTAAAACGTTCAGGTGATAATAAGATTTTTTTTACGGTTTTAAATTTGTCTTTTAGTGTCTTTTTGATTATTACTAATGAAGTAATTAAGATAATACTTAAAAGTACGAGGATATATCTGATTTTCTTATTATTGTGAATTTGAAGGTATATGGTTTTAAATTCATTTTGAGAAATGGAATTATGAATAATTTTTATGTTACTTAGATGATTATTTATAATATTTATGGTCTCTTGTATATTTTTAATTGTTAGTTCTATCTCGGTTTTAGATGACTTAATATTTGCTATAGTTAATTCTTGATAATGCGATAATTGTTTATCAAGAGATTTGATACTAATTTTTAGTTTATCAAAATCTTTTTTGTAATCGGGATATATACAATCATCACCTTTAGGAAATAAAAACATTCTTTTTAAATTGTTTAAATAATTGTTGAAGTTTAGTTCATCAATTTTTTTGTGTTTTGGAAAATAGTGATTAGTTAAAGTTTTTTCCATATTGTTATGATTATCAATGATTTTCATAAAATGTTCTCTGATTTCAAAGTGATTTAACATCATAGAAACTGAGTGATTCATTTGTGAAAAACTTATAACGTCTAAAATAACATAAAAAATTATTAAAAAAGAACTTACAACTATTATAGTCGAAATAATTGTATTAAGCTTACCTTTATAAACCTTAAACATATCGTATGATTAAACTCCAATTAATATTTATTAATATTCTTATATTTTATTACTCAATAATTGTCAAGAAGTAAATTTCAAGATTATGAAATAGATCACAAATCTTTGGACTTGAGTCTCTAATTGCAAATATCGTAGCTTGATCATCCTGATCGAGTAGGCGAGAAGGGACTTGAAGACAAAGAGTTCTATAAGCTCCCGGCTTGTAGCAAAAAGAGTGCAAGCAAGGATGCTCGCACAACGTTTCAACCGTTTTTGAATCACATTCGCTATGCTCATTGCAAGTCAAGTCCGGCTGTTTGTTCTGCGAGCATCCTTGCTTGCAGACAGAAATATGACCGATTATATAATATATAGTTGGACATTTGAGAGATTTTTAGACATAAAATAAAAAAAATCAAATAAATTACTTGACAGTTTTTAAAAGAAATGTAAAATTTGTTTTATAACATTTATAAAGATGAAAAATATATAGATATGAAGTGCTAATTGTTCTACAAACATCCTTGCTTGTAGGGAAGGTGTAAACAAGGATGTTCGTACAACAAAAGTTCTACAAGCATCCTTGCTTGTAGGCATGGTGTAAACAAGAATGTTCGCACAACAAAAGTTCTACATGCATCCTTTCTTGTAGGGAAGGTGCAAACAGGGATGTTCGCACAACAAAAGTTCTACAAGCATCCTTGCTTGTAGATACAAAAAGTGAGGATTAGATGATGATTGTGATAAGCAAAATCAACAGTGTCATTCTGAACGAAGTGAAGAATCTCTTCTTAATATTTTATAATAAATCATTTAAGTCAATATATTTTTTGCCCTACAAATCATTAAATCCCGGAATTAAAATATACATAAACAAGCTAAGCCCTGTCTCTCTATACTATACTATACTATACTATACTATACGGATATGCCTCTTATAATAAAAATATCAACATCGGATGTCATAATAAATTCACTTAGCAACTCCAAGTCTCGTTTCCGTCTAACTTGCGGAAAAGAAAAACAAGAAGAAATAAAAAATATCATGGAGTTAACAATGAAAAAAATATTACTAATTATAGCGATGCTTACAATTATGTTTGTATCTCTTAGTGCATAAAATGTTGTCGTATATGGCTCTGTTTTAGAGAGAGATGGTTCGATAATCGCTGGTAATCCTTACGTCCCTCTACCTTATGCACATCACATCGTACTGCATGGATACGATAGTGATGGAAATATGCTTTTGGGTTGTTTTAAACCAATAGTAGATGGACATTATATTTTTATAGAAGAAGAGTTTGAGGGCGTTAATTGGGATGAAGTTACATCTATATGGGTTTACCTAGATGGTTCTAATTTCTCACCTAAAACAATAGATCCTTATACGGTTAATCATAGAGTATGCTTTATTTTTAATGACACAATAAAATAATGTTAATTATGATGGTCAGTTTTAACTGACCATCTTTGAATTGGAGGGCATAATGAGAAGAATGATTTTGATAATAACATTCTGCATGATTTTACAAGCATTAGTCTGTATAAATATTGAAGAAATAACAAATATCAGTTATAGAAATACTCCTTTTGATTACGATACTCATCTTGGCTCAATAAATAGATATAATAATAGGCTTATTGTTCAAAATCTTTTTAAGATAGAAGAATATCTGATAGATAGTTCAGGAAATCTTGAAAGGATATTTTTTTACGAAACAAAGGATAGTTTTATAATTCCGGCAATAATAGCCAATGATATGTATTTTTGTTTTCAAAGTGAGAGTCTTGAAAAAAGTATTTTAGTATTTACTTTAACAGTAACACCTATGCAGTTAATTGAGACAGTGTCTTTGCCTGTTGATTTTGCATATTTTTTCACTCCACAATTAGTTGGTAATCATATCTATATTCAAGAATCACAGAATAATACTCTGAGGTTTAACATTAATACTTTGACGTTTGATGAGTCATTAACTAATTTATTCGGTTTTTTTGTAGTTCACGAAGATACTTTTATTGTACCATTTTATTATGTGATAGACGATGTCATTGAAGATTATGTGTTAAGATTTTATGATTTCAATACTGCAAGTGAAGATTTGCCTTATGGAGAAATTATAACTGAACTTTTCTTGGAAATGGAGATGACAGATTTTCCTCCAATACGACTCAAAGTTGAAGATGATAAATTATATATACTTTCTCATAATTACATAGCAGTGTATGACATAACTGACATAAACAATATAAATATACTAATGTCTTATTCTACTAATAATGACTTTAGTTTTAATATAGCATTTTCTGATGCTGTATTAATTGAAGATAAAATGATAGCTTACTCTAATAAAAATATATTGTTTTTAAATATAATTGATCAGGATAATGTTGAAATTCTTTATGAAGAGACAAAAGTCAATTCATCCATTTGTTATAATCCAATTAATTATAATGGTAGCGACGTATATATTAATACAGGTACTGAGTTAAAACATTATATTTTTGAAGAAATCCCGGAGTTTGTAGCAAGCTATGGTAAAAATCGACAAAATTTTTATACATATAATGAGTATGTTTTAGAAAAGAAACCTAATGAAGATATTATTACAATTACTTCTTTATTAGACTTAGATAATACATTTGATATCAGTAAAGAAGCCGGAGTGAATCATTTCTATAAATTTTATATTGATGATGAGTTATTAATTCTATTTGAGAAACATAATGAAGTATCTATCTTGGAAATATATAATGTTGATAATAATTCAGTGACTTTAGTTACAAATCTTTCTTTAGATGGTTTTTTCGTTTCTCGTATATATAAGTTTAACGATTTCGTACTTATTTACGATAATAACCTTAAACTTAGTAGAGTATATAGTTTTCAAGAGAATAATTTAATTTACATAGGTGAGATACAGGGTATTATTGAATCTGACACTAATGTTGGACTAGAAAATTATTTTATTGTAGTAAATAATGAGAGTGTTAATTTACATAGTAAACAAGACCCCTTAAATATTGATTACTCATTTACTAATTACTTAAATAATATTATTTTGGTACACACTATAAATGAGAATACCCTTGGTCTTATAACTTTATACAATGAATCCAGAACACTTTATTTTTATAATATTGATTTAGCTAACAATGAACTTGAATACATAAGCGAAATTACTTATATTTCAATTATGACAAATTATAATTTCTTCAATGGGATAATGTCAGAAAATAGTGCTTATTCTCAAGAACAAAAATATTATTCTATATCTCAAGGAGTATATCAATTATTAGGAGAACACTTAACTAATAAAAGTGCATATAGAACACTATTTTATCCTGAACAAAATATTATGGTACAGTTTAGTTACTCCGGAATAGATATTTATGACATAGAATACACAGTTGCTTCTTCAGATCAGGTAGTGGAATATGAAAGAGAGATTTATGTTTATCCTAATCCGGTCAATGGGGGAGATGTTAATTTTAAAACTGCTCTCTCAGGTAATGATACAGAGATAAGCATTTATAATATCAAAGGTCAATTAGTTAAAACATCAAAGGCATTTCAAACTAAAGATAATGAAAGTATCTTTACTTGGGATAAAAGAAATAATCAAAATCAGAATGTAGCATCAGGTGTATATTTTTATAAGATTAAGACTGATTCGCAAATCAAGACAGGTAAATTTTTGATTATGAAATAGTATTTAATTCTTTGGATTTGAGTCTCTAATCGCAAATATCGTAGCTTGACCATCTTGGTCGAGAATATTATAATCGTAGCTTGACCATCTTGGTCGAGTAGGCAAGAAGGGACTTGAAGACAAAGAGTTCTATAAGCTTTCGGCTTGTAGCATAAAGAGTGCAAGCAAGGATGCTCGCACAACGTTTCAACCGTTTTCGACTCACATTCGCTATGCTCATTGCAAGTCAAGTCCGGCGGTCAAGCATCGTTCAAGCTGGAAGCTCGAACAACAGTTCTGCGAGCATCCTTGCTTGCAGACAGAAATATGACCGATTATATAATATATAGTTGGACAATTGAGAGATTTTTAGACATAAAATAAAAAAATCAAATAAATTACTTGACAGTTTTTAAAAGAAATGTAAAATTTGTTTTATAACATTTATAAAGATGAAGAATATATAGATATGAAGTGCTAATTGTTCTACAAGCATCCTTGCTTGTAGGGACGGTGTAAACAAGAATGTTCGCACAACAAAAGTTCTACAAGCATCCTTGCTTGTAGGGAAGGTACAAACAGGGATGTTCGTACAATAAAAATATTACAAGCATCCTTGCTTGTAGGGACGGTGCAAACAGGGATGTTCGCACAACAAAAGTTCTACAAGCATCCTTGCTTGTAGGCATGGTGTAAACAAGAATGTTCGCACAACAAAAGTTCTACAAGCATCCTTGCTTGTAGATACAAAAAGTGAGGATTAGATGATGATTGTTTTTAACAAAATCAATAGTGTCATTCTGAACGAAGTGAAGAATCTCCTTTTAATATTTTATAATAAATCATTTAAGTCTATATATTCTTTTCTTGATAAGTCATTAAATCCCGGAATCAAAATATACGTAAATAAGTTAAGCCCTGTCTCTCTATACTATACTATACTATACTATACTATACTATACTATACTATACGGATATGCCTCTTATAATAAAAACATCAACATCGGATGTCATAATTAATTCACTTAGTTACTCCAACGCTCACTTCCGTTTAACTTACGGAAACCAAATTTAAAAAAGTAAAAAAATATATAATGGAGTAAAATTACAATGAAAAAAAATGAAAATTTATATGGTAATATCAGCGATGATTACTTTATTCTTGATAATTGCATGTTCTAATGTTTTTGATGACGATAATACTAATCTAATGAATGATGATTTTCTAAAGGGAGAATATTATGAGGTTAATCAAGATTATATTACGTTTGCAGATGATTTTCATACACAAATGGTGAAAAATATAATTACAGATGATAGAATATTAACAATGATTGCAAAAAAAAGAAATACTAATGAATATTTTTTTACTTCAGGAGAACTATCTCTAATTGACAGTCTTTCTTTGAGTATTGTAGAGGAGTTTATACCTATTTCAGACTTAGTAGATAAATTTGTCGAACTACAACAAGCTATTAACGATGTGTCATACATTTACAATAATGATAATTTTAATTTTAGCCATGATTTTAGCCGACTCATTGATAATTATTCTAAAATTTCTCGTGATTATAATGATTTGACTATGAGACCAATTTATAAGATAATCGATGATTGCATGAGTAACTTCTCTGCAAATTCTTCAGAAATTGGTATATATTCTGCAACCATAATCGCTAATAAAGAACTCAACGATTTAAGTAAAATGGTTTTCTCTGAAGAAGTCTATGCTGTTGAGACAGCTATGTTGATAGGTATAACAAAAAGTACAATCAGCTTAGCTGAAGATTATAGAACTCTATTTGGAATTTATTCCTCAGATCCATTAACATTTGAACAGTTGGGATTAGCATGGGACGCTGATACAAGATTCTTTGGTGGTGCTAGTACTGCTGTTGGATTATTACCACCTATACCTTTACCTTGGCCTTGGGTACCAGGCTTTATTGTAGGTGGTTCAGGAATTTGCTCAGCAACTATTCTTGTGATGAATTGGATTCATGGCGCTAATTATTTATTTAATAAACTCAAATAATTATTAAGGAGTTTGATTATGAGTAAAAAATCCAAATGGCTTTTTGGGATTGATTGGGCTATTCATTTTATTATTGGATGCATATATACTATTTTTGTAATTAGTAATCCTAATATAGTGCCAAATAAATGGTATTTAGCTACATTAATATTTATATTGTCCATTCCATGGGAAGGATATTATTTTTTTATGATGCCTTCAAAAAGTCTTTTCGAAAAAGTTTGTCTGAAAGCTACTTACTTTGATGCCTTTTATATGATTATGGTGATTACTATTCTTGGATATGTATCAATCTATTATGATTTTCCTTTATCTATTTTCTATTGGGTGACTCTTGGATTATCTATTTTTACTACGATTTACTGTCTGTCACAACAGATAACTTACCGTAAATCTATAGATTAACTTAAGTATTGAAACTTATAATAGTAAGAGTCCTTGGTTGGTCAAGGACTCTTTATCTTTTAAAAAGGAAGGTTTAATTTTGATAAGATATCGATATCACCCTTTGTCGAGCATGTTTCAAAATTAACGTTGTACGAGCATCTCTGCTTGCAGGAAAATAATCTAAATTCATTGCTTCGGGTTTTAACCCGACGGATAAATGATTTTTTACCAATATCTTTCCCAATCAGCGACTTAAGTCGCTGATTGGGAAATGAGGATTTTTATTATATTTAAATCCCCATTTTAAAAAATGGGGCTAAGAGTTTATATAATCGGAAATTATGCCGTTCTCAACTCACACTCGCTTCGCTTCGTTGCAAGTCAAGTTCGGCTGTTTTGTAGTGAGAGTAAGAATGTTCGTAAAACAACATTATTCAGCAGTCTATTTAATTTCGTATAATTAATATAAATCTTTATGTTTTTGAGTAATTTCTTAAATTATTATTGACAAATATGTTGTATTTATTATTTTGTTACAGTCGTTTTAAATGAGATATAGAAGGATAAATGATTAAAGATGAAAATTAAAAAGTTCATAGCCCCTTCAATGCAAGAAGCTCTTAAACAGATTAAGAAAGAATTTGGTGATGATGCTATTATTTTAAGTAATAAAAGCATAGAAGATAAAAATCATCCCGAATGGAAATCAGCTGTTGAAGTTACTGCTGCAATTGATAAAAAAGAAGATCAATTGGAAACAAAGCCTGTTTTTAATTCATTGATTCAAAAGTCTTCTATTCAGACAACTCAATCAAATAATATTATGCAATCGCAATTGAATAGTTTAAGTAAGGATGTTGAGTATTTAAGAGAAAGAATGGATTTTTTAATAAATCAAATTAAGTATGATCATTTACCTCATATTCCGAGAAATTTACAAAATTTATTAAAATTATTAAATAATAATGGAGTTAATTTATCATTAGCAAATTCATTTGTTGAAGATATTTTTAGCTCTTTAAAAGGTGAAGAATTACTTGAAGAAGATTTAGTCTTGAATAAGATACAAGCAAAAATTAAACATAATTTACAAATTACCGGGCCAATTAAATTTAATCAAAATCATCCAACGGTTGTTCTTTTAATGGGACCAACCGGAACCGGTAAAACTACAACTATTGCAAAACTTGCTGCTTTATATAAATATACATATTCTAGGAAAGTTGCATTGATTTCAGCAGATAGTTTTAGAATCGCAGCAATGGAACAGTTAAAATCTTTTGCTGAGATTGCTAAGATACCTTTTACTCCTGCATATAATAATAGTGATCTGATTGAAAAGATTAATAATATGCAAAAATATGAGCTTATTTTAATAGATACTGCCGGATTGAATTCAAAAAATATGAAGCAAATGGTTGGCTTAAAGGAAACAATTCGCATATCAAAAGCTGATGAAATATATCTAACTTTAAGTTTAACAACAAGATATTCTGATATTTCTGATAATTTAAAAAGTTTTGGTATGATACCTTATACCGGTATTATCTTAACTAAATTAGATGAAACTTCAGGTATGGGAGATATTTTAAATATGTCAGTAGAATATGAAAAACCTTTTTCTTATATAACTTATGGTCAAGATATCCCTGAGGATATTAGTCTTGCAAATCGAAATGAACTCGCACAAATTATTCTAAGAGGAAAATATGGAAACTAATAATCAATCAAAGAATTTACAGAAATTCATAAAAAGTGACAAGGGAAATAAAAATAATAAATTAGCAAAATTAATCGCCATTACCAGTGGTAAAGGTGGTGTTGGGAAAACAAATTTTATTTTAAATTTAGCTATTGCAATGGCTATAAGAGGAAAAAAAATTCTTTTGATTGATGCAGATATGAATTTATCAAATATTGATGTTTTATTAGGTATTTATCCTGAATATACTCTTTCAAATTTGATGGATGAGTTAATAACTGTAGATAAATTGTTAGTTGAGGGACCTCGAGGGATAAAGATTTTACCGGCTTCTTCCGGAGATATTGCTGTTATGCAAAATCAAAAACAGTATCAACAAGCATTAATTCAAGTTTATATGGATTTACGAAGTGAGTTTGATTATATCTTGATTGATACAGGTGCAGGTATATCTGATTATACTATAGATTTTGTCCTTTCGGCTGATAAAATAGTTGTAATTACAACTCCTGAGCCTACTGCAATAACTGATGCTTATGCTATGATAAAAGTTCTTTTTTACCGAACAAAGTTCCCGAATATTTCCTTGGTTGTAAATATGGCACAAACCGAAGATGAAGCAAAGAATATTTATAATAAAATTAATTTAATAGTTCAGCATTTTTTAAATAAAACTATTTCTAATTTAGGGTTTATTCCCCTTGATAAAAACATTAAAGAGGCTGTTAATGATCAGATTCCACTTATTATTAAGCGTCCTCGATCTATAGCTTCTGCAAGTATTCATAATATTGGGATAAGTATTTTAAAAGAAGATAAAGAATAATTATTCAATAAGATATGAATAAACAAAAAGAGAGATAGTTTTCTATCTCTCTTTTAGATATTTTTATCATTAGATTTTAAATTGAGCTAACAACTTATTAATGATATTTACGAGTTCCTCTAATTTCATTGATGCTTTTTCTACATTACCGGATTGAACAGCTGTTTCATTAGCAGAGAGGTTAATGTCTGTTAGGTTATTTGAAATTTCATTTATGCCTATATTGATTTCTGTAATATTTTTAGCTATATCATCGACTCCTACACTAACTTCTTCTGAATTTTGAGCTACAGTGTTTGCAACAGTTGAGGCTTCAGCAATATTTCGAGCTATTTCATTTATACCTTGTCCGGCTTCAAGAATGTTTCTATTTGCTGTTTCAGCTGAAGTACCTATTTCTTCAGTAAAGGTATAAACCTCTTTTGAATTATCGGCAGCTTTAGAAATAGATTTTGAAATTTCCATTACAGTAGCACTTTGCTCTTCTACTGTCGAAGCAATTGTAACATTTATATCATTGAGTTCTGAAATAATATCTTGGACAACTTTAAGTGAATCAACAGTTGTATTAGTAGAATTTTGCATTTCAATTATACGTGTTTGAATTTTATCTGTAGCTTCAGCGGTTTGTTTTGCAAGAGTTTTTACTTCATTTGCAACAACAGCAAATCCCTTACCTGCATCTCCTGCACTGGCAGCTTCAATTGTAGCATTAAGGGCTAACATATTAGTTTGATCGGCTATGTCGTTTATAATCTTGATTACGCCACCAATTTCTTGAGCATTTTGTCTTAAGGTTTCCATAATTTGTGCTGTATTTTTTGCTTGAGTATCAGCTTTATCAGAGATTTCTTTAGCTTTGTTTGTAATTTTAGCAACTTCGCTTAAAGATACACTCATTTCTTCAACTGCTGAAGCAGAATTATTTGTATTATCTGTAACACCTTCAATTTTAGTGATAATAACTTTTATGTTATCTGAGATGTTTTTAACCGCATTGACAATTGATTCTACATTAACTGAAGCTTGTTCAGCTCCGGAAGCAACCGTATTGATATTTGAAGACATTTGAACAGCAGCAGTAGCCACAGTTCTTACGCTATTTGCTGCTTGTTCTGTTGAAGATGCTATCATATTAGTACTCGTGCTAATCTCTTCAGCTGATGTTACAGCAGTTTGTGTTTTTTGAGACATATTTTGAGAATTATCGGCAGTTTCGGTGCTGATTGTCAATAATTCATTGGCTGAATCAGATATTTGCATAGCATTATTTGTTAAACTTTTTACCATAATCTGAAGTTTTTCAACAAATTTATTGAAATATAATGCCATATGACCTAATTCATCATTACTATTTATGTTTATTCGTTTTGTTAAGTCTCCCTCTCCTTCGGAAATATCCTTAAGCATAATAACAATTAAGTTTATAGATTTTATAATAGAATTACTAATTAGGAAGGCTATTATGATTCCCACAATTAGAAAGAGAGCTGAAACAATAAAGATAACCCAATTTAACCAATAGATATCTTTAAATACATCATCTTTCATTGATCCGACTGCAATTGACCAATCTGTTCCTGCTATTGGGGCATATCCAAAAAATCGGTTATAACCCATAAAAGGATAGTCATCAAATCCTGAGTCTCCATTAATCATTTTTTTAAACATATTAGCTAAGGGTATATATTGAGGATCAGACTCACTTTCCTCAATAAAATTTCTTTGTTCTAAAACAAAATCTCTATTATCGTGAGCTATAAGTGTACCTTTATTATCAATTACATAAGAGTATCCATTAACTCCATATTTAATGTTATCAGTTATATCGCTTAAAAGTGTTGCACCTAATCTGGCAATTAAAACCTCATTTATTTGTTTATTCTCATTGTAAATTGGTGTTGCCAACATTAAGACAGGTGCATTTATAACTCGGGAAATTAGAACATTTGAAAAGACAGTTTTTCCATTAAATGCATTTTTTACATAGTCTCTATCTCCAAGAGATGCTGTGCTTCCATCCACATATCTTGCTTGGCCGCTTTTATCAACTATACCTATTCCAAGATAGCCCATTCTGGTAAGTTCATTAGAAAGAGCAGGTAATTGTTCTGTTTCCCAATTACCGGATTTTATTACACTTCTATTTGCTATTCCTTCAATAGCGACAATATTTTTATCTAATTGACTTCTTATGAGTCTTGCTCCTTCAGTAGCCATACTTGGGATATTTTGTTGTATTTGTCCTAATACGATATTAGAAACAGATTTTGCAGAAATAAGTCCTAATCCAATACAGACAAAAATTAAAATGAATAAATATCCCCCAATTATTTTTTTCTTAAGGGTGAGTTCGTTGAATTTCATAATGTTTTCCTTATACTTTTCTTTTTAGATTAGTATATGGATTTCAAAATGTCAAGAGTTTTTTTTATTTTTAGAAAAGTTTTTTTATAAAGTTGAATAATTGAAAGACAATATAAATAGCTCCAATGATTTTAATTATCACGCCAATAAAAAATAAATTTGTTATAAAATTTATTGCAAAAAGAATATTATTATTTATTATGTTTCCGGCAATAACTGGTTTAAAACTTGAAATAATAAAAAATAAAACTGAAAAAGAAATCAAGTAAGTGTCAAAAATTAATGATTCAGGAATTTCATTAAAAAATGAATAATCAAGTAGATCTTGACATTTTTGAACCCATATATGAATAACTCGCCAGAGGATATTAATTAGACAAATAGTACTAATAATTAATAAAACAAAAAAACAAATTTTATTACTTTGAAATGAACAAACTGAAGTTAATGTTAAAGCAAATAAAGAAGCTCTGAAATAAAAACCGATAATCCTAAATAGTATAGTAACTTTATATATTTTTAGGAATGCGAAGAGATAACTTAGTGGGACCATTATAAAGAAATTCCAAACAAGATTAAAACAAAATAATGTTACTCCTGCAATTGCAAAATATTGCCAGACTAAAGAAAGGCTCATACTTTCTCCTTATTTTAATGATTAAATTTTTTAAAAGCTCTAATGTTTAATCTATTGAATGAAAATTACCTATAGTGAAATAATATTGATTAAATATTTTGTGAGTTGAAATGAACCTTTACGTTTATTCAGATGTTTATTTATTGTGATAATGGAATAGAACATCAGAAAGATTATCTTTGATATTTATATTTTGATTAAAAATTGCTTCAGTAACGAATGAAATTAAGGGGAGAGGTAATTGAAGTGAGGTGAATTTTTTTACTGTTTTTGCCATTGAAACTCCTTCAACCTCCATTCCAACGAGTTCAAGAGCTTGTTCTGTATTGTATCCTTGTGCTAAATATTTACCGAATTTTCTGTTTCTACTATTTTCAGAAAGACAAGTAGTTATCAAATCTCCCATACCGGAAATTCCATAAATAGTTTTACTGTTTACACATAAAAAATCTAATAAAGCTTGAAACTCCATTAGTCCATAAGTCATAATTAAACCAAATACATTAGTTTTATACCCTAATCCATCTGCAATACCTATAGCAATAGCAATTAATCCTTTTAATGAAGAGGTTAGCTCAATACCTTTTACATCAGTACTGAATTCAAAAAAAAGTAAATTATTGTTTAATACTTGCTTTAAATAAAATAATAATTCAATGTCTTTTGAAGCAAGTATTGCTTTTGCGGGTAACCCTTCTGCAAGTTCTTTGGCTATTGTAGGACCGGATAGGTTGGCAAAACGAACTTTTGGCAAAATTTCTTCAATGGTTTCACCTATTGTTTGTAAATTTTCTTGTTTTACTCCCTTTGAAGCATTTACTAAAATGAATTTTTCATAAGAGTTTGTTCGGAATTCAACAGCTACTTCAGATATTTTTCTTGAAGGTATTACGAAAACAACTACATCATCTTCTTCTATAGTAGAAGCAAATTTAGGTTCAGCAAGAATATTTTTTGATAATTTAATGCCGGGTAAAAATTGTTTGTTTTCATTATATTTATTGATTTCGTCTGCTTCGTTTTGAGTTAAAGTCCATAAACGAACGTCTTGATTTTGGGCAAATAAATTTGCTAAAACTGTCCCCCAATTCCCTGCTCCAACTACTATTACTTTCATAACAACCTCTTATTTTAATTACTAATCGAAATAAATTGGATATCATTATTTTGTCAATGAAAAATTTTATAACATCATCTATTGAGACGGTGAGACTGTTCAATTTTTAATCCTTAGAAGCTAGTAGCAGTATCTAAGCTCTTAGAGAAAAGGGTGCCGACCTTTTTCCATTGAATTGTTTCTTGACAAATTTTGCTTATATTCAGATTATGCAACA